>BNJS01003595.1_pt1 | contig 187246 bp, 317 predicted proteins | sample 8540461 | NCBI WGS metagenome assembly BNJS01 (sample SAMD00202454, study PRJDB9452) | human saliva metagenome | isolation source: human saliva | place: Japan
ATTTTATGATTCTAAACAGACTATTCATATATTTTCAGTACAATTTGGAAATATAAAGGTTTAATGCTTGGTTCTGCTGCTCATAATAATGATATTTATCTCAAGATGGAGCCTATCACATAAATTAGAAAATTATTACTAAAAATAGATATCTGGAATTTTTGGAAGGATGTGGAGGTGGCGAGTAAAAGAATTAAAGAATTTGCTGATACACTGACTGGTTTGGAACAAATTGGAGAAATCCCCTATTGAAGTTAGAGGTCATGGAACTCCAGAAGAAAGAGAAAATTATTAGAATTAGCCAATCTTATGGCTGATAAATTAATTGCCGATAGAAATAAAGAATAAAATAGTTTTCTAAATGGCTCTTTACAAAATTTTGTAAAGAGCCACTATTTATTTTACTAGAGGCTAGATTTCTTTTTCTTTTCTTAGCTAAAAGCTCAATTTTAACATATTTATCAGTTAAAGTTTGAACATGAGCTTTTCTTTTCAATTCATCTTCAGATAAAGGAGTTTCTTTATCTTTTTCTAGTTTTTAAGATGACTGTTGATATCTTTCAATATTTCTTACAGCAACTTTTCCTGCTTCGCTTCATTTTTTGGTAAGTTTTATATACTTTTCTTCTGTCAGTAGTTAGTTCTGGCATAAGTCTATAACTCACCATCATTGTTAGGTGTCATACCAATATTTGAAGTAAGTATTGCTTTTCAATTTTTGATATTAATGATTTATCCTAAGGATCAATAACTAAAAGTCTTGTTTAGAGCTGGATACAGTTCCAACTGATTTAAAAGGAACTTCACTACCATAATTTTCAACTTCTTTAACTCCATCAAGAAATATTATTTCCACGCTGTAAATTTATTCCTTTAACAGCCTCTATAGTTTTAACATTTTTCTTCACATTCTTAACTAATTTTTCAATAGCTATACTCATAAAATACTCCTTTAAATTTGGGGTCTACAAAACAGTAGTTCTATTTGTTCTCCATAATAACTTTTTTCAAATTTCCTTCAGTCAAAGAATCAAAACTATTATAGGTAAATTTATTTTCTACAAAGTGAAATAGCAGTTGCATCCATTACTTTAAATCTTTGCTAAAACTCATTATAGCTTATAGTTGCATATTTTTTTAATTGTGATTTTACAGGATCTTATCGTAACCCACAACTTTTTGTGGCTTTGATTACAACATCAGTATTCATTTCATAGCTCTTTAGTGCTGCTGCTGTATCTGTTGTGAAATATGGATTTCCGTTCCTGTCTGAATATAACTACTCTACCTTTTTCAAGATGTCTTTGTGCTTTTCTTTGATAAAAGGTTCAGCAATTCTTGGGTATCTCAATAGCAGTTTGTACTCTTGTAGGAACTCCTAATTTTCTATAGAATTTTAATGCCAAAGAATTTATAACTGTTGCAAGTATTACCCATATGATCTCCAGTAACTCCTATCTACTCCTTACAGCCCTGATAAACCTCTGAATATATTTCCTCCACCAATTACTATAGATACTTCAACACCTAAATCCACAATCTCTTTGATTGTTTTGAATAAGAAGCAATAACTCAGATGAAATTCCAAATTCTTGCTCTCCCATCAATGCTTCTCCACTTAATTTTAATAAGATCTTCATAAAAAGGCTTCTCCATTTCCTCCTAAATTTTATGAGAAAATAGAGGATGCAAAGTTGCATCCTCATTAATGACTATCCTTTGATTTGAGCAGCAACTTCTGCAGCGAAATCTTTCTTTTCTATTCATCTCCAACTTTAAATCTTTCAAATCCAAGAACTTTAATATCTCCTGCATATTGAGCAACAGTTTTTATTTTCAGCTCTTACATAGATTTGATCAACTAAACAGTTTTCTTCATAGAATTTATTCATTTTTCCAACTAGAATTTTTCAATTATAGCAGCAGGTTTACCTTTCTTCTTCTAATTGTTTTCTAGCAATTTCTTTTCGTGTTCTAAATCATTTGTAGTAACTTCAGCTTCTGATAAATATTTTTGGATCCATAGTTGCAACATGGCTGCAATATTTTTTAGCTTTTTCAAGTTAGCATCTGTAGCTTCCCAGACATTTCAAATTATAACTCCAAGTTTTCCCTCCTAAGTGGCTGTAAGTTTGTACAAAACCATCTTTAGCAGTTACAACAGCTAATCTTCTAAGATTCATATTTTCCGATTTTACACTTGTAATGTTTCAGAAACTTTTTATCTCCTTCAATTTTAGCTTCATTAATTCTTCTAAGCTATGAGCATTTTTTTCTAAAGTTATTTTTACTAATTTTTACCGAATTCTTAAATTCAGGTTCTTAGCAACGGTCGTTTCAGAGTTGAACCTAATATAACTGCTTTTATGATCAGGAGTAGCTTCATCAAATATTAATCCTTCTGCAGCTATTCTTCCTGCTTCGTTTGCTACAATTTCGATTGGTTTCTTTTTCTATTACAAGCTCATATATAGCTATTCTCAATAAAGCTCTTCAACCACAGAAATTCTTTCGAATTCCCAATTATCAACAGAATCTACGATTATTTTTTTGATATAATCGTAGTTATTTGAAATTCCTTCAACATATGAAACTAAAAAGTTTCTATCTTCTCTCTCCATTTAGTAAGGTTTCAGCATTCACATTCAAGTAAAGTTCTAAAGCTTCTCTTAGGTTATCATCACTAGGTTGAACAAGTTCAACACTAAAAACTAACTTAAAAAGCTCTTCCCTAACTAGTCTTATACCAGTCTTTATCATTTTTCAACAAATATCTCATTCATTTAATTAGTCCTCTTTTAATCTATTGATAATCTTTTTCTTTAAATTTTTGTAAATGAAGCATCTCCTAATTTATATCCTACAAAAGCAAAAGCAAATATTACAATGGCTTTTAATATTCCATAATTAACAATAGTTATCCCAACGATAAATCCTAAAAATACAACCATATACTTTTTCTCCAGTTTGTTATAACTTTTTCTAATAAAATTTCTAAAAATGTTATCTGGCATTAGTTATTCACCTCTGTATCATTGACTTGTTCCTCAGGAGTTTCTTTTAATTATTTCATTAGCTGTAATCTTTGAAATATTAACTATTATCTTATTGGTCTCTACTCCAACACCTTCATTTAAATTTGTCTTTATTTTTCTTGAATTTGAGCAATTTTATCGATAACATTCATTGTAGATTCTAGTTCACATTTAACATAAACAAGAATTTATTTCCTTTAATTCACTATTAACTTTAACTCCTGAGATATCCGAATCTTTTCTTAATAAGTCAGTTACATAACTGTTAATAGTAGATCTCGAGATTTTTAATACTCCATTCTCAGTCTTTTTGATAGTCTTTTTTTCTTTCAAATAAACTAAAAATTTGATAAGAAATATGTAAATAGCTGCGACTACAAGTCAAACATTTTTACTTCAAAAATACTTACAAGATATTGAAAAACATAAATATTTTCTGGAGAAGATCCTAAGAAAATAAATTGTCCTGGTAAAAGTACGTAGTTAATACTAGCCAGAGATAAGACAAATATTCCAAGCCAAGCAAATAAAAATACTATTTAGCATTTAGTCACCACCCAAAATTAGTCTTCAAAAATCTGGAGTTGTTTTGTTCTATTTCTTCCATTTTTACATTTTGTACATAAACGTTAACTTCCACAACTTTTAATCCACTTAATCTTGAAACTTCTTCTAAAAACATTTTTGAACTTCTTCAGCAACTTCTGGAATTTTTATATCCATATTTTACAACAATATAAATTTCAATATTGCATTCTACTTCTCCAACTTCAACTTTAACACCGTTAGTTGGTCTTTTTCTTTCCTAATATTCTACTTACTTCATCTACAACTCCACCAGCTAATTTGTAAACTCCTTCTACATCCGCTGTTGCTTTCGCTGCTATTGTTTTTACTACATCATCTGCTATTCTTATGTTTCCTAATTCTGACATAAAAAAACACCTCCATGTTTGTTTCAATTAATTATTTATCTATATGAAAGTTATCATATATTTATATAATTATATAAAATTTTTAGCTAGATAGCAATCAATTTTTATTAATAGGTGAGTTCAAGAAAATAAAATTTACTTTGAGGTAAATTTTATTTTAATTTTACTCGAGCTAAGAAAAACTTTTTAAGATAAACAGTAGAGTAATTGACAGGTTTTAAAAAATATGTTACAATTCTTTGGCGTTAAATAATCACATCAATTATTTCTAAGCACGGTGCTCTAATAGATTGCTTAGTTTTTGAGATTGATGGAAGTATAACCAAATTTAAAATTATTAGGAGGAAAAATGTCAGTAGTATCAATGAAACAATTATTAGAAGCTGGAGTTCACTTTGGTCACCAAGCTAAAAGATGGAATCCAAAAAAATGAAGAAGTATATTTTCACAGAAAGAAATGGTATTCATGTAATTGATTTACACAAATCTTTAAAGAAAATAGAAGAAGCTTATGAAGAAATGAGAAAAATAGCTGAAAACGGAGGAAAAGTTTTTATTCGTAGGAACTAAAAACAAGCTCAAGAAGCTATTAAAGAACAAGCTGAAAGATCAGGGAATGTACTATGTAAATAGTAGATGGCTTGGTGGAATGCTTACAAACTTTTCTACAATCAAAAAGAGAATTGAAAGAATGAAAGAATTAGAAAAGAATGGAAGCAGATGGAACTTTAGATTCTGATTACACTAAAAAGAAGCTGCAGAATTCAGAAAAGAATTATCTAAATTATCTAAAAACTTATCTGGAATTAGAGATATGGAAAAAGCTCCAGATGCTATATATGTAGTTGACGTAAAATGGAAGAATTATCTATTACTGAAGCTCATTTATTAGGAATTCCTGTATTTGCTATGATCGATACAAATGTAGATCCAGATTTAATAACTCACCAATTCCTGCAAATGACGATGCTAATAAGATCAGTAAAATTAATAACTTCTGTTATAGCTAATGCAATCGTTGAAGGAAATCAAGGAAAAAGAAAATGTAGAACCTGAATCTGAAGCTGTAAATGTTGAAGAAGGATCTGCTGAATAATAAATTTTAATATCTATAGGAGGTAAGAAAATGGCCGCAATAACAGCTGCTTTAGTAAAAGAACTAAGAGAAAAGAACAGGAGCAGGAATGCTGATTGTAAAAAGCATTAGAAGCTCATGAGTGGAGATATAGAAAAGGCAATAGACTACCTAAGAGAAAAAGGAATAGTAAGGCTGTTAAAAAGCAGGAAGAATAGCTGCATGAAGGATTAATATTTGATGAAGCTACTCCTGATCATAAAAAGCAGTTATATTGAGTTCAACTCTGAAACTGACTTCGTTGCTAAGAACCCTGAATTTAAAGAATTCGGTAAAAATTAGTAAAAATAGCTTTAGAAAAATGCTCATAGCTTAGAAGAATTAAATGAAGCTAAAATTGAAGGAGATAAAAAGTTTTCGAAGCATTACAAGAATTAATAGCTAAAATCGGAGAAAAATATGAATCTTAGAAGATTAGCTGTTGTAACTAGCAAAGATGGTTTTGTACAAACTTACAGCCACTTAGGAGGAAAACTTGGAGTTATAGTTGAAATGTCTGGGAAGCTACAGATGCTAACTTAGAAAAAGCTAAAAATATTGCAATGCATATTTGCAGCTATGGATCCAAAATATTTATCAGAAGCGAAGTTACTACAAATGATTTAGAACACGAAAAAGAGAATTGCTAGAAAACAATTAGAAGAAGAAAGGTAAACCTGCTGCTATAATTGAAAAATTCTAGTTGGAAAAATGAATAAATTCTATAGAAGAAAACTGTTTAGTTGATCAAATCTATGTAAGAGCTGAAAATAAAGAAACTGTTGCTCAATATGCAGGAGATATTAAAGTTCTTGGTTGAAAGATTTTAAAGTTGGAGATGGAATAGAAAGAAAAGAAGAAGATTTCGCTGCAGAAGTTGCTGCTCAAATCAAAAGGATAGTCATTAATGAGGATGCAACTTTGCATCCTCTATTTTTATATAAAAATTTGGAGGAAAGTCTGGGAGAAGCCTTTTTATAAGAAGATCTTCATTAAAATTAAGTGGAGAAGCATTGATGGGAGAGCAGATTTGGAATTTTCATCTGAAGTTATTGCTTCTTATTCAAAAACAAATCAAAAGAGATTGTAGATTTAGGTGTTGAAGTATCTATAGTAATTGGTGGAGGAAATATATTCAAGAGGTTTATCAGGAGCTGCTCAAGGTAGATAGAGTTACTGGAGATCATAGTGGGTATGTTTGCAACAGTTATAAATTCTTTGGCATTACAAAATTCTATAGAAAAATTAGGAGTTCCTACAAGGTACAAACTGCTATTGAGATGCCAAAAATTGCTGAACCTTTTATCAAAAAGAAAAGCACAAAGACATCTTGAAAAAGGTAGAGTAGTTATATTCGAGCAGAGAACAGGAATCCATATTTCACAACAGATACAGCAGCAGCACTAAGAGCTATAGAAATGAATACTGATGTTGTAATCAAAGCCACAAAAGTTGACGGAGTTTACGATAAAGATCCTGTAAAAATATCCTGATGCAAAATATACAACTATAAGCTATAATGAGTTTTAGCAAAAGATTTAAAAGTAATGGATGCAACTGCTATTTCACTTTGTAGAGAAAAATAAGTTGCCTATAATAGTTTTCTGATTCTTTTGACTGAAGGAAATTTGAAAAAGTTATTATGGAGAACAAATAGGAACTACTGTTTTTAGCAGACTAAATTTAAAAAGGAGAGTATTTTTATGAGTATAGCTAGTGAAAAATTAGTTAAAGAATGTGAAGAAAAAATGTTAAAAAACTATAGAGGCTGTTAAAGATAAATTTACAGCAATCAGAGCAGGAAGAGCAAATATTTCTATGCTTGATGGAGTTAAAGTTGAAAATTATGTAGTGAAGTTCCTTTAAATCAAGTTGGAACTGTATCAGCTCCTGAAGCAAGACTTTTAGTTATTGATCCTGGGATAAATCATTAATATCAAAAATTGAAAAAGCAATACTTGCTTCAAATATTGGTATGACACCTAACAATGATGGTAGAGTTATAAGACTTGTTATGCCAGAACTAACTGCTGACAGAAGAAAAGAATATGTAAAACTTGCAAAAAATGAAGCAGAAGCAGGAAAAAGTTGCTGTAAGAAATATTAGAAAAGATATCAACAGTCATCTTAAAAACTAGAAAAGATAAAGAAACTCCTTTATCTGAAGATGAATTGAAAAAAGAAGAAGCTCATGTTCAAACTTTAACTGATAAATATGTTAAAGAAATTGATGAGCTTTTAGCTAAGAAAGAAAAAGAAATCACAAACTATCTAGTAAAATAAATAATGGCTCTTTACAAAAATTTTGTAAAGAGCCATTTAAATTATTTTTATTCTTTATTTCTATCGGCTAATTAATTTATCAGCCATAAGATTGGCTAATTCTATTAATTTTTCTCTTTCTTCTGGAGTTATATGACCTCTAACTTCAATAGGTTCTCCAATTTGTTCCAAAACCAGTCAGTGTATCGGCAAATTCTTTAATTCTTTTTACTCCGCCACCACTCCACATCATATTTCCAAAAATTCCTAGATATCTATTTTTTTAAATCCATAATTTTCTAATTTTATGTAGTAAAGGGCTCCATCTTTAGGATAAATATCATTATTATGAGCAGCATGAACCAAGCATTAAAGTCCTTTATATTTCCAAATTGTACTGAAAATATATGAAATGATCTGTTTTAGAAGAATCATAAATAATAACATCTCTTTATTCCTCTATCTCTAATTCTCTTGCTAAATACTTTCCGCCATTTTCAGTTGTATGTCCATACATACTTCCATAAACGATAACTACACCTTCTTTTTGTAGGTTCCATATTAGCCCATTTTTGATATCTTTTTTATAACTTCGTTGACATATTTTCTCCAAATCAAACCATGAGATGGACAAATACAAGAAATTTCAAGTCAGCTAATTTTTTTAATATGCATTTACTGGAGCTCCAAATTTTCCAACTATATTTGAATAATATCTTCTCATTTCATCAGTCACTCAGTGTTTGCTTCATCATCGAAAAACTAGCTCCATCTAATGCTCCAAAAACTTCCAAAAAGCATCATTTAGAAAATAAAAATTTTTATCTGTCATATCATAAGTTGACATTGATTCTGGCCAGTGTACCATAGGCATCATATAGAAAAGTTAATTTATGTTTTCCTAAATCTAAAAATATCTTTTTCTTTAACAGTTATACATCTGTCATCTGGTAAGTTTACACCCAAAAGTTTTAACATCATTATAGTTTTTGAATTTCCAACAACCTTCATATCTGGATAAATTTCTAAGCATAGTTTTTTATTGAACCTGAATGATCTGGTTCAACGTGATTAACTACTATGTAATCTACAGGAGAGTTTCCTATAGTCGCTTCAATTTTTTTCCTAGAAGTCATTATCTTCTCCAACTTCAACACCATCAATGATACAAATTTTTTTCATCTAATATTAAATATGAGTTATAAGTTACACCTGCATCTAATGGAATATAATTTTCAAATCTTTCAGTTTTTCTATCGTTTACACCAATCCAAACAATATCATCATTTATTCTTGTACAGCAATACATCTAATCCTCCTTAATATAAAACCGTTAAATCTCACTTTTACTATGATAATAGATTTATCATCAATGTTTTTGAATAAAATTTGATAAAGAATGATTAATTTTAATAAAAAGCTGCACAAATTAATTTGTAACAGCTTTTGAGAGATTAATTATTTTTAATTATGCATTAACCAATTTAGCACCGATAGCTTTTAATTGCTCTAATTCATCATCACTTGGATTTTCGTTAGCAAGAACAGGCATATCAACTATAACAGCTCCAAATCCTTCTAATTGAGCTCTCCAGTTGTCAGCATATTCTCCGCCACCCCAACCATAAGATCCGAAAATGTATACTTTTTACCATTAAATTTTGCTCCATCTTCTTCCATAAAGGTACAAAATAATTTTTCTTCAATAACTTCGATCCACAAGCTGGAGATCCCATTGCTATAACATCACTAGCAAATACAACATCTTTATCCATTTCGTCTACTTTGAATACTTCAACTGTTCCTCCTGCTGATTCAATTCCTTCTTTTAAAGCTTCTGCCATAGCGTGAGTATTACCAGTTGAACTGTAATAAACTAAACTAATTTTTATTCATTCTAATTTCCTCCTAATATTATATTTTAATTTATATTCTTTACTTATTAAGTCATATATCATTATAACAGTTAATGAAAATCAAGTATTATTTTAAAAATATTTGATATAAAAGAAAAAAATTTAAAAATAATTATAATTAATACAATTAATTTTTGTGGTACTTCATTTAAAAGTTCTTTTCCTTCAACGAAGGCTTTAATATTATTTAAAGTTGTAACTGTAATAGCTTCAACAGCTTCTTTTTGTAAAATATGCTTGGTGTGAAGTCATCAAAACGTTGTGGAAAGATAAAAAGTCTTCCTAAAAATATCATCTTCAATAACTTGGCTAGATTTATCTTCAAAGAAATATTCTTCTTCTTCTTCATAAACATCAAGAGCAGCTGCTCCAACTTTTTTTATCTTTTTAAAGCTTCAACTAAATCAACTGAATCAATTAATGCACCTCTTCCAGTATTTACAATCATAACTCCATCTTTCATTTTTTTAACATAGATCTTCTATTGATCATATATTTTGTTTCTTTTAGTTAGAGGGCAGTTTAAAGAAATGACATCAGCTTCTGCATAAAGCTCATCTAAACTTACGTATTTAAATCCAAGTTCATCAGCAATTTTTTTGATTTGGAAATGGATCATAAGCTATTACGTTCATATCAAAACCTTTTAGCATTTTTTTATTAAGATTTGACCAATTTTTACCAGTTCCTATAATTCCAGCTGTTTTTTTGATATAGATCTATTCCCATAAGTCCGTTGATCGAAAAAAATTTCCTCTCTAGTACGTACATAGGCTTTTATGAATTTTTTTCTATTGATCGCTAAAATAAGTCCAACTGTATATTCTGCTATTGCATGAGGTGAGTAAGCTGGAACTCTTACAACTTTAAATCTGTTATGAATATCTTTTAAAAGAAACATTATTAAATCCAGCACATCTCATTGCTAAAAGTTTTATTCCATTTTCAGAAATTAAATCAATAGTTTCTTTATTTATATCATCGTTTGTAAAATGCACATACAACATCATATCCTTTTTGTTAAATGAGCAGTTTTCTTCTGAAAGTCTAACTTGCAAAAATGTCATTTCAAAATCATAATCTTTACCATATTTTTAAAAAAATTCTTTATCATAATCTTTTTATATCAAAAAAAGATAACTCTAGTTTTTTCCATAACTCCTCCTAAAAAAATTAATTCTTTATAAAATTGATAATCAATTCTATCATATTTTTATAAAATTATAGTGAAATTAAAATGAAAATTTGACCATTATTAGAGAAAAATTAGATTCTTATTATACTTGTAATTTTAACAAGATGTGCTATAATAAATTTAATAGTTCTGACCTTACCGCTATTTCCAGGAGGTTTTTGGGTCTGATGTCGTCATAGGGGTTGGCTCTGTCTTTAATAGCTCAGAGACATCACGAATATCATTTTGATATTACGGATACTGTATGTTTTTTGATATCTGACTACCACTTTTTGGTTTTGGCGACTAAAACCGTAATGAGGCGATAGGTCGGATTTTTTATTTTTATATAGATTTAGATAAGGAGAGTTTATTTATGAAAATAATAACTAGAGAATTGAGTGATATTTTTCAAGAAGTCGTTGGGAAATTATTTCCGAATAAAGATTTAAAACCAGTTGAAATAACTGTTGCAACGGATGAAAAATTTGGAGATTATCAATGTAATTTTGCTATGATAAATTCAAAAATAATTGGAGATAATCCGAGAAAGATAGCTGAGGAAATAAAGAATAATTTTTCTTATGGGGAAGTTGTAGAAAAATTAGAAGTTGCAGGACCAGGTTTCATAAATATATTCTTAACAGACAAATTTCTATCTAACTCTATAAATAAAAATAGGGAGGCCTATGATTATTCCTTTCTAAACAGAAAAGGTAAAGTTATTATAGATTTTTTTCATCTCCAAATATAGCAAAAGAGAATGCACATTGGACATTTGAGATCTACTATTATAGGTGAGTCAGTAAGTAGAATTTACAGATATCTAGGTTATGATGTTGTTGCAGATAACCACATTGGAGACTGGGGAACACAGTTTGGTAAATTGATAGTAGGATATAGAAATTGGCTTGATAGAGCAGCTTATGAAAAATGCTATAGAGGAGCTTGAAAGAGTTTATGTTAAATTTTCAGAAGAAGCAGAAAAAGACCCTTCTCTTGAAGATTTGGCAAGAGCTGAATTAAAAAGTACAAGATGGAGAGGAAGCAAATACAAAAACTTTGGAAAGAGTTTATAACAGAATCTTTAAAAAGAATATAATAAATTATATAAAAGATTGGACATACATTTTGATACTTATTATGGTGAATCATTTTATAATGATATGATGGCAGATGTTGTTAAGGAATTAGTGGATAAGAAAATTGCAGTTGATGATGACGGAGCAAAGGTAGTTTTCTTCCCAGAGGAGGATAAATTATTTCCTTGCATAGTTCAAAAAGAAAGATGGAGCATATCTATATTCAACATCGGATATAGCAACTGTAAAATTTAAAAAAAGATACTTATGATGTTAATAAGTTAGTTTATCTTACAGATGCAAGACAACAAGACCATTTTTAAACAATTTTTTTCAAAATAACAGAAATGTTAGGTTGGGATATTGAAAAATATCATATTTGGTTTGGTATCATAAGATTTAAAAGACGAAGTTTTATCAACTCGTAAAGGGGAAATGTAATAAAACTTGAAGAATTGTTAGATGAAGCTCATAATAGAGCATACATTGTTTTTGACTGAAAAAGAAGAAGAAAATAAAAAAAATGGAAAAGAATCAGACTTAACAGAAGAAGAAAAACAAAATATTGCTGAGGTTGTTGGAGTAAGTTCAGTTAAATATGCTGATTTATCACAAAATAAACAAAGTGATATTATGTTTGAATGGGATAAAATGTTAAGTTTTGAAGGAAATACAGCTCCGTATTTATTGTATACTTATGCAAGAATACAATCAATTTTTGAGAAAAAGTAACAGAACAAAAATATAGTTTTTAGAAAAATATAAATATAAAAGTTGAAAATAAATATGAAAGAGCAGTGGCTACTCATTTATTAGCATTTCCAATGTCTGTTTTGAAAGCTGCTGAAAGCTTTTAAGCCAAATTTGATAGCTGACTATATGTATGACTTGTCAAAAAAATTAAATAGTTTCTACAATAATTGTCCAATATTAAATCAAGAGCCAGAAATTTTAAAGTCAAGAGCTATTCTAATTAAAAAAAGACGGGAGAAGTTTTAAAAGAAAGTCTATCTCTTTTAGGAATACCTGTTTTAAATAAAATGTAATTATATATCTTATTAATATTAAAAAAATTAATAGAAATTATAAAATAAGTGTGATAAAATAAAAAAACGATAGAATTTAATATAATTAGGTAGGGGTGATAACCTTGGATTTACATTATTTAGAAATATTTTACGAAGTGGCTAAGGCAAAAAGTTTCACTAAAGCTGCTGAAAAACTTTATATAAATCAATCGGCTGTGTCAATACAAGTAAAAAAATTTGAAGATATATTAAAAGTAAAATTATTTGATAGAAGCTCAAAAATTAAAGCTTACCTATATAGGAGAAACATTATATAAAAATGGCTGAAGATATTTTTTTGAGAAAGTAAAAAGAGCCGAAAAAGAAATAGCAAGAGTAATAGAAATAGATAGAGCAAGGATAGCTGTGGGAGCATCGTCAATAATTGCTGAACCACTGCTACCAACCTTGATGAAAGATTTTTCAGCTACCCACCAAGAAATAGAATACAATCTTACAATTTCAAATAAGAATCATCTTTTAAAGCTTTTTGAAAGAAGGAGAACTTGATATAATAATAATAGATAGTGAACATATCACAGATCCTAACTTAGAAATTATATCAGTAGAAAAAGGTCCATATGTTTTTTGTAAGTTCAAAGCAGTATGTTAATATCGAAGAAGCTGAAACTGCTCCATTAATAACTAGAAGTACTATACCAAACAATACTAAAAGCTATTGAAGTTATTGAAGATAAATATGGAATTAATTTCGATACAAAAATAGATGTTAGTGGAAATTTAGAAGTGATAAAAAGGAATGGTAAGAGAAGGGATAGGGAATGTAATTCTACCTTATTATGCTGTATCTAAAGAAATAAAAAGGTGAATTTAAAGTAATCAGTAAAATAGATGAAGTAAAAAGATGGTTATGAAATAATAATTACAAAAAGATAAAAAGATTTATCACAAATAAATAAGTTTTATTGCAATTATTAAAAAAATCATAAGATTGCTATGGAGTCTAGAAAATATTAGAAGGAGGTAGTTATGAATTTAATATCTTCTGTACAAAACAGAATTAGAATTATTAAAAATTTATTGAAGAAGAAGAAGAAAGAAAAGAAACTCAAAAAGTTGCAGAAAAAGTTAGCAGATATTTTTCACAAAAGGAAAAAGTTTTTGATTTGTGGAAATGGGGGAAGTAATTGTGATGCAATGCATTTTATTGAAGAGTTTACAGGGAAGATTTAGAAAAGAGAGAAGAGCATTGCCTGCAATATCAATTTCAGATCCATCTCATATCACTTGTGTTGCTAACGACTATGGATTTGAATATATTTTTCAAAAGGTGTTGAAGCTTATGGACAAGAGGAGACATGTTCATAGGAATTTCGACAAGTGGAAATTCTCCAAACGTTATTAAAGCTGTTGAGCAAGCGAAAGCTCAAGGACTTGTTACAGTTGGGTTACTTGGTAAAAGATGGTGGGAAATTAAAGGGAATGTGTGATTATGAATTTGTGATTCCTGGAAAAACATCTGATAGAGTACAAGAAATTCATATGATGATACTTCATATAATTATTGAAGGTGTAGAAAGAATAATGTTCCTGAAAATTATCAAGGAGAATAAAATTTAATAAAAATATTACAAAAATGCTTGAAAATTTTTTTCAAGCATTTTTGTATTTAGTTTTATTTTTTATTTTTTTCTTGACATTTTATTCACATAATTATAGAATACATCGTATTTGAAAAAAATATTGAAAAATTACAGAAATAAAAGGAGGAGGATATGTCAAAGTTAGATCAAAATAAAACACCGTTGTTTACAGTTTTGAAAGATGAATATGTGGGGAGAAATATTTTACCGTTTTCATGTGCCAGGACATAAAAAGAGGAAAAGGAGTAGACGAGGAATTTTATAAATTTATGGGAGAAGCTCCGTTTTTCAATGGATGTAACACTTTTTAAAAATGGTTGATGGTTTACATCATCCCAAAAAGTTGTATTAAAGAAGCTCAAGAATTAGTTGCAGATGCTTACGGAGTAAAAACATAGTTTTTTGCTGTGAATGGAACATCGGGTGCAATTCAGGCAATGATAATGTCAGTTGTAAAAGCTGGAGAAAAAAATATTAGTACCAAGAAATGTTCTATAAGTCAGTTTCAGCAGGGATAATTTTTAAGTGGATCTGAACCTGTATACATGAAACCCAGAAATAGATGAAAATTTAGGAATAGCTTTTGGGAGTTAAACCTCAAACGGTTGAAAATATGTTAAAAACAAGATCCCTGATATAGCAGCTGTTTTTAATTATAAATCCTACATATTATGGAGTAGCAACAGATATAAAGAAAATTGCTGATATAGTTCACAGCTATGACATACCTTTGATAGTAGATGAAGCCTCATGGACCTCATTTGCATTTTCCATGATGAGCTACCAGTTTCAGCTGTAGATGCTGGAGCAGATATTTGTACACAAAGCACTCATAAAAATTTTTAGGTGCTATGACTCAAATGTCTTTAATTCATGTAAATTCAGATAGAGTTGATGTTGAAAAAGTAAAACAAATTTTAAGTTTACTTCATACAACATCTCCATCATATCCTCTTATGGCTTCTCTTGATTGTGCAAGAAGGCAAATTGCAACTCAAGGTCGTGAACTTTTAACAAAAAAACAATAGAACTTGCAAAATATTTTAGAAGAGAAGCAAATAGAATACCAGGAATTTATTGTTTTGGAGAAGAATTAGTTGGAAAAAGAAGGTTTCTTTGCTTTTTGATCCAACAAAAATTACAATTTCTGCCAAAGAATTAGGGCTAAAGGGTGGAGAATTAGAAAGTTTACTTTGTAGATGACTATAATATCCAAATGGAGCTTTCAGATTACTATAATACTTTTAGGTCTTATTACAATCGGAGACACTCAAGAAAGTGTTGATAAATTGCTTGATGCTTTGAGAGATATTAGCAAAAAGATATTTTTGGTATAGGAAAAAAATTGGAAAAATGTTATAAAATTACCAGCAATTCCAGAATTTGTTTTGATGCCAAGAGAAGCTTTTTACAGTGAAAAATAAAGTTCCTTTCAAAAGAAAGTGTCGGGAAAATTTCTGGAGAAATGATAATGGCTTATCCACCTGGAATACCAATAATCATTGCCGGTGAAAGAATTAGCCAAGATATAATCGATCATATTGAAGAATTAAAAAGAAGCAGATCTTCATATTCAAGGGATGGAAGATCCAGAACTTCAAACTATAAATGTAATTGAAGAGGAAGATGCCGTTTACTTATATACTGAAAAATGAAAAATATTTTTAATCGGAGTACAAACAAATCTTGGAGCAAATAAAACTGGAACTGAATTTGGACCTGATGAACTTCTACAAACTTATCCAGATACATTTGATGAAATGGAATTGATTACAATTGAAAGACAAAAAGAAGACTTCAATGATAAGAAATTGAAATTCAAAAATACAATCTTGGACACTTGTGAAAAAGTTGCTAAAAAGAGTTAATGAAGCTGTTATTGATGGATATAGACCTATACTTATTGAGGAGACCATTCTATTTCATTAGGATCAATATCTGGTGTATCTCTTGAAAAAGAAATTGGAGTACTATGGATAAGTGCCCACGGGGATATGAATACTCCTGAAAGTACATTGACAGGAAATATTCACGGAATGCCTTTTAGCTTTATTACAAGGTTTAGGAGATAGAGATTTAGTAAACTGTTTCTATGAAGGTGCTAAGATTGATAGCAGAAATGTTGTAATTTTTTGGTGCAAGAGAAGTTGAAATAGAAGAAAGAAAAATTATAGAAAAAAACAGGAGTAAAAAAATTGTTTATTATGATGAAATTTTAAGAAAAAGGTATAGACAATGTTTTTAGAGGAATTAAAAGATTACTTACAAGTGGATAATTTACATATAAGTATAGATATGAATGTCTTTGATCCTGAAATTGCTCCAGGTGTTTCAGTACCTGTTAGAAATGGGATGTCTTATGATGAAATGTTTAAATCATTGAAATTTGCATTTAAAAATTATTCAATCACATCAGCAGACATTACAGAGTTCAATCCGTTAAATGATACAAAATGGAAAAAAACTGCTGAGCTTGTTGATGACATAGTTCAATATATGACTAACTCCAGATTATTAAAAATAAAAATTAAAAATAAAAATAAAAATCTATTTATGTTTTGGAATACATAGATAGATTTTTATTTTATACAAAATTATTAGTAATAAAAATATGTGCAAGAAGAAAAACAGTATTTTTAAGACACTCCTAAAATAATATATTGACAAATTAAATAACATAAATTAGTATAATTTGAATTATAAAATTTATTAATATAGAAATTTTGAAAGGGGAAATAATAATGAAAAATTATTAATTTTTACTTAGTATTATCTCAGCACTACCTTTATTGGCAGAAGAAACTATTAAGCTGGATAAATCTGTAATAAAAAGGAAGCCCAAGGACAGCTGATTATAGTTTGATACCAAAAGAACAAAAATACTTTTTGTTATTACTCAAGAAAAATTAGAGAAAGAAATTATAAAAATGTTGAAGATATTCTAAGGGATGCTCCAGGTGTTGTAGTACAAAATACAGCTTTTGGTCCAAGAATAGATATGAGAGGTAGTGGAGAAAAATCTCTAAGTAGAGTTAAAGTTTTAGTTGATGGTATTAGTATCAATCCAACAGAAGAAACAATGGCAAGCTTACCTATAAATGCAATTCCAGTTGAAAACAATTAAAAATTGAAATTATTCCAGGAGGAGGAGCAACTCTTTATGGTAGTGGATCTGTTGGAGGAGTTGTAAGTATTTCAACAAATTCTAATGTGACAAGAGATAACTTCTATGGATTTAAATTATGGTTCATATGATAATAGAAATTTTTGGTTTTTGCTGGAGGTTATAATTTTAATAAAAATTTTTATGTTAACTATGGATTCAGTTATTTAAATAGTGAAGATTATAGAGAACATGAAGAAAAAGAAAATAAAATTTATTTGTTAGGGTTTGATTATAAATTAAATGAAAAATAGATTTAGATTTCAAACTAGATTTAGTGATATAAAAACAAGATTCTACAAACCAAATCCCTGTTGAAAAATTAAAAGAAAATAGAAAAAGAACCAGGGCTTAATATGGATTTGGGAACTAAAGATAAAAGTTATACTTTAGATTATGAATTCAGACCAACTCAAAATTTAACTTTATCTGCAAGTGGATACAAGCAATCACAAGATAGAGATATAGATACAGAGAGTATAGATGATATTAAAATTATTGCTACTGATAGAAAATTAACTTGGAAATATGAAGAAATGAATTTTTTATGATATTAAATCTGAAATGAAAGCTAAATTTGAGGAAGATAAGAAAGGTTTAAAATTAAAAGCAAAGTATGATTATAGATTATTTGGAGATAATCCGAGTGAAGTTATTTTTCGGATATGATTATCAAAAGGCTACAAATAAGAGAGATTCTCATATTAAATCGAAGTTTTGAAATCATATAATACTGGATATGGTGATTATACATTAGGACAAGACGATAGATTACCTATAACCAATAATATTGATATGTCAATGACAAAAATCTCAGGGGTTATATGCTTTTAACAAGTTAGGTTTATCTGATAAATTTGATTTAACAACTGGAGCTAGAATAGAGAAAAACTAAATATACAGGTTATAGAAAAATGGTCCAAAATGTTATGCCATACCTAAGTAGCGATATAAAAGAAATTGATACAAATGAAAAATTAAATAACTATGCGGAAGCTGAGTTATTATATAAATATAATGATACAGGAAGAACTTTTTAAGATATGAAAGAGGTTTTGTAACTCCTTTTTGCTAACCAACTTACAGATAAAGTTCATTATATTAAAGAAGACACAGGAGGATTTATAATTCCACCGGCTGTAAATGCTGCTTCTAAATACGTACCTAACAATTTGAAATCTGAAAAACAGATACTTTTTGAGATTGGATTTAGAGATTATGTAGCTGGTTCAATGGTAAGTACTTCATTTTTCTTAACAGATACTAAAGATGAAATCACTTTAATAAGTTCAGGAGTAACTAACCCTGCAGTTAATAGATGGAAATATAGAAATATTGGTAAAAACTAGAAGAATGGGTGTTGAATTTGAGGCAGAACAATTATTGGGAAAATTGAGATTAAATCAATCTTTAAGTTTTGTTCAAGCAAAAGTTTTTACAATCTAATGAAGAAGCTAGAATTTTTAAAAAGGAGACAGAGTTCCTATGGTACCAAGACTTAAAGCTACATTAGGGGTGAAATATAGTTTTACTGATAAATTGTCAGGATTTTTAAATTACACTTATCTTGCAAAACAAGAAACTAGAGAGTTGAGAGAAAATGAAGATCCTGGTAAAGATGATATTATTGTTAAACATACTATCGGTGGACATGGAACTTTAGATGGAGGTTTCTCTTACAAAACCTGATAACTACTCAAATATCAAAAATAGGAGCGAAAAAAATATTTTATCTAATAAATATAATTTAAGAGAAACAAGTTTGGAAGCATTGCCTGCACCTGAAAGAAATTATTACTTAGAATTAAATGTTAGATTTTAATTTTTGCAAAGGAGTATATAATAATGAAAATAAAAACTTAATGTTAATGATGATAATAGCTTCAACAGCAACTGCTCTATGCAGAAGAAACAACTAATATAAGCAAAACACCTAAATTTAGAGTTCCTAATCAATGGAATATGTTGTAGCTTTTTGAAGATCGTGCTTTACACAGATTTCTTTGAGAGTTGTTGATGAACAAAATAGAGCTAAGGGGGTTGACAGTAACTATACAAAGAAAGCAACAAAAAGGCGCAAAGATTGCATGATGATATAGATTTAATACCTGTTGGAAATACAAGTGATGGATTTTTAGAAAAAGATGAACCTAAATATGTAAAAATACGATTCAGACCTTAAATATAATTTTTAGAGATTTGGACAGTGTTATAAATAATAAATTAAATTTAGATAAAGAATATTTAGATAAACTAGGGATATCAAAGAAGTTCATATGGTAATAGGTTCTATTTTGGAAATGGAAATATAGCTAAGGACATTATATATTTAAGTAAAGATAATTTTGAAAAAGAAGTTGAAAAATCTGAAAATGGAAATGAAAAATATTTAATAGAAGGAGCTACAAAAACTATAGGTCCAAGAAATACAGCGACAAATGATCAAACTGAGAAAAATACAAATTTACTTGAATAACTATGGAAGAATACTATTCTAAAATAGAAGGAAAATCAAAAACAGAAGTTGCTAAGTTCTTACAAGAAAAATGACAGAAAAAGGTGTAATAGGAGTTTTTCAAAAAGGGGATGAACTTTATACTAAAGATAGCCACGGAAAAGAATGGAAAGTTATCTGGAGTCTTGAGCCTATATCTTTATATAGAACGGTTGAAGAAGATTTTAGAGATACTATTTTTACAAAGATTTATACATATAATGAATTTAATGATAATTCCAAAGATGATAGCAAAGAGAAAAATACTTTATACTAAAAGATAATGGAATTTATGTTCAAGATAAATTGACAGCTAAAGATGGAGAAATGATTTTAAAATTAAAAAGAAAAATTAAAAATAAGAAGAAAACCAACGAATGATGAATTACTTTATTATGAAGCAGGTTATAGACTTAGATATAGATGAAGAAGGGTATATATATGGTTGATGAGGTTGTTACTACTGTCAAGAACATTATCTGAATTTAAAAAAATAAAGCAGAGGAAAAAGTAAATAACAATGGGGAAGCGACTAATATAGTTGAAAAAAATATTATTATGATAAAAAGAATCTTTCTCCTTCTGATTTTGAAGCCAAGTGGATAACACCATTTAAAGATGCAAACTTTGAAAAATAATCTAAAAGATTTGAAGAAAGAGATTTCTGAAAAATAAAAGAAAATAGAAATAGCTTCAAAAAAGAATACGAAGAAGCAAAAAGAGTTGATGAATTAAGAAGAAATCCAATTTGGCCAGATAAAATAGCTACTTTTTCTGTTTTTAAAGGAGAAAACTGGTTAGATAAAACAGAGAATGAAAAAAGATGATATTATTTTTATCTTTAGGTTTATCAGAAGATCAAAAACAGTTAATTAATGAATGGGCAGAAAGCAGACAAAATAAAAGATCAAAAGTTTACAGTAAAAATGAACTTGAAACTGATAAGGTAGATGAAATTTTTAAAAATCATGGTCTATATGAAAAATGGTTGGGGAAATGATAAGAAGTGGGTAGATACTGTAATTGCTGACTCTAATTTAATTAGGAATTTTCAGGAAAATGTAGAATTTAGAGGAAGAGGAAGAATAGAAGGAACTGTTGATCTTGGTGAAGGATATAATGAACTTACTATCACAGAGACAAATGACAGGAAGATATGGTACAAATATAATTTTAGGACCTTATTCTAAATTAAAAAAATATACAAGCTGTTAATGTAGGAGGGGCTTTAAGTGGTGGTAATGATAAAGCTTCTATTTCAGGTAGAGCCTCTTTAACATTAGATATTGATCCAACAGTTAAAAAAATACAGAGGGAAATTTGGTTCAATTATGTTCTAAAAAGACTCGGATCCTAATATTGTATTTAGAAGTACCGATACATCCGCTGTAAAAATAGAAATAATTTTAAAAATAGAGTTAATGACAAGTAGAATTGGAGAAAATAACACTACTATCGATATCGGAAGAAAAATAGATTACAAAATTAAAGATGTATCAAACGGTTACTTGGACATGACTATTCCTTTTATCTCTGATTCTATAGCCTCATGAGTTAAGTGATAATAAAAAGATTTTCTAAGTCTGGAACTTCTTTTAGATGTAAAGATAAAAGATGAAATAAAGAGATTAAATGAAAATGAAAATGTAGTGTATAGAAGTATAAAGAATGCTAATATGCTAGGGGTTTTAGCATCAACTCTTACGACTACAAATAAAAGAACTGTATTTTACAACTCTTGAAGAAGAGAATAATAATAATAAATTAGCAAAAATTAGCTAATTATTTAAGAAATAGAGATAAAGAAGAGATTATAAGAGATTTATCAGAATTTAATTTAAGTGATGTAGATAAAAAGAAATGATTTCTTTAATTGATATTGTAAAAATGGAGAAACAATAAAAAGTAATATTAAAAAGAAGAAGAACTAAAGGCAAAATTAAAAAGTATAAATGAACTTGAAAAATCTAATGATTATAATTCTTTAGATTTATCAAAATTATTAGCTGATTTACCGTTAGATGATAAAATTAAAGATTTAATTAAACAAAAAGATGATGTAGATGTACGAACTAAAAATGTTGCTCTTTATCAAGGAAAGAATAAATAAATTTGATTTTTGAAAAATTAAAAATTATCTTCAGAGTATCCAAATTTAAAAATCTTAAAGAAAATTGCGGATAAAATAAAAGCAATTAAAGAAAAGGGAAGTAGAATCTAATCCTGACTTAGCAGACTGGTATTTTGAAAAATTATTAGATGATGTAAAAATTATTGAAAGAAAATATTAAAAGAGCAAAAATACGATAATGTCTGAAAAAGATAAGACTTCAAAAAGAATTAGCAGGAATTGTTGACAGAAACTTTAGTAAAAGATTTAGATAATAATTATGGTAAAGAAGATTTAGAGGCTTATCATAAATTAAAAAGATATGCTTTACTACACAATGAGAGAAGAGGAAGTTTTAGCTGAACTTAAAAATATATTTGCATCAATTAAGTGACAGAAATATTTATTCTAAGTTAAAATAAAAATTTCTAAAAATGAAATTTCAACTTATACAGATTTACCTTTCGAAGTTGATCATTCTTTAACAGACAAAACTAAGACTAAAGGTGGATTTATTTCTAATAGAACAGTACAAGAAGAATTTCAAAGGAAATATTTATACAGCTTATGGACTTTATGAAAAGAACAAAGATTCTGGAACAGCTTATGGAGCTATGATCGGTGGAGCAACAACAAAACATGAAGAAGTTTACAAAAGAACTTTGACAACAGTTGCAACAGAATCTGAAGTAAAAAGGAGTATCTGCACTATATTGGAGGGTATGTAAATAAACCTGTTGCTCATAATTTAGAATGGATTACTGGGCTTGGAACTCAATATGGAAGATACAATGTAAAAAGAGATATGAGAAATACTTATCAAGATTTACAATCTAAAGGTGAAAAGTTAATACAATTGGATTAAACACTTATTCAGGATTTATAACTGACTTATCCTTTACAAGAAGATGTGACTTTACAGTTTAAAAAGGTTTGTTAGCATTTATACTGCAATCAAACAAAGTAAAGTAAATGAAAGTGGAGATTTACCATTGGATATCAACTCTAAAAATGTATCATTATGTAGACGGAGAAGCAGGGTAAGTTTTAACAAAAGTATTCTATGGAGATGATTTAAAAAGTAAAATTTCAGCAGGTGCTTATGGAATTTTAGGAATTACTGGATATAAAAATGATGATTTAAATGCAAAAAGTTAAAGACAGTACATCATCATTTGGAATTGAGGTGATCAAATCAAAGAAAGATGCAGTTAAAATTAATTTAGACTATAATGTTCAAATGGATACAGGATATAATTATGGACTTGAAGGTACATATATTTCTAACTCTAAAGAAAATAATGTAAAAATTGGAGTTAAAGTTGGGTATGTATTTTTAAATAATACTTTTTATAAAACAAATAAAAATAGGAGTATTTAACTCTCCTATTTTTATTTAAATAATTTTTCTCGAAATTTTTCAGCATATTTTTCATTTCTTTAGCAATAATAGAGCTTTTCTTCATTTAATTTATCTGAAAAACAAAAGGGCAACTTATTGCTGCAATAATTCTTTTTATTCTTATCAAGAATAGGAATTGCTGAGCTTTAATGTTTTCAGAATGCTCCATATTATCAAAAAGAAAGACGAGAATATCTTATTTTTATTAATTCTTTTCTTAATGTTTGAGGATCAGTTATCGTATTTTTCTGTATATCTTGGTAGATCGGTATCGAGTTAAAAGTTTTAATTTATATTCAGGAAGTTGACAGATTAAAAGTTTCACTAGCAGCTCCAGCGTGTACTGGATAAATAGCTTTGTCTCGAAAAAGAAACTTTATTTAAGTCACTACTTTCAACTAAACATAGAGTACGAACTTTATCATTATCTAAAATACTTAATTTAAAAGTTTCTTTAAATTTTAAAGATAATTTTTCAAGATAGGGATAGGTAATTTCTTTTAAACTGTTATAATTATTTTTTCGTCATAATTTTTAAGAAATAAATAAAATTTATCTCCGAGAATATACTTTTTATTTATAAGGGTTAAATATTCTAATTGAACAAGAGTATGTAAAATTCTAAATGCAGTTGCTTTTGAAATATCCAAATTTTTGGAAATTTCCACTTGAGAAGCTTCTTTCACGTTATAGATATATAGTAATATTTTTATCCATTTTTCTATAGAAGGTACTAAACTCATAAAATCTCTCCTTAATGTAAAAATAATATGTAAAAAATTTATAAAGTTTCATATATGAAAATATTATAGAATAAATTTTTCTTTAAAAAGATAGACTTATTGAAAATTTTATATATATAATTTTATATATGAAATTTTTATTTAAAAATTCTATACTATAAAAATAAAAAGATGTAAACTTACAGTAAGAAATGATTTATTAATATTTAAAAATGGAGGTACTTATATGAAAAATAATTTTAATGTTAGGTCTTATTTTTCTTTTTGGCTTTTGAGGTGAATATCCAAATAAAAATATTAATTTAGTGGAGTTCCTTTTCAGTGCTGGTGGTGGAACGGATGCAGTAGCTAGAAAATTAGCTAGTATAATGGAAAAAGATTTAGGGAAACCAGTTGTAATAATAAATAAAACAGGAGGAGCTGGGCAGTAGGGAATGACTTATGGGGCTAAGTCTAAAAAGATGGCTATACTGTAACAATGATAACGAGAGAAATTATTTCTTTACCTATAATGAAATTGTCACCAGTAACATATAAAGATTTTGAATTAGTATCTTTGGTAAATTTGGATCCTGCAATTGTACTAGTGGAAAAAGATTCAAAATATAAAACATTTGAAGATTTAATAAAAGGATGCAAAAAGCTAATCCAGAAAAATAAAATTTGCAAGTACATGCAGAAAACCTAATTTTTATATATTAGCTATAGAAAAAGAAATAGGAGTTAAATTTAATCATATTCCTTACAATGGAGCAGGAGAAGTAATCCCAGCGTTATTGGGTAAACTGATCTGATTTTTACTTTTAGTTGGACCCGGAGAAGCAATGGGACAAATAAAATCTGGACAATTTAGAGTTTTTAGGAGTTATGGCTGATAAAAAGAATAGAAAGTTTTGAGTGGTATAAAAACTCTGAAAAGAAATGGGATACGATATTTCGTCAGGAACTTGGAGAGAATAGCAGTTCCAAAAAGGTACAGATAAAAAGTTGTAGAAATATAAATAATTCTATAAATAAAGCAGTAAAATCAAAAAGATTTCATTGAATTTATGAACAAAGCAAACTATGGAATAAAAATACTTAGAACCTAGAATTTGAAAAATTTATAATTGAAGATAATAGAACAATAGAAAAGATTTTAAATTAATTTTTTTAATTAATTGAGGAAAAATGCTTTGAAAAAATTTTTAGTATTCTTGAATTTGATTAGTATTTTTCTTATTTTTTTATTACTTTACTTTTTCGAAACTTTGGAAATGGATAAATATAGTTTGGGAGCTACTTTTTCCAAGATTAATTTGTATCATATTATTTATTTTAAGTTTAATACTATTAATTTTTCAATAATAAAAAGAGAATAAAAATAAAAAGATAGAAAGTACTAAAATAAAATATACGGTATCAACTATATTATTCTTTTTATTTATGTTTTTTTACTAGATAAATTAGGATATTTAGTCTCAACTATAGTTTTTATGATTTCTTTTGATTTATTTTTTATTAAAAAGTAAGTCAATTTTTAATTAATATAATTTTTCTGTTTTATTTTTCAGGAGTAATTTACTTTTATGTTTTCGAAAAGGATTTAATGTTAGCCTACCAGAAGGAATTTTTATTTAATGGAGGAAAGTAAAAATGGGAGACACTTATTAAATGGTATAACAACAGCATTACAATTTGCTAATTTCTTTTTATTTGATTATAGAGTTGTAGGGAGGAATAATAATTGGTGCACTACCAGGATTAACTGCAACAATGGGAGTTGCAATATTGTTACCATTTACTTTTTGGGATGGAGCCAGTAACAGGTTTGATAATGCTTGTAGGTATATATATAGGAGCTATATAGGAGGGTCAATTTCTGCAATATTATTGAATACACCTGGAACACCAGCATCTGCCGCAACTTGTATAGATGGTTTTCCATTAGTAAAAGGAATGGCAACAAAAAGCCTTGAGTGTTTCAACGATAGCTTCCGCAATAGGAGGACTAATTAGTTGTGCAGCATTAGTGACAATATCACCGCTATTAGCAAAATTGCATTAAAAATTTTTCCTCACCAGAATATTTTTGCCTTGGCACTATTCGGCTTAACAATTATAGCGAGTATATCTTCAGGAAATTTTTAAAAGGAATATTAGCAGGAGTAGTTGGATTGTTAATATCAACAGTTGGAATGGATGCAATAACAAGTTATCTAGATATACTTTTTGATGTAGTTGATTTACTTAACGGCTTTTCTGTAATTCCTGTTTTGATTGGACTGTTCGCTGTTTCTGAAGTATTAAGTCAAATTGAAAGTCTTTTTGGGTGAAAAAAGAAATTAGTACAGAACAAGTAAAAGATAAAAATTATATGAACTTAAAAGAACTGAAACATTGTGATACCTACAATATTTAAATCGGGGGTCTTAGGGACTGTATTGGAGCAATTCCTGGTGCAGGAGCAGATATATCTGCTTTTTATCTGTTATAACGAAGCAAAAGAACAAATCCAAATGAAAAATTTGGAGAAGGTAGTTTGATTGGAATTGCAGCTCCCGAATCTGGAAACAATGGAGTAACTGGAGGAGCATTAGTACCGCTTTTTAACTTTAGGAGTGCCAGGAGATGCAGTTGCAGCTGTTTTATTAGGGGCATTAATTATTCAAGGTTTAACTCCAGGTCCCATTGCTTTTGAACAAAAACCCTAAGTTGTTTATGGATTATTTAGTGCAATGATAATTGGAAATATATTATTGTTAGTTATTGGTTTAGCGAGCATTAGGTTTTATAGTAAAATAGTAGATATTCCCAAGAAAAATGATGATTCCTTGCATTTTAGTTTTTGTCTACTATAGGTTCTTATTCGATGAATAATAGTATTTTTGATGTATTTTGTAACTTTAATTTTTGGAGTAGTAGGATACATTATGACAAAATAAAAATTCAATTTCTCCCATTGTTTTGTCTGTCATATTGGGACCAATGTTAGAAACAAATTTGAGAAAATCAGTAATTATGTATGAAAGGTTCTTATAGTTTTTATATACAAGGCCAATAACAATATTTTTCTGTTATTAACTTGTATTTCTATTTACTCAAGTGTAAAAATATTTTTAAAAGGAGAATAAAGACCATTAAAATGTTATATGAGGATATTAGAAAAGAAATTAATGGGTAGAATTTTAGTAGCAGTTATAAGAGGAAAAGATATTCAAGATGGGAGAAGAATTGTAAATTCTTGTCTTAAAGGTGGAGTAAAAAGCGATTGAAATAACTTATACATTACCTGATGCTTCTCAATTGATTAAAGAATTAAAAATAAATCAAGATTTAGTCGTAGGAGCAGGGACAGTTTTAGATGCAAGTACAGCAAGATTAGCTAATTCTATCTGGAGCGGATTTTATAGTTTCTCTAATTTTAATAAAGAGACAGCAAAAATATGCAATCTTTATCAAGTACCTTATATACCAGGGTGTATGACAGTAACAGAAATAACAAATGCCTTAGAGTATGGAGTAGATATTATAAAATTATTTCCAGCTAGTAATTTCAAAAAGATATATTAAATGCTATAAAAAGCTCCTTTACCCAATATAAAAATGATGGCAACAGGAGGAATAAATCTAGACAATATTGGAGAATGGTTTGGAAAGTGGTGTTTTCAGTTGTGGGGGGCTGGAGGCAAACTTGCTAATGGAAAGGATGAGGATATAACTAAAACCGCTAAAGAATTTATAGAAAAATTTCAAAAATATAAGGTGAGTTAGTATGGAAACATTATTTAATTTTACAAATAAAAGAATTTTCATTGATAACCGCTGGGGAGATGATTATGAGACTATCTCCGACTAATAATGAACTGTTAGTTCAGGAAATTTATTAATAAAACAAATGGGAGGGTCAGAATTTAATGTGTGCAAACTTGACAGCCCTCTTAGGAGAAAATGTAGCTATGCTTACAAAAATTCCATATACCATAGGAGGAATTTGCTCATAAATCAATTCTTACAAAATAAATTATCTGATAAGTATATAATTTTTGATAGAAGTTTGAGAAAAGAATGGCAATTTATTATTATGAGTATGGAGCAAATCCAAGAAAAACCTAGAGTTACTTATGATAGGTTAAATTCATCTTTTCAAAATTTAAAATTAGAAATACCCATAGAAATTTTTCAAGTACGAAAATATTTCATACAAGTGGTATAACTTTAGGTCTTTCAAAATCAATTAATAATTTAACTAAAGAGTTAATAAAAAATTTAAGTCTCAAGGAACAAAATATCTTTCGATGTTAATTTTTGAATAAAATTTATGGGAAGAAAACATGTAAAGGGAGGAAATAGAAAAAATTTTTACCTTATATTGATATTTTTATTTGCCTCTGAAGAAACATTTAGGAAAATGTTTAAACAAAAGGTGAAATAGAAGAAATTATTGAAAAATTTTTTCTAAGACTTATGATATAAAAATAATTTCATCTACAAGAAGAAAGTTAAATCTCCAAGTTCTCATAATTTTTCATCTATAATTTATGAAAAGAAAATAATAAATTTTATAAAGAAAAAAAGCATATCAAAATATACAAGTAATTGATAGAATAGGAAGTGGAGATGCTTATGTTGCAGGAGTACTGTATGGTATATTGAAAGAAAATGATATAGAAAAGCTTTAAAAATATGGTAATGCTAGTGCAGCATTAAAGAATACCATAGTAGGAGATAATGCCTGTATAAATATTTCAATGTTAGAAGAAATTATTAATGAGCATGAAAATGGTTGTAATTGTGAAAGTGACAAGATAAAATAAACATAATTTAAGAAGAGTTTTATGAAAAATATTATTGTTAATAGGAATGTTCTTAATGTTGTTAGTGGGTTGTTCAGATAAAAATCTGAATCTAATAGTGAAAGTAAAAAATGAAACACAAGTCTTGAAAGTAGTATTTAATCAATCTGAAAAAGTATCCTCAATATAAAAGCTCTAGTCGAATTTGAAAAAATTAGAGGAACAAACAAAAGGAACATATAAATTAGAAATTTTACCGAACGCTTTATGTTAGGAGATCAAGAGCCACAGTTGAATTGACTCAGAATGGAGTAATTTAAATGGCGGTAGTTGGAAATCAGTTGTAGAAAATTTTAACGAAAGATTTTGCCGTAATAGGATTACCTTATTTCTCTTATACTAATCATTTAATGGTTCAGATTTAATAATAATAAATGAAAAATTTATTCTGAAATGTCAGATGAAAACAAAAAATATTTTGAAAAATTTAGTAGAAAGAAATGATTGAAGAAAATCAAACCTTTACAGATATGTATCATCTGAGATATGAAGGATTTAAGATAAAGGAGATGATATGATGAATATATTAAATGAATTTTCTATGGATTTTTCTTTAAAAGATAAAGTTGCTATAGTTACAGGAGGAATACAGGACTTGGTCAGGCGTATTCTGTTGCTTTTTGCAAAAGCTGGAGCTAACTTATTTATTATTACCTATGATAAGAATTGGGAAGAAACTAAAAATCTTATCGAAGCAGAAGGAAGAAAAGTTGAATTTTATCAAGCAGATTTGACAGATAGGGAACAAATAAGAAAATCTATAGAAACTTGTAAAAATTTATGGAAAATAGACATACTTGCAAAATAGTGCAGGAATTATAAAAGACATCTATTACTAGAATATCCTGATAGTGATTGGAAAGCAGTGTTAGATATAAATTTGAATACTGTATATTATATGAGTCAAGATGTTGGAAAAATAATGGTAGAAACAGGATATGGTAGAGTATAAATGTTGCTTCTATGCTTTCGTTTCAAGGGGAAAATTTGTTCCAGCATATACAGCAAGTAAACATGGAGTCGCGGAATAACAAAAAGCTTTTGCAAATGAATTAGCAGAAAAATATTCAAGTAAATGCTATAGCACCAGGTTATATAAAACTGCAAATACTGCTCCAATTAGAGCTAATGAAAAAGAAATAAAAGAAATACTTGAAAGAATACCCGCAGGGATGGGTAGAACCTTCGAATCTAATGGGAAGTATTGTGTTTTTAGCAAGTAAAAGCTTCTGATTATCTTAATGGACATATTTTTAGCTGTTGATGGTGGTTGAGTTAGTAAGATAAACCTATTGTTTTCATAAATATTATAAAGAGGAGTCTCAAAATTTTGAAACTCCTCTTTAATGTTTCTGAAATTTTATTCTATCTCGTCTTCGTTTTCATCCATAGAAATATCTTCTTTTAATAAAAACACTAGCAGGTTTATTTTCTATGCAGATATGTAAAATTGTTTGAAAAATTGCTCTAGAAAAATGCTCTTGTCATACATCATTTCTGGATGGAATTGAACACCTAGTATAAATGTATCTTTTGTGTTTGTATTCAATTGCTTCAATTACACCATCTGGAGCAACAGCAACAATTTTAAAAATCTTTTGACAGATCTTTTATGGCTTGATGGTGGAAAAGAATTTACTCTTTCGATTTCTAATTTATCAGCCATTTTAAAAAGTACAGATTTTTTTATCAATTTTAATTGAATGTGTAGCTTGATAAGGACAACCAATTTGATTATGTTTTATATGATCACCAGGAATATAAGAAATATCTTGATATAAAAGTTCCGTCAAAGGCTACATTCATTATTTGTAATCCACGACATATTGCAAGTATAGGGTTTTTAATTCCACTGCAAATTTTATAAGAGCTAGTTCGTGAACATCTCTTTCAGGAAAATAGCTTGCAATTTTTCTAAAGGTTCTTCTCCATAAAATTGTGGATCGACATCACGACCACCAGATAATATAAGACCATCAAGTAGTTTAACTTGTTCTCTTATTGTTGAAATATCTTTTTAGTATTGGTAATACTATTGGTACTCCTCCAGACTTATATACTGCATCGATATAAGAATTAGCTACACAAGAATATTTTATCTCCCAAAAATAATTCTTCTTTTTCCTCAAAAGACCATACTTGCTGAAATTCCAATAATTGCTTTTTCATAAATAATCACCTCTATTAATTAGTATAATTTTTCTTGAAACTTTTAAAATTTTTCTTTTTCTAAAGTTTTTAAAATTCTAGTTATAACCTCTCTCGAACTACCAAGACTTTTGCAATTTTCTTCTATCAGAGTTAGATTAATTTCATTTTTATCTAATGAATAAAGAAAATTAATTAATCTGTCTTTAAGAGGAACTAATAAAATATTTTGAAGAGAGAGTAAAGATTTTGAAAATTTTTCTATTGTTAGAATGTGTAAAAATTTTATCTATTACATTGTATCTAAATAAATCTAAAACCTCGTTTGGAATAAAAAGTATTTCACTATCAGCAGTGAATGCTAATTCTATAAAAGTTTCAGTTAGAGATATGTTTATAATTTTCAAAAATTCTATCTGCATATTATTTAAAAATAGAGAGGTAATTCTCTAGCTTCAAGTGAAGCTAAAATCTTAACTTACCTGATTTTTAAAAATAATAATCCGTCTAAATCTTGAGAATTAAAAATACAGAATAAAGATAAAATACGACTTGATAAAATAATTTTTGCTCTATCATTTTGCTTAATTTCATTCCAAAAAGGAAAAATATTTTCAAGATGTTTTATATCTTCCTTACTTATCACTTAAACCACCTCTAACTAAATTATATCATAATATTATAGTAAAAATTATATATATACATAAAAATCATAAAAATGATAAATGTATTTAAAAGCTTTATATAAAAATAAAAATTAGGGTTGAAATTATTTGGTAATATGGATATAATATAAAAAGTTATTACTAATATAGAACAAAAATTTGTAAATTACTAGAGGGAGTTTATATGTTTGATTTTTGAAATGCTTGATAAATTTTTAACAAATAATTTCACTGGAGCATTGACAGTAGAAGTTGTTGCTTTTAGATTATTTTTAGCTGTTTTATTCGGAGGGATAGTGGGTTATGAAAGAGATAACAGACCTGCTGGATTTAGAACTCATATTTTTAGTTTGCTTCGGAGCTGCTATTGTTTCTATGGTACAAGATCAATTGAGATTGGATATTTTAGATTTAGCTAGAAACGAAAGTATAGCTGTAGCCTCTGTAATAAAAACGGATTTAGGGAAGACTAGGAGCTCAAGTTATAAGTGGAATTGGGTTTTTAGGGGCTGGAAGCATTATGAAAGAAAAAAAGGAGAAACTGTTGGAGGTATGACAACAGCAGCTGGAATTTAGACAGCAGGTTGTGTAGGTCTTGGAATAGGTTGGGGATTTTACAATATAGCAGTTGCTGCGATCATTTTTATGCTTTTTGATTATGGTTTCATTTAAAAAGTTTGAATCTAAGTTAGTAAGAAAAGCTAGACTTATAAAATTTGAAGTTAAGTTTTTAGATGAAGAAGGATATGCAAATGGACTTTTAGAAAGCTTACGAAATCTTTAGACAAAAATCTATAAGAATAACACAAATTGATAAAGTTCAAGAGGAAGATACAGTATATTTTACCGTTAGTATGAAGGGAAGAAATAATATTTCGGATGTAATAGTTTCTTTATCGTCAGTGAAAAATGTTGAATATGTAAGGGATGTATAATGAGAGTAATAGGAGATAGATCCAGGGACTGCAATAGTTGGTTTTGGAATCATTGATTACGATATAGTGTGTAGATTATGGAGTGATATTGACTGATAAAGATTTAAATGTAGAAGATAGACTTGAAATAGTTTACGATGAATTGACTAAAATTTTTGAAAAAGTATTCTCCAGAATACATTGCAGTAGAAAGATTTATTTTACTTTAAAAAAATAATAAAACTGTAATTTCTGTTGCACAAGCAAGAGGAATAATTTTGTTGGCTGCAAAACAAAAATAAAAATTCCAATAACTAGCTATACACCGTTACAAGTAAAAATAGAATAACGGGTTATGGTAAAGCTGAGAAAAACAGGTTCAGTTGATGGTACAAAAATTTTTAAACTTGAAAAGAAATTCCGAAAGCCAGATGATGCAGCAGATGCTTTGGCAATTTGTATTACTCATATAAATTCTTTTGACTTCTAAGCTAAGCTCAATGAACGTGACAAATTTAAAAATATTAAAATAGACGGTAAAAACAAATACAATATCTCTTGCTGACTATAAAGAATTGTTAAAAATAAAAGGTGAAAAATGGAAAAATATAAAAATATTAGTACTTGATGTTGATGGAACGTTGACGGATGGGAAATATATATGGACGATAAAAGACAATGCTCTGAAAGCTTTCAATGTTAGGGGATGGTTTTGCAATAGTAAACTGGTTGAAAACTTGGAGGAGGTGGCAATCTAACTGGAAAAAGTTCAAATATCGTTGAGAGAAGAGCAAAAAGAACTTGGGATAAAATATGTTGTTCAAGGTTCTAAAAATAAAACTCAAGATCTGAAAAAAATTTTTGGAGAGATTAAATTTGTCTTTTGAAAATGTTGCTTATATGGGAGACGATTTGAATGATATTGGTCTTATGAAAAAATTGCTCTCCCTGCTTGTCCCACACGATGCAGTGTTAGAGGTTTTAGAGATTTGTAAATTTATTTCTAATAAAAATGGTGGAGAGGGAGCTGTGAGAGATTTATTAGAGCATATAATGAAAGCAGAATGGAATGTGGAAAAAGGTTTTTAGATAGGTATTTAACTGAATAATAATTTTATTGATAATTAAAGGGTTTTTAGTATATAATAGGACAACAAATAAAAATCATTTAGGGAGTGATATTATGATCAACTTTGAGAAAAATCAATAAAATGATAGATTTGATTGAAAATAATCAGATTACAGAAGGCGTTACTTTCAATGATTTTTGCAATGGATTTTTAATGAGGTAAAATTACTTCCTCTATCTAAATATTTAAAAATGAATGATCATGCTAAGCGTATGCCTAAGATAATGAATATAGAAAAAGCAGGAGAACTTTTTACTCTATACGAAAATCGATGATGAAACTCAAAAATTTTCTAAAAAAAGAAAAAGGTTTTAATGAAATCCCTTCACTTGATTACAAGTTGATAATGTTACTTAGAAAAAGTAGATCCAATGGATAATTGATTATATATATTTTTAAATGGAGAAAAAGTATCGAAAAGAGATAAATGTTTCGACGAGACCTATTTTATTTCCACAAGAAATCAAAAAGGCTTTGAAGAGTTTATTAAAGATGAATTAAATCTGGGAGATGAAGAATTTGAAAGATTTATGTATTTAAGCTCTCAAGTAGTTAATAACAAAGAACTAATGAAAAGCAATCAAAAATTAAGTAGGTAAGTTAATGAAGATAAAGAACAGAAAAATGCTTTTTAATAGATAAAGATAATTTTTAATCAGGTTATTGATGAATTTTTATTAAATTCAAAACAAATACATAGCGGTAGTAAAAATATTTAATAGTACTTTTTGAACAAGATTATGCTCTTGTAAAAATACTTAAAAAGAATTGAAGAAAGAAATTTTTAGAAAATGTTGTTGCGGTAGCAGATAAGGATTATCTTGCAAATGATTTAGATATAGAGGCAGTTCTATACATTGACAATTTTAAGAAATTTAGTATTGAACATTTTTACAGACCTTTAATAAATTTGAAGGACATTTTTCAAATTTAAAAGATTATTTAGATGATACTTCAAGTGCGTTTTCGTATACATTGGATTACTATAATTATAATAATCCTTGGTTTTTCTTTAAATGATTTTTGGAATTTTGTTAATAAATGATTTTTAATCACAATAAAATTTTTAAATAATTATCATAGAATAAAAAGCAAGGACATCTGATATAATTTTGGTAGCACTTCAAAATAAAGAAGAAATTGGATATGAGAAATAAGAGACTTTTTGAGGATTTTATGTGCAGATGCTCATATAACTTTTGGAGTAACAAATAAAAATAATTTAAAATTTTTCAATCATTTAGATTTAATTTTATATTCTAAGTCTCCAAACTGCTTTTGAAAATTCTTTGAACTATGTAAAGTCATTTCTTAAAAATAAATTCATAGAAATGAGAGATTTTTGAAATAGAAGAGAAATCTTTTTGAAGCAGATTTAGTTTGCAGAAGAAGAAGTTATAAAAATTCCTAAAAAGTATGAACTGATAACTTCGAATAAAAGAGTTATTCGGCTAAAAATTTTTACATTGCTAACGCTTATAAAAAGGAAAAAGTTGGCAGTGAATATTTTGTAATAAAAAGTTTATTAGAAAAATTGCTCTTGCAATATTAAAACAAATATGCTAAAATTACTGTTGATATCAGAAAAATTTTTAGGAAGGTGAAAAGAGAAAATGAAAAAGGAATACATCCTGAATTTGAAGTTGTTGTTTTTGAAGATATGGCTGGAAATCAATTTTTAACTAGATCTACAAAAATTACCTAAAGAAACTACAACATTTGAGAGGAAAAGAATATCCAGTTATAAAAGTAGCTGTTAGTTCAAAAATCACATCCATTCTATACTGGAGAACAAAGATTCGTTGATACAGCTGGAAGAGTTGACAAATTTAACAAAAATTCAACTTGGGGAAAAATAATAATTTAAAAAGACAGGGTTTTTATCCTGTATGAAAAAAGGAGGAAATATTATGGCAGTAATTGAAGTTAATCACCCATTGATAGAACATAAGATGACAATACTTAGAAGTGTGGATACGGATACAAAATCGTTTAGAGAAAATTTAAATGAAATTGCTAAAACTTATGACTTATGAAGCTACAAAAAAATTTAAAATTAGAAACAGTGAAGTTGAGACACCACTTATGAAGACTCAAGCTTATACATTACAAGATAAAGTAGCTTTAGTACCAATTTTAAGAGCTGGTCTGGGAATGGTTGATGGAGTGTTGGATTTGATTCCAACTGCAAAGGTAGGACATATTGGAGTGTATAGAAACGAAGAAACTTTTTAGAGCCTGTATACTACTACTGTAAATTACCCACTGACATAGAATCAGAGAAAAGTAATTCTGTAGATCCAATGCTTGCAACAGGAGGGTCTGCAGTATATGCTATTGATTACTTGAAATCTGAGGGTTACTGACATAGTATTTATGTGTTTGGTTGCAGCTCAGATGGGATAGCAAAACTTTTGAATAAACATCCAGATGTACCAATTTATACTGCTAAAATTGATCAAGGTCCTAAATGATAGCGATACATTTATCCAGGTCTTGGAGATTGTGGAGATAGAATATTTGGAACTAAATAATTAAGATGTGAAATAACTACAAACTTATTAAATATTTATGGGTTTGTAGTTTTTATTATTCTTATTATTTAGAATTATAATTCAAGTTGATATAAGAAATAAAAATAAGGTTCTTGAGAACCTTATTTTTAATTAATAATTTTTAAATTATTAGTTTTGAGCTCTTAAAGCTTCAATTTTTGGAAATCAGAAATGATAGTTTTTGTTGTTCCATTTCGTCATTTAATAAGAGCATCTTCATATTTAGATGCAAGATCTTTGTATTGAGCTTTGTAGAATCTTGTGTTAGCTTCAGCGTTTAATTTTTCAGCTCTTTGAGATAATTCAGAGTATAATTTTTTTCGTTTTTGAGCTAAAGCTTCACTAGCAGCTACTGCTTGAGTTCTTTCTTTCGTTGAATCTAGCTTCTTCTTGAGATGCTAAGTTTTGGTATTCAGCATCTAGTGCTTGTAATTCTCCTACCAAATCAGTTGCTGCAAATGCAGATGCAGAAACAGCTAATACAACTAATAATAAAAGTTTTTCATTTTTACAACCTCCCAAAAATAATTAAATAAATAGTAAGTAGTTTTTAATGTTTTTAATTATACCTAATTTTTAGAAAAATACAATATTTTTAGTAAGATATTAATTATCTTTATTTTTCTTCGTTAACTTTAGGTGTAGAATTAATGAGAAGTATTAGCAATATCATTAATTAATGTGTTGTATGCTTGATTGAACAAATCATTTTTACATTTGCTAAAATAACTCTCTTTTGCTTCTTCGTAAGTAGCTTCTCTTTTCAGCTTCTTTTCTTTTAGATAAATGATATGGAAACCATCGGCAACTTTAATAACTAATAATTCCCTTTTTATTTTTCTTTAGATATAGCCTCAGCTATTGCTGGTTGCAATTCTGCAACGAATAAAAAATTCATTATTAGAGACAGTTGGTTCACTTTTTCATCATACTTATCTTTAGTTTTTCTCGAAAATTTTTAGCATTAACTTCTTTTATAAAACTTCATCTGCTTTTTCTTGAGTCTTTGTAAAAATTGTATCAATTTTAACTCTTTCACCCATTCTAAACAAAAAACCTTAGTTTGAATCATAGATATTTTTAAAGTTTCATCTTCTATTTTTGTAGCTTCAACAACTTTTTGTAGCTTCTCTTTCCAAAAATATCTTATGAACATTTTTCAGATTCTAAATTAATTTGCTCAATTTCAAAGTTTGTATGTCAGCATCTTTTCGCAGCCTTAAACAAAGGTTGTGTAAAATTTTATCGTCCATTTTTCCTCCTATAAAAAATTTATCTCATTCATTTTATAATATTTATTCACTTTTTCAACTATATAAATATTTCAATAAATTAAATAAAAACAAAATTCTCTTTTTAATCTTGTTTCGATTATGTCCAAAATAAAAATATTTTTATTAAATATCAAAAAGAATTGCAAATAGAATTAAATAATAGTAAAACTTGTGTAAAGTATTTATTTATATATAATATGTATGTAATTATAAAGCAAATAAATTTTTAATATCAAAAGTTAAAAATGTATAATATAAGAATGAAAAGGTGGTTTTTATTAAAATGGAAGCTTGGAGAGGTTTTTAAAAAGCGGAGAATGGCAAGATAGTATTAATGTTAGTAATTTTATTAAATTAAATTACACAGAATACACTGGAGATGAATCTTTTTAGAAGGTCCAACTGAAAATACTTTAGAATTGTGGAAGATTTTAAGTGGAATGTTAAAAATCGAGAAGAGAAAAGGAATATATGATGCAGAAACTAAAATTCCTTCAAAGATCGATGCTTACGGAGCTGGATACATTTCTAAAAGATTTGGAAACAATCGTAGGTTTACAAACAGATGCTCCTTTAAAAAGAGCTATATTCCTAATGGTGGATTAAAGAATGGTTGAAAAATTCATTAGAAGCATTTGGATATAAGCTAGATGAATCTACGAATGAAATCTATACAAAATACAGAAAAAGCCATAACTCAGAGTTTTTCTCAGCGTATACTCCCTGCAATAAAAGCGAGCAAGACATGCAGGTGTTATAACTGGTCTACCAGATGCTTACGGAAGAGGGAAGAATTATAGGTGACTATAGAAGAGTTGCTCTATATGGAGTAGACAGATTGATAGCTGAAAGAAAAAGAGAATTTGATGCTTACGATCCTGAAGAGAAATGACAGAAGATGTGATCAGAAACAGAGAAGAAATGTTTGAACAATTAGAAGCATTAAAAGCATTGAAAAGAATGGCGGCAGCTTACGGATTTGATATTTCAAGACGAGCTGAACACACAAGAAGCTATCCAATGGACTTATTTTTGCTTACTCTAGGAGCAATTAAAGACCAAAACGGAGCTGCAATGAGTTTAGGAAAAACTGCAGGATTCTTAGATGTTTACTATAGAAAGAGACTTAAAAGAAGGAAGAAATTACAGAAAAACAAGCTCAAGAATTTATTGATCACTTTGTTATGAAATTGAGAATTGTTAGATTCTTAAGAACTCCTGAATACGATCAATTATTCTCAGGAGATCCAGTATGGGTAACTGAATCTATTGGTGGTATGAATAACGATGGAAGATCTTGGGTAACTAAAACGCTTTTAGATATTTGAATACATTATACAATTTAGTACAGACTCCAGAGACCTAACCTAACAATTTTATGGAGTGAAAAATTACCAGAAAACTGGAAAAAGATTCTGTTCAAAAGTTTCAATAGATACATCTTCATTACAATATAGAAAACGATGATATTGTGAGACCACAATTTGGAGAAGACTATGGAATAGCTATTTGTGTATCTCCTATGGCTATAGGAAAACAAATGCAATTCTTCGGAGCGAGAGCTAATTTACCTAAAAAGCATTGTTATATGCTATAAATGGTGCGGAAGAGATGAAAGCTAAGAAAAAAGAACAAGTGACTCCTGCTGGAGAATTTGAGAAAAGAATTACTGGAGATTACTTAAACTGATGAGAGTTTGGGAAAAATATGATAAAATGTTAACGGTTAGCATCTACATATGTAAAAGCATTGAAATATCATCCACTACATGTCATAGATAAATATTCTTACGAAGCATTAGAAATGGCTTTACACTCATTAGATATTAAAGAGAACAGAAGCTTGTGGAATTGCAGGATTGTCAATTGTTGCTGACTCACTAGCTGCTATTAAATATGGAAAAGTAAGAGTAGTAAGAGATGAAGAAGGATATGCAACTGACTATGTAATCGAACAACCTTATGTTCCATTCGGAAATAACGATGATAGACGACGATTAGCAGTTAAAGTTATTTAGAACATTCTATGAGACAAAATCAGAAGTCACAAAATGTATAGAGATGCAGAACCTACTCAATCAGTTCTTACAATAACTTCGAATGTTGTTTATGGTAAGAAAAGCTGTAAACACTCCAGATGGAAGAAAGAGCAGGACAACCATTCGGACCAGGAGCTAACCCAATGACATGGAAGAGATACTAAAGGGAGCAGTTGCTTCTCTAGCATCAGTTGCAAAATTACCATTCGAAGATGCAAACGATGGAATTTCTTATACATTTGCAATCACTCTCGAAACTTTAGGAAAAACTGAAGATGAAAAGAAAAATAACAGTTGGACTTCTTGATGGATGTTCAGGCAAACAGGACACCACTTAAACGTAAACGTTTTTCGGTAGAGAATTATTAGAAGATGCTATGGAACATCCTGAAAATTATCCACAATTAACAATTTGGAGGTTTCTGGATATGCAGTAAACTTTATAAAATTAACAAGAGAACAACAATTAGACGTTATAAACAGAACTATTGGTAACAAAATGTAAGATAAAAATTAAAAATGGGGAGAATTTTTCTCCCTATTTATTTGATAAAAGGTAGGTGATGAAAGGATATATCAATTCGTTCGAATCTTTTGGAACTCAAAGATGGACCTGGAATGAGTTTGTGCTTTTTCTACAAGGGTTGCCCTTTGAGATGCTTATATTGTCACAATGTTGATACATAGAATTGAGAGATAAAAATTATGTATATACTCCAGAAGAAGTTTTGACTGAACTTGATAAAAGTTAGAGGTTTTTAACAGGAGGACTAACTGTTTCTGGTGGAGAACCTTTGATGCAAGCTCCTTTTGTTTGGAACTTTTTAAACTTTGTAAAGAAAAAGGGTATACACACTGCTCTTGACACATCAGGTTTCTATTTTTAATTCACAAGCTAAGGCTGTTTTTAGAATATACGGATCTAGTTTTGTTAGATATAAAACATATAAATAAAGATCATGTATAAAACTATAACTTCTGTTGATTTAGATCCAACATTAGAATTTTATAAATTATTTACAAAGAGATTGGCAAACCAGCATGGATAAGAATATGTTTTATTACCTGGTTATTCGGATGATAAAAAGATCTAGATGATTGGGCAAAATTTGTATCACAATTTGATATTGTGAAAAAGAGTTGATATTTTACCATTTCATCAGATGGCGATTTATAAATGGGAAAAACAAATAGAGATTATAAATTAAAAGATACACCTACACCAACAAAAGAACAAATACAGCAAGCAGAGGAAAATTTTTAGAAAATATAATTTACCTCTGTACGTAGAAAGAAAATAATAAAATTTTAGAAGGGGCTGTTGCAAAATGCAACAGCCCCTATTTCTATAGCTATTGTAAATAAAAATTTATTATAAAAATTTCAATGTCCATAATTATTCCCTATTTCCGAAGATAATATTAATTTATATTTTGAATTTTTGAGACTCTTTCTTCAATAAAAATTAAAAAGATCTATATAATATTTTTAGAAATATCAATTCCAAAATATATTTCTTCATCTTCTTTATCCTCTGTTTTAATCTGTAAAATGATATTACAGAGTCCTTTAAAGAATAAATTTCTAGTTATTATTGAAAAATATATATTTTCATCATTTTTATATCTAACTTCAACTATATCTTCTAATTTTATTTGCTTTGTATAATAACATAGAAAATAAAATTCTTTTATTAATAGCGTATTTTTATTTATTTCAAGAAATTCTTTTGATAAAAACAATATAACAAAGTTATACTATATGAGAAAAATACTTATCCAATAAAAAGCTAACCTATCCAAAAAAATAATATTCATTTATTAAAATATTTTTCATAATACCTCTTACTATATAAAAAATGTTATAGCTATAATTATATAAAAACTAAAAATACAATAAAAATATACTTACTTGGATATCATAAAATAGCTATTTTCTATATATTTTTCTATATCCCATTTTTAATTTCATTTTTGATATTTCCTTCAAATAATTTAAAATTACTTTTTAGTTTTTAGTCCCTCTTTTTCTTGATGAAGTAGAAAAATGATTTCTTCTAAATTCAATTTATCTCTTTTTAATTTTATCTTTTAAAACAAATAAGCGTCCTGCAATTGTACTTGATCTGCCACTTTTTCTATTAAAACTTCCTCTATTTCCTTTTAATAAGCATATTTTTCCCAGTAGAAGTTATAATTTTTAATTCTTGATTATCTATACTTACTTCAGTTTTTATACCATATTCTCTAGTGATAGAAAATATGCAAATAATAAAAATTATTAAGTAATAACAGAAAGAAGAGATATCTTTTTAAAAATAATATTAGAAACAATGATGAAAAAAATCTTATATTTTGTAGCTTCTAATTCATATTTATTATTTTTGAATAATGTCTGTTTTTCCGTTTTTCTCTAATAGTCAACATCATTTCACTCCCCATATTTAATTCCCCCATAAATCAGGATCTCCATGAAAATTATTTAATGAATTCTTAATCCCCTATATTTTTATTTTTATCTGGAGTTATATCAAAAATCTAATGTTGCTCCTGTATTTATTGTTCCATAAGATAATGTTCCTTCAGCTCCCAATAAATTTTTCACAATTTCTACATCTGCAGATAAATTTATATTAACACTTTCTAATTCATCTGGTTTGCTGATAGAAGAATCCCTATTTTTCTTTATTTGCTAAATCTGTATGTAAATCAGCATTTAGATGTTTTTCATTATCTTTTTGTTACTTCTTGAGATTTTTCTTTATCAGTATTAAATCCTAATTCTTCAGCGCTTACCTCTTTTTCCTTTTAAAGATATTTCTGTATTTATTACCGTAGCTCTCGTTGTTTGTTCTTTATCAACTGTATTACAGATATATTAGGAACTTTAGGACTAATATTTCCATTTGATACAGAAGCTGAAAAATTAATTACTCCTCCAATAGAACTACCTTTAGTAACAAATATATTATGTACAGTTCCTTTTTGAATTTAATGCATACTTTATACTTACCAAATATTATCTTCAAAAACAGCATAGATATCTATTTCTTGATCTTCTATAAATTTTTTATTAAAAATATTTTCTACTATGTATACCCACAAGTTATATCTATCCATAGATCGCAATTCATCAAAAATTTTTATAAAAACTTGTATTTTTATCTTTAGTATTATTTGCTTCTAAACAATTTATTCTATCTAAACTATCTTTAAATCTCTTTTTGTATTTCAAATTCATCAGGGATTTTTCTCTATTTCCAATTTTATTTATAAAAGGTATTTCTAAAAATCTTTATTTCTGTTTATAATTTTTCTATATCTGACTCTGTAGCAATAATAAATCTATTATTAAAGAATTATTATTTTTGAATAATTCATCATCTATAAAAAATAAATTTTACTGGATATATATATAGGGTACTGATCTTTCAAACATTATTCTTAAATCTCTATACCATTCTAAAAAGAATCTCATCTATCGTACTTATATATATATACTCTTTCTCTTTCTCTTTCACTTTTAAAATTATAATACATAAAATAATCAATTCTTCTTTTTCTTGTTTCTCATTTCTTTTTTGAATAGTTCTTCTTCACCAGTAATCTCATGATATGTTTTCAAAAGTTTTTCCATATGCAGAATCATAACCAAAAATCCATTTCTTTTTGAATAATATTGTAGAATCATCCCAATTTTTATTCTATTCCTAAATCTATAACCCATTCTTTTTCGTATAATTTTCAAGTATTTTTCCCTATTACTCTTTTTCTATTACTAATTGATTTTCTAACATAATTCCTCCATTATTTTATTCTTGTAAAAGTTTCATAATGATCCTCAGAAAAGTAAACAGAACCATCACTTCCAGCAACAAACCTAAAAAGTATCCCTACTTGTTGCAGTAGGATCTTTTTTAAAAACATCAAATTCTTTTATATGTTATAAGATAAATCAATAAGTATATTCATTATTTTTATTATATTTTTTCAAACTTATTTTCATCTTCATAATACCAACTATTACTTCTCCTTTTATTTCCTTCAACATCTAAGATATAGAAAATTCTTCTATCTATACCATATTATTTCTCTTACTATTGCTATTTCATCAGGATACTTAATTAATCTTACTTTATCTCCTACATTAAATTTAGGCTTTCTTAATATTTCGTATCCCTCTTTTTATTATTGCTATTTTTTCACTTTCTTCTTTTACAATTTCCAAATATAATAACTTTTAAATATTCATCATTTTCATCTATGCACTTTAATATTGAAGCAAATAAACCTCCTCCTTCATAATTTACTGAACAAAACAAGATCTATTCCTCCATATTACCCCATAAGTTCCTATATAATTTTTATCCATACTTTATTTCTTCTTCCTTTTCTTTATTTCTTATTTTAGTAATATAACCTATTAATTATCATATGTTTGAAAACCTTCAAAACCATTTGAAAAATATTTCTCTGGTATTTTCTCACGGAAAAACTTCTTCTGTTCTTTTTAATGATTCCGTTCCTGGTTGAAAATGTCCACTGGCATTATCTACCCTATATATTTTTCCTCCTCTTATTTCAATAATCCCTGCCCCTTGTACTTGTGGATTTTTCTCCACCTAATAATGTTGGATGAGGGTAATCCATATACTACTTGATTTGTTACTCTATTCCCTATTATTATATTATTGTTAGTATCAATAATGTACATATATTCATCATTTAATGCTCCTTTTTCCTCCTGTTCCTAAATAATTAGAATTATTTACATAGGTAGTAATATCTTTAGCAGATGGATTTTTATGTAACTATTATTTACTAATGTCCCTCTTTCCATGTCTATTTCTGCCATTTCAGGAACAACATCATATAACTTAGAGTTATTAAATTCTTCCACTACTTCATTTTTGTACATGAGTATAAGTTGAATTATTCTTATAAAAAGCTCCTTCACTTGCAAGTTTATATCCTGCTATATTTCCTACTATATTTCCTACAACATATCCTTTTATTTTTCAAGTTTAGATCTTTCTCCATTATAATATGCTGCTATATCTTCTGAAATTCTTGGGTCATTTTCTAGTGTACTTGCATTTCTAGGTATACCATCATTTTCAACTAATCCTAATATATTATAGTATCCCATTCTATCTTTATAGTAATCACTGAAGTATTTTTAGGTTCAATGCTTGTGAATATGTAATTGTTATTCTATTTTTCCTTAGAATATAGATGTCTTTTTTTATTTTTCTTTAGGAACTTCTATTCTAGTATCTCCTCTAAAAAGCATAGGTATACCTATTAATGAAACTGTTGTTCCTCCCACTACTTCAGCCGCATAGTATCCTGTAGTTCCTTCTGCTAAACCTATTCCTGTACCTTTTGAAACATTATAAAGAAAAGTATCATCTGTATCACTTTTGCCTTTTTTAAATAATTAAAATAAGCTTTAAAAAGCTTTTTCTTGCATTAGGATTTTTAGTCTTACTCAACACCATATAAACTTTAGGAAGAAGTTCTTTCGCCTTTCTCTCTTTATCCAAAGCTTCTTCTAATTCTTTATCAATAGCTTTTTAAATCATTTTTAAAATTTGCTTGTATTTTATCAGATTCAACATAATGTTTTTACGATTTTTCTGAAGAAAGAAACCCAAAATCCAAAATCATGATATCCACTTATTAAAGAATATTTAACATAAGTTCTTGCTTTTTTCAAATCTGCTTCTAAGTAATTTGTATATTTATCAGAAGTAACTTCACTATTTTCATTCATTATAGCAACATCAAAAATCTTTTTATACTTAAAGAATCATTTTTATTCTTTAATCTTTTTTCAACTTCTCTATATGCTATTGCTCCAGCTGTTGTTGATTTTAACTTTGCCTTGTGAATTTTTCTTTTCCAAGATTATTTTTTAAATCTTCCTTTATTTTCCACTCTCTAGCTATTGCTGGTCTTAATTTATCATCGCTAATATCTTTTATTGATAAATATTTTTCCAGTAGACTTATCATAAAAAGCCTCTAAGCTATACGGACTTCCTGTTTCTTTTTATTCCCTAGTTCTTTTTAGCTCTTCTATTCTTTCTTTAACAGCAAGTGATAAATTTTTCACTATTAGGATCAAATTTTTCAATTGTTACACCTAATTTATCTTGTAAATCTTTAGCGCTATATTCTGTATTAGCAATAATATCAATTTGATTTAAGTTTTGAGCTTCCATTACAGATTGCTTTATTTCAAGCAAAGTTCTTTTTCATTTTGTCCTATATCATCGCCATTAGTTAGGATATTATCTATTTTAACAATACTAGTAGCTGTCGCTTTGCTCTCAACAATTGAAAGTTCTAAATCTTCCTTAAATTTATTTAGATTAGATAAAATAATCTATTGTCTGCGCTTCCAAATTAACATTAGTATTTGTTTTATCATCTTTTGTAATTTCTATTATTGTATTAATATCTCTATTGATTTCATCTCCCGATGATTTTTCCAATTTCAACATTACCAACAACAGTATTTTTGTTGTAGATCTTAAATCAAATTAGAATAATTAACTCCTACTCCTGTTAATGTTGGATTTGAACCTTTAGAGTGAGATGTTCCAACAGAAGCTCCAACAGTCTTCATCTTATCAATATTATCAAGATTTTTACCTGCATATTTATTTATTTTAATTTTTCCATTGTCCGTTGTACCAATTATTGCAGCAATATTTTTCAGCTTTACCTATTGATAAATTACTATTTTTCTCCTACAATGAATGATGATGGAGTATCTACATATCTTCTTTCTCCATTAGTCTTAGATAAAGATAAATCTCCTGACACTGTTCCCTTGGAGAAACTCCGACAGAACCACTGTATGAACTACCTTTAGTTACGGAAGTATTTTTGTTTTACTTTTCAATTTTTTAAGTTTTTCAATATTACCTGTAACTGTTCCACCCTCTTGATTAAATCCAGAAAGTGTCATATTTTTTTGTATTGTTATGCACTTCATCTACATTTATAAACGAACCATTTTTGATAAATGGTTTCATCTGTATTCATCTTAGAACCTGAGGCTGATACTCTTACTGCATCGACATTCATTTTACCTTGTTCATCAAAACTTAGTCCTGCAGATACTCCTGTACTTTTTGAAGAGCTTCTATTGTAATTATTAAAGCTCAACAGCAGTCTTGTTAATATTTTTCTACATTGTTATAGATAAATTTAGTATTTTTAGCTTGAGTTCCATCATAATTTACAGTATTTACATTATTGTAAGTTATACTTGAGTTACTATCTTTACCTTGAATATTAGTTACAACAGCATTTTCATTATGCGATTTTGATTTACTTTCAGATCTTGTAAATCCAAGATTAATATCAGTACTTAAATAGAAATCATTATCAACCTTAAAAATTTCCATTCTTAACATCATTTGTAGTAGCTCTCTTATTGTCTAAGTTTTTTTATGTTATTGCTTTAGTCCAGAAACAACACCAGTAATAGTATTAACTCCATTTGCAATACCACCAATACTATCTCCCGACTTCATTTGTTTAACTGCATCTATTCCTTGTTTTGCTCTATCAAGCGCTTGAGATTTAACTTGTACTGATAAATTTAATCCACTTGATTTTGTACTACTTTCTATCTCGTGTATATCTTTTCTTGCACCAAAGGTTACATCTCCATTGTTAATTGATATTTTTCCATGTTCAAAATTAGTTGCAGTTATCTCTGCCCCCTTATTTAAAAACAGTTCCATCTCCTAATATTAGAGTTGATTTATCATTTGTTAAATCTTTTTCCATTTGTTGTAGTTTTTGTTTTTTTCCATAGCCTACACTAAAACTATTTGAAGTTATACTCGCACTAAAACCTTTTTAGATTTTTTCGTGTTCATAAGTGCTATTTAATTTTTTTGGCTATCTGTTGTTAATTTTTCCAACAATTAGAGAATTATCTCCTAAAAGCTAAAGTCGAACCAATAACTTCAATATTTCCTGCTAGTATTCCTTGATTTTTTTACAATCAAATTACTTTCAGAATTAAATTCTTGATGACTTTTTCTTTTTCAGAGCTAGATGATAAAAATCCTTTTTGATTTATTTTGCTTTTCTCTATTTTTTTGTAATCTATTCCTGATTCTAGTTTAATATTTTTTTACATCAATTAATGCTGTATCTGTTGTAACTGTTGAAGCTTTAATATTTAGATTATCTGCTGAAACTTGTAAATCTTTTTGCTTGTAATTCAGAGCCAACATTCTTTTTAAAACCATAGCTTTGGAAATTATTTGAATCTTTTCCAAACTTTTTGTTCTCCTGTTAATTCTATTGAATCTAAATTTACATCTTTAGCATTGATTACAACTTTTTCTCCTGATGTAAATGCACCCTTTGAAGTATATTTATCTGCTTCAATATATGTTAAACCATTTGAAGATATTTGTCCAGCTGAAGCTATTTCATTAAATCTGCTTCTATCTAAATTAGAATTATTATGCGCTATTTCTCTTGTAGTACTTTCATTTGTAATATTTTTGCAATTAATATTAATTCTTTTTCAGCTGATATTTTTGCACCACTGTTTGATAAGTTTTTTTGAAAGCTATTAAACTTGTTTTTATCTCCAGTTATTTCTCCAAAATAGTCGCCTATACTTTTATTTTTTTATTTCATTTGCTTGTATTAATGTTTTACCAGTGTTTCCAATAACTCCATTATTCATTACTTTATCAGCTTTAATAGAAGTTAGTTCTGTTCCAGCTATTCTATTTTTACCATCATTTTTAACACCAGCTATTGTACTTTGAGATAAATATACTTTTGGAGCTAAGACTTTAAGTCCATTTACTTGTTGATATTCATACCACAGAATATCTTTATCAAGATTTTTGATTTGTTCTTTTTGTTAAAAGCTGTTCCGATAATTAGATTTTGTTTTTTTAGCTTCTATTTCTGCATTATCAATTAAAATTTTTTACGTCTAAAAGCTTTTCCATTTTAAAAAAATCTTGTTCCTAATTTTTTTCAATAATAGTTCTTTCTATTAATTGATTTTTCATAGAAAAGCATCTCCAAGTCTTTTTACTTTGTCCCACTTATTAGGGTTGTAGTTTTATTTTTATCTAAGAAATAATCACTACCGTAGTATGAACTTTTGAGCAATGTATTTAAGTCTTGTTTCCATTATATATTTTGATGTAGGTTTTACATTTTCAATAAATAACGAACTTTCAAGCGCAGGTAATATATCAATTTTTCCTGATTTTTAAAATATCTCTGATTGCTTGAGTATTAGTATATATTTCTGCTCTATTTTTCTGAAGAATTTAGCGGATCATTTATTGCTGTTGTTGGAATATTTACTTGATTTGAAAGCAATATTAACAGTTGCATTTGTTTTTGAATTTCCTTGAGCAATATTTTTGAATTTATTTCTTGATGAGTAATAGGTCTATTTATTCTTATTTTTACCTTGCGCCTCATCAATTCTATTATCTCCTTCAGTTATAGTTGGATCAATAACTTGGTTATCAACTATATTTCAGTTATATTTACTTCTTTTCCCTCAATAATACTAGGATCTGCAGTTACATAAGCATATCTTCCTACATACTTATCAACATATTTATACCTTTTTTCCCACTGATAGTAGTTAAGTGGTTTCCATACTCATCTAAAACAGGAACTTTTACTTTTATCCAATCATTTTGAAAATCTCTGGTATACTTTTGCATTTTGCAGTTGCTTTAGGTCGCTTTTATTCCATATTGCTGTAAATTTAAGTCCTCTGGAACTCATTGTAAGATCCATAATTTCTTCACCAGTTTTTAACTCGAATAGGATCTTTACTAGTTGTGACTAAATTATTCAAGGTATCTGAATTAATTGTTACATTATTTTTTTAGCCGATATTATTGAATCTTTATTCAATAAATTTTTGAATTAATATTAATATCATTTCCTGCTAAAAATTTTTTTCCATGGTTTTGTTGTTGCTTTACTAATTAATCTTTCTTTTAAAGCTGCTTTTGGAATTTCTGCACTTTGGGTTTTAAGAATTATTCCAGGTTCATCTCCCAAATTTTCATCCATTCTATCTTTGTACTTAGAAAAAGTAGAGAAGGATTTTTATCATTTAACATCCTACTAGAAACATCTTGGTACTTATCTCTTTGTTTAGGGTCTTGCATCATCTTTTTGCTCTATGTCTTGAGTTTCGGTCTCTTCAATACCTGAACCACCTAGATCTCTTTTCCAGCCATTAATTTCACTTGATGTTAAATAATCAAAATCCCAAGTTTCATAATAATGGTCATAATTATCAAGATTATCAACTTGTCCAATATTTTTGTATACTATCAACATTTATATTGATATCATTAAATGCCTGAATAGTTCCAACCTTATTTAAAAGATTGGCTCCTTCTAATTTAATATTTTTTAGCTAATATTTCTCCTCTTTGGTTTTCAATATCTTTTAGCCTTTATTGTTAAATCGTTATTTGAATAAAGAGTTTTTCCTTGGTTATTTAAAACTTTTTCACTTGTATTAATTGTAAAGGCTTTTTTTCTGCGCCTATCAAATCTTTGTTATTTATATTTTTTTAGCTGATATATTAAGACTTTGTCCACTCAATATATTTTCATTTTTCCACATCATTATCAGCAACAATTTTTTTAAATTTTTTTAGTAGATAATTCTTCTCTATTCGTAAAATTATTTGCTTTAATATCTATTGAATTAGCTGAAGTTGTTTTTCCATTATTCAGGATATTTTTTCCCTTTATTACAAGGTTATTTTTCTCCATGTAAATCTGCAACTAGATTTATGTCTTCATCACTTGTAAGTGTTGTATCGACTCCACTTATTGTTCCAGTATTTGAGAAATTTTTTTAGCATTTTTCATTTCAACAGTGTTTGAAAGAATTTTACCTGAATTGTTAAGTTCTGAATTATTTAATTCTATCTTATTATTTGATACTATCTCTCCACTATTCGTAAGTTTAGTATTATTCATGAAATATTATTGAGTGCTGCAATTTTTTAGAATTCTCTAATTTTTCCAGTTTCAATAGTTATATCTTTAGAAGATAGAATATCTCCAGTATTTTTTTAGTTGTATTTGTTTCTACAAAAATATTTTTCAGCTTTAATATCCTTAGTATTTATTAAATTATTTCCATCAACAGATAATTTTTGTTTCAACTGTTTTTTTGAGTTATTAAGAGAGCCCTTGATTTCAATTTTATCTCCTGAAACAAAAACTCCTGAGTTATCAACATTAGCGCTTAAAAATATTTTTTTACTTGCTATTAAATTTTTCTTATTATCAATATCTTTTTGATGAGAAATTCTCATCAGTTAAGATAGTTCCATCATTATCAACATTACCTGTAATAGTTATATTATCTTTTAACTTGAATATCTTTTTTTATTTTGTTAAATTTCCTACAACATTTAGCTTATTTTTGAGTTGATAATTCTCCCTCATTAATCAGATTAGCTGTATTAATATTTCCGATAGCATTTAATTTATTTGTATTCTTTGTATCTTTTAGCCGAAAAAAAGATGAGTTAGTTAAAATTTCTCCAATATTTTCTGCATTATCCTTAACTGTTATTTCTTTTGAGACTTTAATTTTTATCTGAATTTTTTTAAAGTTCCCTTGACATCAAGTTTACTATCAGTTACAAGAAGTCCACTATTATCAAGATTATCTACTTGTATTTTTATCTTTAGCAACCAACTTATTTGTTGTTTTAGTATCTTTAGCTGTAAAGGAAGATTGAGTTGCAATAATACCAGTATTAAGTGCATTACCTTTAACTGTTATTTCATTCGTTACTTGAATATCTTTAGAATTTTTAAGCTTCCATCTATTTTTCAAATTTTTATTTGTTCCGATAAAACCTGAATTTTTCAAGATTTTCCTATTTCTATTTTATCTTTTAGCAATTAATTTGTTTGTTGTCTTTACATCTTTTTGAAGTGAATGTAGAATCAGTTAGAATTTTCCCATGATTTTTCTACATTACCTTTAACATCTATTTTAGATAGTGCCTCTATCTCTCAGTATTTTTTTAGCATTTGAAAATACAGCGATTGCTCCCTTTAGATTGAATTTTACCACTGTTGTCGAAACTCCCATTAGTTGTAATTTCTTTTCCTACAACTACAGTTTTTTGTATTGAAAAAAATTTTTTTGTATTTAATTTCCCATCGGCTGATATATTTGCATTGTTTTCAACATTACCATAAGAACTAAATTTCCTGCAGTTTTTGTAACATCTCCATTTAATTTAATGCTATTAGCTGATATATTAATATCTTTAGATGAAAGCGCAGAAGTATTTTTGTTCATAATCACGAGCTTTTACATCGATACCTTCACCTTGTATTTTTTTGTAACTATGTATTTTTCCATCAGCAGTAATTTCAAGTTTCTTGTTTCTTGAAGTGATAAAGCTATCTGATTTAACTCCAGCACCCTCATCAGTAACTATCAATTTAACTTGACCAGCATACATACTCCCCCAGTTCGTGTGCATCTATTGCAACAGAGTTATTAACTGCATTTTTATTTGTGATATTTCCATCTTTATCTACAATATTTGAACCAGCAACAACATCTAATTTATTTGCAACTAAGCTTCCTTGTAATTCAAGTGCTTTTGAAATGATAGATACATAATCAGCATTTGTACCATCAAAACCTTTAGGACCAATTACAACTCTCCCTTTCTCTACATCAATTCCAACATAATCTCCATTTTGAAGATTTACTTTACCTGTTGTTGCTGTAAAGTTTTTAATATTTATTGTACCTGCACCATCAAAATATATTCCATTTTTGGTTTGAAAGGATAACGTTAACTTTTTCTCTACTTAAAGCTTCAATATATCCCTCAATATCCGAACGATTAGCGCCATTTACTTGAAGAACAATTAAGCCTGCTGCTTGATTAGGAGCTAAATTAGGATTTGAATTGATAAGTCCAGCAAGATGAGATCTTCCAACATTGTCTGCATTGTTAAGCACTTGTCCTTTTTTTATCAACATTGTATTCTAAAAAAATCATTAACACTAACACCACGAGAATTTGGTGTTGAAATATTAACTATTGGAATACCTGTGTCTGAAACATCAAGTTTAGTATTATTTTTTTGAATTTGGATCTAATACTAGTGATGAAGCAAAAATATTAGTTGTCAACAAAACTTCAAAAGAATATTGCAATTAATTTTTAACATATTACCTTCCTTTTTATTAAAAATGTATATTTTAAATTTGCTGAGAAATATATTTCATAGTTTTTCGGTTTTAAATATGCAGAATGTTTGAAAGCTTTTTGCATATCCAAAAATCAAAAATCTAAATATTTTGCAGAATATCTTACACCAACAAGTCCACCTGTCGCATAACCAGTTCCATATTTTTGACTTGTCTCTATTGTTTTCTATTGCTCCATACGAATATGATATGTATGGACTTAAAGTTCCTAAGTTATTTATTTTGCAATTGTATGATAATTCTTCTCCAATTTCTATTGCCTTATCTCCACTTAGATTATCTTTTCTATGATATCCAGGAACACTTCCTAAACCACCTACTGATTGTTTTTTTCTGATGGATAAAGAACATCAGAGGAGTATGAACTTATTAAATTTGTTCTTGATACTATTCTTTCAGTTAATGGTTTGTAATATGTTGCAGTGAAATTGTATTTTTTTAAATTGTGCCTTTGGTGTAGTATCTATTTTTATTTGTATCTCGTTCAGCACCAAAATCAGTCAAACCTCTCTCATAGATCAAATTTAAAACCTAATATTCCTTTCATAACTGTTGTCGTATAATTTAAACCAATGTTTCCTATTGTTAATCTTCTATCATATAGAGTTGCTCTTTCTAAATAGTTTTGACTATGTTTTGTTTTTTTATTCCTAAATCTAAACTCAATTTAGATTTTTGATTTCTCAAATCATTCTTTCTAAATCAAGAGCAAAAGCTATCATTTTGAAGATTTTTAAATCATAAACCGTATTAAAGGCATAGAAGCTAGTATCTTTAAGAGTTTTTACTAAATGTAAATTTCAAAGTATTGTTTCTGAATTTTTGTTGTATAGCGCAGATTAAACATATCAAGTCTTCTTTTTGTTTGGTAAGGTTTCTCCTTTGCTTGGATCATAGCCCTTAGGTCCTATTGGTAAAAATTTCTCCTGGACTTGGTACATCAGGAACATCTTTCCAACTTCTGTCAGGATCTTTCTTGTGAACGCTTGTATATGAAAAGTAAAAATTATCTCCAATACCTAAGGGGCTGTCAATATTAAAATATGTTCCTCCTCTCCAAAAAGCATCTTGATAATTTTTCACCGTGATTATTTGTTGTAGAGTCCTATCGTAAATTTATCTTTCATAATATTTGTTGCTTTTATGATAGAATAATTTTTCTTTTGTTCCAGGTAAGATTTCAATAGATATATTATTTGCTTGTAGATAATTAAAATTTTCTGAAGTTGTATCAATATTCCGAATATTTAAAATATCATTTTTCTTTAAATGAAAAAGAAAAGAATTTTTCATCTTATCCAAGTTATCCTCTTCATTAAAAACAACTGCTTCAATCTTTCCAGCAACTATTTCTAAATCTAAGATACCTGTTGACAAATCATTCTTTCTTATTCCCACACTACTTGTTGAGTATCCTTTAAGAACTATTTTATTTGTAAGTTCCATCAGTATATTTTTTAATATCACTAGCACCTAATTCTTTATTTATATATTTATTAATAACTTTATCTTTCTCTGAAAAGATAAAAGATTATCACTGTCTGTGATATTAATATTATTTATTAAAAATTTATTTTTCATTCTCGTTATTAACTTCTAACTCTTCAACCTTAATATCAGTTGGATTAAAATTTTTAGTTCATTGTCTTTTATCTTTTGCTCCATTAATAAATTTTCTTGTCTAAAAATTTTTGGTATCATTTTCAAAATTTGTATCTAAATTGTTAGAAAAAGAATTTGAAAATACCCCAAGAAAACTTAACAAACAAAGACTTTTTTTCACAATATACCCCCAATAAAAATATTTGATTAATTCTAACATAGTAAATAATATTTGTAAAGTATATTTAAAATATTTTTCAATTTTTAACAATCTCTTTTTCTATCTCGTTACTTATAAAATTTACAACCTCATCAATTTTTAAGTTTGTCGTATCAAGTTCAAGAGCATTAGAAGCTTTTCACTAAAGGGCTTTCTTTTCTTGTTCTATAGGAAAGTATAAATTTAAAGAGATTAAATAAAAAGAAATGTGAAGATATCGATTTAAGTAAAAAGATAATATTTAATAAAATATCTAAAATAATTAAAAATTGTACGATAAAAAGCTCTAATGAAAATGGTCATTAGAGAACTATTAGAAATAAATTTTTATATATGATTCGATCATACCAATTAGCGCTTACATAGATTTCTTGTTTATCCATCATAATTTTACAATGAGGACACATAAAAGGATGTACATCAAATGCTTCAATAGATTGTTTTTACAAAAAGAGTATTCAGATTTAGAAAAATTTTTCTTGTATTTTTATTTTGAAGAATCATATAATAAAAATTTAAATAGATAAAAATGAATAATTTATGTTATAATAAAAATTAGTAAATAAATAAAAATGAGGGGACTTATGATGGAAAAAAATTTATAAAATTGTAGCTGAAGAATTAAAAATACCAGTTGATAAAGTGGAAAAATACAATCAAACTTTTTAGATGATGGAGCAACAATTCCCTTTGTTGCTAGATATAGAAAAAGAAGTTACTGGGAATTTAGATGAAGTTCAAATTGGAGATATTTTACAAAAAAGTTGAATATTTAAGAAATTTAGAAGAAAGAAAAAGAAGAAGTAATAAGATTAATAGATGAACAAGGAAAACTTACAGATGAATTGAGAGAAAGCATAACAAATGCCAAAATTTTTACAAGAAGTTGAAGATATTTATTTTTCCATATAGAAAGAAAAAGAAAACAAAGGCAGATATAGCAAAAGAAAGAGGATTGGAAACCTTTAGCTGAAAAGTTTTATTCAGCTGATAGTTTGGAAGAAATTAAAAGATTTGCAGAAGATTTTATCACAGATGAAGTTCCTACTGTTGAAGAAGCTGTTGAAGGAGCTGTTGGAAGGAGCAATGCTTATAATTGCTCAAAATATTTCTGAAAAAGCTGAGTATAGAGAAAAAAATAAAGGGAAGTATATTTAAAATATTCTATTATAGAATCTAAAGATAGTAAAAAGCTGTTGAACTTGATGAGAAAAAAAGTTTATACAGATTATTATGAATACAGTGAAAAAGTTGAAAAAAATGCCTTCACATAGAATTTTTAGCTCTAAATAGAGGAGAAAAGGAAGATATTTTAAGTATTCATTTGAAACTGGAAGATAAAGATAGAGATCATATAGAGAAGATGATTTTAAAAAGAATTTCCAAAAATAATTTACAAGAAACATATGTTGAAATTATAAAAGATGCTCTGGATAGATTAATTATTCCTTCAATAGAAAGAAGTTAGAAATGTTTTGACAGAAAGAGCAGAAGCAGAATCAATAGCTGTTTTTAAAAGATAATTTAAAGAATTTATTATTACAAGCCCCTTTAAAAGATGTATTAGCTTTAGATCCTGGGTATAGAACAGGATGTAAAGTTGCTGTTATAGATAAATTTGGTTTTTATAGAGAAAACACAGTGTTCTTTTTAGTTGAAGCTATGACAACCCTGAAACAAATACAAAACGCAAAAGAAAAAAATTTTTGGAACTAGTAAAGAAATATGATATCGATATTGTTTCTATTGGTAATGGAACTGCCTCAAGAGAAACTGAAACTTTTTGTGGCAAATATTATTAGAGAGGAAAAATTAAAAGTTAAATACTTGATAGTAAATGAAGCAGGGGCTTCAGTTTATTCAGCATCTAAAAATAGCTGCAGAAGAGTTCCCAGAGTTAGATGTTACAGTAAGAGGGCAATTTCGATTGGAAGAAGAATACAAGATCCACTTGCAGAATTAGTAAAAATTGACCCTAAATCTATTGGAGTTGGTATGTATCAACTATGATGTAAACCAATCAAAATTAGATGAATCTTTGGATAATGTAATAAGTCACGTTGTAAATAATGTTGGAGCAAATATTAATACAGCTTCTTGGGCATTACTTTCTCATATTTCTGGAATTAAAAAGACAGTAGCAAAAAAATATTGTTGATTATAGAAAAGAAAATGGAAACTTTAAAAATAGAAAAGAAATTTTAAAAGTTAAAGGGAGTAGGACCCTAAGGCTTATGAACAAATGGCAGGATTCTTAGTAATTCCAGACGGAGAAAATATTTTTAGATAATACTGTTATCCACCCAGAATCATATCATATTGGAGAGATGATTTTTAGCTAAAATTGGTTTTTGATTTGCAAAAATATAATGAAGAATTAGATATTGCTAGAGAAAGATTAAAAATCTTTTGATTATAAAAAAATTCGCAGGAGAAAATTCTTTTGGACTTGAAACTGTAAAGGATGTTTATGAAGCGTTATCTAAAGATAGAAGAGATCCAAGAGATGATTTTGAAAAACCACTTTTTAAAAATCAGATATTTTTGAATATTGACAATTTAACAGTTGGAATGGAACTTGAAGGTACAGTAAGAAATGTTGTTAAATTTGGTGCTTTTTGTTGATATTGGGGTGAAAAATGATGCTCTTATCCATATTTCAGAAATTTCAGATAAATTTATAGATGATCCAAGTAAAGTATTATCAGTTGGACAAATCATCAAAGTTAAAATAAAAAGAAGTAGACAAAGATAGAGGAAGAGTGGGACTAACTAGAAAAAGGTATTTAGTGGGAGAATAAGAATGTTTATTAAAAAAAGATTCTTTACTTTTTAAGAATAATTTCTTACAATGGAATTGCTATAATTATAGTTTCGACTATTATGGCTTTGTTGTTCGGAATAATGATATTCAATGAATTGAATATGAGACTTTTTAGATAAATCAGAGAGAGAACATTACTTGTCAATAAAGCTTATCTTGCACTTATTGAAGAAAGTAGACAGCATCTTTATGATGCTTCAAGTGATGCAGTAAATCTTGTTTTTAGCTGAAACTAATGATAGACAAATTCAAAATCAATTGGCTGCAGCTATAAAAAAATCAGTTGAGTATGGAAAGTTATGAGCTTATATGAAAAAGCATATATTCAAATTTTGTCGCAAAAAGGTATCGTTTTAGGTGAAAGTGGAGATGAAGAGATAAAACTAGATTTATATTTAAATAATAATATTATCCCAACTCAAGATTTTTAAAAAAAGTAAAAAAATTTGATTATGTAGGAACAAAAGAAGAATTATACGTAAGGATGGTACAGCCATATAGATTATATAAGTCACATAGAGAGAAACTATATTGTCTTGACATTCCCCTTGAGTAATTATAGTTTAGTTCGAATTAAAGAATATGCTTATCTGACAGATGAAGATAAAGTATTTATAAGCTCAAAAGATGGATATACTTTTTGGAGAATTGAAGCTAAAACAACCTGAAAATTTCTTTAAAAATTTTAAATATAATAAAATAGGAAGAGAAATCTCTGAAAATAAATACTATTTTTCTGAAAAAAAGGTTGGGAATAATTATTATTATATAGGAATGCTTGCCTTTAAAGAATGACGATAATTATATGGGGAATATTGGAGTAGTAATTTCTAAGAATAATATACTTGCTATAAAAATATATGTTAGCAAGTATAATTTTAGCTGTTTCTCTATTAGCTGTAGTAATAAGTACAGTGCTTTGTGCAAGAATATTTACTAAATTATTAAACCCCCTTACTCTTTTTAGCAAATAAAACTGAAAAAAATAGGAGCTCATAAAGAGGAAGAGGAAGTTAATTTTGAAGAAGAGAACATATTTGAAATTAGATCCATTTCGAATTCTTTAAAGTCCATAGCTGAAAAGAATTGAAAACAATGAAAAGAAAAATGAAACAAAATAACGACAAATTGAATAGAAACTTAAATAGAGTTGTTACCGTTGAAAAATACTAATGGGAATTGATATTGTCGGAATTTTTCAGAAGGGATACAAGAAATTTTTAACAGCTCTGACGTCAGATGTTGGACTTGGATATAGTAGAGCTTTTTTTATCTTGAGTATAGCCGAGAAAAAAATGAATTATTAGTAAGTAAATATTCAATAAATTCTCATATTTTTATCTGAAGTAGAAAAATTATAACCAAGGAGTTTATGGCTTTTAAATTTCAAGTAGAAGATATTCAAGAAATACTACCTCTTTTAAAATTAAAAATATGAACCTGGTGGAATATTTTGGGAAAGTATGGAATCAGGTAAAATAATTTACCATAATGATAAGGGGTATAAGTATACTTATGGAAATAAACTTTACAGAACTTTAGGATTAAAAAAATTTTATGATTTTACCTATAGCAGATAAAGATATAAAAAAATAGGTTGTTTTTTTAGTAGATTATTTTGGAAAAAGATAATTTTATATCAGAAGAAGAAGTGGAAGTTAATGCTTTGCTTTTTGTTAAACTTAATGATAAGAGTAAAAAAATAATATAACCGAAGATAGTAAACTCATGAAAGAAAGATATTTGACAATGTCTAAAGTATCGACTAAGTTTGTTAATGGAAACAAGAGATTACTTAAATACATTGAAACTTTTTATTGAAAAAAATTGAAAATAACGGCTATAATAGTAAAGATATAGAAAAATAAAAATATCTAAGAGAAGAAAAAAAGAAAAATATAAATCTTAGAGATTCTGTAAATGTAAACAAGGGAAATTTTGAAGTTTTTTGAATTAGATAGGTTAATCGAAAAAAATAATAAAAAAATAGTAAGAAGATTTTTAAAAATATGGTATAAGCATTTCTTTATTTATAGATTTTTTTCTGGAAAAATATATGGAGATAAGAAAAATATATCAAATGTTTAATCAAATTTTTTTAGAAATTCTATAAGTGCTATTTTGGTTAGAAACAAATTAGATAAAAATAAATGTAGTTGTTGTAAGAGATAGTAGTTCTCGTATAGTCATAGAAGTTGAAGATAATGGAGTAGGTATGACTCAAGAAGAGGTTAGTGAAGTTATGAGACCTTATTCGGATGCTAAGGAAATGATATTATGGGAATGGGACTTATAACAATACATAAAATAGTCAAAGAACATGACGGACTGATGACAATAACTTCTGAATTAGATGTTGGAACGAAAATAAGAATAATTTTTAATGAATATAGGGAGGAAATAAATCAATGAATGAAAAAGAGTACACAAGTACGTTACACTTTACCAAAGACAGATTTTTCAAATGAAAAGCAAATCTGCCAAATAAAGGAACCAAAATATATAGAAAAAGTGGACTAAAGAAAAAAATTTATGAGAAAGGCTTAGAAAAAAACAAAGGAAATGCAACTTTCATATTGCATGATGGGCCACCTTATGCAAATGGAAATACACATATAGGTCATGCTTTTAAATAAAATATTGAAAGATATAATCATAAAATATAAAACTTTTAGAGGCTTTAGATCACCTTATGTTCCTGGATGGGATACATAGGATTACCAATAGAATTAAAAGTTGTAGAACAAGTTGGAGTAGCAAAAGGCTAGAGAAATGTCTGCACTTGAGATAAGAAAAAAATGTGTGAGGAATATGCTAAAAAAATGGGTTGAAATTCAAAAACAACAATTTATAAGATTGGGTGTTTTAGGAGAATGGGATAACCCATATTTAACACTAGATCCAAAATTTGAAGCTAAACAATTAGAATTGTTTGGAGAAATCTATAAAAATGGATATATATTTAAAGGATTAAAACCAGTTTACTGGTCACCAGTTACAGAGACTGCACTTGCAGAAGCTGAAATAGAATATCATGACCATACATCTCCATCAATTTATGTAAGAATGAAAGCTAATAAAGACGTTCAAGATGTTTTAGGATTTAATGAAGACTTATATTTGTTAATATGGACAACAACTCCTTGGACATTACCGGCAAACGTAGCTATATGTTTTGAATGAAAACTTTGATTATGGAGTTTATAAAACTGAAAAAGGAAATTTAATACTTGCAAAAGATTTAGCAGAGATTGCATTCAAAGAAATGGAAATTGGAAGTTTTGAACTTGTAAAAGAGTTTAAAGGGAAAGATTTAGAAAGAACAACATATCAACATCCATTCTTAGATAGAACAGGTCTTGTAATATTAGGAGATCACGTTACTGCTGATGCTGGTACAGGTTGTGTACATACAGCTCCTGGACATGGGCAAGATGACTATGTTGTTGGAACTAGATATAAGGTACCTGTAATATCTCCGATAGATCATAGAGGATATTTAACTGATGAAGCTGGAGATTTATTCAAAGGTTTATTTTATGCAGAAGCAAACAAAGTAATAATAAAAGATTTAACTGAAAAGGTTTCATTTTAAAAATGAAAGAAATAAATCACTCATATCCACATGATTGGAGATCAAAAACTCCTGTTATATTCAGAGCTACAGAACAATGGTTCGTAAGAATGGAAGGTGGAGATTTAAGAGAAAAACTTTGAAAGCTATAGATGGAATAGAATTTATACCATCTTGGGAAGAAATAGAATAGGGTCTATGATGGAAACAAGACCTGACTGGTGTATATCAAGACAAAAGAACTTGGGGAGTTCCAATTCCCTATATTCTATAATGATGAAACTAACCAAGAAATATTCCATAAAGAAATATTAGACAGAATTTGTGGAATGGTTAGAAAAGAAGGAAGTGGAATATGGCTCTAAAACTCCTGAAGAATTAATTGGAGAAGAATTATTAGTAAAATATAACTTAAAAAGTTAAAATTAAGAAAAGAAACAAATATAATGGACGTTTGGTTTGACTCAGGAAGTAGCCATAGAGGAGTTCTTGAAGAGTGGGAAGGATTACATAGACCTTGTGATTTATACCTTGAAGGTTCAGATCAACACAGAGGATGGTTCCATACATCACTTCTAACATCAGTTGCATCAACTGGGGATTCTCCATATAAAAGTGTATTAACTCATGGATTTGTTAATGATGGAGAAGGAAAGAAAATGTCTAAATCATTAGGAAATACAGTTGCACCTGATGATGTAATAAAAAGTTTACGGAGCAGATATATTGAGACTTTGGTGTGGATCTGTTGACTATAGAGATGACGTAAGAATATCAGATGGAATAGTAAAACAAATGTCAGAAGCATATAGAAGAATAAGAAATACAGCTAGATATATTTTTAGGAAATACTTATGACTTTAATCCTAAAACAGATAAAGTAGCTTATAAAGATATGCTTGAAATAGATAAATGGGCATTAAAATAAATTGGAAGTTTTGAAAAAGATCTGTAACGGAATATTACGATAAATATGAATTTTATAATTTATTCCAAGGAATACATTACTTTGCAGCAGTTGATATGTCAGCATTCTATTTAGACATAATAAAAGATAGACTATACACTGAAAAGAAAGACTCGGTTGCAAGAAGAGCTGCTCAAACTGTAATGCATGAAGTTTTAATGACTTTAACTAAAATGATAGCTCCGATTTTATCATTTACAGCTGAAGAAATATGGGAAAAATATGCCAGCTGAAACTCAAGAAGCAGAATCTGTATTCTTAGCCGACTGGTATGAAAATAATGATGAATATTTAAATTCAGAACTAGATGAAAAATGGTTACAAATAATTAAGCTAAGAAAAGAAGTAAATAAAAATTAGAAAAAAAGCAAGACAAGGAGAAAATAAAATAATAGGAAACTCTTTAGATGCTAAAGTTACTCTTTTTCACAGAAGATAAAGAACTTATAGAATTTATTAAAGCTAATGTAGAATTATTAGAAACTGTATTTATTGTTTCTGAGTTAGAAGTAGTTAAAACTGCTGATGGAGCATTTACAGATGCAGAAGAAATCGAAAAATTAAAAATAAAAATAACTCCATGCAGATGGAGAAAAATGTGAAAGATGTTGGAAAATATGATGATCTAGGAACTGATGTTGAACATCCAACTCTTTGCCCAAGATGTGCAGGAGTCTTAAAATAGGAGCAGATAAAAATGGTATATATATTTTTATTTTTAATACTATTGATAATTGATCAATATACAAAATTCATAACAGATTCTATTTTTGGAGTAACTGAAACGGTACCTGTTATAGATGGATTTTTCAATTTGACTTATGTACAAAACCGTGGAGTAGCTCGGGCTATTCTAGGGTAAAATTGATATTGTGAGTATTCTAGCAGCGATAGCAATAGTTGTAATTTTATTTTATTTTTCTAAAAAAATTTCAAGAAAATAAGCCTTTTTAGAAAGAATAGCTTATACCATGATAGTTTCTGGAGCTATAGGCAATATGATAGATAGACTTTTTAGAGGTTATGTTATTGATATGTTAGACTTCAGAGGATATGGACATTTATATTTAACTTTGCAGATGTATGGATAAATATAGGAGTTATCTTAATAATAATAGAATATGTAGTTTTTCAATAGACAAAGAGGAGGAAGTAGGAAATGACATTTCAGGAAATAATTTTTTCTCTACAACAGTTTTGGGGATCAAAAGGATGTATTTTAGGAAATCCTTATGATATAGAAAAAGGAGCGAGGGACATTTAATCCTAATACATTTTTGATGTCTTTAGGACCAGAACCTTGGAACGTAGCTTATGTAGAACCATCAAGAAGACCAAAAGATGGGAGATATGGAGATAATCCTAACAGAGTTTATCAACATCATCAATTTCAAGTTATTATGAAACCATCACCAATTAATATACAAGAACTATATCTTGAAAGTTTAAGAGTTCTAGAATAGAACCAGAAAGACATGATATAAGATTTGTTGAAGATGACTGGGAATCACCAACTTTAGGAGCTTGGGGTCTTGGTTGGGAAGTATGGTTAGATGGTATGGAAATTACACAATTTACATATTTCCAACAAGTAGGAGGTCTTGAACTTGATGTGGTTCCAGTAGAAATTACTATGGACTTGAAAGACTTGCTCTTTATATTCAAAATAAAGAAAACATTTATGACTTAGAGTGGACTAAAGGTATAAAAATATGGAGATATGAGATACCAATTTGAATATGAAAACTCTAAATATGCTTTTGAGTTAGCAACTTTAGATAAACATTTTGAATGGTTTGATGAATTTGAAGCTGAAGCAAAAAAAGATATTAGATGAAGGTTTAGTGCTACCAGCCTATGACTATGTTTTAAAATGTTCACACGTATTTAATATATTAGATTCAAGAGGAGCTATTTCAACAACAGAAAGAATGGCATATATCTTAAGAGTTAGAAATTTAGCTAGAAAATGTGCAGAAGTTTTTGTTGCAAATAGAAAAGAGTTAGGATACCCTCTATTAAATAAAAAGAGGAGGCATAAAATTGAAATTAATATTTGAAATTGGAATGGAAGAAATACCTGCAAGATTTTTTTAAACCAAGCGTTGACTGATTTGAAAAATAATTTTGATTAAAAAGACAACAGAATAAAAATTTGAAGGGGTAAAAACTTATGGAACACCTAGAAGACTTGTATTATTTGCAGATGATGTAGCTCAAATGCAAGAAGAATTAAATGAATTGAATGTTGGACCTTCAAAAGAAATAGCATACAAAGATGGAAAATTAACAAAAGCTGGATTTGGATTTATTAATGGACAAGGTGCAGATGAATCTCAAGTTGAAATAGTGTCAACTGATAAAGGAGAATACATTGCTGTTAGAAAGTTATCTAAAGCTCAACCAACAGAAAATTTATTGCCTGAAATATTAAAATCTTTAGTTTTAGAAGAAACATTTCCAAAGTCAATGAGATGGGCTGATAAAGCATTTAGATTTGCAAGACCTATCGAATGGTTCTTAGCTTTATATGGAGATAAAAGTTGTCGAATTTGATATAGAAGGAGTTAAGAGTTCTAATAAATCAAAAGGACATAGATTCTTTGGAAAAAGAATTTGAAGTAAAAACTCTGATGAATATTTTGATAAAAATAAGAAAAATAATGTAATAATAGATATTGATGAAAGAAAAATGATAGAAAAAAATGATAAACACATCATTAACAGAAGATGAACAAGTTATCATTGATAAGGATCTTTTAGCAGAGGTAACAAACTTAATTGAATACCCTTATGCAATTGTTGGAAATTTCTCAGAAGATTTCTTAGAAGTACCTCAAGAGGTATTAATAATATCTATGCAAGTTCATCAAAGATATTTTCCTATTTTGAATAAAAAGGGAAATTATTACCAAAATTTGTTGTAATTAGAAATGGTATTGAATATTCTGAAAATGTTAAAAAGGAAATGAAAAGGTTTTATCTGCAAGACTTGCAGATGCAAGATTTTTCTATCAAGAAGATTTAAAAGTTCCTTTAGATAAAAAAATGTTGAAAAATTAAAAACAGTTGTATTCCAAAAAGATCTAGGAACAATTTATGCTAAAGTTAAAAGAAGTGAAAAATAGCAAGTCATTTAATTGCAAAATTAGGATATGATTACAAAAAGAAGATATACTAAGAACTGTAAATCTTGCAAAAAGCAGACTTAGTGTCAAATATGATTGGGGAAAAGAGTTTACAAAGCTTCAAGGATTTATGAGGGGCAGACTATGCTTTTAAAACTTGGAGAAACTGATAATGTATCTTTAGGAATAAAAGAACATTACTATCCAAGATTCCAAGGAGATTTATTACCTACTGGAATAGAAGGGATAATTACTGGAATTTCTGATAGATTAGATACTTTTAGTAGGTTGCTTTGGAGTAGGATTAATTCTACAGGTTCAAAAAGATCCTTTTGCATTGAGAAGAGCAGCATTAGGAATTGTTAATATAATAGTAAATTCTGGACTTGATATTTCATTAAAAGAATTAGTAAATGTATCTTTAGATGCTTTGGAAGAAGATGGAGTTTTAAAAACAGAAAGAACTAAAGTTGAAGCTGATGTTTTAGAATTTTTAAAACAAAGAATTATAAATATTTTTACTGATATGAAGTATAGAAAGGATATTATTGCAGCTGTACTTGATAGAAATGCAGACAATATAATAAATTCTCTGGAAATTGTAAAAAAACAATAACAGAAAAATAACTAAAGATAAGTTTATAAAAACTTTTTACAAACTGTTAAGAGAGTTTCCAATATAGTTAAAAATAATAAAACTAAAGATATTAAAAGAAGAATTATTCAAAAATGATTTTGAAAAAGAATTTATTTACAACTTCTAAAAATTAGCAGGAGAACTAGCAACTTTAGTTAAAAACAAAGGAATACGGAGAATATTTTTGAAAAGATTTCGACTTAGTGCCTACAATAGATAGCTATTTTGAAAATACTATTGTAATGGATGAAGATAATGAAGTTAAACAAAAACAGAATAAATCAATTAACTTATGTAATTGCAGAAATATTTGATAAGGTGGCTTTATTTAAATAAATTAGATTAATTGGAGGAGAAAATATGGATTCAAAGAAGATAGAAAATGCTTTTTGAAATTATAGAAACTCTAGGGAATAAATATAAAGATGAATTAAAAGATACACTGAAAAGGATAGCAGATAGCTACAAAGAAATTTTTGGAGGTATTGATGTTGAACCATCATCTGTTATAAAAAGAACATTCGATGTGTCAAGTAATGATTTGATTTTAGAAAAATATAGATTTTTATTCTATGTGTGAGCATCATTTTTTTACCTTTCTTTGGACATATTTCAATCGCCTATATACCTAATGGAAAAATCTTAGGTTTTGGGGATATAGTAAAACTTATAGAAATTTTTATCAAGAAGACCACAGTTACAAGAGAGATTGACGGAAGAAATAGCAAAAATGTCTATGATACTTTAGGCTGTCAAGGAGTTTATGTAATTGTTGAAGCTAAACATTTATGTATGACGATGAGAGGTCAGAAAAAGAAAATACAAAAATCTTAACAACTTCAGCTAAAGGGATTTTTGAAAGTGATATAAATAAAAAGCTAGAAGTCTTAAATCTTTTGAAAGGATAGATCTTATGGATAAAATATATATAAGAGATTTAGAATTTATTGGTTATCATGGAGTATTTGAAGAAGATTAGGACAAAAAAATTTTTATGTTAGTTTAGAGCTCATAACAAATTTGAGGATGCTGGACTTAATGATGATATTTTTGAAAACTACTCATTATGGTGAAGTAGCTAAGACTGTCGAAAAAGTTTTCTTTTTCAAAGAAATATGATCTAATTGAAACTTTAGCAGAAGATATTGCAAGAGAAATATTATTAAATTTTAATTTTATATCTAAGTTAAAACTTGAGATAAAAACCATGGGCACCTGTTGGAATTCCTTTAGATAATGTTGCGGTTGAGATAAATAGAAAATGGACAGAAGCCTATATTTCTCTTGGTTCTAATATGGGAAATAAAAAGGAAAATCTAGAAAAAGCTATAAGTGAATTATCTCAAGTGAAAGACACTTTTTGTGACAAAAAGTGAGATTATAGAAACAGAACCATTTGGTTATAAAGAGCAAGATGATTTCTTAAATGCTTGTGTTGGAATAAAAACTTTATTACCAGCAAGAGAATTATTAAAAAGAGTTGCTTGCAAATTGAAAAGAGAATGGGAAGAGAAAGAAAAATAAAATGGGGACCTAGAATTATCGATTTAGATATAATTTTTATGGAAAAGAAGTTATAGAAGAAGATGATTTGATAGTTCCTCACCCATATATGGAGTATAGAGAGTTTGTACTTAAACCTTTAGAAGAGATAATTCCTAATTTTGTTCACCCTTTACTTATGAAAAGAGTAAGTACGCTTAGAAAGGAGCTTGAGGAAAAATGAAAAAAATTAATTGCAGAGGAAAAAGAAATTCTTTTTAGGAGAAAAGAACTCTTGTGATGGGAATTTTAAATGTAACTCCAGATTCTTTTTTTCAGATGGTGGAAAAGTATAATAATATTGATGCAGCACTTGCTCAAGCAAAAATTGATTGCAGAAGGGGCAGACATCATAGATGTAGAGTGGAGAATCTACAAGACCTGGACATACTCAAATAAGTTCAGAGGAAGAAATTAAGAGGGTCGTACCAGTAATTGAAAAATTATCAAGAGAGCTAGATATAGTTATATCTATAGATACGTATAAATATGATGTAGCAGAAGAAGCAATAAAAGCTGGAGCTCATATTATAAAATGATATTTGGGGCTTACAATATGATAATGGAGAAATGGCAGAACTTGTATATGATATTCCTATAATCGTAATGCACAATCAAAATGATGAAATTTATAAAAAGATATAATGCTAACTTTAAGAGAATTTTTGAAAAACTTATAAAATTTCAGATAAATATGAAATTGATAGAAATAAAATTATTTTAGATCCGGGGCTTGGCTTTGGAAAAATGTTGAACAAAATATAGAAGTTTTATCAAGATTAAATGAATTAAAAGATATGGGACCAATTTTATTGGGAGCATCTAAAAAGATTTATTGGTAAACTTTAAATGATTTACCTTTTGATGAAAGGGTAGAAGGAACTGTAGCAACTACAGTAATAGGTATTGAAAAAGGTGTAGATATTGTGAGAGTTCACAATGTTTTAGAAAATAAAAAGAGCCTGCTTAGTTGCTGACGGCATATATAGAAAGAGAGGATAACAAAATGGAACAAAGCAAAACAAAGAACGATACAAGAATATGTACCAGGAAGCAAGTCACTCTTGCGCACTTAATAGCAAATCAGATAAGGATATGTGTATAAAAATTAGGTCTTGATGAAGAGAGAACAAATGCTATAGGAATACTTACAATAACTCCTGGGGAAGCTGCAATAATAAGTGCCGATATAGCTATAAAATCTGGAAGTGTTGAACTAGGATTCTTAGATAGATTTAGTGGGACTCTTTTATTAGTTGGAGACTTTGCAAGTGTTGAATCTTCATTAAAAGCTGTTCTTGCATTTTTACAAGAAACATTAAAAATTTTTATATCTGTGAAATTACGAGGTCATAAGTTATGAAAAATAATGTTAATAGGTAGAACAGGTTGTGGAAAAAAACTACCTTAACACAAAAACTAAATGATGAGGAAGTAAGATATAAAAACTCAAGCTGTTTCATATAAAAGTAAAAATCATTGATACTCCTGGAGAATATGTTGAGAATAAAGTGTATTACAAATCTTTTACTTGTAATTTCAGCTGATGCTAAAGTTATAGTTTTGGTTCAATCAGCAATGGATGAAGCAACTTTATTCCCACCAAAAATTTTTCAACAATGTTTCCTAAGAAAGAAGTTATAGGAGTTATAACAAAAATTGATTTGGCTGATGAGAGTAGAGTAAAAAGAGTGAGAGAATTTTACAAGAAGCTGGAGCAACACAAATATTTAAAATTGGTCTTAACGATGAGGCTGGTTTAGAAGCTATAAAAAGAAAAAAATTAATATCAGATAAAATATAAAAATCGTGTTGATAATTTATCAACACGATTTTTAATATCATAATTAAATTTTAGTAATTCATTGCTCTTCTTTTTGAATTTTCCTTTTTCAACTCCACATAAAGGACATTTTCCAGGAGCGTCTGTACCAATGTGAATATATCCACATTCCATACATTCCCCAAGCAACTTTTTCATCATCTTTTAAAAAAACTTTTTCCATCTTTTATGCTAGCTAAAAGTTTTTCTATATCTTTCTTCATGTTCTTTTTCAATTTGTCCAACCATTTCAAATTGTTTAGCAAGTTTTAAGAATCCTTCTTCTCTAGCTTCTTCAGCAAATTTTGCATACATATCTGTCCATTCATAATTTTTCCCCAGCTGCAGCATCTTCAAGATTAACTAAAGTTTCTGGAATATCATCTCCGTGTAATGCTTTAAACCAAAGTCTAAGATGGACTCTTTCATTATTTGAAGTTGCATCAAATAATTCTCCAATTTGTTCGTACCCTTCTTCTCTAGCTTTTTGTCCATAGTAGTTGTACTTAACTCTAGCTTGAGATTCTCCTGCAAATGCAGTCATCAAAATCTGTTTTACTTCCTTTTAAATCCATATCGTATTGTTCTCCTTTTTCCAAAAATAAAAATTTACTTCTAAAAAAGTATCTAATTATAGTTTTGAACTATTCTAACATTTTGTAAAGTATATGTCAACAATAAATATTTTTGAAAATATAGAAAAATTATAATATTTGTAATTATTATAAATAATAAATATTAATCATATAAATTTATTTTTAGATATGTACTGTAAAGAAAAAGGCTATTATGTAATGTTTAACATTGTTAATAGCCTTTTTCATTTATTATTTTTTAAATTTTTATAAATTTTTATAGCTCCCTTGATAAAAAGCTTTTTGTAAAAGTGAAATTATCTGGATATTCTTCTTTAGCATCATCTTGTATTTTATCAAGTTCATTTTTAGGAATATCAGCAGAAACTAAAAGTTGTTGAATTTCATTTTTGCTTTTGTTATTTTCTGCCTCAACTTTTTGCTTACTAGCTACTTGTTCTTCTCTTATTCTATTAACAAGATTTTTGATAGTCAGCAATTTCATCATTTACTCTTGAAAGTTGTTTTTGGATAATTAGCTCCATACATAGCTGACAATCTTCTAATAATAACTTGCCTATCTTGTTCAGGTATTCCTGATTTATTGAGTCTTTCCATCATATCGATATAAGAATCTTTATACCAATTATAATTTTCTCTTCTTTCAGAACCAGATGATGAAGAAAACTGCTCTCCTAATAGCCAAATCAACATCATCAGGGAAGTGCGTTGTCAAATGAAAATGCCATTGCAGATATTGCTAGAAATGAAACTAAAATCAATTTTTCATAATTATCCCCCTAATTAATTAAAATAATTCTGGTGCAGATACAACTTTTAGATCTTTATCAATTTCAAATACTAATGGTTTTCCTGTAGTTAAGTTTAAATTTAATATTTCTTCATCTGAAATATTTAATAAATATTTAATTAATGCTCTCAAGCTATTTCCATGAGGCAGCAACTATAACATTTTTCCTTCTTCTAAGCTTTTAGAAATATCAGAATGCCAGTAAGGTAAAAACTCTTGCAATAGTATCTTTTAAGCTTTCTCCCTAAAGGAATATCTTTGTCAGCAAGATCAGCATATCTTCTGTCAGATTTTTGGATAATATTCACTTGTTTCATCGATGCTTGGAGGAGCTATATCAAAACTTCTTCTCCAAATGTGAACTTGTTCATCTCCATATTTTTGCAGTTTCTGCTTTATTAAGACCTTGTAAAAGCTCCATAATGTCTTTCGTTTAATCTCCAAGATTTATTAACTGGAATATATAATTCATCCATTTCTTCTAAAACAAAGTTTAAAAGTTTTGATTGCTCTTTTAAATAAGATGTATATGCAACATCAAAAATTAATCCCATTTCTTTCAAAGCTCTCCCAGCAGCTTTTTGCTTCTTCCATTCCTTTTTGGGCTTAAATCAACATCTTTCCAACCAGTAAATCTATTTTTCTAAAATTCCATTGACTTTCTCCGTGACGTATTAAAAACTAATTTCATTATTTATTACCTCCTAAAATTTTTAATTGCATTTATGGATTTTATTTTACTATACATACTAGAACATTTCAAATCTTTTTATTGATATTTTTATTATGATAATTTTTAACAAAAAGTTTAAAAATCATAAAAATTACTTGCATCATTTAATGATTCGTGTAAGAATACAAGTGTACTGTTTTTAATATAATATTTTATTTTTAAGGAGGAAATAATGAAAAATCAGAGAAAATTCTAGGATTAATGGCATTGATTACTTTTATGTGGGACAGCTGAACTTAAAGCTGCTGCCCCCGCAGGAACAATAATTAATAATGATCATCCAACTACACAACTACAAGATTATAATTATAAGGGAACAGAAGATGTTCCTAATCCAATTTACAGAATAACTGATAATGTAAAGCCTACTGCAAATGAAATTAAAAGTTAATGTAGAAGCTCCAAGAACATTTAATGCAGATCCTAATACTAATACTGATGATATGACAGTATTTGATATTTATGGATCTGATAAGGGTAAACCAGCAGTAAATATTAAAAAAGCTAGTTTAAATTTAAAAAATACTGACTCAACAACAAACCCAATAAGTACAGAAGCCTTAAGTGTTGACTTAGGAGCTTCTTATGTTGGAGAAGAATTTAATGCTAACATTGAAGGAAAAGGAGATAATGTAACTAGTATTTACTACTATGATGGAATTTTTGTTGGGGGAAGTGATCAAAATTTACCTTCTCAAGTAAATTCAAAAGTAAATATAGATACAGTGAATATTGATATAAAAATACTTCTCCTCAAGGAAATACTACTACTGTAGGAGAAATTAGTGGTTATATTGTTGGAGTTAAAGCTGAGTCCACAGAAAAAGATAAGGCAGAATTTGTTTCTAGTAAAAATGTAAATATAAATTTAACTGATAAAAATACTGTAGAAAATTCTGTTTTAGTTGGTATTGGAGTTACAGGTGAGGGATCAAAGGCTACTTTAAATAATTCGAATATTGTTTTTGAAAGGAAACGCTTCTGTAAAAGATAATAATCCAAAAATTAACGGAGCTTTAGTAATTGGTTCCAACATTGAAATTCTTCACGATGATCATGATATTGATATTGATATTGCTACAAAAATTCTGGTCTAATAGAATCAAAAGGAAAATGATTCTAAATACCGAAGAAGCAAAAATATTCCTACAATAGCAATGCTAGGAATTGATTCTGAGTTGAAAGCTGATTTTGAAAATAGTTCTGCTGAAAATAAAATCTGGGAATACAGCTATAAAATATTGGGGAAAAACTTTTTACAAATGATCCTCATTCTGTTGAGGGGAAAAATCAAACAGTTAGCTTAAAAAAATACAAAAATTTCTAGTAAGTCAACAGATAAAAATAACTATTTAATTGATGTGGATGCTAATGTTAGAAATGCTGCTCTTAATCTAAGCGGAAAAGATACTTTAGCTAAAGCCGACAATGGAAAACTACTTTATATAGGAGGTAATGGAGCTTCAGCTAGTGATATAGAGTTAATGTTACTGATGGAGCAAAAAATTGTTGGAGAAATTAATGGAAGTTCTGGTGGAGAAGCTAGAGTAACTTTAGATAAAAATGCCGTTTGGAAAAATTGATAAAGAAAAATCTTATGGATCTTATGTGGCAGAATTAAATATAAAAAAACGGAAGTATCTTAGATCTAACAGAAGAAATTCCTGTTCCTCTTCCACCAGGAGAATCACACTATGCTTATGAATTAAAAATATTTGATAAAAATGGATATGGAACTCTTACAAACGATGGAGGAACTATTAACCTTGCTAATAAAAATATAGTGACCAATTGAGTATTTGGGAAATTACACAGGAAAAAAATAATGCTCAAATCAAAATGAATACTTTATGGAATAAAGGCGGAGATGAAAACGGAAAAATTCTGAATCAGATATAGTTGTTATCGGTGGTAGTGCTGGTGGAACAACAAGAGTTATTCCTGTAAGTGTCAATGGAAAAGAAAAAATTTGATTGATGGTTCTGTTGAGAAAGTAGCTAAAGAAATAAATACTGTAACTGTTGTTAAAGTATTGGAAGATGTTGATAAGTCTGCTGGGGCTTTTGTAGGAAAAGCTCGAACAACTGGTGCTGGTGAAGTACAATTAACAAGTAAAAATAGGTGAGGATGGATATAGAAATTTCTACTGGACTTTAAATGCTACTAATGCGGATGGATCTAGTTCTAATATTGAATCTAATCCTGAATCAAACTCTTCTAATCAAGAAGGAACAATAAATGAAAAACCAGAATTTATTCCAATATTTGCAGCAGTAACACCAGCCTATGTAAATATTTTCAAAAAGTAAATAGAGACTTAGGATATACAACAATTGCAACTCTACATAGAAAGAAGAGGAGAAAACGATATAAAATCTTCTAATACAGCTCAAGCTTGGGCAAGGGTTATTGGGAAGAAAACTAAGGACTATGGAAAAATCGTTTTTAGTTTTGAAAGTGATATTTATGGAGTGCAAGCAGGTTATGATTTTTCTAGTAAAAACTGATGAAAGTGGAAAAAGAAATATTGGAGTATATTTTTTCTAACTTGACTGCTAGTACGGACTTCTTTGATAAATATAGAGCAGAAAATGGAATAATAGTTGCTGATAAATATACAGGAAAAGTTAAAAACAAGAGATTTTTCTTTAGGAGTAACTACAACAAAAATATTATAGTAATGGATTGTATTTAGATTTAGTTGGACAAGTATCATTTATAAAAATAAATTTAATTCAAGAAGCGATGTTCAACAAAAACAAAATGGTAAAGCAATAGTTTTATCAGCAGAAACAGGAAAGAACTACATAAGATAACAGAAAACTTTACACTAGAACCACAAGTGCAATTGATTTATCAAAATCTAAAATTAAAAAGATTTTTCTGATGGATTGAGAGAAGTTCATTATGGATCTGATTCAGCATTTAGAGGACGTATAGGACTTAGAGGAACATTCAATAAAGACAAAGCAACAGAATCAACTTCATTCTATACTTTTAGCAAATATTTGGCATAGATTTTAATGAAACATAAAAAGCAAATATTGGACAAGATAGAGTAGAAGAAAAATATGCAAAAGAATATGGGAGAAATTGGATTAGGAATACAAATTCCAGTTACTAAGACAGCTTATGTTTATTCAGATGTAAGATATAGAAAAGAATTGAGATCTGATGCAAAACATAAAGGATATAGAGGAACATTTGGATTCAAATATAGCTTCTAATAAAAAAATAAAATTGCTAGAAAATTTCTAGCAATTTTTATACTTGTTTAGTTTACATTTTAAAATTTTTTTATGATATTATTTATCATATTAGTAAATAATTAAGGAGCTCTTATGATTTTTCAAAGAACAGAATTACTTATTGGTTCAGAAAAAATTTAGAAAAATTAAAAAGTCAAATGTAATAGTCTTTGGTCTTGGTGGTGTTGGTGGAGCAACAGTTGAGGCACTTGTTAGAGCAGGAATTGAAATCTATCTATTGTTGATTTTTGATATTGTAGATATTACAAATTTAAATAGACAATTAGTTGCAACTCAATCAGTTGTTGGAAAACCAAAAAGTTGAGGCAGCAAGAGAAAGAATTTTAGCAATTCGTTCTGACATAAATTTGACTATATATCAAGAAAAATTTTTGAAAAGAAAATTCTGATTTATTTTTCAAAAGATAAAACTTATGATTATATAGTTGATGCTATCGATTTGGTTACACCTAAAGCTTGACTTAATAGAATTGGCAACGAATTTAAAAAATTCCAATTATTTTCTTCTATGGGTACAGGAAATAAAATTAATCCTGCTATGTTTGAAGTGGCAGATATACTTCTGTGTGTCCTTTGGCAAAAAGTTGTCAGAAGAGAATTGAAGAAGAGAAGAATTAATAAATTGAAGGTTGTTTATTCTAAAGAAGAGCCAAGAAAACCATTTAATGAGAATGGAAGTCGTGAGAAATCAAAAAAATGTTGGAAGTATTTCATTTGTGCCGCCTGTTGTGGGAATGATCTTGGCAAGTGAAGTAATAAAAGATATATGTGAACTATGATGGAGGATTTTATATGAAAAACTATTGGAATTTTTATGCAACTCTTACAAAAACTACTGTTGGAGTAGTCGATGAAATTGAATTTTTTTCTTAAAGAAAGATGATTTTAAGACTTTTAATGTAAAAAAATGGTGTTAAAAGAAATAGAAAAATTTTGAAAATTTAATTTTTGGTTACACCTACTTATCAAGTCGGAGAAGCACATTCAGCTTGGATGAATAATTTGAAAAATTGGAAGAAATAGATTTTACAGGAAAAGTTGTTGGACTTGTAGGTCTTGGAAATCAATATGCCTTTGGAGAATCTTTTTGTGGAGGAATTAGATATCTTTATGATGTTATAACTAAAAAGGAGCTAAGGTTGTAGGTTTTACAAGTATTGATGGTTATCATTATGAAGAAACTGAAATCATTGAAAATGGAAAATTTATTGGTCTTGCCCTTGATGAAGAAAAATCAAGCTGGCTTAACACCAAAAAGAATTGGAGATTGGGTAGAAGCAATAAAAAGAATTTAAATAAATTAGTAAAAATAAAAAATAAGGGTAATTTCAATTACCCTTATTTTTATTTAAAAATTAAAACTTATATTGTAATCCAGTTGAGAATACAGAGTCAGCTCTATGTCCATCTTGGAATCTAAAGTCTACGTTACCATAAACTCCAACTACTGGAGTAATTTGTCCAAAAGGCTCCTACTCCAGCCCATAGTTATATTCTTAGCTTGTTTTACTCCGTAGAATTTTTTTGTTTTGTATCATTTCCTGAATACGTTCCTTCGTAAGATAAATCTCTTCCATTTACATTTCTTGCTTGAGTTATATAAGCATTTAATTTATATCTGTCTATTTGATATTCTGCTTTTAATCCAACTAAGAAATTAGATGTAGAATAATTTTTAGCATCTGCTTTTTATTCCCCATTCAGCATTTGATTCATTAAAACTTCCTCTTCTTAAATAATCTTGTGAATATCCAATGAAAGGAGTTAGCCAACCAATTTTCTTTCCTAATTCAATGTAAGCTGATAACATTTTATCTCTATGATTAATTTTTTTCCTTTTACTGTATCTGCATTAACTGTTAAAAGTTCTCTTTCAACTTTTTGTCGAAATATGAGAGAATCCTAAACGTCCTGCTGTATAGAAATTATATGGTAAATCTTGTTTTTCCGTATAGAGATAATCCTACCATATTGCTCTTAGATTTTCCTGCATATTTATCAAAAATCTGCATTAGCAGTAGAATAAGCTAAAGCTATTCCTAAATCTGTAGTTGGAGTGAATTTCTTATCTACTCCAAATTGCCCACCATAAGTGTGAGTTTTTGCAGAAAGCATATCCATTTTGTTTCAATCTTCCATCAGTTCCTATAGCAGAGAACCATGCTTTGAGTTTCTCCTTCAGCTAATTTCAAATTATCAAGTCCGTTTAATCTATTTGATAGATCTCTATTAATATTTTTGAGATTGAGCAAATGTCAATGCTTGAGCTGAGGCATAAATTTCTCCTGACATTAATTGAGATGCTTCATTAAATTGACTAGCTGACATTGATTGTAATGTTGATGCAGCCATTAATTTTTTTATCTGATACTTTACCAGAATTTAAATCTTTATCTAAATCATCAAATACTTTATCTATACTTTTCTGCAACATTTTTTTGTTGATTCATCTGCATTTTTCACCAACATATTCACTAGCTGACATTCTTGAAACATTTGCTACCAAATCTCCACCATCAAATTTTTGCTTCTGCTTTTTCTCATTCCGTTAATTTCAGTCGAAGTTACAGTTCCTTCTGCAGAATTTGCAGATAATAATACCACTTTTATTTGAAATTTTTGAAACGTAATCATTTGAAGCTAATTTAACAGTAGGATTTCCTCTTGTAATTCCGTTAGCATTAACTTGAGAGTTAAGATCTCCCTCAACTGTACCATTAAGAAATACATCACCTTTTACCGTAATTCCTTTTCCATTAATTTTTAATGTTCCATTAGGGTTGAATATCAAGAGCAAGCCCAGATCCATTACCGATTGTAGCACCAGAGTATAATCCTAAAGTTCCATGATCAGTGTCATCTTCTCCTACTATTATAGATCCAGTATGAAGTTTATAAACATCAAGTTCTCCGCCATTAACAAGACTTCCACCTTCATAAGTATTATTTCCTTTTTAAAACAAGAGTTCCTTTTTCCAGTTTTTCCAAGAGAACCATTTCCCCAAATATCATTTTCGAAAGTTGAAGTAACTCCATCCGGAATATTTGCTATAAAAATCTTTATTTTCAGAAAAATTATTTGTTTTTATAAATGCTCCAGGTCCTTTTTAAGGCTCTATCTTGGTTTAACATACCCCAACCATATCTTATATCAGGAGTACCAATTTTTATTTCTTCTTTCATTTTCAGATAATGATTTAGGATCCTCAGTAAGTTCCATTTTATCTGTTGTAGTAAATAAAGTTTGACGAACTTGATCTGTTGTCATCCAAGGAAATTTTTCAGCAACAAGAGCTGCAGCTTTTTGAAACTCTTGGTGCAGCATAAGATGAACCGAATTTATATGAAGTTCCATCTTTTTTCTGTTTTTGTAACAAATATATCTCTTGCAGAGATTGTCCACCATTTTGTTTTTTTCACCAGCTATAGAAAGTTTTTTTCTTTTCCACTTCCTAAGACATTATATTTATTTCCAGGTTTTTGTACTATTTTCTTCAGTTACTATTCTTTCTTTTCCATTAACACCAACTACAGAAATCCAACCTTTTTCTAGATCTTCTAAATAATTAGGAAGGCAGACTCTATACTTGCAACTTGATCTTTACTCTTATCGCTGTCAGCATGATTTCCAGCTGCCCATACAAAAAGTCCACCATTATTTTCAATTTTTCTTTAAAAATATTCTAATTCTTTTTATTATTACTAAATACTCTATTCAAAGGATTATCACTTTTCCAGTAATTATCGTCGTAATCTTTTTCATCCCCCTAAAGATTGGTTGAATACTTTTACATTTTGATTTCCAAATTTTGCAAAAGGCATCATCATAATCTTTTTGAGCTTATACTGATTAGAACTCCATCCACATTTTTGCCATTTTCATCTTTAACTTGTCCCTTTATACCAACACTTGCAACGATAGCTTGTAAATTAGTTCCGGCTTCATCAGAACCTTCACCTTCATTTACTTTCGATTGGTCTTTTATTAGAGAAAGAATTTCTTTTCCATGTTCAAAACCTTTTAGATTCGGAGAAGTTAGTTGTTGTTCTTCACTTTTTGTAGAAGGTAAGATTATAATTTCTGGATATTTTTTTCTTTTTAAAGTATCTTGTTCTAATAAGAAATTCGAATCCATTATTGCTATTCCTGTAGAAGTTTTACCAACTTTTTCTAAGTTTTTTTACTTCTTTAGGAGTATTTTGTGTATTTATTTTCTTTTCATTTTCTTTTTTTATTCGTGTCATCTTTTTGATATTATCTCTGATTATTGAGTTATTACGATCTGGTCTAATAGGTAGATTTGACGGACTTGAACCACCTCCACCACCTCCGCCTCCACCACAACCAACAAAAATTATTGCAGTTAGAGATAGCTACTAAATTCATTTTTAAATTCTCATTTGCCCTGTTTCCTTCTAAAAATTATAAATTTGATGTATATTCTCATTTGTCTAAAAATAATATTTTAGTAATAAAAATTAATAAAAATATCTTTTCTATACTAACATAAATCATATATAATTTCAAGTTATTATGGCTTTGACTTATTATGGATAAGAGTATATACTATTTTTAATATATTATATAAAAAGATAACTAGGAGGGAATATGAAAATTTACACAGTAATTTTTGTTATCAATGATAATTATTCTAAGTGGTTGCTCGAATATCTCAAATATAGAAAATTCTAAAAATATTCAATGGATAGAAATGAAAGGGGGAGAAACTTACCTAGATTTACAATCTGGAGACATTATTATAAAGGAAAGACAAAATAATACTCTTGGTTTATTTGGACATTCGGCAATAATGTTTGATGAGAGAATTGTGTACGATTACCCCTAAATTAGGAGAAAAATCTTATGCTGTTGATATAGATTATTGGTTGAAAAAGACAGAAAAATACTAATACTTAGATATAAAAATATGACAGATGAATTTAGAACTAAGCTTTTAGAAAATATGAAAAATACTTTGGGGAAAAATATGAGATAAGTTCTAATAAAAATAATACGGATGGTTTTTTTATTGTTCTCAATATATTTGGTATGTTTATTATACTACTGCAAAAGAATTAGGATATGAACTTGATTTAGACTCAGATGGAGGGAAATATATTTTTCCCTTATGATTTTATAAATTCTTCATTTTTTTAAATATAATATATTGATTTTTAAATTTTAGAGTAAGATATCGATACAGATAAATTTTTAAAAAGGGGAGATTTTTTATGAAATTTAAAAAAAGTTATATTAGGAACAATACTATCTGCATTTTTGTTACAAGGTTGTTCAGCTATGATGGCATTAAGTGGAAGTCAAAATCCAGATTTTTCATGTAGTTACTAAAGGAAATACTAAGGCTGTTATTGAAAGTCAACCAATAACTCCAATATCTACAGAAACTTTGGCAAATGGACATACTATTGTTAAATACAATTATACTGTTGGGAAAGAACCAAGTGCTGTTAGAGCGTTAGTCTATGTTTTTACTAGATAGTATGACATTATTTATTTCAGAATTATTTACTATGCCTGCTGAAAAAGCTCTTATGCTGGAAACTGAAAAACAATATCTATTGAATATAATGCACAAGGAGAAGCTATTAGAGTATTCTAATAGATTTTATAGGAGAATAAATGAAATTTAAGAAAAATTATATTAGGGACAATATTATCTGCATTTTTTACTACAAGGGTGTTCAGCTGTTATGGCTCTAAGTGGCGGAGATAATCCGGATTTTAAAGTTATAGCGAAGGGTCTTCAAAAAGCTCAAATTGAAAAACAACCTATAAAAGCAGTTTTTCTGAAACTCAAAAACGGTAATACTATTGTTAAATATCAATATGTTACAGGAAAAGAATCAAGTCCTGGTAGGGCAGCAGCTTATATTGGATTGGATTTAATTACTTTGTTTATTTCAGAATTATTTACTATGCCTGCTGAAATAGGTAGAACAGGTGTAGATAAAAAAATATTTGTAGAATATAATCCACAAGGGGAAGCTATTAGAGTTTTTTTAATTTAAAAATCCAAGTTTAACTTGGATTTTTATTTTTATATTTCAAAAATAAAAATATGCTAGAATGTGTAAAATCTGAAATAAAGTGAGGGAAACAAAATGAGAAAAAAATATTTAAAACAATTTTTATTTACACTTGCTATAGTTTTTACATTAACTTCTTGTTCAACTATGCATACTGTAATAGGAAAAAGAAATTTAGATGTTCAAACAAAAATGTCAGATTCAATTTGGTTAGAACCTGTTGCTCCTAATCAAAGAACTGTATTTTTGCAAATTAGAAATACTACTGGTAAGGATTTAAATATCGAATCTAAAGTTAGAAATACTTTAACATCAAAAGGATATACTATTGTGGATGATCCAACAGTAGCTAGATATTGGTTACAAGCAAATATTTTAAAAAGTTGACAAAGTTAATTTGAATGAAGAAAAATGAAACTGGATTTTTCTGATGCAGTTTTTAGCTGGAGGAGTTGGAGCTTTTATTAGGAGGAACTCGCTCTGGTGGAATTTATACGGCTGTAGGTTGGGGTCTAGCTTCTGCTGCTGTTGCAACAGTTGCTGATGCTCTTGTTAAAGACGTTCAATATGCTATGGTAACTGATATTCTTATAACTGAAAAACTGGAAAAAAACAATTGACGTTACTACTAGAAATTCTGTTAAACAAGGAAGCTCTGGTTCAAGAACATCTACTTCAAAAAGAAACAACAGACATGGATAAATATTCTACAAGAGTTTTTAAGTATTGCTAACAAAGTGAACTTAGACTTTAAAGATGCTGTGCCTATATTAGAAGATGAATTAGGAAAAAGTTATTGGAGGAATATTCTAATAATATATATTTTTGTGTAAAGTGAATAGCTATTGTTATTCACTTTATTTCTAAATACATATTTTAGAAACGGAGATGGTATAAATGTTTAGGCAAGAATATGACAAATGGTTAAATTCAAATTTATTAACTGAGGAAGAAAAAAATGAACTAAGATCTATAGCTAATGATGAAAAAGAAATAGAAAATAGATTTTATACAAATTTAAGCTTCGGTACAGCAGGTATGAGAGGTGTAAGAGGTATTGGAAAAAAATAGAATGAACAGATACAATATCAGAAAAAGCAACTCAGGGTTTATCTAATTATATTATTGAAGCCACAGGAGAAATTGGGGAAAGCAAAGGGTGTTGCTATAGCTTATGATTCAAGACTTGACTCCGTTGAAAAATGCAATAAATACTGCTATGACTTTAACAGGAAATGGAATAAAAGTTTACTTGTTTGAAGGAAATAGATCAACTCCAGAACTTTCATTTGCAACTAGAGAATTAAAATGTCAGGCTGGAATTATGATAACAGCTTCTCACAATCCTAAAGAATATAATGGATATAAAGTTTACTGGGAAGATGGAGCTCAAATAGTTGATCCTCAAGCAACTGGAATTGTTAGTGCTGTGGAAGCAGTTGATATTTTTAATGATATAAAAATAATGGATGAAAAGAAGCAATTGAAAAAGGTCTTCTAGTTTATATTGGTGAAAAAAACTAGACAATATATACATAGAAGAAGTTAAGAAAAATTCTATAAATCCAAATGTAGAAAACAAAGATAAATTAAAATAGTTTATTCTCCGTTACACGGCGTTGCCGCAAGACCTGTTGAAAGAGTTTTTAAAGGAAATGGGATATACAGAAGTTTATCCTGTTAAAAGAGCAAGAGAAGCCAGATGGAAACTTCCCAACTTGTTCGTATGCAAATCCAGAAGATGTTTCTGCTTTTTAAATTGAGTACAGATCTTGCCGATAAAGTTGGAGCAGATATTTGTATTGCTAATGACCCTGACGGTGATAGAGTTGGAATTGCTATTCGTGATAATGATGGAAAATGGTTTTTCCCAAATGGAAATCAAATCGGAATTTTATTTGCTGAATATATTTTAACTTATAAGAAAGATATTCCTGCAAATGGCACAATGATAACAACTATAGTTTCAACTCCACTTTTTAGATACTATTGCTAAAAAGAATGGAAAAAAATTTCTTTGAGAACTTTAACTGGTTTCAAAATATATCGGAGAAAAAGATTAGACAATTTGAAAATAAAATTTTAGATGGAACTTTCTTGTTTGGTTTTGAAGAAGCAATAGGATATCTAGTTGGAACTCACGTAAGAGATAAAAGATGCTGTAGTAGCTTCTATGATTATTGCTGAAATGGCAACAACATTCAAAAATAATGGTTCGACTATGTATAAAGAACTTATCAAAATTTATGAAAAAAATATGGTTGGCGTCTAGAAAATACTGTTCCTGTAACTAAAAAAAGGAAAAAGATGGACTAGAAGAAATTCAAAAAAATTATGAAATCTATGAGAAAAAAACTCATACAGAAATTGCTGGAATAAAAAGTTAAGGAATTTTTGGATTATAAAAAGGAATAAAAGATTTGCCTAAAAGCTGATGTTATTCAATTTATTTTTGGAAGATGACACATACTTAACTGTAAGACCTTCTGGAACTGAACCTAAAATTAAATTTTTATATTTCAGTTGTAGATGGAAATAAAGATGTTGCTCAAGCAAAACTTGTAAAAATGGAAAAAAAGAGTTTGTAACTTATGCTGAAAATTTATAATTCATATATTCACATTCCTTTTTGTGAAAGAAAATGTAATTATTGTGATTTTTACATCTCTTGCAGCTACAAGTCAGCAAGTGGATAATTATGTTGAATATCTTTTTAAAAAGAAATCTCTATTTATAAAAAAAGATTTTTGATTTATCTCAAAAACAAGATACAATATATTTTTGGAGGAGGGACACCGTCTCTCCTTTCAATTTCACATTTATCAAAAATTTTTAGCTGAATTTTATTATGATAAAACTACAGAGATAACAATTGAAATTAATCCTAAGACTGTAGATAAAGAAAAGTTAAAAGAATATAAAAATTGGGCATAAATAGATTGAGTATTGGAGTTCAAACTTTTTGATAACGATACCTTGAAAACTTTAGGGAGAATACATAATTCAGATGAAGCCATTGAAGTTTATAATATGGCTAGAGAAATAGGTTTTTAAAAAAATATTAGTTTAGATCTAATGTTTGCCCTACCTAATCAAACCTTAGAAATGTTAAAAATATGATTTAGAAAAATTGTTAGCTTAAATCCTGAACATATTTCAATTTATTCTCTTATTTGGGAAGAGGGAACGAAATTTTTTTAAAGATTTGCAAAAGAGGAAAACTAAAAGAAACCGATAATGATTTAGAAGCAACGATGTATGAAGCAATTATAGAGTTTTTTTAAAGTCAAAAGGGTATATACATTATGAAATATCAAATTTTTTTCAAAACCTAATTTTTGAAGCAAGGCACAACTCCATCTATTGGAGAAATAAAAATTATTTAGGTGTAGGATTATCGGCAGCTGGGTATTTAGATAATTTGAGATATAAAAATTTTTCATTTTAAAAAAATTATTATAAATTTTTAGATAAAAAAATATTTTACCTATCGATGAGAAAGAAATTTTTATTACCTAAAGATGTAGAGCAATATAAATATTTGGTTGGCTTTAGATTATTAAATGAAATCTTAGTTCCTAGTAAAGATTTTGAAAAAGATGTGAGGAATTATTCACTGAAGGATATTTAGAGATGAGGGCTATGTTTTTAAGTCACAGAGGTTTAATGCTTTTCAATGATTTTATAGAAAAATTTTATTTAAAGAAGGAAATAGTATGAGTATAAAAAAATAATATAGAAGAAATTTTTAGAAGATGTAAAAAAATATTCTCCCCATCCTGAGAAAGTAAAAACTTATTGCTGTCACAAAAATATGTAGGTGTGGATAAATTAGAAGAAACTTTAGCAGCTGGATATAATATTTTTGGTGAAAAATAGAGCTCAAGTTATAAAAGATAAGGTTGAATATTTTAAAGATAAAAATGTAAATATTGAATGGCATTTTATTGGAAATTTACAAAAATAAAAGTGAAATATATTATTGATGATGTAAGATTGATTCATTCTGTGAATAAATTAAGTCTAGCAGAAGAAATAAATAAAAGAGCTGAGCAAGTGCATAAAACTATGGATATTCTATTGGAAATAAATATTTATGGTGAAGAAAGTAAACAAGGATATTCATTAGATATTTTAGAAAATGAAATAAATGATTTGAAAAATTTAAAAATTTGAATATAATAGGACTTATGACTATGGCTCCATTTACTGATGATGAGAAAAATTTTTGAGAATGGTTTTTTTCTGAGTTAAGAAAAAAATGAAAGATAAATTAAATGAAAAATATTTTTAATGGAAGCCTAACAGAATTATCTATGGGGATGTCTAACGACTACAAAATTGCTTTGCAAGAAGGAAGTACTTTTATAAGAGTTGGAACAAAAAAATATAAATAGGAGGATAATATGGGAATAATAAATAAGGGAATAAAAAGGTATTAAAAGAATTAGTAGGTTTTGATTCTATTGACGAAAATGATGAAGATGAATTTTTATGACGACGAAGAGATATTAGAAGAAAAACATGTAAAAACCTAGAGCAGCAAAAATCGACATACAGAAGAAAGTGATGATTTTGAAGATAATGATTACAGTACTATATTCATAGATCCAAAACAATTTGAAGATTGCAAGAAAATTGTGAACTATATTGATAAAGGGAAAGATGATTACTCTTAATTTAGAAAATGTAGGACCCTAACGTAGCTCAAAGAATTATGGACTTTTTGGCTGGAGCTATGGAAATAAAAATGCAAGTTTTGCTCAAATTGCAAAAATGTTTATACAATTGTTCCTGAAAATATGAAAGTTTTTTTATGAAGGACCAAAGAAAAGAGAAAAATTAATAGATTTAGAAAAAGGTGAAAGATTTGAAAAATAAAATTAGAGCTTTAGCTTTATTTTTCAGGAGGACTTGATAGTGCTTTTAGCAATAAAGGTTGTTCAAGAACAAGGTGTAGAAGTTATTGCACTTAACTTCGTATCTCATTTTTTCGGTGGGAAAAAAATGAAAAAAAGCTGAAAAGTATGGCGAAGCAATTAGGAATTAGACTAGAATATATTGATTTTAAAAAAAGACATACTCTTGTAGTTGAAGATCCAGTTTATGGTAGAGGAAAAAAATATGAATCCTTGTATTGATTGCCATTCATTAATGTTTAAAATTGCAGGAGAATTATTAGAAGAATACGATGCACATTTTGTTATTTCTGGAGAAGTTTTAGGTCAAAGACCGATGTCTCAAAACTCTCAAGCTTTTAGAAAAAGTTAAAAATTATCTGGAATGGAAGATTTAGTTTTGAGACCATTATCTGCAAAACTTTTACCACCTAGTAAAGCGGAAATTGAAGGTTGGGTTGATAGAGAAAAATTACTTGATATAAATGGTAGATCGAGACAAAGACAAATGGAGCTTATGGAACACTATGGTTTAGTAGAATATCCAAGTCCAGGTGGAGGATGTTTACTTACAGATCCAGGATATTCAGCAAGACTTAAAGTTTTAGAAGATGATGGACTATTAAAAGAAGAACATGCTTGGCTATTTAGATTGATAAAAGAAGCTAGATTTTTTTAGATTTTCAAAAGCTAGATATTTATTTGTAGGTAGAAATCAAGAATCTAATGAAAAAAATTGATGAATTTAGAAAAGAAAAAGATTTAAAATATTATGGATACAGCAACGGTATTCCAGGACCACACATGGTTTCTAATACTCCTCTTAGTGATGAGGAAGCAGATTTTGCTAAGAGATTATTTTCAAGATATTCAAAAAGCAAAAAGGGAAAGAAAAAGTTTCAATCAATTGGTGTGGAAAAAAATTGAAGAAATCGATGTTGTTGATTTAGAAAAATTAGACGAAGAAATAAAAAAATGTATCAACAATTATAAAAACAAAAAGAGAATAAATTTTATTCTCTTTTTATTTACTTTTTCATTACTTTTTTTAAATAAATAATATGCTATAATAAAAATGACATAATAATTTTACCCCAAATTTTTTTAATTTAGGAGGACTCGATGACTAGATTGTTATAGGAGTTATAGGCTCAGATTGTCACACGGTTGGAAATAAAATTATACATAATAAACTCGAAGAAAAATGGTTTTGATGTTGTTAATATCGGAGCTTTATCTCCACAAATTGATTTTTATTAATGCCGCACTTGAAACTAATTCCGATGCAATAATTGTTTCATCAATTTATGGTTATGGCGAATTAGATTGTCAAGGTATTCGAGAAAAATGTAATGAATATGGCTTGAATGATATTCTTTTATATGTTGGTGGAAATATTGGTTCGAGCAACGAAGAATGGGAAATAACAGAAAAAAAGATTTAAAGAAATGATTTGACAGAATATATAAAACCAGGAACACCTATAGAAGAAACAATAGAAGATTTGAAAAAGATTTTTAATTTATAATTCTTGGAAGGTGAAAAATGACTGAAATATATTTAGCTATTGATTTTTGGAAGTACCTACACAAAATTAACAGCAATAGATTTGAAGAAAGAAGAAATAATTTCTACATCAAGAGCAATGACAACAGTAAAAGATGATGTTCTAATTGGATTCAATGAGGCTTTTTGAAATACTGGAAGAAGATTTAAAAGAAAAATTAAAAAGACGATTATACTATTGTTAAAAAATAGCTTGCTCATCAGCAGCTGGAGGATTAAAAATTGTTGCTATAGGTTTAGTACCAGATTTAACGGCTGAAGCTGCTAAAAAGGCTGCTCTTAGTTCTGGAGCAAGAGTTATAAAAACTTTTTTTCTTTTGCACTGACCCAAGAAAATATGAAAGAGTTGGCTTCTCTTAATTATGATATGATTTTACTTACAGGTGGGACTAACGGTGGAAATAGGGAATACATTTTAAATAATGCTCAAACTCTTATCGAACATAAAATTTCAAAGCCAATAGTTGTTGCTGGTAACGAAGAAGTTGCAGATGAAATTGGAAAAATTATTTCAAAAAATGATATGGAATTTTTATATCAGTGAGAATGTTATGCCCGTTGTAAATAAAATAAAATGTTGCTCCTGTAAGAGAAGTTATAAGAGCGGTATTTATGAAAAAAATATAGTGAAAGCTAAGGGTATGGAAAATGTTCAAAAACTTATAGGAGATATTATAATGCCTACTCCTACTGCTGTTATGAGAGCAGCAGAAATTTTTCAAAAAAATTTATCGGATTCGGAAGAGGAAAATAATGTTGTTGTCATAGATATTGGAGGAGCAACAACAGACGTACATTCAATCGGTAAGGGATTACCTAAAAAAATAATACCATTCAATTAAAAAGGTATGGAAGAACCTTATTCAAAAAAAGAACGGTTGAAGGAGACTTAGGGATGAGATATTCCTCTCTTGCTCTTTTTGAAGCTGCAAGTCTAAATAAAATTAGAGCCTACTTAGGCAGTAAAGATTCTAAAAGTAACAATTAGAGAAAATTTTTAAATTTAGACAGGATAATCCAGATTTTTGTTGCTAAGATAGAAGATGATTTAATTTTTTTGATGAGATGATGGCAATGATTTGTACTGAGATTGCTGTGAATAGACATGTAGGAACTTTGGAATCTATTTATTCTCCAATGGGAACTATCTTTGTTCAAAGTGGAAAAAGATTTAACAAATGTAAAATATATAATAGGTACTGGAGGAATTATAAATAATAATAGAGATCCAAGAAAAAAATATTAGAATTATCTTTATTTAATGAAGAAGATCCTCTAATTTTAAAAGCCACAATTCGCTAGATTTTTTTAGTTGACAGGAGCTACATAATGTCAGCAATGGGCTTATTAGGAAATGATTATCCTGATGTGGCTTGCAATATAATGAAAAATATTTAATAGAAGTTTAATAGGAGGCTTTTAATGTCTGTTACATTTAATCAAATTGAAGAACAGGAATTTTTACAGACAAGGCAACAATTTTTTTGGAAAATTATAGCTATCTTGATAATTTTGACTTAGAAACAGCTATTAGATTTCATAAATCATTACCGGATTATAAAAATTTTCAAAAGAAGATTAAGAAGTTAAAAAAAGAAAACAAAATTTCTATACAGGCTTATAGTAAAGAAACTTTTGCTTTGAAGATATAATAAAAAAATTTGAATACTTTACATAGAGTAGGACAAGCAAATTTTTTTATCAGTTGTTATCGATTCTCATACGAGAGAAAATAACTATGAGAGTGCAAAAAGAGCCTTAGAAGATTCAATGAAATCGAATAAAGGACTTTTGAATGGATTTCAATGCTTACTTATGGAGTGAAACTTTCAAGAAAAAAATAGTTAATGATACAGAAGTTCCTTTACAAGTAAAAACATGGTTCACCAGATCCAAGACTTTTTAATAGAAGTTGCTTTACTGGCAGGATTTAGTTCTTTTGATGGTGGAGGAATAAGTCATAATATTCCTTTTAGTAAGTCCGTATCTTTAAAAAGAGTTTAGAATTTTTGGAAATATACTGATAGACTTGTAGGTTTTTATGAAAAATGGTATATCTATAAATAGAGAAATTTTTTCGACCTTGACTGCAACCCTTGTTCCACCTGCAATATCAAATTCAATACAAATTCTTGAAACTTTACTTGCGGTTGAGCAAGGAGTTAAAAAAATGTAACACTTGGTGTTGCTCAATATGGAAATGTTGCTCAAGATATTGCAACCTTGATAGCTTTGAAAGAACAAGCAGAAGAGTATTTAAAAAGATTTTCATTCAATGATATTAATATATCAACAATTTTTTAATGAATGGGTTGGAGGATTCCCTAATGATGAATTGAAATCATATTCTTTAATTTCTTATGCAGCTACTATCGGAATTTTTTCAAATGCAGATAGAATTTTTGTAAAAATCCTGAGGAATATGAAAAATTCGTTGGATAATACAATGATAAATTCTTTTGTTACTTACGAAAGCTATACTTGAAATAACTGATTGTCAAAAAGTTGGAGATTATTCCAAGATAAATTCTGAAAAGGAGCAAATAAAAAGAGAAACAGCTCAAATATTGGAGAAAAATTTTTCTCTTTCTACGAATTTGTCAGATGCTATTGTTAAAAGCCTTTTGAGGAAGGGATTATTGATGTCCCCTTCGCCCCATCAAAATATAATTTGGGTAAAATGATGCCTGCTAGAGATATTGAAGGAGCAATTAGATATATTGATTTTGAAATTTACCTTTTGATGATGATACAAAAATTTCATCATTTAAAAATTAAAGAAAGAGCAGAAAAAAAGAAAATAGAGAAGTTGATTTTTCAAATGACTATTGATGATATTTTTGCTATCAGTCAAGGGAAAATTAATAAATAGATAAAGTATACTGTGATGATATCACTGAAAAAAAGAAAAAAATATATTTTTATAATTCTAGCATAAAGATGACAAATAAATTTTAGGAGGATATAAAAAAATGGCAATTGTTAAAGGAACAAAAAGAAAACTTTAAAGAAGAAGTTTTTAGAAGCAAAAGGAGTAGTTGTAGTTGATTTTGGAGCAAACTGGTGTGGACCTTGTAAAAGTTTAGTACCTATATTAGATGAAGTTGTAGAAGAAGATCCAAACAAAAATTGTTAAAAGTTGATATCGACGAACAAGAAGAATTAGCAGCTCAATATAAAATTATGAGTGTTCCTACTTTATTAGTTTTTTAGAAATGGAGAAGTTATAGATAAATCTATAGGATTAATCCAAAAACATGAAGTAAAAAGCATTGTTTGCAAAATAATAAAAAAGTAAAATTTATGAAGCAAGAAGTTTTTTAAAACTTCTTGCTTTTTAAAATTTTCTAGTATCTCTCTAAAATTTTCTTTTTAAAGAATTTATTAAAAATCAGTAGTTGTACTATCTATTATTAAAGCTTCATTTTTCCACTCTTCACAATAATTACATTTATAACACCCATTTGAACAATCATATTTTTCCATTAATAAGATTTATTAAAAAAATTTATCTAATTTTTATTATCTAAGTAAAACCCCTATTTTAAAAAGAATTTTTAGTAATTAAATTATTTAATTCTGATTTATTTTTGGGATAACTTCCTTGTATTAAAAATAATAAATTTCCATCAAAAATTTTCATTAATATAGGCTTTTTATAACTTCTAACAAGTATTTTTCTGGTTTGTCTCTTCCATCTAATTTAAAGTAGTTTATTCCTAAGTCTTGGTATATTTTTTTAAATCTTCTGGACGAATCCAAGGAGATTTAATAAACTCAACAGGCGAACTAAGTCTTTTTATTTGACAATTAAGAGCAGCCTCAGGAATAGTTAAATTTTTGTTTTATTAGAACTAATTATATTATCTTGACAAGAAGAAATGTTCATATGGTAGATTAAATCTGGACATTTCGAAACACAAGGAGTTGTACATAATAACTTTAAGTCAAGATTTCCCTTTATTTTTATCATAAGAGAAAATTCTCGATTCATATCTTTTAGGCAAAACAACGGATTTTCGCCCCATTTTTTTCCACAGCATTTAATTCTTGTACGCTATTAATATTCATACAAATAGAAGCAACAATATGTAAATTAGGAAAGTGTTTATGAATAAATTTTTATAAGGTATGGAACAGAAACTGTTATTTTTAGAAAAGTCCAGCATTAGAAAGTTTTTCAATAAAGATTAAAAGTTCATCTTTTAAAGAAGAATCAAATTCAAAATTACCAAGAACTGTAGAATTCATAATATAATTAAAACCAATTCCAAAACTCATTACTTTTTAATATAATTTAATAAAAAGGTTTCATCAATATTTTTTTATAGTATTTGAAGGACGGATACTTCCTAACAAAAATTAGGAATAGAACCATAAGTTTCATAAATTTTAACATTTTTTTGATTTTTTTATTCATATCATTTAGTTCATAAAGATAAGATTCTGAAAACATAGAAGGAACTGATAAAAATTTCATATAAATACTCCTTTACATATATATATATATTTATTATGTAATATATAAATTAAATATATTTGAAAAAGAAAAAGTAAAAGTATATAATATATATACTTTAAATTTAAATTTTTAATAAAAGGAATAAAAATGAATTTTAAATACTTAAAAGAGCCAATAAAAATAAAATGGTATATAACCAATAAGTGTAATTTAAAATGCAAATTTTTGCTATTTAGAAAAACCACCTTGAAGAGAAAAATTTGAAAAATATAGAGTTAATATTAAATATATTAAGAAAAATAAAACCTTTAAAAGTTGCTTTACTAGAGGAGAACCAACAGAATCTTTGTATTTTTTATATATCATAAGAGAGCTAGAAAAGATAAAAAAACAAATTATTCTTTCTCAACAAATGGACAAAAATTATATATGAAACCAGAAATATTGAATTTTTTTAAAAACCTCTAAATACTAGAGGAAATTCAAATTTCAATTGGATCTGGGATAGAAAAACAAATGATTTATTACGAGGAATAGGAACATATAAAAAAATTATTAAAAACAATTCAAGCTTTAAATAAATTTCAGATAAAAATTAGTTTTAGCTATAGTGATAAATAAAAATTATTTTGAGATAGAACATTTAATAAAAATTAGCTGAAAATTTAAAAGTAAATGAAATTAGGATAATTCCTTTTTATTCCAATTGGAATAGGTGAGAAAAGAGAATTATTTTTAACTTTTTAAAGAAATTAACTCTCATATCGCCAAATTAAAAAGTTCCAGATGGCTTGTTATTAACTAGTTATGGTAATGGGAAGAATGGAGGATTAGGTTGTGGTGCTGGGACAATTTCAGTTGTCATTAATAATGATTTAACTTTATCTGCATGTGATTTGATGACTTTTAGGGAAAAACAAATATAAAGATATGTGAAGAAAAAGATTTTTAAAATTTGGGAAAAATGATTTCTTATTTAAAAAAATGGAGAAAAGGAAAAAAATAGAAAAGAAACTGAAAAAGGAAGATGTGCTATTTTTAGTCAATTAGGAGGATACAGATGATAAAAAAAGTGCAAAAAGAATTTATCTATTAAATCAAATCCTGATTCTTTTCTAGTTATAATAGAAGTTTTATTTTTCTTAGAATATTTTTAAAATTAAATTTTTCTTCAATTTTCTTCCATAATAAGCGTTTCAATATTAGTTTCAACAATTTTTTGAAATTCCTAGTGGAATAATTTCTGATAAATATGGAAGGAAAAATTTTTGATAATAGGAAATTTAATTGATATTTCAGGAGTATTTTTCTTATATTTTTTTGTTACTTTTTATAAGAGTAGTTTTACTTTAGTTGTAATAATTGAATGCATAAGAGCATTGGGTAGGACTTTAGCAAGTGGCAATTTTGATATTCTCATTTTTGAAATGTATAAAAATTCTAAAGTAGAAGAAATAGACTTAAAAAGACACAACAACTTTTTCAATAGAGTGTTATTATCTTCAATTTTTGCTTATACAAGTACCTATTTATATTCTTTATTTTTATTATTACCATTGCTTGTAGATACATTAATAAAAATAATAAAATTAATATCTTATTTTTCCTTGAAGACAGATTTAAATATAAAAGTTTAAAAAAATAAATGAATATAAAGAAAAAAATTCTTTTTTTAAATAAAAATCTAAGAAAAAAATTGTAGATAAAGATTATTCAAATATAATAAAAACTATTTTTTATTTTTTTCATTAATATTTGTAATCTCAAGGGTTACTTTTTCATTGTATCAACCAATTTTTCAGGAAGCGGGAATATCTTTTAAAGTATTATGGAATAACAATTTTTTTCTTAAATTTTTCTTTATTTTTTTAATAACTTTTTTTCAAAAAGAATTTTTATCAAAATTATCAGAAAATCAATAAAAATTATTGTTACTATACTGATGGCTCAAATATTAATATACTTTATTAACTTTTTCTATTAATTTGATATTTAGATATTTTTTTAATTTTTTTATTATGTTAACAGGTATGCAAATAATAAGAATAATAGCAGAAGGACTATCGAAGTATTTTTATCAACCAAAAGTTTAGAGAAAATAGATAATAAATCTTTCTTTTTCATTATATTATACTGTCATTTCAATTCTTTTTAGTATATCTTTTTCAAAGTCTGGGGATTATTCAAGATAACTTAAAAAGTTTTATAAATGCATATATAGTTATATGTTTGTTTTTCAATTTTAGTATATATTTTATTCTTATTCAAAAAAATAAAAGGTGAAGTGTTGAAAATGTCAATATTAAAGCAAGATAATAATTTTTCTACCTTTAAAAATAAATATATTTTTACTAATTTTTGCAATTATAGATGCGATTATTGTTTTTTTAAATGAAAACAATTCTTTAAATCAAAATGAAATGAGTAAAGAAATAATAGAACATATTATATTTTACATGAAAAATATAAAGTTCCTTTTAGTTTCTATTTATGGAGGAGATCCTTTACTTTCTAAAAATATTTTATATATGATTGAGAAACTTTCTAGTAATAAGAATTATGTTGTTATTGCAACAAATGCAATTGAACTTTCTGAAAAAAATACTTAAGAGAATTAAAATCTGCAGGACTTAAATATCTACAAATTGGAATCGACAGAATTTCAAATAAAAATCCTTTTAATTATAAAGAAGAATCTCATATCAATAAAGTTCTAGAAAGTATAAAGAAATTAAAGAATATAGGAATTAAATATGGGGTTGCAAGCTGTTTAACAAGAGAAAAATAAAAGCGAACTTAAAGAATTAATAAAAATTTTTGTAAAGAAAATAAATCTGAGCTTTTAAAGGTTTCTTTTATAATGGAACTAATAAAAGATTCATTTTATCTAATGATGAAAAAGAAATTATTTTGAAAGAAATAAAAAGAATATAATAAGAAAAACAATAACTATATAAAATCTTCATTATTAGAAGAAACTTTAAACTTCACTCTCAATATCCAAATTTAGTTATAAATATTAATGGAGATATTTTAATCGAAGACAAAAAAATCTTATTTTAGGAAATATAAAGAATGAAGATATTGGGAAAAATATATTCAAAGTACATAAAGGAGAAAAAATGACTAAATATTATTTTAAAATCCAGGACTTGTTTTAAAAAGAAGATAAAGTAATTTTTAATTATGATACAACAGAGTTAATTAAATTTAATGATTCAGGGTTTAAACTATTAGAACTATTATTAAATCAAGAATTAGATGAAAATAAAGTAAATCAAGATGAAAAAGAATTCATTTTTAAACTAGAGGAAAAAATTATACTATAGTAAAAAGTAAAAAGAAACTCAAATTTAGTATCAACTTTAAACTTTTATATAATCATAATTCAAAGGACTTTTACAAATTGCTAATTACTATAAATTATAAAGGAGGAATAATATGATTAAAGCTACAAAAAACGAAAGCATTAAAGAAAGAAAATGATAAACCAACATTTATTGTTTTTATCAATTGAAAACATGTTTTAGTGCAACTCGTTAGACAGAAAGTAAAAAGGAATATTAAATACATATTCCTTTTTATTTTTATTCTGAATGCTTAAAACATTATCTCACTTTTTCTTTTTATATTTCAATAGAAAATAAAAACACTACCCTTCGCAGTTGGTAGTGTTTTTGTACATTTCACTTAATACTTCATAACATTTTTTTAGGAAATATTCATAAAATTCATCTTTATCGATCTTTTCAACTAATTTTTATAATTTTCATAAACTGATGAATGAATAAAAAGGTTATGCCCCATACCCAGATATTTAAGATTCCAGTCTTTAGACAAATTATCAACCAGACCACAGCCTATGAAACTCTAAATTCTGAAATTTAGGGAATAAAAATTTTTAGTTGTTTTTATAAGTAAACCATCTCTTTTTGGGAAAAAACAAAAGCTAGAATATTTCCTTTCTTTATATCAGATAAAATTTCTGAAATATTTTTGACTTCTTGAATGCTATAATTTACATAGAACTTAGATTCATTAGATAAATTTATAACCATTCTTCCTCCTACCTAATTACTAATATTTTATATTGATATTATAACATTTTTGATAAAATAAACCACATAAAGTAAGAGAAAAAAAGAGGATAATTTAATGAAAGAATGGAAGTTACATCTAAAAACAAATCTTAGTAGAAAGAATGAGATTGATCCAAAAAGAGATTGTAGATTATTGCTTAAAAAAATGAAGTAGCCGTTCTTGGGTGGACTCTTAGAGAAGGAAAATTTAAAGACTTAAGTCGAGATAAACAAAAAGTTGTAGAATCAGAAAAAATATAAAAAAATGATTATTCGGAATATGAAAATATTGTGAATAATTTTAAAAATTTTTGAGGAAAAAAAGAAATTTCTCGAGTACAAGAATTAGCTCAAGAAATTAATGTTGGAGATTATATTTGGATAAAAATTAATAAAAATGAGTACTATTTAGGTATGGTTGTGAAAAAAATAGTAAGTATGTTTATAAGTCTTGTATAAATCCTAAGGCTAAAATTTATAGAATGGGTATAAATAATCAGAGAACAAATATTAAAATGGCAAAAAGTAGAGAGTGAAAAAAGTTCCTGGGTATGTTTCCACAGCTTTTTATTAATTCAACTGCTTTATCTGAAATTAAAAATAAGATAGAAGGACTTGCTGAACAACTTTATAAGGGGAGAAATATTTCAGATATTAAAAATAGGTAATACTCAAGAGAACTTTTTAAATTACTTTCTCCGGATGATCTGAAGATTTATTATATTTTTTTATTTGTATCATAGGGATGGATATATATGTATTCCGAGTACAAATAAAAATTAATACAACCCTCACGAATTTGAAATGTTAGACCCAAAAGATCGTAATCAAAAATATATATTCAAGTAAAAATGGAAAGAAAAGATATTGAAGTTGAAAAAAATTTAAAGATCTTAAGGGCAAGGTATATTTATTAACTACTTTTGGAGAATTAAAAATACTCTGATGGAAAGTTAAAAATTTAAATTAAAATTTGACAAAGATACAAATAAAATTTTAAACTTGGATCAGTCTTTTTGAATGTGAAATTTTTAGAGTCGAACCTAAAAGAAATTTATGAATTTTTAAGCAGGCTTGTAAGGAAAATAAAATTTTACTTTCAGAATCTATATTAAATTGGAAGAAATGTCTTGAATGATATAAAAAGCTGTGCATTTATGAATTTTACATTTGCAACAGCTTTTTTTAGTTTTTATTTGATCAGCTCTTCATATTTTTATTTTATACATCTCAAAAGTTTTTCATCAAGCACCCACAAAATTAAATCAAAACTATTAGGGAAATCTTCTAAAAATTTTATTGCGGTTTTTAAATGCAATTTCAGAAGCCTCTTCGATAGGATATCTATATATTCCTGTTGCAATAGACGGGAAAGCAATTTTTTCTCAAATTATTTTTCTTTAGCCAGTTTTTAAAAGAATTGTAATAAGCAGAAGCTAATTTTGTATTTTTCTTCTTTTTCCATTCCATATTTTGGGCCGACAGTATGGATAATATAATTATTTGGAAGATTGTATCCTTAGTGATTTTTGCTTCTCCAGTTTTACAGCCACCTAATAACTTACATTCTTTTAAAAGTTCTTCTACTCCTGCCGCTCTAAAAATAGCCCCTACAAACGCCACCGCCCATTTCTAAATAATTATTAGCAGCATTAACGATAACATCTACTTCTTGAATTTTTGTTAGATCTCCAATTTTAATTTTTATAATATCTTTATACATTAGTAATCTCCTTCAAAGAAATATTTTTATATTAACATTATAACATTTTATTGTTAGATAAAATTTTTATAAAAAGTGTTGACAAATTAAAATTTAATATAGTATATTTGTTTTATAAAAATTTAGCACTCTTAATAAGTGAGTGCTAATAACAAAAAGAGGTGAGAAAATGAGTATTTCTGATGAGAAAAAAACTTGTTCTCAACGCAATAGTAGATTATTATCTTACGGTTGGGGACACGATAGGTTCCAGAACATTGGTAAATATGGAATTGAACTTTCATCAGCTACGATTAGAAATGTTATGGCTGATCTGGAAGACATAGAGCTTTATTGAGAAAACTCACACATCTTCAGGTCGTATTCCAACAGATATGGGATATAAATATTATTTGACAGAACTTTTTAAAAATTGAAAAAGAATTACACAGGAAGAAATTGAAAAATATAAATAATGTGTATAATCGTAGAGTTGATGAGCTTGAAAATGTTTTTGAAAAACATCAAGTCTACTCTCAAAACTTACAAATTATGCAGGTATAGCTGTTGAGCCTAAAACTGACAATAAAAAGTTGACAGAGTAGAACTTGTTTACATAGATGAATATTTAATTATGTCAGTTATCATTATGGATGACAGAAGAGTTAAGACAAAAATATTCACTTACCTTATCCAATTTCAAAAGATGAGTTGGAAAAGAAAGCTGAGGAACTTAATTACAAAATTAAAAATAATGAAATTGGTATAAGTGAAATAGAAAAATTCTTTACAGAAAGCAATGATATAATTTCTGAAAAATGATGAGGAAGAAGAATTTAATAAATACTTTATAAATAATCTTCCAAGTATGTTAAGAGAGCAAAATATCTCTGAGATAACTGATGTAATAGAATTTTTAACGAACGGAAAGATATAAGAGACTTATTCGAAAAACTTATAGAACAAAAAGGCAGCAGAAAATTCAACATCAAATGTAAATGTAATTCTTGGTGATGAATTAGGTATAAAAAGAAATTAGAAGATTTTTAGCTTTGTGTATTCTATCTATGACATAGGAGGGCACAGGGAATAATTGGAGTTATGGGGCCCTAAAAAGGATGGCATATTCAAAAACTATGGGGCTTATAAATCATGTTAGTAGAGAAGTAAATAAAAGTTTTTAGACTTGATGGAAAAGAAGAATAAATAGGAGGTTTCAATGCAAGAAGAAAATAAAGAAGAGGAAATCTTAAAGGGGAAAGCAACTCAAGAAGAGATAAAGAAAAAGTTTCAGAAGAGACAACAGACAATAAAGAAGAAAGAAAGAACATCATCATCACGAACATAAGCGGACATAAATGTTGTGGAAAACATCATCACGAACATAAACATAAGAAGATAGTGAAGAAGAAATTGGAAAATTAAAAAGCTGAAATTGAAGAATGGAAACAAAGTTATTTGAGAAAAACAAGCTGATTTCCAAAAATTTTTACAAAGAGAAAAGAAAAAGAAGTTGCAGAACTTAAAGAGTTCGCTTCTGAAAAATAATAACTCAATTCTTGGGAAATCTTGATAATCTTGAAAGAGCTATTGATTCATCAGTTGAAAGTAAAGATTTTTGATTCACTTCTAAAGGGTGTTGAAATGATAGTAAGAGGTTTGAAAGATTTGATGACCGCTGAGGAGTTGAAGAAATAAAATCAGAAGGTGTGTATGATCAGTTTATCATCATGCAGTTCTGACTGAGGCTAGTGAGAGTCATAAAGAAGATGAAATTGTAAAAGTTTTGCAAAAGGTTATACAATGAAGGGCAAAGATTATAAGACCAGCAATGGTAAGTGTGTGTAAAAATAAAACGGCAAGATTTTTAATTAAGGGTTAGAAATATAAACTTGTCTGTCAGCCGTGATTATTTCACAAGCCAATCAAATGCTCGTTCAATAAAAAGCACGGACGACGGCGACAAGTTTTTGATACAAAATTATTAAAAATTTTTGTTTATTTTTGAAAAATATGAAAATAAGGAATAAAAATAAGATATATATTAGGAGGGAAAAATGAGTAAAATAATAGGAATCGATTTAGGAACAACAAATTCATGTGTGGCAATAATGGAAGGTGGATCAGCAACAATAATACCAAACTCTGAAGGAGCAAGAACGACTCCATCAGTTGTAAACATTAAAGATAATGGAAGTAGTTGTAGGAGAAATTGCAAAAAGACAAGCAGTTACAAATCCAACATCAACAGTTAGTTCCATCAAAACTCATATGGGATCTGATTACAAAGTAGAAATTTTTGGAAAGAAATATACTCCGCAAGAAATTTCTGCTAAAACTTTACAAAAATTGAAAAAGATGCTGAAGCATATTTAGGAGAAGAAATTAAAGAAGCAGTTATTACAGTGCCCTGCATACTTTACTGACTCTCAAAAGACAAGCAACAAAAGATGCTGGAACAATAGCAGGACTTGATGTAAAAAGAATTATAAATGAACCTACTGCAGCAGCTCTTGCATATGGACTTGAAAAGAAAAAGAAGAAAAAGTATTGGTATTTGACTTGGGAGGAGGTACATTTGACGTATCTGTTCTTGAAATATCTGATGGAGTTATAGAAGTTATCTCTACAGCTGGTAACAACCACTTAGGAGGAGACGATTTCGATAACGAAATTATAAAAATGGTTAGTAGCTGAATTTAAGAAAGACACTGGTATAGATTTATCAAATGATAAAATGAAACACCAAAGATTAAAAGATTCTGCTGAAAAAAAGCTAAAAAGAATTATCAACATTAATGGAAACTTCAATTTCATTACCATTCATAACTATGGATGCAACAGGACCTAAAACACTTAGAAATGAAATTGACAAAGAGCAAAAATTTAATGATTTAACAAGAAGTCTAGTTGAAGCAACACAAGAGCCAACTAAAACTGCTTTAAGAGATGCAAATCTTTCTGCAAATCAAATAGATGAAATTTTTACTTGTTGGAGGTTCTACAAGAATACCAGCAGTTCAAGAATGGGTAGAAAAATTTCTTTGGTAAAAACCTAACAAAAGGAATAAATCCTGACGAAGTTGTTGCTGCAGGAGCTGCAATTCAAGGTGGAGTATTAATGGGAGATGTTAAAGATGTATTACTTCTTGATGTAACTCCATTATCATTAGGAATTGAAACTTTAGGTGGAGTATTCACAAAAATGATAGAAAAATACTACTATACCAGTTAAAAATCTCAAGTTTATTCAACAGCTGCAGACAACCAACCAGCAGTTACTATAAATGTATTACAAGGTGAAAAGATCAAGAGCTGCAGACAACCATAAATTGGGAGAATTTAATCTTGAAGGAATACCAGCTGCTCCAAGAGGTGTACCTCAAATAGAAGTTACATTTGATATAGATGCTAACGGTATCGTTCATCTTATCAACAAAAGATTTAGGAACAGGAAAAGAAAAATAAAGTAACTATTTCAGGATCAAGCAACTTGTCTAAAGAAGAAGTTGAAAAAGAATGACTAAGGAAGCTGAAGCAAATGCTGCTGAAGATAAAAAAATTCAAGAAATTAGTTGAAGCAAGAAACAGAGCAGATATGTTGATATCTTCAACTGAAAAATCTTTAAAAGATAATCCTGATAAGGTAAAACCTGAAGATAAAGCTAATGTGAAGCTGCTATTGAAGAATTGAAGAAAGTTAAAGATGGAGATGACAAAGCTGCTATCGATGCTGGAATGGAAAAATTATCTCAAGCTGCTCATAAATTTGCAGAAGAACTATATAAGGATGCTCAAGCTCAACAACAAGCACAAGGAGCTCAAGCAAATGGTTCTGCTAAAAAAGATGATGATGTAGCTGAAGCAGAAGTAGTAGACTAAGAAAAATATTAAATTAAGAAATTTTGATTGCTTGCATTAAGCAATCAAAAATTTCTATTCTCTTCTAAGAAAAAGGGGAGAAAATGAAAAATATTAAAGGGATTTCATTTTTTTATATAATGAAGTAATTGGTAACCTAGAAATTATTGAAGAAAAAGATGGTATAAGTGAAATTAATTTTTGAGATGAGAAAAATTAAAAATAGGAAAAACTTTATAATATTTTTCTGAATCTCCTTTGACAAAAAGAATGCAAAAAGACAGCTTGAAGAATATTTTTTTCTGGTAAGAGAAAAAAATTTTTAATATTGAATTAGATATTAAAAGGAACAGATTTTTCAAAAATCTTGTTGGAATGCTATGATGAAAGTCGAATATGGAGAAACGATTTCATATAGTGATGAAGCTAAGATAATAAAAATGAAAAAGCTGTGAGAGCAGTTGGCTCAGCAAATGGGAAAAAAATAATATTCCAATTATTATACCTTGTCATGGAATTATATCTAAAGATGGGAAACTTGGAGGATATAGTGGAGGACTTGATATAAAAATGTATTTGTTGGAGCTTGAGAAAAAGTTTAATAGCTAATTGAATATTAAAAGATAAGAGTGGAGGAAATAAAATGGCAACAAAAAGAGACTATTATGAAGTCCTTGGGATACAAAAAGGAGCGGATGAAAGCGAGATCAAAAAGCATAGAAAAGCTGCAATGAAATATCACCCTGATAAGTTTGCAAACTCATCTGATACTGAAAAGAAAGATGCAGAGGAAAAATTTAAAGAAATAAATGAAGCTTATCAAGTTTTGTCTGATCCACAAAAAAAACAACAATATGATCAATTTGGTCATGCAGCCTTTGAACAAGGTGGAGCAGGTTTTGGAGGAGGAGGCTTTTGATTTCGGAGATATCTTTGGAGATATTTTCGGTGGAGGAGGCTTCAGGTGGTTTTGGAGGTTTTTGGAGGATCTTCAAGAAGATCTTATGTCGAGCCAGGAGATGATTTGAGATACAATCTTGAAATTACTCTTGAAGAGGCAGCTAAAGGGTGTAGAAAAAAACTATAAAATATAAAGAGAACTGGTCAATGCGAACATTGTCACGGAACAGGAGCAGAAGAAGAAAAACTAAAACTTGTACAACTTGTAATGGACAAGGAACAGTTAAAACTCAGCAAAGAACAATACTTGGTGTAATGCAATCTCAAAGTGTTTGTCCTGATTGTCATGGTAAGGAGAAATTCCAGAAAAAGAAATGTAAACACTGTCATGGAAGTGGGACAGAAAGAGAAACTGTGAAAAAGAGTAAACATCCCAGCAGGTATAGATGATGGACAAAAATTGAAATTATCAGGAATGGGAGAAGCAAGTCATAACAGGGGACCCTAACGGAGATTTGTATGTTGTTATAAGAATAAAACAACACGATATTTTTGAAAGACGTGGAGATAATTTATATTGTGAAGTTCCAATATCTTTTTCAATGGCTGTTTTAGGTGGAGAAGTTGAAATTCCAACTTTAAAACGGAAAGAAGATGATAAAAAGTTCCAGAAGGAACAGAAAGTGGAAAAACTGATGAAAGTTAGTGGAGAAGGGATGCCTGCTCTTAGAGAAAATTATAAAGGGAGATATCATTGTTAGACTTATGATAGAAACTCCAAAAATTATCTGATAAACAAAAAGAATTATTACAAAAATTTGAGGATAGTTTGAATGAAAAATTATGAACAAAAATCGAGCTTCTTTAAAAAGTAAAAAGTTTTTAAAAGATATAACGGAATAAAAAAGTCATTGTTACAGAAAAGTTGCTGTGAGATTTCGCAGTAACTTTTTATTGAGAAGTTATGAAATATGATATAATAAAAGAAAAACTCTCTAAGGAGGTTGTGATGAAAAAGGGAATTGCTATTGGAGAGAGTGATTTTAGAAATTTAATAGAAAAATGATTTTTACATTGATAAAACACAATGGATAGAAGAATTAATAAAAAGTTATAAACATTACAATAAAAACCAATTTTATTAATAGATGAATATGATACACCTTTAGTTGCAGCAAATATGTACGAATATTTTTGATGGAGAGGCAAGAGATTTTAGAAATTTCTATAGCACAGTTTTAAAAGATAATGAATATCTTGAAATGGCGGTGTTGACTGGAATAGTAAGAGTGGCAAAAAGAAAATATTTTCTCTGGATTAAATAATCTATATAGTATATGATACTTTTGATGATGCTTATCCATCATATTTTGGATTAACACAAAAAGAAGTGGAAGAAGCATTAAAATACTACGAAATTGACTTTGAAATAGATAAGGTATGGTATGATGGATACAAGTTCGGAGGAATAGAAATCTATAATCCATGGTCAATAACATATTATATATAAAAATATAGGTCCATATTGGGTAAATACATCGGATAATTTATTAATTTACGACACTTTAGGTGATCTTGAAATAATTGAAGATTTAAAACAGTTAATAGAAAGAAAAGAATTAGTAAAATCTTTAGATAAAGGGATTTAGTTTTGAAGATTTAAAAGTAAGTCCTGGATATATTGGTCATTGATGGTAGCAAGTGGATATTTAAGAGTAGTAAGAAAATTGAATGATGATCCATTCTCAACTGATTATGTTGTGGATATACAAACTTAGAAATTTTATCTTTCTTTGAAAAGATTTTATAAGAAGATTTATGAGAGACCCCGATTATTTTAGAGAACTTATAAATTCGCTTGTAAAAGGAGATATGTATAAGTTTGAAGATAGATTGAAATATATCTATGACCTCACCAAGTCATTTTTCGATTTCAAACAAGAAGAAGCTAACTATCATTTATTTATTTTAGGAATGTTGATTCAATTAAAAAGAGAATATAAAGTAAAAATCAAATTTAGAAACAGGTTATGGAAGAACAGATGTTTTAGTACTTCCTTATGATAAAAATAAATTAGGTTTTATATTTGAATTTAAAGTTTCAAAAATATTGAAGAATTAGAAACGAAAGCGGAGGAAGCATTAAAACAAATAGATGAAAAATTATGAAATGATAATGCAAGAAGAAAAGATAGAGCGTTATTTTAAAAATAGGAATAAGTTTTTACAAAAAGATTTAGCAATTAAATACGAAGAAACAAAAATCTAATAATCATATATAATATATATATTTTTATCTTTTTAAATTTTTGTATACTAAATGAAATAATTTTTAAAAAGGAGTAGCAGATTTATGTTTTCAATACTTATTATAATTCTAGTCATTATTATAATTTCTAACGTACAAAAATATTTCGAAATCGACCTTAGAAGTTTTAAGCTAGAGTTTTAGTAAGTTTAATAAAAGAAGCTACATTAAAAATCTTTTGTGATAAACATTTTATATAATATATAATTTATATATTCAAGGCGATTAAAAATTAATCGCCTTTTTTATAACTAAAAATAATTAAGGATAGATATTAAGGGTGTGTAAAAAAATTTATGTCAAGTAATAATTTGACTGATGGAGCAGCAAGAGCACCTCATCGTTCTTTGCTGAAAGGTTTAGGATTTATAGCAGAGAAATGGATGACCAATAATTGGAATTGCTAATTCATTCAATGAAATAATTCCTGGACTATGTTCATTTAAAAACATTAGTTCAAGCAGTTAAAGACGGAATCAGAAATGCTGGTGGAGTCCCAATGGAATTTAATACAATAGGAATTTGTGATGGACTAGCAATGAATCATATTGGAATGAAATATTCGTTAGTAACAAGACAATTAATAGCGGACTCTGTTGAAGCTGTTGCGATGGCAACACCATTTGATGCAATCGTTTTCATACCAAACGCTGTGATAAGGTCGTGCCAGGAATGTTAATGGCGGCACGGGATTAGATGTACCTTCAATTTTTATAAGTGGAGGAGCAATGCTTGCAGGAGTGTATAAAAGGAGTCGGACTTAGCAGCGTGTTTGAAGCTGTTGGACAATTTTGAAGCAGGGCTTATAACAAGAAAAGAATTAAATTCAGTCGAAGATTTAGCTTGTCCAACTTGTGGATCTTGTGCAGGAATGTATACAGCAAATACAATGAACTGTTTGACTGAAGCATTAGGAATGGGCTTACCTGGAAATGGGACTGTTCCAGCAGTTTTTCTCTGAAAGATTAAGACTTACTAAAAAGCTGGAATGCAAATAATGGAAGTTTTAAAAAGCTGGATTAAAACCCTAATGATATTATGACAAAAAGAAGCCTTTGAAAATGCGGTTGCTGTGGATATGGCTTTAGGGTGGATCTTCAAATACAGCTCTTCACTTACCAGCAATAGCTCACGAAGCAGGAGTTAATTTGACTCTTGATGATTTTAATGACATTGCTAGAAAAACTCCACAATTATGTAAATTATCTCCATCAGGGGAACATTTCTAGAAGATTTATATAGAGCTGTAACTGGAGTTATGAAAAAGACTTTATGAAAACGGAAGACTACACGGAGATCAAAAAAACAGTTGCTCTAAGAACTCAAGAAGAACTTGTTAAAGATGCTTATATAAATGATGATGAAGTTATAAAACCTTGGGATAAACCAGCCTATGTTACAGGAGGAATCGCTTGGTATTAAAAGGAAATCTTGCTGAAGATGGTTGTGTTGTAAAAGAGGTGCAGTTGATAAAGAAATGCTTGTTCACTCAGGGCCTGCAAAAGTTTTTCAACTCTGAAGAAGAAAGTATCAAAAGCAATAAGAGGTGGAAAAATTGTTGCAGGAGATGTTGTTGTAATAAGATATGAAGGACCAAAAAGGTGGACCAGGAATGAGAGAAATGCTAGCACCAACTGCTACAATAGCATGGTATGGGACTTACAAAAAGATGTTGCTCTTATAACTGACGGAAGATTTTCAGGGAGCAACAAGAGGAGCTTCAATCGGTCACGTATCTCCAGAAGCAGCTGCAGGTGGAACTATTGCTATAGTTCAAGACGGAGATATTATAGAGATTGACATTCCAAATAGAAAAACTAAATGTAAAATTATCTGACGAGGAAATAGCTAGAAGAAAAGCTGAATTAAAACCTCATGAGTCCAGGAGTAAAAGGATATTTAAAAGATATGCTGCTCACGTTTCATCAGCTGCAGCAGGTGCAATATACGTAGAATAATAAGTATAAAAAAATATTAAATTAAATAAGGTAGAGAATAAAAATGCCAAAAATTATATGATTTTATAGAAGCAAGAGAAAGATTATCAACAGTTACAGTCAAAAACAAAATTAATTCACAGTCCAGTATTTTCACAAGAAAGTGGAAATGAAGTTTATTTAAAACCAGAAAATTTACAAAAGACTGGTTCATTTTAAAAGTAAGAGGAGCTTACAATAAAAATTTCAAAATTAACAGATGAAGAGAGAGAGGGTTATTGCTTCATCGGCTGGTAACCATCTCAAGGTGTAGCACTTGCTGCAAAAATTAGGAATAAAAGCTGTTATCGTAATGCCAAAGCATACTCCTTTGATAAAGTTGAAGCTACGAGACAATATGGAGCAGAAGTTGTTTTACATGGAGAAGTTTACGACGATGCTTACAAAAAGCTTTTAGAATTACAAAAAGAAAACAGCTATGTTTTCGTACATCCATTCAATGACGAGGACGTGCTTGAAGGGCAAGGAACAATAGCCCTTGAAATATTAGAAGAGCTTCCAGATGCAGATGTAATTTTTAGTTCCCACTTGGTGGTGGAGGTTTGGTTTCAGGTATTGCTTGTGCCGCAAAAATTAAAAATCCTTTGATTAAGGTTATAGGTGTTGAACCAGAAGGAGCAGCTTCAGCAGTTGCTGCCTTAGCAAAAGGAGAAGTTGTCGAACTTGCAGAAGCTAATACTATAGCTGATGGTACAGCTGTAAAGAGAATAGGAGAAATTAATTTTGATTATATAAAAATATGTTGATGAGATCATAACTGTTTCAGACTATGAATTGATGGAAGCATTTTTACTTCTTGTTGAAAAAGCATAAAATTGTAGCAGAAAATTCAGGAATTTTATCTGTAGCTGCTACAAAAATTAAATTTAAAAAGGTAAAAAGTTGTTTCTGTACTAAGCGGTGGAAATATAGATGTGTTGACAATTTCATCTATGATAAACAAAGGTTTAATTATGAGAGGTAGAATTTTTACATTCTCTGTACAACTTCCTGATAAACCTGGACAACTATTAAAAGTTGCAGAAATTTTATCAAGAAAATGCAAACGTAATCAAACTTGAACACAACCAATTTAAAAATCTATCAAGATTTAAAAGACGTTGAATTACAAGTTACAGAGAAACAAACGGAGAAGAGCACATAAAAAGAAAAATCACAGAGGAATTTCAAAGAGAAGGTTATGAAATAGAAAGAATAAATTCATCAGCTGAATAAAATTTTTCTATTAAAATAAAGGAGATAAATATGGCTAATGAAATGATAAAAAGGGGCTAGAGTTTTTACTAGAATGTTTATCAAGATTAGGAATTGAGAAATTTTGGTTATCCTGGTGGAGCAGTAATTCCAATTTATGATGAACTTTATAGTTTCAAAAAAATATTAAACATTATTTTGCAAGACATAGACAAGGAGCAGTACACGAGGCTGACGGTTATGCAAGATCATCAGGAAAAGTTGGAGTCTGTCTTGCAACATCAGGTCCAGGGCAACAAATTTGGTTACAGGAATAATGACTGCTCATATGGATTCAATTCCTTTACTTGCAATTACAGGGCAAGTTAGTAGCTCACTTTCAGGTAAAGATGCCTTTCAAGAATCAGATATACTTGGTATAACAGTACCAATTACAAAAATGAATTATCTAGTTCAAGACTTAAAAGATTTACCAAGAATTTTAAGGGAGGCTTATTACATTGCAAGTACAGGTAGACCTGGTCCAGTGCTTGTGGATATTCCAAGAGATATACAATTACAAGAAATTTCTTATAAAGAATTTGAGGAATTATACAAAACTCCTTTCCATCTTGAAGGATATAATCCTGTTTATGAAGGACATAAGGGACAAATAAAAACTGCAATTAAAAATGATAAAAGAGGCAAAGAAACCTTTAATACTTGCAGGTGCAGGAATTTTAAAAGCAAATGCTTGGGATGAATTAAAAGAATTTGCAGAGAAAACGAATACGCCAGTTGCTTCAACTTTATTAGGTCTTGGATCTTTTTCTGCTAATCACGAATTATTTCTTGGTATGATAGGAATGCATGGATTAACTACTGCAAACTATGCTGCTGCTGAAGCAGATTTAGTAATAGCTGCTGGAATGAGATTTGACGACAGAGTTACAGGAAATCCAAAGAAATTTATAGAAAATGCAAAAATAATTCATATAGATATTGATCCAGCAGAAATTGGTAAAAATAAAATGATAGATGTACCGATAGTTGGAGATTTAAAAAATGTTTTTAAATGATTTATTAGAAAAACTCCAAAGATTTCGCTATGTTGATTGGTTAAAAACTATCAAAAATGGAAAAAGATTATTCCTTGACTTATAGAAAAACTGAAGATGATAGATTATTACCTCAAGAAATTTTATCTGAAATAAATAAAAATTACAAAGGGAGAGGTCATAGTATCGACTGATGTTGGGCAACATCAAATGTGGGCAGCTCAATATTTAACATTTGAAAATCCACATTCAATTATAACATCGGGTGGTGCTGGAACTATAGGGCTTTGGTTTACCAGCTGCAATAGGGGCTCAAGTTGCAAATCCTAATAAAAAAAGTTTTGGCTATCGTTGGAGATGGTGGTTTTCAAAATGACTTTCGAAGAGTTGATGATGTTAAAACAATATAATCTTCCAGTTAAAAGTATTTATTATAAATAATTCTTATCTTGGAATGGTTAGACAATGGCAAGAACTTTTCCACAATAAAAGATATTCTTCGGTTGATTTAAGTATCAATCAGATTTTTATAAAAAAATTGGAGAGGCTTTATGGAATAAAATCTATACAATTATAAAAAGATTTGAAAACATTTGAAGAAAATTTTTAGAATCTGATGAACCTATTTTAGTTGATTGTATTGTTGAAAAAGAGGAAAATGTTTATCCTATGATACCAGCAGGAAAAGATGTTTCTTGTTTGGTTGGAAAAAGAGGTGTTTTTAGAAGATGAATAAAGAACACGATATTTTAGTTATTACAAAATACGAGTGGTATTGCAGCAAGAATAATGTCTTTATTTAATAGAAGAGGATATTTCGTGAAGAAAATGTCATCTGGAATAACAAATAAAGATGGTTATGCAAGACTTACTCTGACTGTTGATGCTGATAAGGAAGCTATTAGATCAAATTCAAAAACAAGTTTATAAAAATTATAGATGTTGTTAAGGTTAAAAATTTTTCCAGTTGAGGGAGTAATAAGAAGAGAGCTTATGCTTTTTAAAAGTTAAGGCTGACAGCGAAACGAGATCTCAAATTGTTCAAATTGCTGATATCTATCGTGGAAAAGTTTTGGATGTCACTCCGAAGACAATGGTAATTGAACTTACTGGAGACGTTGAAAAACTTGATGGTTTTGTCGAAATTATGGATACTTATGGAGTTTTGGAAATGGCAAAATCTGGAATTCTTGCAATGAGCCGTGGAGAGAAAATGTAAAAGAAAAATCAAAAACCCAAAATTAGAATGTCTCCTACTAGCAACGGCGAGATGCTCCCTTAAGTGCTAAACGTTCACTGACGGACGGTACTCGCTTCGCTCAAATCCCTCCGTTTAATCGCTCACTAGCATAGCACTTATGGGGCACTCCCGTTAAATCGTAGTCGACATTTTCTAATTTTAAAAATCTTTTTAAACAAGAATATAAAATAAAGTGTAAGGCAAAATAATATGAAAGAAATTTTTTAAATTATAAAAATATCACTTTTTAAACGAGATGGCAGAAAGATTTTTGAAAGATATAAATTGGAAAGTTTGTGAGAGTGAAAAATTGGGCTTTACTTGGACTGAATGGTTCAGGTAAATCAACAATTTTATCAATGATACCTGCTTACTCATTTGCAACAAGTGGAGAATTATCTGTTTTTGGTAAAACTTTTTGGATCTTGTGTTTGGAATGATGTTAAAACAAAAAGTTGGTTTTGTTAGCTCTACTTTAAATAATTTTTCAGATAGATTAAATACTCAAACCTTATCTGATGTGGTTTTATCAGGAAAATATAATTCTATAGGTATCTATCAAGAAATTACTCAACAAGATAGAGAAGAAGCAAATAAAATTATTGATGATTTTAAATTGACACAATTAAAAACAAATAAATTTTCAACACTTTCTCAAGGAGAACAAAAGAAAAACCCTGCTTACTCGTGCCTTTTATGAATAAAACCTGAACTTTTGATTTTAGATGAACCTTGTTCAGGACTTGATATAAGAGCAAGGGAAATATTTTTTTAAAAAGTTTGGAAGAAAATTTTTAAAAATAAAAATATGCCTTTTATCTATGTTACACATCAGATAGAAGAAATTATTTCATCTGTTACTCATGTCGCAATTTTTAGATAAGGGAGAAATAGTAGCACTAAAGGAAATAAATTCGAAGTTTTGACTGAAGAAAATTTATCAAAAACTTTTCGATATAGATTTAAAAATTGAATGGTCTAATGATAGACCTTTCTTGTTAATTAAATAAAATAAAATTTATAATATTATTAGGAGGATAAAAAAATGGCAGGAAACATTTTAGGAACAACAGTTTATTACGATGCAGATTGTAATTTACAAAAATTAGTAGGAAAGAAAATAACAGTTTTAGGGTATGGTTCACAAGGACATGCTCACTCTCTAAACTTAAAAAGAAAGTGGTATGGATGTTACTATTGGACTTAGAAAAGATTCTAAAAACTTGGAAAGTTGCTGAAGAAGCAGGTTTCGTTGTAAAAGAAACAGGAGAAGCAGTTAAAAAAATGCTGATGTTGTTATGGTATTGATACCTGATGAAATTCAAAAGGGAGACACTTTTGCAAAAGATATAGCTCCAAACTTGAAAAAGGTGCTTACCTAGGTTTTCGGACATGGTTTCAACATTCATTTTGATTCAACCAGAGAAGATATAAATGTATTTATGGATTTTGCACCAAAAGGACCTGGACATTTAGTTAGAAGAACATTTGAAGAAGGAAGCGGAGTACCTTGCTTAATCGCTGTTTATCAAGATCCAGTGGAGATGCAAAAGAAGTTGCTCTTACATGGGCTGCTGGAATTGGTGGAGGAAGATCAGGTATACTTGAAACTACTTTCAAACAAGAAACAGAAACAGATTTATTTGGAGAACAAGCTGTTCTTTTGTGGAGGAGTTACAGAACTTATCAAAACTGGATTTGAAGTTTTAGTTGAAGCTGGATATGATCCTGTAAATGCTTACTTTGAATGTTTACATGAAATGAAATTAATCGTTGATTTAATCTATGAAGGTGGACTTGAAAAAATGAGACACTCTATTTCTAACACAGCTGAATATGGAGATTTTTAACTGGTCCAAAAATTATAACTGCTGACACTAAAGAGCAATGAGAAAAGTTTTTAGCTGATATCCAATCAGGTAAATTTGCTGACAATTCTTAGCTGATTCTAAAAGCAGGACAACCATTCTTAAAAAGCTCATAGAAGCTGCCGCTAAACATCAAATAGCAAGTGTTGGTAAAGAATTAAGAAAAAGTAATGCCTTGGATAAAAATAATATTAAAGGGATAGCTTCAAGCTATCCCTTTTTGTTATTATCAAATTTTATTGCAGCTTCATCAACTACATAATCATAAAATTCATCAAGTGATTTTTGAAGTTTGATCAGTTGAACCAAATCTTCTGATATTTACTTCTCTCTTTTTCAACTTCATTTTTACCTATTATTAATTGCATAGGAATTTTTATATCTTCCATTAGCTTCTCTAATTTTTGTATCCAATAGTTTCTGTTCTATCGTCAAGCTCAGCTCTTATTCCTAAATCTTGTAATTTAGCCATTATTTCTTTAGCATAAGGCACACAGTCATCATTTATTGTAATAACTTTAACTTGAACTGGTGCAAGCCACATAGGAAAAGCTCCTGCATAGTGTTCTATTAAAATTCCAATAAATCTTTCGATAGATCCATAAATAACTCTATGTAACATAACTGGTCTATGTTTTTCTCCATCTTCTCCTATATATGTTACATCAAATCTTTCTGAGCAAGTTGAAATCAAGTTGGATAGTTCCACATTGCCATAATCTTCCAATAGCATCTTTAATCTTGAAATCTAATTTTTGGTCCATAGAATGCTCCATCACCAGGATTAATTTTATATTTTTCTTCCTAACTTATCTAAAGCTCCAGCTAAAGCCCTTCTGCCATATCCCAAATTTCTTGAGAACCTATTGCTTTTTCTGGTTTTGTAGATAATTCTATTTCATATTCGAATCCAAATAGTTTGCTATAGAATTTATCAATTAAGTTTACAACTCCAATGATTTCATCTTGAACTTGATCAGGTGTCATAAAATATGAGAATCATCTTGAGTGAAAGATCTAACTCTCATAAGACCATCATAAAGCTCCAGAAAATTCATGTCTATGTACTCTTCAAGCTCAGCCATTCTTGCCGGTAAATCTTTGTATGAATGTAATTGATGTTTGAATGAGTAATACTCCACCAGGACAGTTCATTGGTTTGATTGCAAATTCTAATTCATCAATTTCTGATGTATACATATTTTTCTCTGTAGTTAAACCAGTGTCCTGAAATTTCCCACAATTCTTTATTAAGCATTATTGGAGTTTCAAGTTGCAAGTAACCAGCTTTTTCGTGTTCTTTTCTCCATAAATCAATCAATACATTTCTAAATACCATTCCTTTTTGGTAAGAAAAATGGGAAACCTGGTCCGTATTCACTGATAAAAATAATTCTAATTCTTTACCTAATTTTCTGTGATCTCTTTTTCAGCTTCTTCCATAAATTTTTAGATGTTTTTCAATCTATCTTCGTTTGCAAAAGAGTATCCGTAAATTCTTTGAAGCATTTTATTTTTGAGTTACCTCTCCAGTAAGCTCCCAACAACAGTTCTTAATTTAAATGCTTTCAAATATCCAGTTGATGGAACGTGAGTTCCTCTGCAAAAGATCTATAAAATCAGCTTGTATAAAAAGACACTTCTTGATCTTGAGGTATAGCTCCTACGATTTCAACTTTATAAGATTTTTATCAACATTTTTGAAATATTCTACTGATTCATCTCTTGATAGAACAAATCTTTCTATCTTTATATTTTCCCTTTACTATTCTTTTTCATTTCTTCTTCGATTTTCACTAAAATCTTCTTCTGTGAATTGTTCAACAGGATCAAAGTCGTAGAAAATCCATTTTTCAATAACTGGCCCTATAGTAACCTTTTGTTTTCAGGATACAATCTCATAACAGCTTGAGCCATTAAGTGAGCTGTTGAGTGTCTTACTATAAATTCTCCATCTGGAGATTCTATATCAATGAGACTCAACCTCTGCATCATGGTCTAGTACATAAGACATATCAACAGTTTTTCCATCGATTTTAGCTCCTACTGAGTGCAAGGAATTAGATATTCCTTTGCTATTTCAAACATATTTATATTGTTGTTATATTCTTTCTGTTCTCCGTTATACTTAATTAACATCTTTCCTCCTTAAATTTATTTCATTTTCCTTAATATTTATTTTTAATTGACTAGGTCTGTCTAGAAATACCAATCAGGTCTTGTAGTTGCGTTTCCACCAGCATTTTTCCACCAACACCAAATAATGAATTGCTAGGGAAAGTCAACAATGTGAAGTGGATTCAGCTCTCCATTCATAGTCTTTTGATGAAGATTTATATCTATTTTTCATAAGATACAGCCCATTCATAGAAGCCCATTTCTTTTCCAATTTCAATACCAAGACTATCAAGAGATTTCTTTCTGTTTCTTGTTCTGTCCGGATTATTTAAATTGTCATAGAACATTGCATAAGTTTTTACCTTCCAACCTTCACTAGGTTTTTCCAACTTTTTGCAAAAGCACTCAATTCATAGTTTCTCTACTATCTTTTAGCCCATACATAAGAACCAGAGTTTCTCTTCCAACTTGATTTTTCAATAAACTTGTATCCAAGTCCAACTCTATTATATGAATAAGTTAATCCTCCTTCAAACTTAGCCAAAGAATCTTTCAAGTTTTCCAGTTTGAGTATATCTCTTGTTATTTTTCAAGAGTTACATAAGTATTGAAAGTCTTTTTGTAATTACCAATTCTAAATGTTTCATCAGAAATTCTTGAAAGTCCGAAATCTTGATAAAAACTTCTTTGTCTATCAAAATATTTCTAATTTGATTAATGTCTTCAGCAGTTATTTTGATCTTCTGGTTTAACATATTCAAGAGTTGCATATTTCATAAGTTGTTCTTGTTCAAATCTCTTATCTCTAAATGCATAAGCTAATTTAAATACATCAGTATTTCTTAAATCATCAACTTCTCTAACTTGTCCGTATCTATATGTTTTATATGAGCATAGAAATCTTGTTCGATATCTCCATAAGTATTGTATGAACCAGAAAAATTCTCTATTTTTCTGTCAAGATATCTTTTTGAATCAGCTGTATTTAATTTTATCTGTTCCTTCAGCATAAGAAAAAGTCAACTTACTGTTATCAAATTTATATCCAGCTCTTATTCTATGTTCATTAATTTTTCATCAAAGTCTTTTAGTTGTTTTAAAGTCTTGAGCTTTGAAATTAATATCAGTGTTAGAATATCCTAAATCATACTTTTTAGTTTCTAAATTAACTGAATAATCTCTATTTGTTAGATCATTGAAATTCTTTTTATCTACAGTTTCAGTAGTAAATCTTCTGTCTTCTCTGTATTTCGCACTTATGCTGGTGTCTTGATCTAATTTTACTTTTACACCAGTTGTGAATTGGTCACCATTTTTATCTCCATAAGGATTTTTGATTTTTGATAACCAACATCGTAGGTTGTTTTGAGTTTTTCTCCATCAACTACAACAGGTTATCAACTTTTATATAGTCACTTTTTAGTGATTAATCTTCTTTCTTCATTTTCTTTTTACCAGAGAAATTATATTTTTGACCTTCCATTCTAAATTTATTTGTAACATTTAAATTAGTAGATTTATAAAAAAATAAATCATTATTTAATTTAATATTTACAGAGTTTGTCTTATCTTCTGAGGCATCAAACTTGTCTTGTCTAAATGTTCCATCTACACAAGAGTTCCAAGATTTTCCCTAGTGCTAGATTATGTCTACCTAATTCGATTTCATAAAATTTAGATTGGTTTTCATATTTTTATAAGTTCCGTCAAATAATCCATCTCTTGTCCAAGTTTTAGCATCTGTTTTGCCAAGAGCAACTCTGTATTTTTCATTTACATTCCCTAAATTTAAATCAGCTCTTCTTTCAAGATTATTTTGATAAACTATATTTTTCGAATCTATTGTATTCTGCAATTCTCTCATCATTTTAAAAACAATTTTTCTATAAGTATCTCTTGTGGTATCCAATTTTTCTATTTAGATAGTTGTATGAAAGTTTTGGAGTAAAAACATAATTTCAAATTTATAGTCTCTAGAGAGCATTTATGTTTTTCAAAAATTATTAAATTCATATTTTGCAACTGTAGTTGGAGTATAGTTCATATCGATACCCAAGACATTTCTTTTGCTTTTAAAGAAGTGTTTGGATCTTCTTCCCAGAAACTAACATTTCTGTAGTCATTTCCTCTTCTCTTATCATAGCTTATACCGGCATTATTCTCTTTTAAAAAGTCAGACCAGCTTTTTATTCTTTCATTTCTTGACATCAAATCATTACGTGTAGAACCTGGATCCAAGTCATATAAATAATCATAGCTTCCAGTCAATTTAAATTTTGAGTTATCTTTTGTTAGTGCTAAATTAGTGTATAAATCGTGGTCAATACTAGAACCGAAAGCTATGTCATCCATATCATCGTAAACTAAAAAGTCCATAAGCTTTTTATCACTAACCATATTCATTTTTCCAGTGAAACTCAAATCTTTAGCTTCACCTAAATTGTGTAAGTTTGTATTTAATTGATAGAAACCAATATTGTTGTCAAACTTATATCTATCGATTTTTTTAGTTTTATAAAGATTGTTGTTATCAAATTTATCCATAACATCAGATAAACTTCCAACCATACTTCTTGTAGAGTTTTGAGATACGAAATGAAAATCTCCATTTTCTCCATCGTAGTCATAGGGTCACTTCTACTTTATATCTTTTTATGTCTTTTTCGTAACTTGGTATTTCTTCGTTGACAACTTCTTTCTTTTTATTTTTATTGTAAACTAGTAAATCATCAATATTTACTCTTGTTTCTCCTGCATTATCAAATCTATACCAGTTTTTCCCATCTTCCAATCAATAATCCCATTTTTATCTGCAAACTTAGGAGCAAATCCACCTCTAAATTTATCATTTTTATTTCCATATAAAACTCCCATTGAGTGGCAGAACCGTAGTCGTCGGAAGTTTGAAGAGTTACAAATAAAGGTACTCTTGATCCAGATCTTATATTTGCTCTAAACCAAAGGGAAATTGAAAGAGCATCCACGTCTTTACTTTTTATAAACAAGTCAGAATTTTTTTAAAGTTATTTGTTTATCTGGTTCCAATTAAAATGTTCTTTGAAAATAAATGATAACCTGCTTTTTAGGATCATTAGAATAATTTACGATTTTTAAAATCAGTCGTTAGCCAACCATCTCTAACAAATATTTTTGATTTTCGTATTTTTATATAAGGGCTTCCAAAAATAAATTTTATCATTTGGTGCTTCTGCTCCAGTTGTTTTTGCAACATTCATATAAGCAAAGCTATTATAAAATTCTCCTCTCATCTTTTTTGAGAAACCTTTCCCTTTTCTGTTTCTATTTTTACATTTCCACTTGATTGATTTATATTTATCGTGGCATTATCTGAAAAGAAATTTCCTCTGTTACAGGATTTTCTTTCTAACTTATAAAAATAAACCACTCATTGTTCCATTTGAAACTACTACACCCTTATCAGAAGTCATAGTATTTTGAATTTAAATCTATAACTACTTCGTCAGTGTCAGCTGTTGTTGTTTCTGCGAATGAACTATTTGCAAGAGCTGATAGGACTAGCATAATTTTTCTTTTCATTTAGCACTCCTAAAAATTAAATTAGACGTTTGAAATTATACCATATTTCTCAAGTTTTATCTATTTAGATTTTTAAAATCTCTTTTAATACTTCTTTTCTTGATCTTTTTAGCTATGCTCTCTCTTTTTATCATAATTTTTCTTACCTTTAGCAATGTAATCTGCACTTTACATAACCTTTTTGACAGATGAATATCAAGAGGGACTATAGTATAACCTTTTATTTTTACCTTTTTCATAGATTTTTAATTTCTTTTCTATGCAAAAGTAATTTTCTAACTCTTCTCTCCTCTGGATTATAAACACTACCAAATTCCCAAGGAACAACTGACATTCCCATTATAAACATTTCATCTTTTATAATTCTTACAAAAGATTCTTTTTATACTTGTTTTTCCTGCTTTAATTGATTTTACTTCACTTCCTTTTTAATTCAATTCCAGCTTCGAATTTTTCTTCGATAAAATAATCAAAAAAAGCTTTTTATTATTTGCAATTATCATAAGCTCTCCTTATATTTGTGGGACAACAGCAATTTCTAAATTGTATAAATCAACATATTTCAATAAAACTTCTATTTTATCTCCTAAATTGAAAACCACATTTTCATCATCTATGTCTCTCATACAATAATGTTCTTCATCAAATTCATAATAATGAGCAGCTGTTGTAACATCCCAACTACATTCTATATAGTTCACTATTTTTCAAAGAATACTTTTCTTTGACTAAAACCTATTACCATAGCTTCGAATTTTTCTCCAACTCTATTTTTGCATATATTCAACAAGTTTTTATTCTAACACTTTCATCTTCAGCCCTCATAGCAACTCTTTCTGTTTTTGATATATGATGTGAAATTTCTTCCAAGTCTGCTCTCTTTATTTGTTTTTATTTTATGATCTATACTAGAAAATAAGACCCTATGTACTATAAGATCTGCATATCTTCTGATTGGAGATGTAAAGTGTGTGTAATGTAAGAAGACAAACCGAAATGCCCTATATCTTCAACGGTATATTTTGCTTGTTTTAAAAAGAGGTTAATATAGTTTTATGAACTAGCATTGATGTTTCTTTATCTTTTTGATCTTTCAATGATTTCTTGAAATTGTTTTGGATGAACATTATCAAGATTTGGAATTTTATATCCAAACTTTGCTAAGATTTCATTCAATCTATAAATTTTATCTCTATTAGGTTTTTCATAGAGTTCTGTAAACAGAAGCTAATTCCAACCAATAAATTCTTTTCTGCTACAGTTTTCATTTGCAGCTATCATAAAGTCTTCTATGATTTTTCAGCTTCTCCTCTTTCTCTCAGTATAACCTTTTCAACTTTTTCTCATCATTTAATATAACTTTTATCTCTGGTAACTCAAAATCAATGCTACCTCTTGTATGTTTTTGCTCTCAATATTTTTGATAATTCCAACATTTCTTTCAACATATCATAAATATCAGTATATTTATTTTTTTAATTTTGGTTCATCTTCCAAAAATTAAATTTACATCTGAATAAGTCATTCTGTGGATTGATTTTATGACAGATTTATACACTTCATAATTTACGACATCTCCCTTTGAATCTATCTCCATATCACAGAAAAAGTTAATTTTTCTTCTTTTTCATTCAAAGAGCAAAATTCCGTTTGAAATCTCTTTCGGAAACATAGGTAACACTCTATCAACAAGATAAACAGAGTTTCCTCTTTCTCTCGCTTCTAAATCTAAAGTAGAATCTTTTTTTCACATAATGAGCAACATCAGCAATAGAAACTATAAGTCTATAGTTACCATTTTTCTAATTTTTCAACATAAACGGCATCATCTAAATCTTTTTGCATCTGCACCATCTATTGTAATTATTGGTAATTTTTCTTAAATCTTTTCTGTTTGTGTAATCTATTTTTAGACTTTATTATTTCTTTTGTTTGCTCCATAAGCTTTCTGGAGAAAATTTTTTTCACTTAGACCCTCTCTAAAAATTAAAGCTTCTATCATATTATTGCTATTTGTGGATGAGCCTAAAACTTGAATTACTTTACCCTCTGGTTTCTATTTTCATCTCCCCAGAATGTAATCTCAACAGCAACTAAATCTTTATGCTCCGCATTTAACGTTTTAGATTTTTGGAATATAAATATCTTTTTCCAAAAAGCAGCTGTTGGTACTGCAGAAAAGAAAAACTTTTATTCTTCTCCAAAATTGCAACCACAACATTTTTTCTATGCTCTAAAAATTTTAACGACTCTTCCTTCTGTTCCCTTATCTCCGTTTGGGTTTTAGTGATTTCGACAAAGTACAGGTATCTCCATCTAAGGCATTGTTAAAAGCAGATCTTGGAATAAAAATTCCATCTTCACTGTTTTTCATCGTCGACAAAAGGCAAATTTATTTTTAATGATTCTGAAAAATTCCCTTTGCTAAACCCTAAGTTTTCAGGTAAAGAAATTCTTTTTGTTATCTAAAACAAGTTCTCCACTATCGATCCATAGAAAGATAATTGCTCTATTATCTCTTCTTAGGCGACCAATCAAGAAAACTTGTGATTTGGTCAAAAGACAAATATTCGACATCTTTTAAAATTTCTTTCAACCTTTTCTAAATCTTTTTCTATATTCATTCATTCTCCTTAATTTTTAAAAGCTTTTTCTTAAACTTTTTCTGTATTAGGGTGAGATTTTTCCTAAACTTTTTAAAAAGCTTTTCTTTATGTTCGATCTCACACAAAATACCTCTATCTAAATTTTTTAAAAAGTATTGATACGAGCTCGTCAACAGATGGGTAAGATCTTCCATATTCAATAGCATCAGCAATGTAAACTATCTTTTTCAACTAAAGTTAAATTCTCTGCTCCAACTGTATGATATTTAATTGCATTTATAATTTCTTCATCATCAATCCTAATTCATTTTTACATAATAAGCTCCCGCAAAGCCATCTAAAATTTCATTATTCTCTAAATCTTCTTCAGATAATTCATCCATAAAATTATTTTTTTACAAATATTTTTATATAGTCCATATCCATTTCTTTACATATATCATGAAGAAGGCAGCTACTCTACATTTTTCAACATCAGCATCATATATTTTTGCGAGCCTTGCTGCCATTTTCAACCACACCAAGTGGTGAGTAAATCTCTTCAAACTCATTTTTTGATTTTTACAATCTCTTTTAATTTTTCAAAAATTATATCTCATTCAAGAAACACCTTCTCAATTTGTAATTATACCATAAAAATAAAAATAAATTTTATTTTTAAAAATTTTTAAACAATAAATGAAATAAAAATATGTTAAAAATATCTCTTGATGAAATTTTAAATAAAATTTAGGTGAAGATATGAACGAAAAAAGAAAAATCTTTGTACAAAGACAATTATTAAAAATATAGTGATGCTTATTATAATGAAAATAAAAAGTTTAATTTCAGATTATGAATATGATAAGTTATTAAAGGAGCTTGAAGAATTAGATATCCAGAGTATAGCTTCAGAAAAATTCTCAGACACAAAATGTTGGAGCAAGTGTTAGAAGAAAAATAAATTTAAAAAGTGGAACATCTTACATCCAATGTTAAGTTTGGCAAATAGCTATAATTCAGGAGAAGTATTGGATTTTATAGAAAGAATAAAAGATAGGAAATGAGCAAGAATTAAAATATTGTCTTGAGGTTAAACTAGATGGACTTTCTATCAGTCTAACTTATGAGCAAGGAAAACTTGTTAGAGCTGTAACACGTGGAGATGGATATATAGGAGAAGATGTTACTGAAAAATATTATGCAGATTGAGTCTGTTGTGAAGGAATTACCTCAAGCAATTGATATGGAGATAAGAGGAGAAGTTGTGTTGCCACTTGAAAATTTTTGAAAAAAATTAAATGCAGCTAGATATGAAAAAAGGGGAAGAACTTTTGCTAATCTGAAATGCAGCAAGTGGAACTTTAAGACAATTGGATTCAAGAATTGTAAAAAGAGAGGACTTGATGCTTATTTTTATTTTTGAGTTGATGCTGAAAAATTAGGAATAAAATCTCATAGCGAGTCAATAAAAATTTTTAGAAAGCTTAGGAATAAAAACTACAGGAATTTTTTTGAAATTTTTAGAAAATTCTAAACAAATTGATGAGAGAATAATTTTCTGGGAAAAAGAAAGAGAAAAATTACCTTATGAAACAGATGGACTTGTTATTAAAGTTGATGAAAATAAATTTATGGGAGGAAATTGGTTTGACAGTAAAACTCCTAGATGGGCAATAGCTATAAATTTCCAGCTCATCAAGTTTCAACAATTTTTGAATGATATCACTTGGCAGGTTGGAAGAACAGGCAAATTAACTCCTGTTGCAGAACTTGAAGAAGTTGAATTGTCTGGAAGTAGAGTAAAAAGAGCGAGCTTGCATAATATTAATGAAATTCAAAGAAAAGATATTCGAATAGGAGATAGAGTTTTTATTGAAAAGGCTGCCGAAATAATTCCACAAGTTGTGAAAGCTATTAAAGAGGATAGAAAAGGAAATGAAAAATCATTGTTGAACAGAAAATTGTCCTATATGCAATCATAAGCTTGAAAGAGAAGAAGGACTTGTTGACATAAAATGTGTCAATGAAGAATGCCCTGCAAAAATTCAAGGAGAGATAGAATATTTTTGTTTCAAGAGATGCTCTTAATATTATGGGACTTGGCTCTAAGATTGTTGAGAAATTTATTGAACTAGGTTATATTAAAAATGTTGCTGATATATATGATTTTAAAAATCACAGAAGATTTAGAAAAAAACTTGATAAGATGGGAAAGAAAAGTATTGACAATCTTTTTAAGTTCTATCGAAAATAGTAAGACGAGAGAATATGATAAAGTAATATATTCTTTAGAATTTCTTTTATTGGAAAGAGTAGCATCTAAAATTTTAGCAAAATCTTCAAAAAATATTGATAATTTATCTAAAATGTCTTTCGAAGAACTTACAACAATAGATGGAATTAGAGAAATTGCAGCAAAAGAAAATAATTTCCTATTTTTCTAAAAGAAAAATAAAAATTTAATAAAAAAACATTAAAAAGAAAAAGGTTTAAAATTTGAAATTACTGAAACTGAAAATTCTCAAATAAGTGAAAATAAAAATTTTAGTGGGAAAAACATTTTTATTCACAGGGAACTTTAAAACATTTTACTAGAGATCAAATAAAAAAGAAGAAATCGAAAAAACTTGGTGGGAAAAATTTGAGTGCTGTTAGCAAAAATCTTGATTATTTAATAGTTGGAGAAAAAGCAGGAAGTAAGTTAAAAAGCACAAGAAATTTCGAGCATAAAAATATTAACAGAAGAAGAATTTATTGAACTGAAAGATAAATTTGACTAAGATACTAAATTATGTTACAGTGTAAGATAATAGAAAAAAATAAAAGTGAGGAGCAAAAATGATTAGTAATTTACTTAAAAGTATTTTTGGAACTAAGAATGATAGAAGTAAAAAGCGCTAAGAAAAATAGTTGAAAAAATTAATGCCTTAGAACCAGATTATGAAAAAAATTAACAGATGATGAATTGAAAAAAATCAAACTAATCTTTTTTAAAGAAAGATTAGCAAATGGAGAAAACTTTAGACGATATTTTTAATAGAGGCCTTTGCAACAGTTAGAGAAGCATCAAAAAGAGTTTTAGGATTAAGACACTATGATGTACAATTGATTGGAGGAATAGTTTTTACATCAAGGTAAAATTACAGAAATGAAAACAGGGAAGGTAAAACTTTGGTTGCGACTTGTCCGGTTTATTTGAATGCTCTTGCAGGAAAGGGAGTTCACGTTATAACAGTAAACGATTACTTGGCAAAAAGAGACAGAGACCAAATGTCAAGATTGTATGGATTTTTTAGGGCTAAGTTCAGGAGTTATTTTTAAATGGGCTTCCAACTGAACAAAGAAATCTTATCAATCAGATATAACTTATGGAACAAACTCTGAGTTTGGATTTGACTATTTGAGAGACAATATGGTATCAAATTTATCAAATAAAAGTTCAAAGAGAATTAAATTTCTGTATCGTTGACGAAGTTGACTCAATACTTATAGACGAAGCAAGAACACCTCTTATAATATCTGGAGCAGCTGAAGATAAAGTAAAATGGTATCAAATTTCTTTCCAAGTTGTATCTATGCTTAAAAAGAAGTTATGAAACTGAAAAATTAAAAAAATATAAAAAGAGAAGAAAGCTATGGATATACCTGATGAAAAATGGGGAGACTATGAAGTTGACGAAAAACAAAAGTTATAGTTTTTCACAGAAAAAGGTGTAAAAAGAGTTGAAGAAGTATTGAAAATTGATAACTTGTATTCTCCAGAACACGTAGAACTAACTCACTTTTTTAAATCAAGCTCTAAAGGCAAAAGAGTTATTCAAGAGAGATAGATTATCTAGTTAGAGAAAATGGGGAGGTTGTAATAATAGATGAGTTCACTGGAAGAGCTATGGAAGGTAGAAAGATACTCTGATGGATTACACCAAGCAATTGAAGCTAAGGAAGGAGTTAATATAGCTGGAGAAAACCAAACTCTTGCAACTATAACTCTTCAAAATTATTTTAGAATGTATAAAAATTATCAGGAATGACTGGTACGGCTGAAACTGAAGCAACAGAATTTGTTCATACTTATGGATTACAAGTAGTTGTTATTCCAACTAACTTACCAGTTATAAGAAAAGATAATGCTGACTTAGTTTACAAAACTAAACAAGAAAAACAAATGCAATTGTTCAAAGAATTGCAGATCTTTATATAAAAAGGACAGCCTGTACTTGTCGGAACAATCTCAATAAAAAGTTCAGAAGAACTATCAGAACTATTAAAAGATATACCACACAATGTATTGAATGCAAAATTCCATACTAAAGAAGCTGAAATAGTAGCACAAGCCGGAAGATATAAAAGCAGTTACTATAGCAACAAATATGGCAGGAAGAGGTACAGACATCATGCTTGGAGGTAATGCTGAATTTATGGCATTATCTGAAACTACAAGAGATAGTGAAAAACTTCAGAGAAATTTTAGAAAAATATCAAGCTCAATGTGCTGAAGAGAAAAAGAAAAGTTTTTAGGACTAGGAGGATTATTTGTCCTTGGTACTGAAAGACATGAATCAGAAAGAAATTGATAATCAATTAAGAGGAAGATCTGGAAGACAAGGAGACCCTGGAGAATCTGAATTTTATTTATCATTAGAAGATGATTTGATGAGATTGTTCGGTTCAGAAAGAGTTATGATGTGGATGGATAAATTAAAACTTCCAGAAGGAGAACCTATCACTCATAAGATGATTAACTCTGCAATAGAAAAAGCTCAAAAAGAAAATAGAAGCTAGAAACTTTGGAATTAGAAAAAAATCTACTTGAATTTGACGATGTAATGAATAAACAAAGAACAGCTGTTTATGAAAGTAGAAATGAAGCTCTTGCTATAGATAATTTGAAAGAAAAATACTTGGAATGCTTCAAAGAAATATTACAGAAAAAAGTGTATGCTAAGTTTGCAGCTGAAATGAAAGAAGACTGGGATATCGATGGTCTTAATGAATACTTGAAAGATTATTATAACTATGAAGAAAGTGATGAAAAAGCTTATCTACGTAGTACTCAGAATCTTATGCAGAAAGAATTTATAATGCTTTAGTTGAACAATATGATAAGAAAGAACAAGAAGTTGGATCTGATTTCATGAGAAAACTTGAAAAATATATTTTTGTTTGAAGTAGTTGATAATAGATGGAGAGAACACTTAAAAAGCACTTGATGGATTGAGAGAAAGTATTTATTTGAGAGCTTATGGACAAAAGAGATCCTGTTACCGAATATAAATTAATTTCAAGTCAAATTTTTGAAGAAATGATAAATCATATTCAAGAACAAGCTACTTCATTCTTATTTAAAGTTGTTGTAAGTAACCAAGAAGAAAAAGAAGAAGTAGATCATATTGAGGAAGCAGAAGTGAAAGAAGTTGAAAATACTGATGAACTTTTGTCCTTGTGGTAGTGGAAAAACTTATGAAAAATGTTGTGGAAGACAATAAGGAGGAATAAATTATGAAAAAATTTTTATTTGTTTTAGTAATGGCTTTTACCTTAGCATCTTGTAGTTTTCCTTGGAAAGCCGAAAGAAGATTTAGTTCAAAAATATTCTTTAAATAAAGAATCGACTCATAACTGGGATGCAACTATTTCAAAAGTAATGATAAGTGAAGCTGAAATGCCTGACTGGTACGGTGAAGAAAAATCCACTTATAAATTTAAGAAGACATGGAAGAATGTCTGAAAAAGAATATTACTTCTTAGATTATTTAGGAAAAGAAACCAGCTGATCAAATAACAGATGAAGATTTTTAACAAATTTGTAGATATCTTAAATGGATATGTAAAAAGAATGCCAAGAAGATTCTTATTGGAAGAAACAAAATATAAAAGATCCTAAAGGGACTAGTTGTTTATATGGTCAAAGAATCAAATTCTCGTTTGGATAATCCATCAAAAATATATTAAGGAAGTAGTGGCAGATAAAGAAGACTGGGATAAAATAGTAGCTTGGTCTCAAAAAGACGATTTAAACACTAAAGATGTAAAAATTAAGAAAATTATTGGCAAGTTTTTATTAAAAAGATAATTTCTTTGAACCTTCAGTTTGGTATCAAGTAGAAGTTTTCTGATAGAGTTGCTATGTTAGCTAGGGCTTGCTAAAAATCTCAAAAACAAAAATTAGAATTAAATAACATTAATGCTAAAGCATTATATATTGCTTATCCTGAATATTTATCAAAAATTGATAGATGGGAAAGATAAAAACAAAATAGCGACTGTCAAATGACAGTCGCTTAATTTATTTTTATTAAATTAGTTTTGATTTTTAATATCATCAAGAGTCATTTTTAGACCATCAATAAATGCTTGAGAACTTACAGTTGCTCCAGCAATGATATCTAAATCTTGAAAAATTTTTGTCTAGCTTTAACGTCATCAATTAATTTTTGGATAGCTACAGCTCCAATCGCTTCAGTTTCCTCATGAGTTGCTACAATCTCAGTAACTCTCAAATCACCATTACTCTTTTTATAAGCTTTTCAACATCTAAAACTATTGGCACTTCATCTAGGTTAAAACCTTGAACAGTTGCTGAGCTTCATAAATTTTTGGTTTAAAAATAATCTTCAAAAGCAAAAGCAGCTAATCCTAAAACAATAAATATGACAACAAGCCATTCTCTAAGTCCTAAATCTTTCATTGACATCTTGAAAAACTCCTTACTTTTTGATTTTTAATATCTTTAACAGCTTTATCTAATGCAGACTTGAAAGCTTTTGAAGTTTCAGTAACTCCTGCAACGATATCGACCTTTTCATAATCTTGCTTTTCTTTAACTTTTTATAAGTCTTGGAATAACTTTTTCCACCAAGAGCTTCAGTCTCTTCGTGTTTTAGCAGTGATATCAACAATAGTTAATTTATCTCCATTTTTGTTGCTTTTACAGTTAAAACAACTGGAACTCTTTCCTCATTGTATCCAACAGCTTCTCCCTTACCTTCGTAAACGGGACAGCTTCTACTAAGACTAGAGCAATGGTTAGAGGGGCATTTCCCTTACATCGTAAACTTTTTCCAGCTGGTTTATTATCAGCTTTATTTTCTCCAACAGCAAAAGCATTAACACTTAAGGCAACTAAAACAAATACGAAAAATTCTTTTTAAACTTAATTTTTCAACTACATCAAACTCCTTCTTATTTATTTGAAATTGCTTCTACACCTGGAAGAACTTTTTCCTTCTAAAAATTCAAGAGATGCTCCACCACCTGTGGAAATGTGAGTGGATTTATCAGCATAACCTAAACTTATAGCAGCTGCAGCAGAATCTCCACCACCAATTATAGTAACTGTCTTTTAAGTTAGCAATAGCTTCACAAACACCGATAGTTCCTTTAGCAAAGTTTGGCATTTCAAATACACCCATAGGTCCATTCGCATACAACAGTCTTTTAGCTTCTTTAATATATTCTTCAAAATAGTTTAACAGTTTTTCTCCAATGTCAAGTCCCATTTTGTTATGAGGTATATTATCAACATCAACAGTAGAATGTTCTGCATCATTTTAAATTCTTCAGCAACAACAGTGTCAACTGGTAAAATTAATTTTCATTTGCTTTGCAAGTAATTCTTTTGCTAAATCTAATTTATCATCTTCAACAAGAGAAGTTCCTGTAGCTTTACCTTGAGCTTTTTAAGAAAGTAAACATCATAGCTCCACCGATTAAAATTTTATCAGCTTTAACTAAAAAGATTTTCTATAACTCCAATTTTATCTGAAACTTTTTGCTCCACCTAAGATTGCAACAAGAGGTCTTTTTGGACTATCAACAGCTTCTCGATAAATTTCAATTCTTTTTCGACTAAGAAACCAACTGCAGAATTTTTCTGCTCCAATGTTTTTGAGCAATTCCAACATTTTGAAAGCATGAGCTCTGTGAGCAGTTCCGAATGCATCGTTAACAAAAACTATCTCTCTAATGATGCCCAGTATTTTCCTAAATCAGCATCGTTTTTAGATTCTTTTTACCATTTAGATCTTCAAATCTTGTGTTTTCAAACATCAAAATTTCTCCAACTTTTTAAGTTATTTATAGCTGATTCTAATTTTTTTCTCCTCTAGTTTCTGGAACAAATACAACAGTTTTTCTAAGTGTTCTCCTAATTTTTTCAGCAACAGCTTTTTAAACTTTTTGAATTTTTATCTTCTTCAGTTTTAACTTTTCCTAAGTGAGAGAAAGCTATAACTTTTTGCTCCTTGTTCCAAAGCATATTTTATTGTAGGTAACGCTTGAATAATTCTGTTTTTCATCAGTTATCTTTCCATCTTTCATTGGAACATTGAAATCAACTCTCATAAGCACTTTTATTATTTAATTCTAAATCTGTTATAATTTTTTGAGACATTTTATCCTCCTTAAAATTTTTGAAAAAGCGGAACATTTTCAGCTCCGCTCCCTCCAATTTATCTTTTTATTTAATAATATTTATTATTTAGAAATTTCTACGAATTTCTTTAATGTTCTGATTAATTGAGATGTATAAGACATTTCATTATCATGCCAAGCAACAGTTTTAACTAATTGTTTTCCACCAACATTTAAAACTTTTGTTTGAGTTGCATCAAATAATGATCCATAGCTGATTCCTATAACATCACTTGATACTAATTCTTCTTCAGTGTATCCGAATGATTCGTTGCTAGCTGCTTTCATAGCTGCATTGATTTCTTCAACAGTAGTTTCTTTTTCTAAAACTGATACAAGCTCAGTGATTGATCCAGTTATTACAGGAACTCTTTGAGCAGCTCCATCTAATTTTCCTTTCAATTCAGGTATAACAAGTCCTATTGCTTTTTGCAGCTCCAGTTGTGTTAGGAACTATATTTTTCAGCAGCAGCTCTTGCTCTTCTTAAATCTCCTTTTTATGTGGAGCATCTAATGTATTTTTGGTCATTTGTATAAGCGTGGATAGTAGTCATTAATCCTTCAACTATTCCAAATTTATCATTTAAAAACTTTTGCCATTGGGGCAAGACAGTTTGTTGTACAAGAAGCTCCTGATATTACAGTTTCAGTTCCATCTAATACATTGTCATTTACATTGTAAACTACAGTTTTTAAATCTCCAGTAGCTGGTGCAGATATAACAACTTTTTAGCTCCTGCTTTGATGTGAGATTCTGCTTTTTCTTTAGCTGTAAAGAAACCTGTACATTCTAAAACAACATCTACTCCTAATTCTCCCCAAGGTAATTCTTCAGGGTTAGCTTTAGCAAATACTTTTTATTTTTATCTCCGTTTACTACGAAACCTTCTTCGTTAACTTCTATAGTTCCGTTAAATCTTCCTTGAGCTGAGTCATATTTAAAAGGTGAGCCAAAGTTTTTGCGTCTGTTAAGTCGTTGATAGCAACAACATCAAACTCTTTGTTTTTCACTCATAACTCTCAATGCTAATCTTCCTATTCTTCCAAATCCATTAATTGCAACTTTTACTGCCATTTTAACCTCCTAAAATTTATACAATGTTTTTATTTTTGTTTTTGTAATATATTTTCTTTTATTTGTACGATGAAATGATATCCTCTTTTTTTAAACATAAGTCAAATTTTTGACGATTATATTTTATCAAAAAAATTTGAACAATTTTTGAACCAAACTATAAAAACTAACCAAATATATTATTTTACTTTTTATTTTTTTCTAAAAAGTCCTTTCATATCTTCTGGAATATCAATTTCAACTTGTAAATTTTTCCAAAAGTTTTTGATTTTCAAATTCTAACTTATAAGCATGAAGCATTTGCCTTTTTGCAAGTGTCACATCTCCTCCATAAAGTTCATCGCCAACTAAAGGGTGACCAATAAGAGATAAGTGAGCTCTTGTTGATGAGTACGCCCTGTATATAATCTTGCTTCAAGGTAAGTTATATTTTTAAAATTTCTTTTCTAAAACTTTGATCTGAGTTTTAGCAGACTTCCCACCTTGCTCTTCTGATAATTCTATTCTTCTCAAATCATCTCCAATTTTTCCTATCGGTATCTCAATAAAAATCATCCTGCTCTATGATTCCGCTTGCTATAACTTTATAAGTTTTTAACTTTTGTCTTATCTTGTAAAAAGCTTGGGTATAAGCATTCTTTGCAACAATAATAAGACCTGATGTATTCATATCAAGGCGATTATAGAAACGAGAACCAGAGTCTTCCTGTAGTTTTTCAAAATAATTCACAACGGCATTCGCCAAAGTTTTTATCCACTTTTTGTGTTGGATGAACTATGATGTATGGTTCTTTATTGACTATTAATAAATTCTCATCTTCATAGGCTATTTCTATTGAATATCCATCGCCTTAATCCCTGTTGATTTTTCTTTTTCTATAATAACAATTCTATTTAATTTTTATTTTCTTGGCATTATTTTTATTCTTTTTCCATTCAAATAAATTTCTAAATTTCTAAGTCCTCTACTTGAATAGCCTTTCGTTTCTTTTAAATAAGTTCCTATTTCATAGCCATTATATTCATATTTCACAATATATTTTTCATTTTTATTCTCCATAAATTTTAAAGATTGTCTTTATTTTATCACAAGCATAATAAAAATAAATTAAATAAAAATGGAGTTGTTGATTTAGTAAAATTTTTAATTTTTCATAATTTTTCTCTAATAAAAATTATTTTTATACTATAAAAATAGTATACTATATTTTCGATAAAAATTATTAAAATTTTATACTTTTAGAATTTTTATTTAATAATAAGAAAAAGTAAAAATAAAAATTTTATATTTTTATTTTATTTAAAAACTACAAAATCGTTGTAAAAAATTTTTATAATTAGGTGTTTTTATTATTCGTGTTATAATAAAACCTATTAATAAAAAGGAAGTGAATAATGGAAACAATTAGAAAAATTAAAAGAATTTAGAGAATTAGGTTTAGGTGAAAAAGTTTTTAAAGGCATTATCAAAAGGATATGACTCTCCAACGCCAATACAAAAACTTACAATACCAGCTCTTTTAAAAATGATAAAGATATAATAGGACAAGCTCAAACAGGAACAGGAAAAACTGCTGCATTTTTCTTTACCAATAATTGAAAATTTTGAGCATCTTGATCATATACAAGCAATAGTTTTGACACCAACAAGAGAATTAGCATTGCAAGTTGCAGAAGAAATGAATAGTTTAGCTACGAGCAAAAAGATGAAAAGTAATTCCAGTTTATGGTGGGCAATCAATAGACATTCAAAGAAAACTTATTAAAACTGGGGTTGATGTTGTAGTTGGAACTCCTGGAAGAGTTATTGATTTAATCGAAAGAAAATTATTGAAATTAAAATCATTAAAATATTTTGTATTAGATGAAGCTGATGAAATGCTTAACATAGGCTTCATTGAAGATATCGAAAAATATTGACTTTACAAATGAAGATAAAAGAATGTTGTTTTCAGCAACTATGCCTCAGGAAATTATGAAAGTTGCTAAAGAACATATGAAAGAGTATGAGGTATTATCAGTTAAAAAGTAGAGAGCTTACAACAGATTTAACAGAACAAATTTATTTTTGAGGTAAAATGAAAGAGATAAGTTTGAGGCATTGTGTAGAATTATAGATCTAACAAAAGAATTTTATGGAATAGTATTTTGTAGGACAAAAACTGACGTTAACGAAATAGTTGGAAGATTAAACGATAGAGGCTATGATGCCGAAGGTCTAGATGGAGATATAGGGCAAAAATTATAGAGAAGTAACATTAAAAAAGATTCAAGTCAAGAAAGATAAACATTTTAGTTGCTACTGACGTTGCAGCAAGAGGAATCGATATAAATGATTTGAGCCACGTTATCAACTATGCTGTACCTCAAGAAGTTGAAAGCTATGTTCATAGAATTGGAAGAACAGGACGTGCAGGGAAAGAAGGAACAGCTATAACTTTTATAACACCTCAAGAGTATAGAAGAATTTTTACAAATTCAAAAGGCAGTTAAAAAGAAATTAGAAAAGAAAGTTTGCCAGATATTAAAGATGTCATCCAAGCTAAAAAGTTTAGAATAATTGATGATGTTGGACAAATCTTGATAGACAATGATTATGAAAAATTTAAAAAGCTTGCTAAAGATTTATTAAAAATGGAAGACGCTGAAAATATTGTTGCAGCTTTGTTAAAATATTCTTACAGTGATGTTTTAGATGAAAATAATTATAGTGAAATTTCGGCAGTTAGAATGGAAGATACCGGAAAAACTAGACTATTTATTGCTATGGGAAGAAAAGATGGGATGAATCCTAAAAACTTGTAGAGTTTATAGTTAAGAAAGCTAAAGTTAAACAAGCTATAATAAAAATGCCGAAGTTTATGAAAACTTTTCTTTTGTAAATGTACCTTTTTAAAAGAGCAGAAATTATTGTTGAAGCTTTTGCAGAAAATAGAAAAAGGAAGAAAAGCCTTTAATAGAAAAAAAGCAAAAATAAAAATAAAAAGTGAGGTAGAAAATTTTATTATGAAAAATTAGTTAGTATTTTTCAATAATTATAATTTTATTCGGTTTTAGATTTTATCAATTAGAAAAAGAAAACCTATAATACAGTTTTAGAAATTTCAAAAAGATAAACCTCTGAAAGTTTCTCTCGAAGAGTTATCTATTTCAATATAAATTATATTTAAAATATAGAAATGAGTGGAAGAAATATAAAAGGCCGGTTACTATGAAATAAAAAGGTAACTACAGTATGCAGATTTGCTTTTCTATTCTTGAGAGTGGAAAATCTAAGATGCATAAGTTTCACTATAATAGAAGGTAACTCTTTTAAAAATGTTGTGGATAAATTAGTTGCTGAAGGAAAAATTGATGAGAAAAATTTATGGTAGCACTTAAAGAGATGGATTTCCCTTATCCAACTCCAGATGGAAATTATGAGAGGATATTTTTATCCTGAAACTTATTTTATACCTGAGAAATCAGATGAGAAATTTATAGCTAAAATGTTTTTAAATGAATTTTTAAAGAAATTTCCAGTCGAAAAGTATCAAGACAAGGAAGAATTTTTATAAAAGTTAATAATGGCTTCCATTTTTAGAGAGAGAGCGGCTGTCGATAAAGAAAAAGCCACTTATGGCATCAGTTTTCTACAACAGAATAGAAAAATATGCCCTTAGGTGCTGATTCAACAGTAAAATTTTTATATAATTATCAGAAAAAGAATTTATTATAAAGATTTAGAAATAAGTTCTCCTTACAATACTTATAAAAATAAAGGACTTCCTCCAGGGCCAATTTTGCAATCCTACAGTTAGTTCTGTTGAGGCTGCATACAATCCTGCTAATACAGATTACCTATTTTTTTGTTGTAAAAGGTGGAGGAGAACATTTTTCAACAAAACATATAAAGAACATTTAGATTTTCAAAAATAAATAGAAGAGGAACTATGGAATTATTTAGAGAAATTTTAAAAAGTTAATAAAAATATAATTTAATTGAAGATGAAGACAGAGTGGTCGTCGGTTTTTCTGGCGGCCCTGACTCTGTTTTTAATAGAAATGTTAAAAATTACAAAACTTATATTAATTTTTAGAATTTATTTAGTTCACATCAATCATCTTTTAAGAGGAGATGATGCTGATGCTGATGAAAAATTTTCATATGATTATGCTAAAGAAAATAATTTTGATATATTTGTAAAAATTCCTATTAAAGAGTTGCAAAGAAAAATGGAAAAACTCTTGAAGAAGTTGGTAGAGAAGAGATATAAATTTTTCAATGAGATTTACAATAAAGTTGGAGGAACAAAAATTGCAACTGCTCACAATAAAGATGATCAAATAGAAACATTTCTATTTCATTATGATAAGAGGCTCATCTTTAAAAAGGTTTAGAAGGGATACAAACTATAATTTGATAAGACCAATTTCAGAAATTTATAAAAAGATATTATTGAATACTTGAATAAAAACAAAATTCAATATAAAATAGATAAGACAAACTTTGAAAAATGAGTTTACTAGAAATAGCATAAGATTAGATTTAATTCCTTTTTATTGAAAACAGATATAATACTAAGTTTAAAGATTTTTCATTAATGAAAAGAAATTAGAGATAATAACGAAAAAATTTCTTCGATATTTTAAATTATCTCGATGAAAATAAAAAATATATCACTAGGTAAATTAAAAATCTTAGAGCTTTTTGATATCAAGAATATTATAACTACATTTTAAATGAAAAATATAAAATTAGTAGAAACAAAAATTGAGGATATTTGCAGTCTAATAAAAAGAATGGAACAAAAATTGATTTAGATAATGGATATAGGTTGGTTAAGGATTACGTTTCATTATATATTGAAGATAAAAAAATAAGGCTCAAGGTGAATATCAAGATGGTATAAGTTTTTCTGTTCCTAATGAAATTATATTTAATAATTTAAAAATTAAAAGCTAGTATTGTTGAGAATGAATTAAAAACTGGAAAGGGAAAATAATTTTTACTATCCATTTCCAATGGAGAAAATATAAGTTAGATATCGTAGAGATGGAGATAAAATCTTTTTAAGTGAGGAACATTCATAAAAGAAATTTTTATAAATCAAAAATTCCAAAAGATATGAGAGATAAAATCCTATATATATAAAGATAAAATTTTTGGAGCTTATGGTGTAAAAAGGTTACATTCCTAATTCAAAAGAAAATGAAGTAAACTTACTCAAATTTTGCTAACAATAGAGAGGTATGAATGAACGACGATCAATTTGAGAACAGAACAAAAAGAAGAAAATTAATGAAGACGTAAAGATAGTAAAACAGATAAAACAGAAAGTGAAGAATCAAAAGAAGATTCTCAAGAAAATAAAGAACAGGAACAAAAAGAAAATACTGAAAATACTCCTGAAGAAGATGAGGAAGCTAAGAAAAATCTCAAGATTTTCAAAGAGAATTTAGAGAAAGGTTAAATGCAGAAAGAAATATAACGATAATAAAAAGTTGTAGGAAGAGGTGTAAAAGTCAATTTCAATTTTAAAGGTTTTTGCTATGTTGATTTTTATAGTTTCTTTGATATTTTTCTTCTCTAATCCGACATTCTTTGGAGAGGAAAAAAGACAAAATCAAGCTACAATTACATATACAGCTTTTTATTAATAACATAGAAAATAAAGTTATAAAAATCTGTCGAGAGAAAATGATGACTATGTATATGGTTATGTTAAAAGATAGTACAACAGAAAAAGTTAATAAAGGTAGTTTCTTAAAAATTTAATTGATAAAAAGGAAAGAGAAATTAATCCTAAAAATAATTCTGCTATAGAGACCAAAGGTATTTAGAACAAGACTTGTAACAAATAGATTAGGTGAAGATGAAAACTTAATGACTGTTTTTAAAAATAATGATGTTCCTATTGAAGCGACTGAACCGGAACAACCTTCTCTTTTTCTTAGGACTTATACTACAATCTGTCCCATTGCTTTTTAATGGTAGGACTTTTAGTTTTGTTATTACTAAAATGACTAAAGGTGGTGGCGGAGGTCAAATCTTCAACATCAGGAAAATCTAAAACAAAAGAAAATGGAGAAAAATATTTCTAATGTTACTTTTGATGATGTCGCAGGTATTGATGAAGCTAAACAAGAATTAAAAGAAGTAGTGGACTTTTTAAAAGAACCTGAAAAATTTAAAAATTGGTGCAAAAATTCCAAAAGGAGTTTTATTATTAGGAGAGCCTGGAACTGGTAAAAACATTGCTTGCAAAAGCTGTAGCAGGAGAGGCAAAAGTTCCTTTCTTTAGTATGTCTGGTTCTGAATTTGTGGAAATGTTTGTTGGAGTCGAGTGCTTCAAGAGTTAAGTTATTTAATAAAGCAAGAAAAATGCTCCATGTATAGTATTTATAGATGAAATTGATGCTGTTGGTAGAAAAAGAGGTACTGGACAAGGTGGCGGTAATGATGAAAGGGAACAAACTTTAAATCAGTTACTTGTTGAAATGGATGGTTTTGGTACTGAGGAAACAATAATTGTTCTTGAGCAACTAACAGAGCCGATGTACTTGATAGAGCTTTGAAAAGAGACCTGGAAGATTTGACAGACAAGTTATGGTTGATATGCCTGATGTAAAAAGGAGAGAAGAAATTTTAAAAGTTCATGCAAAAATAAAAAGTTTGCAGCTGATGTAGATTTTAAAATTATTGCAAAGAAAACGGCTGGAATGGCTGGGGCAGATCTTGCAAATATCTTAAACGAAGGAGCAATAATTGCAGCGAGAGCTAATGAGAGCTGAAATTTCTGTAGCTGATTTGGAAGAAGCATCTGAAAAAGTTCAAATGGGACCTGAAAAAAAGATCTAAAGTTGTACCTGAAGCTGAGAAAAGAGTTGTTGCTTATCATGAATCTGGACATGCAATAGTAAATTATGTTTTAGGTGGAGAGACTAAAGGTTCATAAAAATAACTATGATACCTAGAGGTAGAGCAGGTGGATATACTTTATCACTCCTGCAGAAGAAAAAATACTTTATTCTAAAAATATTTTTATGGATGAAATTACAATATTTTTGGTGGAAAGAGCTGCAGAAGAACTTATTTTTGGTAAGGACTATATAACTAATGGTGCAAGTAATGATATTGAAAGAGCTACAAGTTATGCTCAGTATATGGTAACAAGAGTAGGGATGTCTGATAAATTTGGACCAGTTTTATTGGATGGAACACAAGATGGAGATATGTTCCAAAGAAAAATATTATTCTGAACAAACTGGTAAAGAAAGTCGATGATGAGATAAGATCCATCATTAACGAAAGATATCAAAAAGCTTTATCTATTTTAAAAGATAATAGAAATAAATTGGAAACTCTTACAACTAGACTTCTTGAAAAAAAAGAAACTATCATGGGAGATGAATTTGAAGAAATTATGAGAGATGAAAAGTATTTAAATTTGTTGACAAATAAGAATATTTTTGTTAGAATAAACGAGTTAATTTAAGCTCAGTTTTTGCAACTAGCCGATGTATTACTTAGCTTGAATATTAAATATTTAGGAGGATTCAAAAATTATGAGAACTAAGGCAGAAATTATTAAAGAATTTGGAAAATCAGAAGCAGACACTGGATCTACAGGAGTTCAAATAGCTCTACTACTGAAAAAAATTAACCACTTAACAGAACACTTAAGAGTGCACAAAAAGATTTCCACTCAAGATTAGGGATTATTGAAAATGGTAGGACAAAAGAAAAAGATTGATTGAGCTTACTTAACTAAGAAAGATCTTGAAGGATACAGAGCTTTAATTGCTAAATTAGGAATAAGAAAGTAATTAAAAATTATAAATGGGGGATAGTAAATTATCCCTCTTATTTTTTATAAACATAATGAGGTGAACTATGAAAAATTATTTTGTTTCTATTTTTATTATTTTTTTCAATGTTGTACTTAGTGAAGAACTTCAAAAACAACTAAAGAGGAATATTTATCTGGAAAAATTATTCAATTAATTTCAGAAGATAATTCAAGTCAAGAAGAAGGAGTCATAAAAACTGAAAAATTATAATGTAAAACTTTTTTAGAAGGAAATGACAAAGGAGAATTAATGAAGTTGCTCTTCCTATCTATAAAAATGAAGAATATAATCTAAACGTAAAAAGTTGGAACAGGGTTGTCATTTATAAGACATCAGAAAATTTTGAAAAATAATGAAAACAAAATTGAATATTATATTTCTGATGTAGATAAAAAGAATAGGTTTATATATAATGTCAGTAATTTTTATAGGATTAATTTTATTAATTACTAAAAATGGATTAAAAGCTTTTTGCTCTTTTTATGAGTATATTATTTATAATAAAAATTTTTTATACCTACGCAATCTACAATGGGCATTCTCCATTTTGTTGCCGTTATGACTGCAATATTCTCATCAATAATAACTATTTATTTTACCTTAGGTGTGAATAAAAATTTTTATTGCATTGTTAGGAGTTGTTGGTGGAGTCGTTGCATCAGGGATATTGTCCCTATGTTTTTACTTATACGATGAGAATAAATGGATTTATGGATTCAGATCTTTTGGCTTCAGCATATCTGTTAAAAAAATATAAACTTAAAAAGAACTTGTCCCAGCTGCGGTTATTATTGGAAGTTTTAGGAGCTGTAATGGATGTTGCTGTATCTATAACTTCAGCAATAAATGAAATTTATGAACATAACCCTAAAATAAAAGGCAAAGGCTATGTTTAAGTCAGGTTTAAATATAGGTACGGATATTATAGGAACAATGATAAACACTCTAGTGCTTGCCTATATGCAAGTTCAATTTTTACATTACTTTTTAATTTATATTCAAGCCAACCAATATCCTCTCATTAGAATTTTTAAATTTTTCAAGATATTGCAGTGGAAATAATGAAATCAATTTGTGGAAGTATTGGTATTTTTAGTTTCAGTTCCCTTGACAGCATATATAGGAACTTTAATTTATATAACTAAAAATAAGGATTGATGTCCTCGTAAAAAGACGTCAATCCTTATTTTTATATTTCAAAAATTGAATTTAATAATAATTTTTGTGTAAGAGTGTTTTGCATTTTTATATTTTTCACTTGTGAGTTCTTCGACAACTTCTCCTTCTTTCATAATAATAACCCTATCACTTATATCTTGAACGACGGCGATATCATAATCGATAAAAATATAAGATACTTCAAGTTCTTTTTGCAAAAGTTTTTAATAGCTCTAAAATGAACTGTTGCATCAAGTGCAAGTAGCTTCATCACAAATAATTATTTCTGGTTTTTGCAAGCAAAGCTCTTGCTATTGCAATTCTTTGAAGCTGTCCTCCAGAAAATTCATGAGGATATTTTTCCAAACAATCAGTTGGCATGCCCCACTTTTTCCAAATAATTTTTATTATTGGAGTAGCTTCCTCTCTTGACAGTTTATCATAATTTTTAAGGGTTCGTATAAGTACTCGCCAATTATCATTCGTGGGCTAAAAAGATGTCATTGGATTTTGAAAAACTATTTGAATTTTTCTTCGAATGTTTTTCTCTCTTAGATGAAATTTTAGTTATATCTAAATTGTTTTAAAAATATTTTTCCGGAGCTTACATTTTCAATTCAATTATCATTCGAGCAAAGAGTACTTTTTACCGCAGCCACTTTCACCTAAAACTCCTAAACTTTCTCCTTTTTAGAAAAAGTTTTAAATTTTTTTACAACTGTAAATTTTTCTTTCTTTGTTTTTAAAAATTTTTGTAAATATTTTCTAATCTTAAAATTTCTTCCATACTATCCTCTTATTTTTAATTTTTGGAACTGCTTCCAATAAAATTTTTGTATATTCAGTTTTAGGATTTTTATAATTTCATCTCTAGTACAAAAACTCTAATATTTTTCCATCTTTCATTACAGCTATTCTATCAGAAATATAAGAGGCTACTGCCATATTATGAGTAACCATAATAATAGCAGTATTATATTCCTCTCTTATTTTAAATTCTTTTTACTACTTGAGCTTGAACAGTAACATCAAGTGCACTTGTTGGCTCATCAGCTAGTAGAAGTTTTGGATTTTGAGACATTATCATTGCAAGTACAACCCTTTGTTTCATACCTCAGATAGTTCAAAAGGGTATGAGTCTAAAACTCTTTCTACATCAATAGATTTAATTTTTCTAAGCCATGTTTTTGCAATTTCTTCTGCTTCCTTTTTAGAAATATTTTTATGAGTTCGGATATATTCTAAAAAAATTGATTTCTAACAGTTCTGATAGGATTCATTGACAAGCCTGCATCTTGGAATATCATGAAATCTCACTTCCACGATATTTTGAAATATCTTTCATTAAATCTTTTACTATCAACAAAAGAAATAGAACCATTTTTCAATTTTTTTCCACTATCTCCTAAAAAGATTTAAAATACTTTTTATAAGAGTACTTTTTCCACTTCCACTTTCTCCAACGATGGAAATAATTTCTCAGCTTTTATATCAAAATTTATATCATCAACTGCTATCATTTTTATTTTTATAAGATACTTTTTAAATTTTTTATCTCTAATAATGAACTCATAATTTCTCCATTATATCAATTTATTTTTGTAATAGATACGTTAGGGTGTTAAGAAATAATAATCTATAGGAATACAAGCATATTTTTCTACTTTTTACTAGAAACATTTACGTTAGCGGCTGATTAAATAAGTTCCAAATCCTTCGTCGATTATTATTTGAGCAGCTTTTCTAGTCAATTCTATTCTTTCTTTTGCATCAAAAAGTAACACTTAATTTATTGATTATATCATCTAATTCTTTATTAGAATATTTTTCCATAGTTATCACTTGCTCCTGTTTTTGAAAGCTTGGTCTAAGAACCATTGTGAATCTCCAGTAGAAACTGTTTGCCAGTTTGTAAAATAACATATCAAAATCTGAATTAGCTTTTACAACATCTATATTTTTCAACAAGATTGATATTTACTTTTATTCCAATTTCTTTTAATTGAGCTTGCAATAATTCGTTTAATGCAGAATTTCACCAGCACTTGAAGCAGGGCTAGTTATATTTAATTCTAAATTTTTTCCATCTTTTGTCTACATAACCATCAGCGTTTGTATCAACGTATCCAGCTGCTTTTAAATAGTCTTTTGCTTTATCTAAATCGTAAGTTGATTTTTTCAAATCTTTTCCGTAAAGTGTGCTTTCTGGATATGGTTGAGCAGCTGCAGAATTTCCACCAACAACTTTTGCAACTGTATCATAATTAATTCCAGAATTTATAGCAAGTCTTACATTTTTATTAGCTAAAAGCTGGTCTTGCAGTATTCATAAATAAGAATTGAATACGAGTTCCAGATGTAGATTTTTGTAATATAATTTTCATTTCCTTTCAAACATAAAAACATTTTCCTGATCTTATACCTTGAGCCATATCGACGTCTCCAGATTGAACTGCCAATGCTCTTGTATTATCGTCTCAATATTTAAAACACTTACACTAGCAAGAGCAGGTTTTCCTCCCCAGTATCCATCGTAAAGCTTCAAGCTCGAACGAAACTTTATCTTTATAAGAAACAACTTTATAAGGTCCAGTTGCTATTGGAGCTTCTGCATATTTTGAAGTATCAACACTTGTATCTACAATTATAAATAACGGTTCAGATATATTTGCTAAAAATGCTCCGTAAGGTTCTTCAGTTGTGGAAAATTACGTATTCTCCATCAACTGAATATCTTTTAATTTTAAATTTGTTTTTCCACGTTCATTCATTTTTATAGAACGTTCGATAGAAGATTTTACAGCTTCAGCAGTTAAAAGTTTCCATTTTTGGAAAGTTACACCTTGACGGATATGGAATTTCCAAGTTGTTTTCATTAACATTTTCCCAAGAATCTGCTAATTGTGGAACTATATTTAAATTTTTCATCTAAAAGTAACAAGAGTTTCTCCAACTGTACTCTTGTTAAAGTCCAACTCATCCCAACCTAAAGCCGGATCTGAGTGTATCTCCAAACCAATAAAGAGCCATATTTAAATGTCCTCTTTCAACGTTAGTTGCTTCTTTTTCTCATCTTTTTGAGCAAGCAACAGCAAATAAAGCTAAAACTAAAAGTAAACCTAAAAACAATCTTTTTTCATAAAATAAATAATCCTCCTAAAAATTTTATATATTATCTTTTGGATCTAAGATATCTCTTAGGTATCTCCCAAAAGGTTAAAAACAATTACACAAATAAGAATAACCATTCCTGGATAAAAATAAATTCCAAGGTGCAGTCTGCATATATTTTTCCTTCACTTAGCATAAGGCCCCATTCTGGTGTAGGAGGTTGTACTCCTATTCCTAAAAGAGATAAACTTGATAGAGTCAAAAGATTAGTTTGCAATATCCTGTGTTATCATAACAATTAAATAAGGGAAAAACATTTGGTAACAAATACCTTGATTATTATCTGAAAATTATTGCTCCTCAAGTCTCGCTTGATGTATAAAATCATTTTTCTAAATGACATTACCATAGATCTTGTGACTCTTGCATAGCTCGTCCAACTAATTAGAGTCATAGTCAAAATCAAATTTTTCATACCAGTTCCTAAAATAGTTGCCATAGCTATAACAAAAACAATGTAAGGAAAGGCCATAATCATATCTATAAATCTCATTATAATTGTATCAACCACACCACCTACATAAGCAGAGAGCATTCCGATTACTATTCCGATGACTGCAATCAAAAAGTTACAGCAAGTGCTATTAAAAGAGAAGTCCTACCTCCATATAAAACTCTTGAAAAATATCTCGTCCAACATAATCCGTTTCCAAATATAAATTTCGAATTAGGAGCTTGCAACATATATTCATAATTTTTGTTCTATTGGATCATAAGGAGCAAAATAATTTGCAAAAGTTGTAACTAAAATTAAAATTATTGCTAAAGTTAATATTAAAATAAATTTTTATTGTTGAAACTTTTAAATAAAAATTCATTATTCTTCACCTTCAAGTCTAATTCTTGGATCGAAATATCTGTATAAAATATCTATTATTAAATTTATCAGCATATAAATTATTGCCATCCAAATGACATAGGCTTGCATCAAGAAATAGTCTCTATTTGTTATTGCTTCTGCCGCCATTTTTCCAATTCCTTGATATTCGAAAATTGTTTTCGACTATAGTTGCCCCACCTAAAATTGCTCTACCGAGCTCCAAACATTGTAATTATGGAAAGCAAAGAGTTTGGAACGATATGCAATAATATAATTTTTGGATATGAAATTCCCTCTGAGACAATAAGCCAATGACATATTCTTTATTTATTTCCTCTAAAATACTTGCTCTTAGCCTTGTGATATAGGTAGCTACAAGCCATAAGGATAAAGTGATCGAAGGCATTATCAAACTTTTTTTATACCACCATTTTTGCAATGATAGGTAAAATTTTTAGTTTGATAGAGAAAAATAAATTAAAAAGTAGCCCCTAACCAAAAACGTAGGAATAGAAATTCCAGTGAAAGACATAGCTCTTATTATATAGTCAGCTATTTTATTTTTGTAAATTGCTGATAAAAATTCCAAGAGGTAGAGCAAATAAAACTGTGAGCATCAAAGAAACTCCTGCCAATGTAATTGTCTTTGGCAACCTTTTTGCCATCTCTTCTCAACTGTTGTTCTATATTTTATTGAAACTCCAAAGTCTCCTTTTGAAATATTTTTAACCATCTTCCATATTGGATGATAAAAGGGTCGTTTAGTCCCAATGCTTCTTTTTCTCTTCTATAATTTTTCTGATTTCAGACTGTTCCCATAGAAATATATTGCATTGTAACCGGATCAGATGGAGATAAATAAAGTAATAAAAATGTTAAAAATGTAATTCCAAAAGTTACGGGAATTAAAATAAAAATTCTTTTTATATATATGAAAACAATTTCTCATCTCCTATTAGATTAGTGTTGAATAAGTATACCATACTTATTGAGTTTTTTTAAATAAAATTTTGATTTGATAAATATATTTTTATAAATTGACAAATATAAAATTGATATAATAAATTTAATATAATAAATTTATTATCTTTGGACAAAGATAAATATTAATTTACTTTAATATAATTAGAAAATATGTTATAATTATTCGAAAAAAATATTTAATGAGAGAAAAATTTTAATTATTACAGGAGGATGTAATGTTTGATGAAAAAAATTATGGAGTTCGAAATAGGTGGAAGAACTCTGAAAGTTTCTACTGGAAAAATTTCAAGACAATCTAGTGGAGCGGTTTTAATTCAATATGGAGATACAGTTTTGTTATCTACTGCAAATAGAAGTAAAGAGCCAAGAAAGGGAGCAGATTTTTCCCTTTGACAGTGGACTATGTAGAAAAAAATTTTTATTCAACTGGAAAAATTTCCTGGAGGTTTTAATAAAGAGAAGGAAGACCTTCTACTAATGCAACATTGATAGCAAGACTTATAGATAGACCTATAAGACCAATGTTCCCAGATGGATTTAATTATGATGTTCATATAGTAAATACGGTTTTATCTTATGATGAATTAAATACTCCTGATTATTTAGGAATAATCGGATCATCTTTAGCTTTGATGATTTCTGATATACCTTTCTTAGGACCAGTTGCTGGAGTTACTGTTGGATATAAAAATGGAGAATTTATTTTTGAATCCAACACCTGCAGAACTTGAAGAAAGCGAACTTGATTTATCAGTTGCTGGAACAAAAGAAGCAGTAAATATGGTTGAAGCAGGAGCAAAAAGAATTAGATGAAGAAACTATGCTTAAAAGCAATTATGTTTGCTCACGATAACATAAAGAAAAATTTGTGAATTTCAAGAAGAATTTGCAAGATTATATGGAAAAGAAAATATAGAATTTACAAAAGAAGAAGTTTTTACCTTTAGTTAAAAACTTTATCGATACTCACGGACACGAAAGATTACAACAAGCAGTTTTAACAACAGGTAAGAAAAATAGAGAAGAGGCTGTTGATAGTTTAGAAGAAGAATTGATGGAAAAATTCATAAATGAAAATTATCCTGATGTTCCTGAAGAAGAATTACCAGAAGATGTAATTTTAGAATTTAAAAAAATATTATCTATGATTTAATGAAAAGAATTAGTAAGAGGGCTATCCTTTATCACAAACACAGAGTTGATGGAAGAACTACAACTGAAATTAGGCCTCTTGATGCACAAATAAATGTATTGCCTATTCCTCATGGATCGGCATTATTTACAAGAGGAGAAACTCAATCTTTAGCAATCACTACTCTAGGAACAAAAGAGGACGAACAATTAATAGATGATTTAGAAAAAGAATATTATAAAAATTCTATTTACACTATAACTTCCCCACCATATTCAGTTGGTGAAACAGGAAGAATGGGTTCACCTGGAAGAAGAGAATTAGGGACATGGATCTCTTGCCGAAAGAGCGTTGAGATATGTAATTCCTTCTGAAGAAGAATTTCCATATACAATAAGAGTTGTATCTGAAATAACTGAATCAAATGGATCATCATCTCAAGCTTCAATCTGTGGAGGATCTCTATCTCTTATGTCAGCAGGAGTGCCAATAAAAAGAACATAGTTGCTGGTATTGCTATGGGACTTATAAAAGAAGGAGAAGAATTTACAGTTTTAACTGATATAATGGGTCTTGAAGATCACTTAGGAGACATGGACTTTAAAGTTGCAGGAACAAAATCTGGAATTACAGCTCTTCAAATGGATATCAAAATCACAGGTATCACTGAAGAAATTATGAGAATTGCTTTTAAATCAAGCATTGACAGCTAGATTACAAATTTTAGAATTGATGAATAACACGATTTCAAAACCTGCTGAGCTAAAACCAAATGTACCAAGAATAAAACAAATTACTATACCTAAAGATAAAATTGCCGTTCTTATAGGACCAGCTGGAAAAATATTAAGAGCATAATTGAAAAACAGGAGCTACAGTTGATATTACAGATGATGGTTTAGTTTCTGTATTTGCTAAAAATGTTGAAGTTTTTAGATCAAACATTAAAATTGATTGATGGTTTTGTAAGAGAAGTTGAATACAATGAAGTTTATGAAGGACGTGTAGTTTCTATAATGAAATTCGGAGCTTTCATGGAAAATATTACCTGTAAAGAAGGACTTTTACATATATCTGAAATTTCTCAAGAAAGAGTTGAAAAAGTTGAAGACGTACTTTCAGTAGGAGATGTATTTAATGTAAGAGTTATTTCTATGGAAGGTGGAAAAATTTCTTTGAGTAAGAAAAAGTTTAGTAATTGGGAGGAATTATGAGATTTACCTAATAGATTAACTATGGTGAGATTTTTATTAGCAATTCCTTTTATAATATTTTTACAAGAGTCTGGTCATTCTAAATATGGATTAATATTTAGAATGATAGCCCTGTAATATTTGTAGTGGCATCTTTGACTGATTTTTGATGGATATATTGCAAGAAAAATATAATCTTATTACAGACTTTGGGAAAATTATGGATCCGCTAGCTGATAAAATTCTTGTAATTTCTGCACTTGTAATTTTTGTACAGTTAAATTATATTCCTGGTTGGATGTCTATTATAGTATTAGCTAGAGAATTTTTAATCAGTGGAATTAGAATTGTGGCTGCTGCAAAGGGAGAAATAATTGCAGCTGGAAATTTGGGAAAAATATAAAACAACAGTCAAATGGTAGTTGTTATTATAGCTCTTTGTTATAGGTCCGGTATCTATAAATTTATTTGAGAATAATTTTACGATAACTGAATTACTTATGTTGATACCTGTAATTTTAACTATATGGTCAGGGTTGGGGAATATACTTTTAAAGCAAAAACATTATTTTTGTTGAACAATAGGAAGTGATATGATGCTTGCTTTAAGATTAATTGACTTAATTTATAAAATTCAATATATAATTGATATTTTAATTTTGATAAATATTTGTTTATCATACACTGCCTACAAATGGATAATTCTTTTACAAGAGCTGTTTATAGTGTAACAGAACCTATGTTGGCACTCGTTTAGAAAAACTTTTATATAGTATAATAGATTTGCCAATAGATTTTTCACCAATACTTTTGGCTTTGCTTTTGAATTTTGTTGTGAAAAGTGTTGGTTCAACTTATTATAAGAATATTTTTTGTATTAAAAATAATTAAAAGGCTGTTGCAAATATTATAGCTTGTAGCAGTCTTTTTACTATTTAATTAAAATGGAGAAAAATGGAAAAAAATAGGAAATGATTATCTATACCAGTTCTATATTATGAAACTTTAGATAATTTGATAAAAATCGGATGGAGTATATATTGATTGTACTTTAGGAGGAGGTAGTCATTCAGAAGGAATTTTTAGAAAGGCTTTCTGATAAGGGATTATTAATTTCAATAGATCAAGATATAAATGCAATTGAATATTCAAAAAGAGACTTGGAAAATATGGAGTAAAATGGAAAGTTTTTAAAGGGAATTTCGAAACTATAGATACAATTGCTTATATGGCTGGAGCATTGATAAAGTTGATGGAATTTTTAATGGATATAGGTGTTTCATCAAAACAACTGGATGATCCAGAAAGAGGTTTTTCTTATCGTTATGATGTAAAACTTGATATGAGAATGAATACAGAACAAAAAATTTCGGCTTATGATATTGTAAACAATTATTCAGAAGAAGATTTATCAAGAATAATTTTGAGTATGGGAAGAAAGACATATTGCAAGATTAATAGTTGATGAAAGAAAAAGAGCCGATTGAAAATGACATCACAACTTATAAATATTATAAAGAGAGCTTATCCAGAAAGAGCAGCAAAGCATCCAGCAAAAAACATTTCAAAGCAATAAGAATTGAAGTTAATAGAGAACTTGAAGTTTTAGATAAAGCTATGGAGAAAGCTGCAAATCTTTTAAAAAGTTAGAGGAAGACTTGCAAAATAACTTTTCATTCTTTGGAAGACAGAGCTGTGAAAAAAATAAATTTAAAGATTTATCAACAGCTTGCAAATGTCCTAAAGACATTCCAATTTGTATGTGTGGTGGAATTAAAAATTTGAAAACATCACGAAAAACCAATCGTACCCATTGATGAAGAATTAGAAAAATAATAGAGCTCATTCATCAAAAACTTAGAATTTTAGAAAGGATTGAATTGTAACTATGAAATATATTTTATCTTTAATACCTTTTAATAGTTGTTGGAGCTATCATCTCTATTTGGATACATAATGCAAATACTTTTTAAGAGAAGTAACAAAAGCTTGAACAAGAACTAAAAACAGCTTTAGAAAAACAAGAAGAACTAGAAAAGAACTAGATAAAATCATATATTATGACTCTCATTTTGGATTTAAGTAAGATTAAAGGAGAAATGGAAAATAAAGGTATGGTTGTTGCTAACAGAAATAGTTTATTTTGAGATAGAGGAATAGAATGCTAAAAATTGGAGATATTATAAAAATAAAGATTGATAAAATTGTTTTTGGAGGGAAGGATTAGGATACTATAATGATTTTGCAGTTTTTGTACCTATGTCTGTGCCAGAAGATGAACTTGAAATTGAGATTATCTCAACAAAAACTTATGCTAGAGGACTTATAAAAATAATAAAATCAGCTCCTGAAAGAATAGAAAGCCATAGATTTACTTTTGAAGATTTTTTATGGCTGTGATTTTGCTATGCTTAAATATGAAAGCCAATTAAAATATAAAAACTTATGGTTGAAGAAGTTATGAAAAAGATAGCAGGTCAAAGTGATATTAAAATTCCAGAGGTTGTAGCAAGTGAAGAGGTTTATAATTATAGAAATAAAATTATAGAACCTTTTTCTTTTTATGAAAATAAAATTATAACAGGTTTTTAGAAAAAGAAGCCATGAAGTTTTTGAAGTTGATGAAAATATTTTAAATTCAAAAATTAGGAAATAGAATTATAAAAGAGTTAAAAAGAAATCTTAAATAAAAAATAAAAATTTCTGTTTATGATGAAAATGAACATAGAGGAATTTTTAAGAAATATTATGATAAGAACAAATTCTAATAATGAAGCTATGGTAGTGCTGATAGTTAATGTGAATAAAGTTTCTGAAAAAATAAAAAGAAGTTCTTTTTGAATTAAAAAATAAAATTAAAGAGATAAAATCTATTTACATTTCTTTAAATTCTAAAAACTAACACTGTGATTGGAGAAAAAATATTTTTAATCTATGGAGATGAAACAATAAAGGAAAATTTAAATGGAATAGAATTTCATATTTCTCCTACTTCTTTTTCAAATAAATTTATCTCAAACTAAAAATTATATGACCTAGCTTTAAATTTTTTGAAAATATAGAAAATAAATTTGTGGTTGATGCTTATTCAGGAACAGGAACTATAGGAATGATATTATCTAAAAAGGCTAAAAAGTCTATGCTATTGAGATTGTAAAATCTGCAAGTGAGGACAGAGCTAAAACGGCCAAAAGAAAATAAAATTGATAATATAGAGTTTATTAATGGGGCTGTTGAAAAAGAGTTACCACTGCTTATAAAAAGGAAAAAGATAGATACTATAATTTTTGATCCGCCTAGAAAAGGGCTTGAAAGTTCTATTATTGATAAGGTGGCAGAGTTAGATTTGAAAGAAGTTGTTTATATTTCTTGCACAGCTCAACACTTGCAAGAGACATAAAATTATTTTCTGATAAGGGATATGAATTGAAAAAAAGTTACAAGCTGTTGATATGTTTCCACAAACTGCCTCATGTGGAGTGTGTAGTATTGATGTCAAAAGTTGCACCCCAGTGAATAAATAAAGTGTAGAATACAAAGCTAAATGGTACGGAAAAGAAATCATAAAAATTGATAGATGGTATTCATCAAGTCAAATATGTTCTGTTTGTGGAGAAAAATACAGGCAAGAAAGCTCTAAGTATAAGAGAGTGGACTTGTCCATTTTGTAATACAACACACGATAGAGATATAAATGCAGCGAAAAATATATTAGCTGAAGGTCTAAGAGTAAGACAGACAGCTTTGATGAAAAGATAAAAAGAACCATAGGAACTATGGGGATAGCCTACTCAATATAGGTAGCTAGTAGAAGTACCTACTTCGTAGGAAGCTCCCACCTCTTTAGGTGGGAGTAGTTCACGTAATTCTAAAAAGTGTAAGTTTGTGTTTTTTACATCAACTTGTTCTTTATTTGTGAATTATTTCGCTTTATAAGGGTATATGCAAAATGGCACAATTAACATAAAAAGTAACTATGAATTTATATTCTACAATCTTATTTTTGAAAGTAAATAAGGAGAAAATTTATGTATAATACATTTATAAGATTAAAAATCTTTTTAGAAGATACGAACAACTTTTGAAGAACTTTTAGATCTGATACTCTTTATATGGGTCGATCATAGAGAATATGATGAAGATATCATCTCTTTATGTAAATGAAAAACTAGAAGATAAGATAGAAATAGTATTAAAAGATAATGGGAAACCTTATGGAGAAGATATTTATTTAAAACATAAAGATAAGTCATTTTATGATACCCTATAAGGAAAAATGGATAGAGATACAACCATTAAATCTATAAATGAGTTTTATTCAACCCAAGTATGAAATTCGTTTTTGTATTGAAAGTCTTGGGAATGATACTTTGGCATTTGTGGTATTAACTAAAGATTTATGGAAACAATTAGAAAATGAATTGACAAAGAAAAAGTGAGCTATTATTTTGAAGAAATAAATTTCAAAAAGCAAGATGTTTGATATGGATGTGGATACTGTTTTTAAAAATACGTGGTGAAAGATTAGAATAGCGTAGAACGATAAATTTTTAAAGGAGCATATATGAATACAACAAAAAGAATGGATTAAAAATATGAAACAGTAAAACATTTATTAGTTGCCCCTATGAACTATGCAGAAGTTTTTGAAAAATGAAATTATGGAAAAATTATTTGTTTTAGAAATGGGAGAAATCATATTTCCTACGGGAGAACTTTTGGTAAGAGATCCTTTGGTTTGGCTGAGTAGAGCAGAAAAACCTTACTTAACCAAAGTACCAAGAGGAAAGTATAGCATTGAAACTTTGGTAGCAGAAATCGAAGAAGAACACTATCGTTATGTACTTACAAGAGTAAAATTTAATGAAAATAAGCCTGTGATTTATTATGAAGCTTTAAAAAGGTGATGAAAACCCTAGAAGGTGTAGATAATGAAAAGTATTTTTGATTTATGGTTGATGCAGGATTGGCAAACTATAGTTGATGTAGAAACAAGAGATAAATATTGTGATTTTTGTAGAGAAGTGGTATAAAGAAAATACTGAAAAATATTTATAATGATTTTTGCAAAGGAATTTAAAGAAAATGCTATGAAAAATCCAAAATTTCAAAGAGAAGATGGAGACTGGATAAACTTTAAAAATTCCTAATACAGATTTATCAATTCTATGATTCAGTCTGGTTTTTGGAGATGGACAGTATCCTGTATATTTTGGGTATGATGAAAAGGGAAATCTTTGTGATATTGTTTTTAGAGTATATACTGATAAATTAATTTCAAAGGAGGATATATGAACTATTTATTAAATAAAGAAGATTTTATTTTATATGAATCCAAGTCATGATTCGACTTATGAATTTGATGATGAAAAATATTAATGTAACCATTTATAAAGACGATTTCACACAGGGAAAAATTGATTTTACTAACAAGCTAATTAATCTTTTATGAGAAGAATTTACCTAAAATAGCTTTGGCTTTTGTAAATTCAGATACTTTTTAAATATTGTTTTCCGAAGAAACTGTAGAAAGTATTATCCCTAAACTTGGGAAGCTGATATTTAGAAGAATGAGAAATACAACATTATTAATATACGGAGCATACTATTGACAATGATCATATTTTAGATATTGAATTTGAGGCTTGTATGAAGATATTTTTGATGTAGGAATTGATGGCTAAAAATTAACAAACTAGTGTATTGGTGATAAATATTTTACTCAAAGAATATAATATTAAAAATATCGAAGCCTATATGAAAGTTAGGGGATAAAAATGATTTGATACAGAATATATTAGCAATAAAAAGCGGATATAGAAGAAATTAAAGAGATTATAAAAATCTGTTTACAGAAAATAGTGAGGAGTGGATATCTATCATTGACACTTCAAGAAAAATCCTAACTATATTCAAGTTCATTCGGATATAGGAATACTCGATGATTTAAAACCTGTAGTGAAGTTTATTAAGTCTAATTTTAAATTATGAAGCAAAATGCTATAGATGAATTAGATTTTTACATAATAGAATATAGAAAAATATGAACATAAAAAGAACTTTAAACATTATCGAGCTTTCTGATAAATCAGAAACTATTATTTCTTATCTTGAAAAAGTATTTAAATGATGAAGAAATTGATGCAGAAAAATGGATAGATGTAACAGGTGAATTTTACAGAATAAATAAAAATTGTAATGAGGTGGAATATGATAAAACATGAATTTTTTGGAGAATTAGATTTAGTAAAATGGATTGAGACGATGGTATGGGATTTAGTGACGATGTTGTTGTATTGTGGGAAGAAGAGATAAATGGAATTAATACAACACTTTGGTATGGTAAAACCAGCTAAAAATCACAACAGAATTATTAGATAATTTTACGAAGTTTTTACAAAATTTTTGATGAATATAACATAAAAAGCTAGAAAAGCAATAGAAGAATATCTATTAGAAGATAATACATATATTACATTTCATAAAGAAGAATTAGAACTTGATTTACCAGAAGATGTAAATGAATTTGTACAATGCTATGAAAGTTACGAATATTGGATTATGGGCAGATGGAGAGAATGTAATGATTGTAGATTATATGATTTCTCCAGAAGAAAGTGATGAAATTTTAGCTGTTAAATTTGATGATAGTCTTGATATTATAGATATTGCTTGGGAAAGTTAAAATTTAAAAATTAAAGGGTAACTACTAGAACATTTTGAAAAATATGAAAGAATTCTATATATACTTGAACAAAACGGTAATGTTTTTAGTTATGATTTATTAGTTATCAATAAACAAAAATAAAAATTAAAAATTTGGTTTTCACTAGGAAGCTCCCACCCCTTTAGGTGGGAGTAGTTCTACATACGAGTAAAGGATTTAAAAAGAATTTGATTAAAGATGTTGTAGAAGAATTATAGTAAAGACCATACAGGATAGAAAGACTTTTTCCTTTAGAAATCTTTGAAAGATTGATAGTGACAGGCTATTCTTATTTCAGAACAAATTATAGATATCCCAATTTATAAAGAACATAATTTTTAGTTAAAGAACATTTAGAATGTATTATGTAGTAGCGGGAAGAATTGGAAAATGAATATGACGATTTGTTGAATGATGAAATTATAAATGCGAATGTTTTGATAGAACTCCTTTATAAATATTCTTTAAAAATAGTAGATTTGTTGACAAATTCTGAAGTTGTAAGGAGAAATAGAGATCAGATGAAACCAATAAATGATATTTTCATGTGGAAAAACTAAATCCTAGAAGTGGAGTTATCAAAACAAGTAGTTCTAAAGATGACGATAGAATTTATTTTCGATATAAGCTGGAAGGAGATTTCATTTATAGTTACTGGTTGGGTGCATTACGGGTGGTATTATGCACAAAGAGATAAAACAAAGCATATCGCCATCTTATGTTTATCAAGAAATAGATGATAGAGCGTTATCTGTTATGCAACACATTATAGATGAAAGTGAAAATGGGAAATATAACAACAAAAACTGAAAAAGAAAAAAATTAAACAGGTTATTGAAAAAGAAATCTAACCTCCTTTATGAATAACACAAAATGGAAAGAACTGATAGATTCCATCATGGAGAACTATGAGAGACATCCCTGATACAATATAAGACGTTTTTGATGAAGAAACGCCCAGCGTGTATTGGACGATTGATGCTGATGAACATTTTTCATATGAATATGACATTGTTGAATGGTTTAAAATTAGAAGTAAATTTGAGAAAGTTCTTGGTCAAGGACGTTTAATTAAGCCAAAAGATAGATGTTATTGATAAAAATCAGAAATAGAGTGTATGCTTAATAGATTTAATATTCCTTATGAATATGATGATGTTGAACAATGTTTACTATTTTTGGATATAGATAATGAAAAATTGAAAATTAGAAGTTGGAGGAAATTATGAGGAATAGTATGAAGTTTATACACGATAGAAATAGCAAACATCCTTTTCAGTCTCCTGATGATAGCAGGGTAAAAGAAATCAAATATCATAACGAAACTTTGACGTTAAAAAGTTAATAAAATATGAATTTGTGGAAGGTGAAAGAAAATCATACCCTGGTGAAATATGTTTTGAAAAATGTGATATCGACCTTTTGCGATGTATTGATATTTAACAAAACCTTAGGTGAAGGATGTTTCAATGGAAAGTCTATTGGTTTACAACAATTTATGGATGAATATACAGACTCAGAATTTGAAATCATTATTGAAGGCTATTATGGCAACACAACTACATATACAGGATGGCTTCGGGAAGACGGAAAACGACCAGTGACAGCAATCATGTATGTTTGGAATAGCGGAGATATGGTGTTAACGTAAAAATAAACGATTTAAAAACAATAATTTTATAAAGGAGAAAAAGCTATGAACAAATTTGAGAAGAGAAAAATTGTTACAAGAATATCAAGTCAAACAAATGGAAGAATTTGAAGAGAACTTACCGATGGAAAAAGAAATTATTTTATGAATTATTTGATTATCTAAATGATAAATCAGAAACGGTAGAGTGTAATCACGATTTTTCTTTAACAAATGAGTTTTTGAAAGATAAAAATGCGGATATTAAAAAGGTTATAGAATTTTTGCAGAGAAAATGGTGCTGGTTATCGATTATGAAGTGATTTTTTTAATGTTGAGGAAAAGTTTGAAGAATAAAAATGTTTGTATTAAAAATAGACAGGTAAATTTGAAGTTGTAGGAAAGGATAAAAAGTGGAAATAATGTATGTTAAATTTTGACTAATGAGGAGTACAAATTTTGATAAATGAAATAAAGGCATATTGGGACAAGCAGAAAAAGAATATGAGGATAGATATAAAGAGACATTTTTAAAGGACTATGAAAGATCAACAGAATACCTTAAAAATGGAAAGCTACTTGTTATCCAAAGAAAAAGAATATCCTTCAGATATTGATATAGTATGTCGATGCTTGCTTTTAAAGTTAGAGCTTGAGACGTGGTGAGTATATAAGATATTTAAATTCTTTTTAAATAAATTTGAAATTTATTTAGATAATGCTCAAAAAGCAAGAGTTTACACCAATATTGCATTTTGAAATCTATGATTATACTGAAGAAACATTAGAATATTTACTAAAAAGCAAAGGATTTAGATTCTCCTTTGTTTGAAACATATACAGGATTGGGGCTTTTATTACTTTTAGTATGTACCAGTCTAATGAAAAATAAAAGAATGAGCTTTATGTTGAGTCAAAAATATTTTGAAAAAGCTAAAAATATTGATGATGATGTGAATATTCACTTCAACTCATGCAGGTCTCTTTATATGAACTCAAAGAATATAGAGAAAGCTAAAGAAAATATTTTTGAATTATAAAAATATCCTGATGAATGAGCCTATTGTTACATTGCATACTGCGAAGTATATCTTAGTAATAAAAGATAAAAGCAATATCTTGGTTAGAAAAAGTAAAGTCAGGAGAAGATGAGAAAATTACAATTTGAAAAACAGATGATATTTCTGCGGAGCAAATTTTTGATGCCTATTATGTACTTGAAGATCTCGACAAATTCTTACATTACTACAGTGATGAAGTTATTTTGTCAATACTATCTAAACTGACTGGGAACACTGTTATTATGCTTTATGGTTAAAGGATGAAAAAGCAAAGTTTTTGACCTGAAGACAGACTCTATTTAATGGATGCCATTAAAGCAGCATAGTTGATGATGACTATGTGAGTGAGGAAGATAAGAAGAAATATATTGAGGAATTGGAAAAAGATAAAGAGAATATGAAGAAATGATTTCTCGTGTAAAAATCTCTAACTTTCAAAACCAAAAGTAAGGCTTAAAGCTGTATCCAGAGTTTTTCTTGTTTTATAGTAGACTGTGTGGAGACATAAATTTTAAAAATAAAATGTTGTAAAAATTTGAAGTTGAGTGCTGCAAACAATTACTGAGTAAATGAATAGTTATGAAAAGCTGTATAGTCTTGGGTGGCAGTAGCAGTTTTGATTATCATTTTGAGCGAGAGCAAGACCCTGAATATATCCAAATGGAAGGCAAGATTGGCACCTATGAGGAAGAGAAAAAGATAGTCTATATTCTCAAAATCAAAGATATACGAAAAGTGGAACAGGCTGAGAAAGTGTCGAAGCTGTATAGATAAAATTACTACAAGAAAAAGAGGATTAACACAGGGTAAAGAAGAAAAGAGTTGAGGATAAAATTGAATAAAATCAAAATCATAGTATGATACTAAACGAATTTTTGAGTGAAGAAATATAAATAAATATTGCGTGCATGGTGAAAATTAAGATTGACATTTTGTATACAAAGATATATGATTTATACGTATTTTCGTTTTTAAAAATTAGATATAAGTTAGTATCATTATTGTACTTTAAGGAGGGTCGATTTTGGAGAAAAATATAGAAGAAGCCTAGTTGCGGTTATTTATAATTTAATAATGATGATTTTTGGAGTGCTTGTTGCATTTTTAATTTCCGGAGTAATTGGAGGATATAAAGTTACATTATTATATCTTCTATTATCATTATTTTGGTTGTAATAAGTATATTAGCAATTGAGAACTAAAAATAATTATAAATGGAAATGGTTTATCGATAAACGATGGGAAAAGGAATTTACCCTATAATCTAAAATGAAGTTCATATTTCTTCAGAACAAAAGAAACAATGACTCGTTTTTCTTATATCTTCTATACAGAAGATGGTAATAAGAAATGTTTGATTTATCTCATAGGAAAAAGAAAATATAATGAACTTATTGAAGATTTAGAGTGGTTGGAGTAAAAAGCAAAACAATTAAATTAAATGATGTTAATAAAAAATAATTAAAAAGGAGAATGAAAAATGAGAAATATTTAGAAGCATTTTTTCAATGGGAGTATATGCCTATTTTGTGATTGCAATTTTATATTAGCGGCTGTTTTTCGTTTGTAGTCAATTAAAATGAATAAAAAATGCCTTGACTAAATGGTTAGCTGTACATCCCAATGCGGTGAAAATTGAGCTCGAAATAATGTAATCACTCAAAAACAACTATATGCTAGAGTGATCAGTGGTGAAGCTGCTATTTTTAGTGAAAAAGCAAAATATATAGTTTGTGCAGATCCAGGAGATATTGTTTTAGAAGTAACTATACACATATACTAGACCTGAGTGTTACATAAAAAGCGTTACTACAACATATGGGGACCTGCAAAAAGTGAGCTTAATGTTGAAAGAGGAAAAGACTATTTACCTAAGTTTTGATAAGAAAGAAGAGCAATTTGAGTTATCTAGTAAATAATTATTTGATTGACTTGAGTTGAAGGGATGCTATCGTTCAAAAATTTTGTATTAAAAGATAGTTATCATTTAATATTATGTATCGATTTAATTAACAGCAAATCAAATAGGTTTGCTGTTTTTCTTATTTATTTTTCGCCGAATTGTAAAATGAAGTGCAACAAAAACGGTTGTTCTGACAAACTTGTTGAGTGAATCTAATTATGTGACTTTAGCACGTCACGCTCCGTAGGTGCGTGACAAATAAACCACCCGCTATGCGGGTGCGCATCGAATGTTATACTCAAAAACTCCAATCGCGATACAATAAAGGTGTTCAAGCTTTATCATATGGCGAGAGGAGAAAAATATGGCTGAGCTAATAGTTTACCACATACAAAATGGATGTGTAAATACCACATTGTTTTTCTAAAATGTTAGAATCTTCAATGTATTGCAAATAATGTATAACGAGTGAATTAACTGTTATGAGTTGCTTAGTTTCAAATAAGACATGTCATAATAAAGCTATGGCATATAGTACAGATTTTAAACAAGGAGCATTAGATTACATCAAAGAGGGACACAGTCATGTAGAGGCAGCTAAAGTTTTTGATGTTGGTGCCAGAACTCTCTTCATGATGGGAAAAAGAAATTACGTGAACAAGGACACTTATTAGATGAACTTTGCATTCAAGATAAATACTTTTTCTTACCTCTACCATCTTATTCATCGGATTTGAATCCTATTGAGCATGCTTTGGGCTATCTTGAAAAGAAAGTGACGGATCTATTAAGGAAGTCCCAATTATTTTTGAATATTAGAACGCTTTTTAAAAACTAAATGAGTATATTGGGTAGTGGTTACTATGATACTTAAATACAGTTAAGAAAAAGCTAGTAGTAGCGTACCTATAATGAAGTAGAATAACCAAAAAGGAGATGTTATAACTATAACGAATGCATAATTTATAGTAAGGATATAATAGCGAATGCTGCTTCACAATTAGTTATGGTATATACAATTTAGTCTACATTAGTTCGGGAAAAGATATGAGGTCTTGGCCATTTGAAATATCTTGTAGAAATGATGACGTATCTAATAACGATATAATAATTAAGAGAGAAATAAAATGAGAGTACCAACTTATATTAAAGAAGAAAATTACAATATAGTAAATATAGATGATACGTTTATAGTATTCGTATTTGTAACAAATTAGAAAGTGGAGATACCAATGAACTTTATAAAGTCTATTTCTATGGTTCACTTCTGAAGAACATAAGGATTTGTGGTATGTATGATGAAAAATGAGATTAGCAATCCTTGTATGATAGTAGCAAAAATGTATACATACAGGAAAAGAAATTTTACTCTATGATGAAGCTAAATATGGATACAACCCTATATTCTGTGATGAGATAAATTTAGAAGATATCAAAACGTCCACTTTCTAAATTAGAAATTCCAAACTCTAAAATTGAAAATAGATTTTGCTATAGCATTAATTTTGATGAAGAGAAAGAAGATTTTGAATTTGATGAAGATGACTTTACAGAAACTATTAACGGAGAAAAATTTCTTTTGAAGAAGTGAAGAGAAATGGATTTGATTATATAAAAACTACTGCTATAGACGAACTGGATACCAAAAAGAGTTATCTGTGAGTTAGAACTTTGCATAAGTTTATTAATTACGAGAGATAAAATATGAAACCAACGAAAGAAGAATTTAGGAAAAATATAGAGGAGACAACTGAAATGGGTGAAACACAAAAAGAAATTAAAATAGCAAAGATTACCATAGAGGACATTCAAAATATTGAGGAGTCTTGGGACATCTGTGATCCTCATGTTTACTGATTGATTGACGGTTATGAAGGATATGGACAAACTATTTAAAAACTTCAGAGATTTACTTTTGGAACAAAAGAGATATTTATAATGCTATTCATTGAGTATTTTGGGGAAGTGATTTAATCAGCATCACCAATTTTTCTACAACTCTACAGGAATTGTTTGGGGAAGATGTATTAAATGGTTTTAAACATTTTGAAATGCCAGAGTTTGCAGCTAATTTCAAAAGTAATTGATTATTGTGGTGGAAGAAATTTCCTTTGATAGAGAAGAACGATGGGATATGCTAGAAATATTGGAAGAAAAATACGGAGAAGAATTTTTAAGATGTTAGATGAAGCTGATGACTTTTCAGTTTATGATTATGAAGGTGAAGAAAACGAACTAAACTACATTAAATCTCACCCTGAAAAGTTTGTATTTGAAGGAGAATAGGAGATATTAAAAATTTGCTGATTGTAAAAATTAAGCTAGAAAGAAAAATAAAATGCACAAAAAGACAATATAATATACTAAAACAAAATTAATCAGTTTGTTTCGACAAACTCTTTGTTGATGAATCTAATTTCCAGTTTCTATCAGTATCGATTATAGGAAAATAAATGAGTCAATAATTTTGTATAAACTCCATTAATTTTAATCATTAATTCAAATAAATAATTGAGAAGCTATATCAATGTGATATGGCTTTTTCTTTTAGGAATAGTCGCAAGTTGCAACAACATTTTACGTACGCTGTATCTATTGATATCTCTATAATTTTAAGTTATAATGAAAAAGTACATTAAGAGGAGTTGTATCCCATATGAATAAGAGAAATGCTTGATAGACAAACGATATGGATGAAGTGTTTGAATGGGTTATGCACATTATCAGTATGTGTTGACTAGCAGCCGGGTTACTATTTTTAATCGGTGCTATAAGAGATTGAAATGTGTAATGGCTGCCAGAAGGAGAGTAAGGCAGGCACTGCTATTTATTTTGAAGTGTGGGTGAGAAAGGACATGAGTCTTTATAGGACTCGTGTGATTGTTGCTTGTAATTTGTGGGGCTATATTTTAATGTTTGATAAACGATAGGATGAAGAGGTTAATAGAGGAATGATGGAGACTAGAAAATGTATGTCGGTAGGCTTGGCAAGAAATAGCAAGTCATGCCCTAGATTTTAAGGTGCTTTCAAAAAGGTCAAAAATTAAAGAGAGTTACGAAAGATAAAGATGTCTTTGAAATATCTTTTCAAGCAAAACAGACGTAAATTATAAGTGCAGCGTAGAAATTTATTCCACATATTGGTATTTACTCCAAATCAATGAAAAAGGCCGGTATCACAATGGTTTTATCTATGGTGGAGACGTTTAGGGCTCACTAAGCTCTCAAGAAACTGCGTATGAGTGGTGGCAACTTGCAGGTGTCTGGCTATAAATATACTGTGTAAGCAGTAGAGCTTTATCAAAATACATTATTCCAATATCTGATTATTTCTGAGGACACCCAAGCAAATATTGATAGAATTATATCGAAGTTATGTCGTCGATAGTTTGCTACTATATGCTATTTTGGTGGAAAATAAAAGCACAGCAATATTTCAATAAAATTCTTAAGGAAAATAAATTAAGAAATAGGTATATATCAGCTTTTACGAACTCATTGAAAAATGCTACCTCAGAAAATATTAATTTGAATTATTCAGAATTCTCCGAGCTATTATGATTAAACTTTGCATATTTGAAATGGTATTGAAATAGAAAAATAAGTTTTAATTTTTAACGAGTTAAAAATATATTTTTGAAAAACTGAGGAAATTGGTAAAAATAAGATAAATAAGGAGTAAATTATGAAATATCAAAAAGAAAATGTCATTGGCAGAGAAGATGATTTTGAAAAAGTATCGATGGAATTGTCTGGTATCTTATGGATCTAGCAGAAGAATTCGACGGGAATATGATGGTTGGGGTATACATATTGTAAAGTAGCGGAAAATAGCCTCAAGCTTGCTCAAGTGGATTTTAGTGATTTTTGAGGAAATCCCTGTCAAAATAAAGGATAAACCTCCTATTTTAACAGAAAATATTTTTGAATATATCAATTAAGAAATGAAATATAGAGGAGACAAATGAAATGGGTGAAACAGAAAAAGGAAATTAATATATGCAAAGATTACTATAGAAAAGTATTAAAAGTTTGATGAAAACTTTTATTTTGATGTTGTTGAGCCAAATGTGGGAAACAATTAGTCATGTATGGATGGATATGCATGAGTATATTCAATCAGCGCAGACTTTCACTTTAGAGCAAAGATATTTATTAGCCATTACTTGGTATTTTTACAGAAGTAAATAATGGAGGTCATCATCAGTTTTTATATAATCCTACAGGGATAGTTTGGGAAGATGCAATAAAAGGTTTCAAACATTTTGGATGAACGAATATGCAGATAATTTTCAAAAAGTTGTAGACTATTGTGGTGGGACAATATCTTTGGTAGAGAAGAAAGATACCATATGCTAGAAATGTTGAAGAAAAATATGGAGAAGAATTTTTAAGATGTTTAGATGAAGCTCGATGATTTCAGTTTACGATTATGAAGGTGAAGAAAAACGAACTAAACTACATCAAATCTCACCCCTGAAAAGTTTGTATTTGAAGGAGAATACGAGAGTTTTTACAAATCGTAGCTAAAAAGAAAAAAGTAATCTTCTAAAAAGTTGAGAGAATGGTGCTTTGAGTGAAGAATCTTTGAAGATGTGAAAAAGAGAAATCAATGAGAGAAATGCTTTGATAGAGGAAAGTGGATAAACGATATGGATGAAGTGTTTGAATGGTTAAAAAGCACATTATCGGTAGTGTACTGATAGCAGGCGGATTACTATTTTTAATCGGTGCTATAAGAGATTGGAAATGGGTGTATCAAGCTACAGGAGGAGATAAGGCACGATACGCATTTATTTTTGAAGTAGGGTGAGAAAGGATATAGAGTCTTTATAGGAATATGGATGGTTGCTTGTAGATTTGTGGTGTTGTATTTTTGATGTTTGATAAACGATAAAAGTGGAGGTAACTCAACATGAAATGGAATCTAGAAAATCGTAAAAGAATTTTTGCGTATATAGAAAAAGCTTACTAGATGAAGATAAATATACAGAATGTATCACAGCATTGGAAAGCATCCTACGAAAGAACGTGGATTACGGCATGCGTATCACTTTGCTCGTGCCTATCAAAAACTTCGCTATTATCGGTAATAATGATATTTTAAAGGGAACACCGTTTTGTTGGTGATAAATTTTATTAAAATCTAGATATTTTAGATTTCAGTTAGAGAAGAGGGGAAAGGCTAAAGGCTAGACCCAGAACATGCATTGTAGCATAGCCTATCAGTGTTAACTCATATGAGGAAGAAAAAGCGATTCCTTATCATTGTGTGTGTTGGAGCGGAGTTAGATCCACTGAGGGGGATAAGGATGCATTGGAGTAGTAAAAGGAGAGTGTAAAGAGGCAGAAAAAGAGCAAGTTGGCTGCTGAGAAGTAATGAATCAAGAAATTACTGAAATTGATGAAGACTGGTGCGTTTATCTATACAATGCATTTACTGTGACTTACCGGCTGTGATTCGAACCAATTGGCTCTTACAGATTTTTCGGTCCACCATAAACTTCCCTAAAGACTAAATTACAAATATTGTATAAAATGCTGGTGACAAGCAGGTTTCCCTGAGAAGAGAATGTTGCCGCCAATTATAGAGACCTTTGTAGAAGGATTGTTTATATGGAATATTTAGCAGGCGTTGTGGTCACACGATGAACAGGTGCATATTTTGCTTATGCTAAGAATGAGTCGAGGAATGCCTACGATGAAATTTTAATGGCCGAAAACTTCCCTGATTACGTATATACATTTGCGTGTTGAGAGATAAGGACTGGGAACTGTAGGCACGATGGACCAATATCCTGACAGATATGAATATCAAGCATTATATGAATGGGTGGCTCATTGAGGATATTAAAAGTAATGGTGATAGTATGGTGCCGGAGGTACTCAGGCATTGCCTTATTCTTTACAACCTTAGAAGAAAATGGGAAACATTTTAACAAAGTAATGGAAGACGGTTTTAAAACTTTCATCAGAAAATCTGAGCAACAATGAAGATATAGAATAAAGGAAGATATAGATAAATGAATATCCGCCTCAAACTGTCATAACAGGAGGCAGAGAAGATGATTTTGAAGATGACCAGTGAACTGTCCGGTATCTTATGGATTTTGGCAAAAGAAAGATTTGACAGAACTTATGATTAACAGGCATCACAATGTGAGAAGTAGCGTGGTAAGCACAGAAAGGAGGTGGAAGGCACCAAGAAAACCAAAGCGTCCATGTTCTTATCTGGGGTGTCAGAACTTAACTGATGGTAGGTTTTGGCGAAAAACATCAAAGAGGCAAGCAACACGAGAGGTACGACCAAGATCCTGCTGTATCAATGGTATGAATGAGTATGGAAAGAAATGGGGATGCTTACGTTAAATGAGCATCCACTCTTTAAGGAGGAGTGTTTCGAAAGAAGAAAATTTTAGTACTCTGTAGCAGAAGTACATCACATCAAACCTTTATCAGAAGGTGGAAATCTACAATAAAAGTAATTTGATTTCTTTTGTATAAAATCGGCATATGAGAACACAGATCAAGTCGTGGTGATAGATGGAATAAAAATAAGGGTAGGGGTAGTACTCTACGAATCTAATCTTGGGGAACGGGCGGGGGCTCACGCACAAAAAGAGAGGTTCAAACATAAAGGTATACGAGAATAAGTTTACGATTTGCTTTAGAGCAAAAGATGGAGATTGAAGTGATAAGATAAATTATTATGGGTTGGGCAGAACTTCGGTCTGCTTTGTTGTGATTTATAAAGCGTAGTGAATATGGTATAATAAGGTTAAGTGGAAAAGAAGTTTGATAAAATTTAGATTGACATAAGGTCAAGAAGGCATTTGGAACATTTAGTTATATACATTCCTGTTTGTCACGACAATGCATTGTGCTGGCTATACAAAAAGATGCACAGGAACCAGTAGATAATAGAATAAAGAACGGAAAGAATATAAAAATAATATGAGGTGATTATATAGGCTGAAATTAGATTTAAAAATCTACCCTAAGTTGTTAAGTAGTATGGAGGAAAAAGAATGGATTATTGATAGCTTTTTCATTCAATTACAAAAATGAGGATTATGTCGTAATATTAAAGTTATATATTGATACAGAAAGAAAGCCATCTAAATACGCTAAGGTAAAATTAGAATTCATTAGGGCTAACAATATTAATGAATCTATACAGGCGTATGCTGATTTTTACGAGGTTTACTTCAATTCTTTAGATGAATTTTACTATTTTTAATATAAATAGAGAGTAGTCAAAGTAGAAATTTATTTGTAGATTTCTCTGAAATTTTTTTCAAAATTTATACCAGATAAAAAGTATGAGGAAAAGCAAGGTTTAATTAAACAGCTCCAAGGTTCAAAGATGTGAGGAAACAATCCTAATGCAATATACTGTTATGATGTAAGAAGAAATGGAGAATTGATGGAAGAAAGAATACCAGATCAAAGGCGAATAGTAATAAAGGCGTATACTCTAAGAAGAAGTTTGTATGAAAAATATAAAGAGGATAAAAATCTTAGTTTCTTCTTTTTCTGATAAATTAGAAGATGAAAAGAACTGATGAGGAAATAATAAAGCAGTTGCTGCTAGACACTGATTTGTTATATATGGATTAAAACCTTTTAACGATAACATTATGCTATCGTTCAAAAGTATGTGATATGTTGTACACAAAGACAAGACTAACTGACATAGTAGTGTTCACTCGTTTCATATTGAATGTGTGACCTTGATTATGAAAACTAAATTTAAATATTAATCTCATTTTTGATGTATAATGTCAAAGATGAGATTTTTATTTTTAGGAGAAGATATGAAAAAAATTTTTAAATTTATTTTTACTAATTTTTATAATTTTTTACAGCTTGTTCAAATATTTCAAATAAAAATTTTTCTCAAAAGGATATTTTTGGAGAGAAGTAAATTTAGAAAACAAAATTTGAAAAATTTAGATTTACAAACTGGAGATATAATAATAAAGGAGAAAGATCCGGAAGGTATCTTTGGTCATGTTGCAATTATGGCAAACGATAAAATGGTTTTTGATTATCCTAAAAATTGGAGAAAAGTCTTACTATATGAGAGTAGAGTTTTGGTTAGAAGGAAGAAAAATTTTGATTCTACGTTATAAAGATATGGATGAAAATTTGCAAAAACTTTTTAGAAAAAGAAAAATATTTTGGAAAAAGTTATAAAAATTCATTCTAATAAATTAAATGAAGATGGATTTTATTGCTCACAGTATGTCTGAGTATGTTTATTATATAACAGCAAAAAGAATTAGGTTATGAATTAGATTTAGATTCAGATGGTGGGAATTTTGTACTACCTTATGATTTTTATAAATTCAAAATATTTAGATATAGTAAAATAAAGAAATAGTAAAAATATATATGATAGAATGAAAAGTAAAAATTTTAATAAGAGGTAGATAAAAATGTTTATAGATGAAGTTATTATAACAGTGAAAGCTGGGAAATGGTGGAGATGGTTCTGCAGCTTTTGAAGAGAAAAATTTATACAGTTCGGAGGACCTGATGGTGGAGACGGAGGGAAAGGTGTGATGTGATTTTGTTGCCGATTCTAATATCAATACTTTAATCGATTTTAAATTTAAAAATTATTTAAAGCTCAAAAATGGAGAAAAACGGACAAAAAGAAACAAATGTATGGGAAAAAGGAGAAGATTTAATTATAAAAGTTCCTGTTGGGAACACAGGTGAGAGATATCACAACGGGAAAATTAATTCTTGATATGAATATAAATGGAGAACAAAGAACTTTATTAAAAGGTGGAAAGGGTGGATATGGAAATATCCATTTTAAAAACTCTGTCAGAAAAGCTCCAAAAATTGCTGAAAAAGGTGGAGAGGGAGCAGAAATAAAAGTTAAAGCTTGAGTTAAAACTTTAGCTGATGTTGCTCTTGTAGGATATCCATCAGTTGGAAAATCAAGTTTTATTAATAAAGTATCTGCAAATTCAAAAGTTTGGAGCTTATCATTTCACAACTTTAGAACTAAAACTTGGTGTTGTTAGATTGGAAGAAGGAAAATCTTTTATTATAGCAGATATTCCAGGACTTATTGAAGGGGCTCTAGAAGGTGTTGGTCTAGGAGATAAATTTTTAAGACATATTGAAAGATGTAAAATGATTTATCATATTGTAGATGCTGCTGAAATTGAGGGTAGAAATTGTATTGAAGATTTTGGAAAAATTAATTTTTGAATTGAAAAAAATTTAGTGAAAAGTTAGCCTCAAAAAGACAAATAGTTTTTAGCAAATAAAATGGATCTTATCTGGGATATGGAAAAATTTAATAAATTTAAAGATTATTTAGTTGAAAGAAATATTGAGCTTTACCCTGTATCGGTAATTTTAAAGTGAAGGGTTAAGAAAATTTTATATAAAACTTACGATATACTCAAAAATTGAAAGAGAGCCTTTAGAAGAAGAAACAGATATCAAAAATTATTGAAAAGAATTAAAAGTTGTTAAAGAAGATTTTTGAAATCACAAGAGATGAAGAAGATGTTATTGTTGTTGGAGGAAGAATTGTTGATGATGTTCTTGCCAAATATGTAATCGGAGTGGATGATGAATCTTTAGTTACTTTCTTGCATATGATGAGAAACTTAGGAATGGAGGAAGCTCTAGTGGAATTTGGAGTACAGGATGGAGATACTGTTAGAATTGCTGATGTAGAGTTTGAGTATTTTGAATAAGGCAATAGTAATTGCTGGACCTACTGGAGTGGGAAAAACAAAAATTTCAATAGATTTAGCTAAAAATTGAATGCTGAAATAATATCAGCTGATTCTGGCTCAGGTCTATAAAGGTTTAGATATAGGTACAGCAAAAATTTTTGAAAGTGAAATGCAAGGAGTGAAACATCATCTGTTGAGACATAGTTGAACCTATTTCAAAAATACAGTGTTGGTTCTTTTGAAAAAGATGTAAATAAAATTTTAAATACAAATGAAAATAAAAATTTTTATTGGTTGGAGGGACAGTTTATATTTAAATTCTGTAACAAATGGGCTTTCTGCCTTGCTAAGTGCCGATGAGAAAAACTAGAGAATATATTTCTACTTTTAGATAATGAAACTCTCATAATTTAGCTTTAAAATATGATGAAGAAGCAACAAAAGAAATTCATTTAACAATAGAGTTCGTCTTGAAAGAGTTGTTGAAGTTTTTTTATTGATGGAGAAAAATTCTATTCTCTCTATATAAAAATAATAATTTTTTTCTTTTTGAAAATTGCTTTTAGAAAGAAGTAGGGAACATCTACATGAAAAGAATAAATAAAAGAGTGGATATAATGTTAGCTGATGGGCTTGATAAAGAAGTTGAAAAATTTGTATAAAATTTATGGAGAAAAAGTTATATAAATTAAATATAATAGGTTATAGTGAAATCATTGATTATTTGAATAATAAAATTTTCTTTAGATGAAGCAAGTTATAAAATAAAACTAAATTCAAGGCATTATGCTAAAAAGACAGTTCACTTTGGTTTAAAAGCAGACAAGTCATATTTTTGGTTCAATTTAGATGAAATTTCAGAACAAGAAATTGTAAAAAGAATAAACATAATGTTTAACAGTATTGCTTGATTTAATGCAACATATATGGTATTATTTATAAATAGGAGTGTGAATTATGAAAAATTCTAAGTCTAATTTTAATATAGTGTCATGCTCTAATAACTATATTCAAAATTTTTCTCAAGATGAAAAGCAAAATTTAATTTTATTTAAGGAAAATATAAAAGAAAAATTTAAGTAGAAATAATTTAGCTTACATTGAAGAAAATACAAAAGATAGTTATAGAAACAGGTATATTTTTAAATAAATTACAAGAAATAGATTTTTACACAATTAAATATATTTGTATCTGAGCTGTCTTATTTAGATAAGTATCCAAGTTCAATATTGGCTCTGAATATGAATGAAGATACTTATTATTTTGATTTAATTTCTTTTACTATGACCATCAAAATAAAAGATGGTTAATTTTTGATTTAAAAGAGAGAAGGGTGAGCTAATTGGATAAAATGGAAAAAGAAATAAATAGAATAAATAAAAATAAAATTATTTGTTCCTCTTATTTAAGTAGCTTGTCTACCGCCAGAGCAATGATTAGAGTATATCTTAGAGAACATCATATTGATATGGCAGATGAGGTTCAAAAAGCTTTCAGTTGTTGATGAACCAACAACGAAATGCCGTTGAACATGCTTATGACTATGGAGATGGAGAGATAGAAATAATATTAAATATTTATAAGGAAACTATTTTCTTAACAGTTGAAGATTTTGGAAAAAGGTTACAAAGAAGAAACTGAAAGTAAAGAAGATGGTGGGTTCGGTTTAACGATTGCTAGAAAATTAGTAGATGTATTTAAAATTGAGAAGAAAAAGCAAGGAACAATTTTTAAAGTGGAGAAGAAGATTATGAGGCTGTATAAAGTGGAAAACAATTTTGAAATTTTAGAAGAGAGAAAAACGACGTCAAATAATAGAAATAAAAAGGTGAATTAGATGCTTTTGTCGCTCCTAAATTAAAAGAAACTTTCAACAAATTTATAGAGAAAGATGTAGTGAAGTATATTGTTGACTTTCAAGGATTAATACATATTAATAGTCTAGCTATGGGGATCTTAAGAGGTAAAGTACAAGAAGTTAGAGAATTGGGAGGAGATGTTAAAATAATAATCTTAATAAACATATCCAAACAATTTTCGAAACAATAGGGCTAGATGAAATATTTGAAATTTATAGAAACGAAGAAGAGGGCTATAAAAAGTTTCAAATAGTGACATCTGAAAGGGAAACGTATGGATTTATTACTTTTTATAGGGCTAGTTGTTGTGGCTCTAGCAATAATTTTCGCAGTTTTCTTTAAAAAAATCTGTTGATTGACAAGCAACAGAAAACTAAATGATTTAGAAGATGAGGTTGAAAAAGCTAAATTAAAAGCAAAAGAGATTTTTAGAGGAAGCTGAAAAATGCACTTTCTAAGGCTAAAGAAATAGAATTGAAGGCTAAAGAAAAGCATATCAAATTAAAAGAAGAAGTTGAAAAAGAAGCAAGAAGTATCAAAAATGAGATAGTTCAAAAAGAAGCTAGAATTTTGAAAAAGAAGAAATCTTAGATGGTAAGATTGAAAAATTGAAGACAAAAAGTGCTGAGTTAGAAAAAATTAACGAAGAACTTGAAGAAAAAGAAAAGAAATAGAAGGATTAAAAAAGAAACAAGAAGAAGAATTAGCAAGAGTTAGTGAACTTTCTAGAGCAGAAGCAAGAGAAATTTTATTAAATAAGGTTAGAGAAGATCTAACTCTATGAAAATGGCTCTAACTATAAGAGAGTACGAAAAATAAATTAGACGAAGAAAAAGAAAAATTAGTCATATTATCTACTGCTATTGGAAAAAGCTGCTGCTGATTATGCTGCTGATGCAACAGCATTCAGTTATAAATCTACTAAATGATGAAAATGAAAGGTAGAATAATAGGTAGAGAAGGAAGAAATATTAGAATAGAAGCCTTAACAGGCGTTGATGTGATAATTGATGATACTCCCTGAAGCTGTTGTATTATCTTTGTTTTGATGGAGTTAAGAGAGAAATCGCAAGACTTACAATTGAAAAATTGATTACAGATGGAAGAATACATCCAGGTAAGAGAAGAAAATCGTAAACAAAAGAAAGATGTAGAAAGAAATAATTGCTGCTGGAGAAGAAGCATTACTAGAATTATCTATTACCAATGCACCCAGAAATTATTAAAACTTTAGGAAGATTGAAGTATAGAACAAGTTATGGTCAAAAATGTATTGACTCACTCTATAGAAGTTGTAAAAATTGCCTCTACATTGGCAGCAGAAATTGGTGCAGATGTTGAGCTTTGCAAAAAGAGGTGGATTACTTTCACGATATAGGAAAAGTTTTAGTAAATGAAATAGAAACTTCTCATGCAATTGTTGGAGGAGAATTTGTTAGAAAAATCGGAGAAAACCAGATGTTGTAAATGCCGTAATGGCTCACCATAATGAAGTTGAGTTTGAAACCATTGAAAGCAATTCTAGTTCAAGGGTTGATGCTGTTTCTGCTCAAGACCAGGAGCTAGAAGAGAAACTTTAACTGCTTACATAAAGAGACTAGAAGGATTAGAAGAAATTGCAAATTCATTTGATGGAGTTGAATCATCTTATGCAATTCAAGCCGGTAGAGAATTGAGAATAGTTATCAATCCAGATAAGATTGATGATGATGAGCTGTGTTGATGTCAAGAGAAGTGGCTAAGAAAATTCAAGATACTATGCAGTATCCGGGACAAATAAAAGTTACAATCTTGAGAGAAACAAGAGCGGTTGAATATGCAAAATAATATTTTTGGATAAGTGTCAATAAAGATTGGCACTTATGTAAATAAGCTAAAAATCTAATTTCTATTTTTATTTTGAGTTTTAAATAATTGTTTTGCAAAAACAAAATTAAAACAAATATATTATAAAATCTTATGTTTATACAAAAAGATATTATATTTTAATACGGATTTTATATATTTGATATATATATAAGTAAAATATAATAGAGTTATCAAAGAGAAGGTGGATTTTACTGTCCAGATGAATAAAAACAAAACTAAATATAAAAATATAAAATAGAGGCATATATGTAAGGTAGAGTAAAGATATTAAGGTATAAGAAAGCCGATGCTTTACTACGAAGAGCATAGTTGCCGAAAGAAAAATTTTATTGCTTATGATTAATTTTCTTGGTTAATGTTGACGAACATTGACTGTCATGTTCTTATGAATATGGAGAGCTATTTATAGTTTTTCTTTAATTCAACAGAATAAGACTGGGCAAAACCACGAGATCTCTATTTTTATTATAGTAGTTAAATGTTTTAAGGAGGAATGGTATGAAATCATTAATCAGATTGAGAATGAGTTCTCACGATGCACATTATGGTGGAAATTTAGTTGATGGAGCTAGAATGCTACAACTTTTGGAGACGAAGCACAGAGCTTTTTAATCTCAATTAGATGGAGATGAAGGATTGTTTAAAGCTTATGACAGTGTAGAGTTTATGGCTCCAGTTTTTTTGCAGGATTATATTGAAGCTGTCGGAGAAAATTGTAAATGTCTGGAAATAGTTCAAGAAAAGAGATGGTGTTTGAAGCAAGAAAAAGTTATAGTCTTAGACTCTGATATATCAGAGTCAGCAGCTGACGTTTTAGCAGAGCCAATAGTTGTTTTAGAGCAAGTGGAACTTAGTAACACTCAAAAGATAAACAAAGATAAATTATAACTGAGGAGGGAAAAATGGAAAAATTAATAATCACTGCAGCTATTTGTAGGGCTGAAGTAATGAAAGAAAAATAATCCAGCTGTTCCTTACACAGTTGAAGAAATAGCAAGAGAAGCTGAATTGACTTTATAAAGCTGGAGCAAGTATCATCTCATTTACAGTGAGAGAAGATGATGGAACTCCAACACAAGATAAAGAGAGTTTAGAAAATGCATAAAAAGCTATCAAAGAAAAATGCCCTGATGTAATAATTCAACCATCAACTGGTGGAGCTGTTGAATGACAGACTTAGAAAGATTACAGCCAACTGAATTACATCCAGAAATGGCAACATTAGATTGTGGAACTTGTAACTTTGAGGAGATGAAGCTTTTGTCAATAGAAAATACAATTAAAAATTTCGGGAAAAATTCTCATGAAAGAGGAGTTAAACCTGAGATTGAAGTTTTTGATAAGGGTATGATTGACTATGCTATAAGATTTCAAAAACAAGGATATATTCAAAACCAATGCACTTTTGATTTTGTTTTAGGTGTACAAATGTCAGCTTCTGCAAGGGATTTGGTATTTATGGCAGAAAGTATACCAGAAGGTTCAACTTGGACAGTTTCAGGTGTAGGTAAGAGTGAATTTCAAAATGGCAGCCCTTGTGATTGTTATGGGAGGACATGTAAGAGTCGGGCTTTGAAGACAATGTTTATATTGAAAAGGGAGTTTTTAGCAAAAATCTAATGGAGAGCTAGTTGAAAAAAGTTGTAAGACTTGCAAAAGAATTAGGAAGAGAAATTGCAACTCCAGATGAAGCAAGAGAAATATTAGGATTAAAAATAAAAAGTAAAAAGGAGAATGGTAGGTATGAAAAAGGTTGTAAATACGAACACATAGAGTTATAGAACCAGCTGGAGTTTTACCATCAACCAGCAATGAAAAATTTCTAATGATATGGAATTATTCTCAAATGAAATTTTAATAGATGTTATTGCATTAAATATAGATTCAGCATCATTTACTCAAATTGAAGAAGAAGCAGGGCACGATGTCGAAAAATAAAAGCTAAAAATAAAAGAAATAGTAGCAACAAAAAGTGAAAGATGCAAAACCCTCATAACAGGTTCTGGTGGAATGCTTTATAGGAACTGTTGAAAAATTGGAGATGACCTAGTTGGTAAAACTAATTTGAAAGGTTGGAGATAAAATAGCAACTCTTGTTTCTTTATCTTTAACCCATTAAGAATAGATGAAATAATTGATGTTAAACCCGATATAGATAGAGTTGAAATAAAAGGTAAAAGCAAATATTATTTGAAAGTGGAATTTATGCAATTTTTACCAGAAGATATGTCAGAAACTTTTAGCTTTTAGCTGCTCTTGATGTTGCTGGAGTTCTGCAAGTTGCAAAACTTGTAAACCTTTGTCAAGCTGCTGCAATCTTAGGATCAGCTGGAAAAATCTGGAATGCTTTGTGCTTATGAAGCTGTTAGAGAGTAGGACCCTACTGGAAGAGTTATAGGAGCTGTAAGAAATGAAAAGAAAAGCTTTTACTTGAAAGAGTTAGTCTGCAAGTAAAAGTTGTTATAGCTGATGCAACAAAAACCTATTGATGTTTTGAATGCAGTCTTAGAAGCTAATGATGGTAAAGAAGTAGATGTTGCACAAACTGTGCAAAATGTTGCACACTGAAATGTCAACTATATTACCAGTTAAAGAATTTGGTATAGCTTATTTCTTCTCAATGGCAACTGCATTTACAAAAGCTGCACTGGGAGCCGAAGGTGTAGGGAAAAAGATATAACTATGATAGTTGAAATGGATATACTGTTGACCATAGCGCAATAACTCTAGAAGAATTAAGAGAAAGTGCAGCTTTAAGAGAAATATTTAACGAACTATATTTGTAAAATAATTAAAGAGATTAAAGGAAATATATTATAAGGAGATGATATTATGAATACAGTTAACATAAGAGCAAAAATTTTTTTCCAAGAGTTACTGATGAAGAATGGAACGATTGACTTGGCAAGTATAGAATAGAAAAATTGATGACTTGAAAAATTTGTTGATTTGAGTACTGAAGAAGAAGAGGAGTTAAAAAGAACCTTTGAAACTTTAAGAATGGCTGATCACTCCATATTATTTTTCATTAATAGATATGAATAGTGATAGATGTCCTGTCAGAAAACAAGCAATACCTACAATTCAAGAATTACATCAAGCTGATGCGATTTGTTAGACCTGTTGCACGAAGATGAAGATTCTCCAACACCTGGACTAACTCACAGATATCCAGATAGAGTATTGCTTCTAATAACAGATATGTGTTCAATGTATTGCAGACATTGTACTGTAGAAGATTTGCAGGATCAAGTGATGATGCAATGCTCTATGGATAGAATAGATAAAGCTATTGAATATATAGCAAAAACTCCACAAGTAAGAGAGGTGTATATCAGGTGGAGATGCTTATTAGTTTCTGATAAAAATTAGAAACAATCATTCAAAATTAAGAGCTATACCTATGTTGAAATAATTAGAATAGGAAGCAGGACACCAGTTGTATTACTCTCAAAGAATTACTCCAGAATTATGTGATATGTTGAAGAAATATCACCCAATTTGGTTGAATACTCATTTCAATCACCCACAAGAAGTGACACCTGAAGCTAAAAAGCTTGTGAAATGTTGGCAAATGCAGGGTTCCTTTAGGAAAACCAAACAGTTCTTTTTAAGAGGGATAAATGATAGTGTTCCTGTAATGAAGAGATTAGTTCTATGATTTAGTAATGATGAGAGTAAGACCTTATTATATTTACCAATGTGATTTATCTATGGGACTTGAACATTTCAGAACACCAGTTTCTAAAGGTATAGAAATCATTGAAGGTGTAAGAGGACATACATCAGGATATGCAGTTCCAACATTCGTTGTTGACGCACCTGGTGGTGGAGGAAAAACCCAGCACGCCCTCAATATGTAATTTCTCAATCTCCTGAAGAGAAGTTTGAGAACTTTAAAGGAGTTATAACAACTTACACTGAACCTACTGATTATGTTCACGAAACCTTGTTATGACGAAGAAAAATTTGAAAATGTATGAAATAAGTGGAGCTGAGATGTTGGATGAAGGATTGAAAATGTCTTTGAACCAAGCCACTTAGCAAGACACGAAAGAAATAAAAAGAGCTGCAGCAGAAGCTGAAGGGAAATAAAAATGTTAGACACTTATAAGCTTATCAAAAATTACAAGAGAATATCTATAATTGAATGGAAAAATGTCGGAAAAACTACACTTTAATAAACTTATAAGTGATATTGGCAAAAGAAAAAGATAGGACTGACTCCATAGGGGAGAGATGAGAGGACGTAGATATTGTAACAAATACTGACAAACCAAGAATTTACGTAAGAGAAGATAGTATTATAGCAACAGCAAGAAATTGCTTGAACAAGTGTGATATAACAAAGGAAATTTTTATGTTACAGACTTTAAATACCCCTATGGGAGACATAGTTCTAGTGAGAGCTTTTATCTGATGGTTAGGATATTGCAGACCATCGTACACAAGCAGGTCATAGTTGTAGAACCTATGGAAAAAGTTTGGTAGTGAACTATCAATAGTTGACGGAGCGTTAGGAAGAAAAAGTACAGCAATAGTGAAGCAAGTGATGCAAACGATTTTATCTACTGGAGCTCGCTCTATCTTTTAGATATGTTAAAAAGTAGTTGAAGAAACTAAAAAGGCAGTTTATTTTTAAAACTTGAAGAAGTTGAAGGAAGAAATAAAAAGAAAAGTAAGAAAATTCAAGGAAGAAAAAGTTATTTTATTTTATAAGAATGATGAAATAAAAATTTTAAATGTAGATAATTCTATTGATTTATCAAATAATCTAAAAGAGTATTTAAGAAAAGGTTTAGAATATTTCATATAAGGGGTGCAATAACTCCAAAAAGTTATAGAAGCTTTTATAAACATATAGGGGAGCTTATGAAAAATTACAATCTTGGAGAAGACGGAACGAAATTTTTCTTGGATAGTCTCTTTTAAATAAAGCTAAACCATGTGAAATTGACTTTAAAGTGTTGAATGGAATAAATTTATTATTTGTAACAACAAATCCTCATTCACCATTAGGAGTTGATTTTCAAAAAGGAAGAATTTAAAAGAGAATGGAGAAAGAAGTTTTCTGCACCTGTAATTGATGTGTTAGGAGAATAGAATGAGATTTATTGATGAGAATAGCCTATATAGATTAAATTTTAAAGAATTATTGTCGAGAGTTGACGTTTTCTCAGCTATGGGAAACAAAAATTAAATAGCATTGAAAAATTTTTACTTGGACAAGAAGAAAAAGTTAGAAAAAGAATTTAAGAATGGAGAAAAATCCAAAAATTTTATTTCTGAAAATAAAAGAGAAATAATGGAAATTGAAGCTGTTATTCATAGATTTAAAGACATAGTTGTAGAAAATTCTTTGGTTGATATACTTGATACTGTAGATATATTTGAAATAAAAACTCAGATTATGTCTATGATAGACTTGAATAATTATTTAATATGAAAATATATTTCAGATTTTAAATTAAATGATATGCTCGGAATTATTTAAAATACTTGATCCGAAATGATGAAAAAGATAGCAACATTTTTATATTTATGAATCTTATTCAGTAATTTTAAAAAGAAATCTCGTAGACAGAAAAAGAAGTAGAAAATAGATTGTTTAGTGAATCGGACTACGATGTAATAAAAAGTTTAAAGATGTAAAGATTATCTATATTAGTTGATGAAGAAAAAGAAGAATTTAAAAATAAGAAAAATTTGACTCATGCTATAAAATCTTATGCAGAAAAGTTTTTAGAAAAATGTCGACAGAATAGGGAGATTAGATTTTATACTTCACAGTTAGATTTGTTAGAGAATACAATGGAATTAAACCCATTGTATCAAGAAAAAGAGAAATTATTTTAGAAGAAGCTGTAAATTTAGAAGTTAAAGAAGTCTTAGAAACATAAAAATATACAACTATTAGTATAAAACTTGGTGTCGGAACAACTATGATAACAGGTGCTAATATGGGTGGTAAGAGCGTAGCACTTAAAAACAGTTGCAGAAAACGTGTATTGTTTCATATGGATTTTTGTATTTGCAAAGTCTGCGTATGTACCTTTGTTAGATTTCATATTTTTGTAGTCTGATGATATGCAGGATATACTGCAAAAGGTTTAGGCTACTTTTCGAGCAGGAAATAATAAAACTTAAAGAAGTTAATGATTGCATTAAGTCAGGTTCTGGTTTACAGTGTTTGACGACTTTGTTGAGGTCACAAATCCTCAAGAGGGGCAAAAATTCGCGAGAGCTTTAGCAAAATATTTAAATGAGAAATCAGTATATCAATAATTCAACACATTTTGATTCAGTTGTTGAAAAATAATATGAAACATTATCAAGTTGTTGGACTTAAAAATTTAGATTTTGAAAACTTGAAAATAAATTGAAAGTGACTAATCTTTTAGAAACGATCCAAGATATTATGATTTCACTTTGGAAGAAAGTAGATACGGAAGTTCCAAAGGATGCTTTAAATATAGCAAAAATTATTAGGGTTGGATGAAAAATTTCAGAAATGATATATAGAGAGTATAAAACAGGAGGAAAAGTAATGGCAAAAATTGATCTTGATTGGGGACTTAGAAAGAGGCTCGTGAATCTGCTAAAAATTGCAAGCCTGACTCACACATCTGATGCACATAGTACTGTTACAGTTGAAAGAACAATTTGTAGATTATTAGAATAGATGATAGATGAGTTTGGAGTTCCATTGCCAAAACGTTGTTGTGGACTTCATAAAAGATAATGGAAATATACTTTGGGAGTTGCAAAACATATTGGAAATGCAATGACAGAAACTGGATTACAACCTCAAGAAATAGCAGAAAAATTGCTAAAAAGAATTAGATATTACAAAATGCATGCAGATGATGATTTTGACATCAAATTGGCTTTAAAGGATATTACCTCATGCAACTGTTGAAAGAATAAAGAGTAACAGAAAAGCAAGAGAAAATTATTTTCGAGAACAATTCGGTGGAGATAAAAAGGTCCCTACATATATGTTATAGTTGCAACTGGAAAGATTTGATGAAGACGTTACTCAAGCGGTTGCTGGCTGCAAGACAAGGTGATGTTGTGGCAGTTATAAGAACAACTGGGACAATCACTTCTTGACTTTGTACATTTTCGGAGCAACAACTGAAGGTTTCTGGAGGAACAATGGCGACTCAAGAAAACTTTTAGAATAATGAGAAAGGCTCTTGATGATGTTGGAGTTGAACTTGGAAGATATATAAGGCTTTGTAACTATTGCTCAGGATTATGTATGCCAGAGATAGCTGCAATGGGAGCATTAGAAAGACTTGATATGATGCTTAATGATGCATTGTATGGAATTTTTATTTAGAGATATAAATATGAAAAGAACTCTAGTTGACCAATTCTTTCCTCAAGAATTATAAATGGTTTTGCTGGAGTAATAATAAATACTGGGGAAGACAACTATTTAACAACGGCAGATGCAATTGAAGAAGCTCATACAGTTTTAGCTTCTCAATTTATTAACGAACAATTTGCATTAATAGCAGGTTTGCTAGAAGAACAAATGGACTTGGACATGTATTTGAAATGGAACCAGGAACAGAAAATGGATTTTTATTAGAACTTGCTCAAGCACAAATGGCAAGAGAACTTCCTCAAAGTATCTTTAAAGTATATGCCACCTACAAAATTTATGACAGGAAATATTTTAAAGGACATATACAAGATGCTTTATTTAATATCGTAACAATAACAACAGGACAAAAAGTACACTTATTAGAATGCTTACAGAAGCAATCCACACACCTTTTGTCGTCTGACAGAGCCTTATCTATAGAAAAATGCAAAATATATTTTCAATAACTTAAAAGATTTTGGAAAATGATATAGAATTTAAAAAGGTGGAATTATGAATACAAGAGCTCAAGAAGTTCTTTAAAAGCTGCCGATTTATTAAAAACAATTGAAACAATGGGAATTTTTAAAACTATTGAAAAAGGAGTATCTGGTGGAGTTAGAAGACCTATTGACTGTGGGAAAAGGACTTGCGGGAGTTTTTGAAAAGATGCAACATACTTCAACCCTTTCATTCCATTGATGTTAGGAGGGATAGATAATGAGTTCAGGATTATATTCTACAGAAAAAGAGATTTTTGATACAACGCTTGATTTGACTAAAGTTAGACCTTATGGAGATACAATGAATGACGGAAAAAGTTCAAATGAGTTTTACTCTTCCAGTCCCTTGTAATGAAAAAGGTGTCGAAGCTGCACTACAACTTGCTAGAAAAATGGATTTGTAAATCCAGCAGTAGCTTTCAGAAGCCTTTGATAAAGAATTTTTATGTTGTATATGGAGCAACTTTACAGTGTTGATTATACTGCAATAAAAGTTCAAGCATTAGAAATAGATACTATGGATATGATAGGAATGTGAAAATATATTGAAGAAAAACTTTGATAGAGAAGTTGAAATGGTTGGAGCAAGTACAGGAACAGATGCTCATACAGTTGGAATTGATGCTATTATGAATATGAAAGGTTGCAGGGCATTATGGTCTTGAAAGATATAAAGGTGTTAGAGCTTATAATTTAGGTAGCCAAGTTCCTAACGAAGAATTTATTAAAAAGCTATAGAATTAAAAGCTGATGCATTACTTGTATCTCAAACTGTAACACAAAAGGATGTGCTATATTCAAAATTTAATAAATTTAGTTGAACTATTAGAAGTTGAAGGTCTAAGAGATAAAATTATTTTAATAGCTGGTGGAGCAAGAATAACTAACGATTTAGCAAAAAGAATTAGGATATGATGCAGGATTTGGACCAGGAAAATATGCGATGATGTTGCTACATTTATTTTAAAAAGAAATGGTTCAAAAGAGGTATGAAATAAGAAAAGGTATTTGGTATAAGGCTTTTAAAAAGAATTTATTATAAGGAATATGGTTGGAAATAAATAGCAAAGAGTTGCAATACTATATGTTATCATTGGTCAACTTGTTTTTGAGAAAAGAGGTCGCATTAATCAATAGTACTTAGTTGGAGATCGAAAGTCTATGAAGAGTAAGGAAAGGGAAAGATGCCGAAGTGAATTTGTCAAAAAATTTGTGGGGATATGTTGAACAAGCACATAACTGTCTTTTGTAAAAATAATTACAAAGTTGAGCTTTATCTTTAAAACATCAAAGTGTTAAATATATATTTTTCATAGTATAATTTTTTTAACTTTGCTGTTTTAATGGCAAAAGTTTTTATTTCTCACCATATAACAAGATGAAAAATAAATTATATTATGGAGGTTTTTGGTATGAAAGCACTATTAAAATTAAGTCCAGTATTTGTTCTGGCAGCACTAATGATTTTTAGGTTTTGATGCACTGATATCTGCACCATTAGCAACAATTTATGCTTGTTTTATTGCAATGTTTTTCAAATCAAAAATTCAATACTGTTATTGATCATGCAATAGACAATGTAAAAGAAATTCAAATTGCATTATTCATTTTAATGGCAGCTTATGCAATGGCGGAAGCATTTATGTCAACAGGTGTTGAGCAGCTCTTATTATTATTGCTTTTAAAAGTTGGAATTACAGGAAAACTGTTGCAGTAGTTGGAGCAGCAATAACAGCAATTCTATCTATAGCAACAGGAACATCTATGAGGGAACATTTGCAGCTTGTGCTCCAATATTCTTATGGCTTAACTATAGTTGGAGGAAATATTGCTTTTGACAACAGCAGCAATAGCAGGGGGAGCATGTTTCGAGATAACATTGGTCTTATATCAGATACTACAATAGTAAGTTCTGGAATACAAAGAGTTGAAGTTATAAGAAGAATTAGACACCAAGGAGTATGGTCAGGATTAGTATTAGTAACAGGAATAATAATATTTGCGGTTGTGGATATGCTATGGATTTACCTTCGACAGTAGGGAGATGCTTCAGCAGCTATTAACAGTATTCCACAAGAAACAATGACTTTTGGCAGAAAAGAAAGAAAGCGGCAGTTACTTTACTGAACAAGTAAAAATGGAGTTCCTTTTATATATGGCAGTACCATTGGTAATAGTTTTGATTCTGGCATTTATGCGGATACCAAACATTTATTTGTTTATTCTCTGAATTTTCTTTTGCATTTGTATTTGGAAAATTTGCTGGAACAGTTGGAACAACAAACGAATATCTTCAAAATGATGATGGGTGGCTTTGTTTCAGCTGGAGGTTGGGTAATAGTTATGATGATGTGGGTTGCTGCATTTGGAGGAATTATGAAGAGATGAATGCATTTGAACCCTGTATCAAAAATTATTATCTCGTACTCAGGAAGTGTAAGACACTAATGTTCTATAACGGACTTCTATGTATAATAGAAATGCTGTTTTGCAGATGAAATGGCACAAATAGTTACAATAGGACCTATTATTAGAGAAATGGTTGACGACAATGTTGAAGGATCTGAAGAAGATTTATATGTATTAAAAACTAAGAAATGCAACATTTAGTGATGCTATGGGTGTATTCGGTTCTCAATTAATTCCTTGGCACGTTTACATTGGATTCTATATTGGAATTGCAACTATAGTTTATCCTTTATGATGAATTTATACCCTTGGGATATTATAAAATATAACTTTATAGCTATCATAGCTGTATTTAGTATGTTAATCTTAACTTTAACTGGCCTTGACAGATTAATACCATTATTTAAATTGCCTTCAGAACCAGCTGCTAAGATTAAAAATATAATAAATAATATAAAACTCATTTCTAATTTTTATAAAGAGACAACGTTATTTTGACGTTGTCTTTTATATATATAAAATTAGAATTAAGAAAGATAAAAATAAAAAGTAGTTAGAATATTCTTATTTTATTTAATATAGAAATAATTTATCTTTTTATATCTCTATGCTACAATCAAGAGAAAAATATGTTTTTATAAAAGGGAGTGATTGTGGTACGATACATTAAAAAGAAAGATTTTAAGATACGTAAAAATTTGAAACAAGATCAGATGAAACAGTGATACAATTCCTTCTACACCTTCTCAAATGGAATTTGCAAAAATGTTGAAGAAAGAATTAGAGGATTTAGGTTTAGAAAATGTTTTTATAAACAAAGCTTGTTTTGTAAATGCAACACTACCTCAGCAATATTGATAAAAAGTTAAAACTATAGGTTTTATAGCCCATATGGATACAGCAGATTTTAATGCAGTTGGAATTAGTCCAAAAATTATAGAAAATTATGATGGTAAGGATATAGTTTTTGAATGAAGAAAAATATTGTGATGAAAGTTGATGAATTCTCAAATTTAAAAATTATATTGGAAAAACTTTAATTACAACAGATGGAACGACTTTTAGGTTCAGATGATAAGTCTGGTATAGTTGAAATCATTGAAGCTGTAAAATATTTAATTAAACATCCTGAGATAAAAAGATGGGGAAGTCAAAATGGCTTTTGGACCAGATGAAGAGATTGGAAGAGGAGCAGATTATTTTGATGTAAAAAGAATTTGCAGCAGACTATGCTTATACTATGGATGGTGGAGCTGTTGGAGAACTTGAGTATGAAAGTTTTAATGCAGCTCAAGCTATATTTACAATAAAAAGGTGTAAGTGTCATCCAGGTACAGCAAAAGGAAAGATGATAAATGCAGGGCTTATTGCAGCAGAAATTATATCAATGTTTCCTAAAGATGAAGTTCCAGAAAAACAGAGGGATATGAAGGATTTTATTATTTGTGTAATGTAGAAGCAAGTTGTGAAGACGGACAGGTTATCTATATCATAAGAGACTCATGACAGAGAGAAATTTAATGCTAAGAAAAATTTGTGGAAGAAATAGCAAAAATAAATGAAAAATATCCAAAAAGTTGTTGAATTAGAAATGAAAGATCAATATTATAATATGGGAGAAATTATAAAAGATCATATGTACGTTGTGGATATAGCAAAAGAAGCTATGGAAAAGGTAGGAGTAACTCCACTTATAAAAGCAATTCGTGAGGAACTGATGGATCTAAAATTTTCGTTTATGGATTACCAACTCCAAATATTTTTGCAGGGGGAGAAAAATTTATGGGAAATATGAGTTTGTGGCTCTTGAAAGTATGGAAAAAGCAAATGGATGTAATAATAGAAATTATAAAATTAAATGTAGATAAGTAAGGAAAGGAAATAAGGTTTTAAGGTATGAAATTTTTACCAACTACAAGAGAAGAAATGTTGAAGCTTGGTTGGGATAGCTTGGATGTACTTCTAATTTCAGGAGATACATATTTAGATACTTCCTATAATGGAAGTGCTTTTAATAGGAAAATGGTTGCGGGAACATGGATTTAAGGTTGAATAATTGCTCAACCAGCAGTCGATGTTCCAGATGACATAACAAGATTAGAGAACCTAATTTGTTTTTGCAGTTTCTGGTGGTTGTGTCGATTCAATGGTTGCCAATTATACTGCAACAAAAAGAAGACAACTAAGATGATTTTACTCCTGAGGAGAAAATAACAAAAAGGCCAGATAGAGCAGTTTTGGTTTATGCTAATATGATACGCTGTTTCTTTAAAGGAACAACTAAAAATTGTAATTAGTGGGATAGAATCAAGCTTTGAGAAGAATTACTCACTATGATTATTGGACAAACTAAATTAAGAAAACCAATCTTATTTGATGCAAAGGCTGATATTTTATCTTATGGTATGGGAGAAATGTCGATGCTTTGAGTTAGCTAACGCTATAAAAATAATGAGAATTGGCAAAAATATTAGGGGCTTTTGTTATTTGAGTAAAGAGCCAAGAGAAGAATATTTATCTATTCCATCCTCATGCTGAATGTTTGAAAGTAAAGATAAGTTTACAGAGGCCTTTCACACTTTTTATTTGAATTGTGATCCGATAACAGCAAAGGGATTGTGTCAAAGATGTGACGATAGATATTTGATTCAAAAATCTCTCATCAAAGATTTATTCTCAAGAAATAATGGATAAGATTTACTGATGGAATTTGCCAGAGATGTCCACCTTATTATAAGAAAAATGGGGGCTGTTAGAGCTTTTGATACGATCAGATATTCAGTGACAAACCTCATAGAGGTTGCTATGGAGAATGTAATTTCTGTGCTATAGCTATTCATCAAGGAAGAACGATAATGTCACGTAGCCAAGAATCGATAGTGAAAAGAAGTAGAAAATATTGCAAAAATTCCAAAAATTTCACGGAAATATATCTGATGTTGGAGGTCCGACAGCTAATATGTATAATCTTGAATGCACTAAAAATTGAAATTAGGAGCTTGTCCTGATAGAAGATGCTTATATCCAAAAATGTCCACATCTAAAAGTAAATCATAATAATCAAGTAGAACTTTTTAAGAAAACTAAAGAAAAATTCCTAATATTAAGAAAATTTTTTATTGCTTTCAGGACTTAGATACGATATGATTTTAGATGACGATCAAATGTGGACAAATGTATTTAAAAGAGATTGTAAAAGATCATATTTCTGGTCAAATGAAGATTGCTCCAGAGCATACAGAAGATAAAAATTCATCTCTTATGGGGAAAGATGGAAAATCTTGTTTAAAATGAATTTAAAGAAAGATTTTATAAATTGAATAATGAACTTGGTAAAAACAATTTCTAACTTACTATTTGATCGCAGCTCATCCAGGATGTAAAGATGAAGATATGAAAGATTTAAAAATATGCTTCGAAAGAGTTGAAAGTAAATCCGAACAAGTACAAATTTTTACTCCAACACCTTCTACGTACTCAACATTGATGTATTATACTAGAAAAAGATCCATTTACTGGTAAAAATTATTTGTTGAAAAAGATAATGCACGTAAACAAAACAAAAAGATATTGTAACAGATAAAAGAAAAGATGGCAAAAATTAGGCTTTGGCTTTTTAGTGTGCAATTTATTTCACAATTTTTGAAATAAAAAGAAGCTAGAAAAAGGGATAAAACATAGTATTATTTAGAAAAATAAATATTTGTATAAATTATATGTATATGTTTGATTTTTGCAAAAATATTTTCCAAATTGTAATATTTAAGAACGTCATAATGTGAAAGTTATTGGAGGCAAGGATGCTAAAAACAGCATTTTGAATTATTAAAACTAATGGAAAAAGAAAAGCCTAGCTGAAATAGCAAATAGCTTATCTCTCACTGAAAGAGTGTGAGATATAAAATAAAACGAAATCAACCAAGAATTAGGGCAAAAAGAATAGAAATAAAGAAAAAGAAAGATATTATATTCTCTAACGGATGATGATACTGAAAAATTATTTGAAACTGTTGATAATGAAAAATATATCTATAGTCAAAAAGAAAGAGAAGAATTAATAGTCTTATATACTTTATTTAAAAAGAATACTTTTTGTTAAAAAGAAATATCTGAAAAATTAAATACTAGTAAGTCTACAGTAAGAAATGATATAAAAATTTAAAAAGCATTTTATCTAAATATAAAATTAATTTGTTACAAGATGATAAATTAAAATATTATTATGATTATTCAGAAACAGACTTTAGATATTTTATAGCTATATTTTTATACAAATATGTTAGTTTTGATGATAAATACGATAAAAATTTTTTGATGACATAAGCTATTTTTAGAAAAGTTATCTATAAAGAAATTAAAGCAGAATATATGCTTAGATTGATTCCGTTTCAAAAAGAATAAGAGAAGCAAAAATTGATTTTATGGATGAAACGCTTAATATATTAGTTATACTGATGGTTGTTTCCACAAAAAAAGAGATAAAAATAAAGACTTAATTATAGAAAAATGTCGATATTTTGAAAAACTAGAAGAATTTACACAATTGAAGGTTCTATTTCCAGACTTTAGTGAGCAGAATTTACTATTTTTACAGACTATCTTTTTAGAATAGGGAGAAGTGATAAAAATATATTTATTAAATTTCCTAATTGGCTATCTATAAATGTTGGAATTGATAAAGTTGTAAGAAGTTATGAGATAGAAGCTAAAAAGTGATTTTAAAAATTTACCCAAACTTCTAATGAAATTTTTTTACTATATTAAACCTTTGATTTATAGAACTAAAAAGAGAATAGAGTTAAAAACTCTATTTTGAAGGATGTTAAAGAGTTTTATCCCGAAGTTTTTTACTATTTTGAGAAAAATTTTTATCACTTAGAGGAAGTTATAAATGACAAAGTTTCGATGATGAAATAGCTTATCTGACTCCAATCTTTCTACAGGGCTTTATCAAGATAATAATAGAGTCATAAAAAGGAATTTTTAGTAACAACTTATAAAGAAAATGTTGCCCTTTTGAAAGAAGAAATAGAAAGTGAATTTTTAATCGAAATTGACAAGATACTTACTTTAACAAAGTTTGAATTATCTAAAGAGGATTTATATAAGTATGATTATATTTTTACTACATTTAATATAGAAGAAAGTTTGAATAATAAAAATAAATTTCTAAAAATAGTTGAGTTAAATCCACTTTAACGGAAAAGGATATTAAAAACTTGAAGATGCAGGACTTACTAAAAATAAGAAGATTAAAATGTCTCTTTATTAAAAGTTATCCTTGAAAAATTCGTCTAAAGTTGATGTATAGTACGTTCACTTGATGAAAATTTTTCTGAGAAAATTTATAATGATATTGAAAAAGAACGGGTTTTTGTTAAGTGATTTTATGAAAAAGAGAAAAATATTGTAGAAAACAAATTTTAAATCTTTCAAAGAAATTTAGAGAATTTTTGGAATTATCTTTCTTGAAAAAGATGATATTAATGATATCATAAATAGTAGCAAAAATCTTAATATGCATTCATTTTAAACGAAAAATAGCAGTGATTTTTATGAAAAGAAAAATAATGTTCAAGAAGATAATATTCTTAGTACAAATAAGGGTAAAAATTAAGATAAAAACAGAAAGATTGGAACACTAATATTAGTGAGTTTAAACTGTAGAAGAAAAATACAGACTGATTATATATGATTTTATAAAGTTATTTTTGAAAATAGAGAAACGATAGTTAATAACGATAGATTAAAAATCTATGATTATTTAATAAGTAACATCTAAAAATTAAAAAGGAGGAAAACTATTATGGGAACAGCCTTATGGACATCAGACACTATGAGTTTATGGGATAGTTTTATAACTTTTCTTATAGGATTTTTCAATAGTGTTTATATGTTTAGTAGCACTTGCATTGTTTATAATTATCTCTTCAAAAATTATAGGTCTTTATAGTAAAAGAAGAAGCACTCAAACCAGTTATAAACACTGTGTCGGCAGCAAATGCAAGTAGTCCAAAGCCAGTTGTTAAAGAAGACAACCAAGTTGAAGCTGAAAAATTTAGCAGTTATCATTGCAGCTATAAGTGAAGAATTAAGAGAGCCTGTTGAAAAATTTCAGTATTGTTAGCGTAACAGAAATCTAAAAATTAAAAATTAATTAAAAGAAATTAGAAAGGAGAAAAATGAAATACGTAGTAACAGTAAATGGTAAAAAAATTTGAGGTTGAAGTTGAAAAAGTAGGAGGAGCAAAGATCATTGTCTCGTCAACCAGTAGAAAGAGGAGAAAGAACAGTAGCTGCAGCAGCTCCAGTAGCACTCTGCACCAGCTGCAACTCCATTCATAAGTAGCCCAAAT
>BNJS01002049.1_pt1 | contig 186671 bp, 202 predicted proteins | sample 8540461 | NCBI WGS metagenome assembly BNJS01 (sample SAMD00202454, study PRJDB9452) | human saliva metagenome | isolation source: human saliva | place: Japan
GTTTCAATCATGGCTTTGAGAAATTCTTCTTCAAACTCAGGTGCCATATCCTTGCAGGCACTATCTGCAAGAAGGCCATCAATCAAAGTCCCAGGCATCATTCCTCTTTCGTCAGGAGCCAGCCACTTAGGAGATATCCGGTATCTCTGATAGCTATTGAGGAAACCTTCAAGAAACTGACGATAGTGCTCTGGAATAATCAAGGCAAAGAGTGGGAATGAAGTGCGGAAGGTATCCCAAAAACCATTATTGGTAAAGAGAAGACCTGGTTTGATAGTTCCTGAAGCAAGGTCTATGAATAGTCTCGCCTTGCTCTATTTACCTCATAGAAGGTTTGTGGGAAAAGAAAGAGTCTATAAAGACAGTGATCAAAAAATGTTCTGTCTACTGGACCAGATTCCACGACATCAAAACGGCCTAGAAGGTCTTCCCAACTTGCTTTAGCCTCTGACTTCGTTTCTTCAAAGTCTTTTCTAGGCAGATTAAAGAAAGCTTGTTCTTTGGAAATAAATGAAGTGGCTAGTTGAACTAGAGTTTCTGCTCCAGCCAAGTCGATACGCCAGTCTTGCCCCACTTGATTGATAGATAGAATATCCGTAGAGAATGCGAGAGCAGTAAACATGACGAGGGGACTTTTGTTGGTTTCGGTTAATCCGCTTTGACCAAGGCTGACAGTACGCTCATCTACTTGCTCTAATGATAAATCATCAGTTGCATGCAGATAGAGTGAGAGCTTCTTGCCTTGTATCTGTCTTAGTTGAATAGAAGCCCCATAGCAAGTAGGTGTGAGTTGGGTTTCAATCTGATAACGCTCAGAAAAAATTCTGAGATAATGGGGATTGAAAATAGCACGATCAAGGTTATAAGAAGACTGACGATGGAAGAGGGTGTCGTCACTGATTTCTCCTGTAACAGGAGTCAGTAGCAACCAAGAATAATCACCAATCCAAGGGCTAGGCTGATGGGTTAGTCGAATACCCTGAAATATGGGAAGATGGGGATCAAAAAACCAAGACCCTTCCTGGTCACTAGTTTGTGGAACAAAGTAATTCATCCCAAAAGGTACTCCAGCGTAAGGTAGGGTATTTCCCCGTGAAAAGGCATGCTTGCTAGCGGTGCCAAAACGCGTATCAATGGTTTCAAGTATAGGTTTCATAGTGATTTCCTTCAGTAGTTTTCTACATTATATCAGAAAAAAAGGATACTTTTAGAAAATGACTTCAAAATATAACAATTTTGTAGAATAATGACTAACATTTGTGTATATATTTTCTGGGCTAAAAGCTATATACTGAAAATGAAAATTTGTTTGAAAGAGGCAAAATAGTTTATGGTTTATTCTAAAGAAATTGTCAGAGAGTGGCTAGATGAGGTAGCGGAGCGTGCCAAGGAACATCCTGAATGGGTGGATGTCTTTGAGCGTTGCTACACAGATACCTTAGATAATACAGTTGAAATTTTGGAAGATGGCTCGACTTTTGTCCTGACTGGAGATATCCCAGCTATGTGGTTGCGGGACTCGACAGCCCAGCTGAGACCCTATCTTCATGTTGCTAAAAGAGATCCTCTCTTGCGTCAGACCATTGCAGGTTTGGTCAAACGTCAGATGACCTTGATCCTCAAGGATCCCTATGCTAACTCTTTTAATATTGAGGAGAACTGGAAGGGGCACCACGAAACAGACCATACAGACCTCAATGGCTGGATTTGGGAACGCAAGTATGAAGTAGATTCGCTTTGCTACCCCTTGCAGTTGGCTTATCTCCTTTGGCAAGAAACTGGTGAGACCAGCCAGTTTGATGAAACGTTTGTTACAGCGACCAAGGAAATCCTTCATCTTTGGACGGTGGAACAAGACCATAAAAACTCACCTTATCGCTTTGTTCGAGATACCGATCGTAAGGAAGACACTTTGGTAAATGATGGTTTTGGTCCTGACTTTGCCGTGACAGGAATGACCTGGTCAGCCTTTCGTCCAAGTGATGACTGCTGTCAGTATAGCTACTTGATTCCGTCCAATATGTTTGCAGTCGTTGTCTTGGGTTATGTCCAGGAAATCTTTGCAGAATTGAATCTAGCTGATAGCGAGAGCATGATTGCTGATGCCAAACGTCTCCAAGCTGAGATTCAAGAAGGAATCGAAAACTACGCCTACACAACCAACAGTAAGGGTGAAAAGATTTACGCCTTTGAAGTGGATGGTCTAGGAAATGCTAGCATCATGGACGATCCTAACGTACCAAGCTTGTTAGCGGCTCCCTATCTTGGGTACTGTGATGTGAACGATGAAGTCTATCAAGCAACTCGTCGCACCATTTTGAGCCCTGAAAATCCTTACTTCTACCAAGGAGAATACGCTAGTGGCCTCGGAAGTTCGCATACCTTCTATCGTTATATCTGGCCGATTGCCCTTTCTATCCAAGGTTTGACAACAACCGATAAGGCGGAGAAGAAATTCTTGCTAGATCAGCTCGTCGCCTGCGATGGTGGAACAGGAGTGATGCACGAAAGCTTCCACGTAGATGATCCGACTAAATACTCACGTGAATGGTTCTCTTGGGCTAATATGATGTTCTGCGAATTGGTCTTGGATTACCTGGATATTCGCTAATGAGCTATCGCTCAATAGATTTTAAATTTAAGTTAGAATGAGGTTTTACTCATGGAAAATGTTGTTGTACATATTATTTCTCACAGCCACTGGGATCGTGAGTGGTATCTACCTTTTGAAAGTCACCGGATGCAATTGGTGGAACTCTTTGATAATCTATTTGATCTGTTTGAAAATGATCCTGAGTTCAAGAGTTTCCACTTGGATGGCCAAACCATTGTCCTAGATGACTATCTAGAAATTCGCCCTGAAAACCGTGACAAGGTGCAGCGTTATATCGACGAAGGCAAATTGAAGATTGGGCCATTCTATATCTTGCAGGACGATTACTTGATTTCCAGTGAAGCGAACGTTCGCAATACCTTGATTGGACAAGCGGAATGTGCTAAATGGGGCAAGTCAACTCAAATCGGCTACTTCCCGGATACCTTTGGAAATATGGGACAGGCTCCTCAAATCCTTCAAAAATCAGGGCTTCACGTAGCAGCCTTTGGTCGTGGTGTCAAACCGATTGGATTTGACAATCAAGTCCTCGAAGATGAGCAGTTTACCTCTCAATTTTCTGAGATGTATTGGCAGGGGGCGGATGGTAGCCGTGTACTCGGCATTCTTTTTGCCAACTGGTACAGTAACGGGAATGAAATTCCAGTGGATAAAGATGAGGCTTTGACTTTCTGGAAACAAAAATTAGCAGACGTCCGTGACTATGCATCGACAAACCAATGGTTGATGATGAACGGCTGTGACCACCAGCCTGTACAGAGAAATATTAGTGAAGCCATTCGTGTGGCTAATGAACTCTTCCCTGATGTTACCTTTATTCATAGCTCTTTTGACGAATATGTGCAAGCATTGGAAAGTGCGCTCCCTGAGCAATTATCAACGGTCACAGGTGAGTTGACCAGCCAGGAAACCGATGGTTGGTACACTCTGGCGAACACCTCTTCTTCACGCGTTTACCTCAAACAAGCTTTCCAAGAAAATAGTAACTTGTTAGAGCAAGTGGTGGAACCTTTGACTATCATCACTGGTGGCCACAACCACAAGGATCAATTGACCTATGCTTGGAAGACCCTCTTGCAAAATGCGCCACACGATAGTATTTGTGGATGTAGTGTGGATGATGTTCACCGTGAAATGGAAGTTCGTTTTGCCAAGGTCAATCAAGTCGGAAACTTTGTCAAGACCAACCTTCTCAATGAGTGGAAAGAGAAATTAGCGACTCAGAAAGCCCAGAGTGAACAGCTCTTTACGGTGATTAACACTGGCTTGCATGGCAAGGTGGACACTGTCAGCACGGTTAGTGATGTAGCGGTTTGTCCATTTAAGGAATTGCACCCGACAGAGGGCTTCAAGAAAATGGCTGCTTTGACCTTGCCAGACTATCACGTAGAGGATTTAGATGGTCATCTTGTAGAAGCGGAGATTGAAGATTTGGGGGCAAGTTTTGGCTATACCTTGCCAAAGGATAAATTCCGTCAACCTTATATAGCGCGTCAAGTGCGCGTGACGGTTCCGGTTCACCTAGCGCCTCTTTCTTGGACAACCTTCCAGCTCCTAGAAGGAAAAGCTTCCCGTCATGACGGTATTTACCAAAATGGGGTTCTCGATACGCCATTTGTAACCCTCAGTATTGATGATGGCTTGACCCTTTATGACAAGACGACCAATGAGGCTTATGAGGACTTCCTTCGCTTCGAAGACCGCGGTGATATTGGAAATGAATACATTTACTTCCAACCAAAAGGAACCGAACCAATCTATGCGGAGCTCAAAACTCATGAGGTCTTAGAAAATAATGCTCGCTATGCAAAAATTTTGCTCAAGCATGACTTGACGATTCCAGTCAGCGCAGATGAAAAATTGGATGCAGAACAAAGAGGGATTATCGAGTTTATGAACCGAGAGGCAGGACGTTCAGAAGAGCTGACAACCATTTCGTTGGAAACAGAGATGACCGTCTTTGTGGATGACCCGCAGATCCGCTTTAAAACTCGCTTTACCAATACTGCAAAAGACCACCGCATCCGTCTCTTGGTCAAGACTCATAACACCCGTCCGAGCAATGATTCTGAAAGCATCTATGAGGTGGTGACAAGACCAAACCGACCAGCAGCTTCTTGGGAAAATCCTGAAAATCCCCAACACCAACAAGCTTTTGTTAGCTTGTATGACGATATCAAAGGGGTGACGGTAGCTAATAAAGGATTGCATGAGTATGAAATCCTTGGAGACGACACCATAGCTGTAACCCTTCTTCGTGCTTCAGGTGAACTCGGTGACTGGGGTTACTTCCCAACACCAGAAGCACAGTGCTTGCGCGATATCGAAGTTGAGTTTGCAGTAGAGTGCCACCAAGCTCAGGATCGATTCTCAGCCTCCGTCGTGCCAAAGCCTTCCAGGTGCCATTTACAGCTCTTCAAATCGCAAAACAAGAGGGGAGCGTTGCCGCAACGGGTAGTCTCTTTAACCACCCAGCACTGAACTTGCCACAAGTCTGCCCAACAGCCTTTAAGGTGGCTGAGAATGAAGAAGGTTATGTCCTTCGTTACTACAACATGAGTCAAGAAAATGTTCGCGTGTCTGAAAAACAACAAGCCATTCTTGACTTGCTAGAACGCCCATACCCAGTTCATTCAGGACTATTGGCACCACAGGAAATTCGTACAGAATTCATTCAAAAAGAAGAAATTTAATTTCAAACAGTAAACAGAAACAGAAAGGAGGAGCGAAGAAGTAAGAACCAACTGTGGACTCGCTCCTTTTTGTAGGTGAAAGCAATGACCATTGCAACGATTGATATCGGAGGGACTGGCATTAAGTTTGCTAGTCTGACTCCTGATGGAAAGATTTTAGATAAGACCAGCACCCCAACTCCAAAAACTCTAGATGATTTGTTGGCTTGGTTGGACCAACGCTTGTCAGAACAGGACTATCGCGGGATTGCTATGAGTGTGCCAGGTGCGGTCAATCAAGAAACAGGAGAGATTGAGGGGATTAGTGCCATTCCATATATCCATGGTTTTTCATGGTACCAGGTCCTTGCTCATCACCAACTACCTGTCCATCTAGAAAATGATGCCAACTGTGTTGGACTTAGTGAGCTGCTGGCTCATCCTGAGACTGAAAATGCAGCCTGCGTCGTGATTGGTACAGGAATCGGTGGGGCTATGATTATCAATGGGAAACTACACCGTGGTCGCCATGGCTTGGGTGGAGAGTTTGGTTACATGACGACTCTTGCACCAACTGAGAAACTCAATAACTGGTCGCAACTAGCGTCAACTGGAAATATGGTACGATACGTGATTGAAAAATCTGGTCAGACTGACTGGGATGGCCGTAAGATTTACCAAGAGGCGGTAGCAGGTAATACCCTTTGTCAAGAAGCCATTGAGCGTATGAACCGCAATCTTGCTCAAGGACTACTCAATATTCAGTATCTGATCGACCCAGATGTCATTAGTCTAGGTGGGTCTATCAGTCAGAATCCAGAGTTTATCAAAGGGGTTCAAAAAGCAGTAGATGCTTTTGTGGAAAGATATGAAGAATATACAATTGCGCCAGTCATCCAAGCCTGCACCTATCAGGCAGATGCCAATCTCTACGGTGCTCTTGTCAACTGGTTACAGGAGGAAAACCAATGGTAAACTTTACCGGAATTAGCAATAAACAAACTCAAGCTATAGAGTTGCTTCAAAAGCACATTTCTCTACCAGATGTAGAAGTGGCAGTTACTCAGTCTGACCAAGCTTCTATCTCTATCAAGGGTGAAGGCGGAAAGTATCAATTGACTTATGACAAGCCTCACCAACTCTACCGTGCCTTGTCTGTACTAGCAACAGCGTTAGCAGAAGGTGATAAGGTGGAGATTGAGGAGCAAACGGCTTATGAAGAGTTAGCCTACATGGCAGATTGTTCCCGAAACGCTGTTTTGAATGTTGCCTCTGTCAAGCAGATGATTGAGGTCTTGGCTCTCATGGGTTATTCAACCTTTGAGCTCTACATGGAAGATACCTATCAAATCGAGGGGCAACCTTACTTTGGTTATTTCCGTGGAGCATACTCAGCTGAAGAGTTACAGGAAATCGAAGCCTACGCCCAGCAGTTTGACATGACCTTTGTTCCTTGTATTCAGACCTTGGCTCACTTGTCAGCCTTTGTCAAATGGGGTGTCAAAGAAGTCCAGCAACTCCGTGATGTTGAGGACATTCTCCTCATCGGCGAAGAAAAAGTGTACGACCTGATTGACGGCATGTTTGCGACCCTATCTAAACTACAAACTCGCAAGGTCAATATCGGAATGGACGAAGCCCACTTGGTTGGTTTGGGACGCTACCTCATCCTGAACGGCGTTGTTGATCGGAGTCTCCTTATGTGCCAACACTTGGAGCGCGTGCTAGATATTGCAGATAAATATGGTTTCCACTGTCAGATGTGGAGCGATATGTTCTTCAAGCTCATGTCAGCAGATGGCCAGTACGACCGTGATGTGGAGATTCCAGAGGAAACTCGCGTTTATCTAGACCGTCTCAAAGACCGTGTGACCTTGGTTTACTGGGATTATTACCAAGATAGCGAGGAAAAATACAACCGCAACTTCCGTAACCACCACAAGATTAGCCAGGATATCGCCTTTGCAGGTGGTGCTTGGAAGTGGATTGGTTTCACACCTCATAACCATTTCAGTCGTCTCATCGCTGTTGAAGCTAACAAAGCTTGCCGTGCCAATCAAATTAAAGAAGTCATTGTGACTGGTTGGGGGGATAATGGTGGAGAAACAGCCCAATTCTCTATTCTGCCAAGTCTACAAATCTGGGCAGAACTCAGCTATCGCAATGATTTAGAACGTTTGTCTGCTCATTTCAAGACCAATACAGGTCTATCCGTTGAGGACTTTATGCAGCTTGACCTTGCCAACCTCTTACCAGATCTACCAGGAAATCTGAGTGGGATTAATCCTAACCGCTATGTTTTTTATCAGGATATTCTTTGCCCGATTCTTGATCAGCACATGACACCTGAACAGGATAAACCTCACTTTGTCCAGGCTACTGAAACCCTTGCTGCTATTAAAGAAAAAGCTGGAGTCTACGCTTATCTCTTTGAGACCCAGGCTCAGTTAAATGCTATTTTAAGTAGCAAGGTTGATGTGGGACGACGCATTCGCCAAGCCTATCACGCAGATGATAAAGACGGCTTGAAACAAATCGCCAGAGAAGAATTGCCAAAACTCAGAAGTGAGATTGAAAACTTCCATGCCCTCTTTAGCCACCAATGGTTGAAAGAAAACAAGGTCTTTGGTTTGGATACGGTCGATATCCGCATGGGAGGGCTCTTACAACGGATTAAGCGAGCAGAAAGTCGTATTGAAGACTATCTAACTGGTTCTATCTCACGTATTGATGAGTTGGAAGTAGAGATCTTGCCATTTAATGATTTCTACGCAGACAAGGACTTTGCAGCCACGACAGCCAACCAATGGCATACGATTGCAACAGCTTCGACCATTTATACAACCTAATCTAAAAAGGTGTCTTTAAAGAGGATGATGTTGAAGGAGAAGAAGAATGTCCGATGAATGGAGATCTATCTTCTCCTTTTTTCTCCATTTTTAAGGCTATGTCATAAATTTGTAGAATTTTTTCTATAATTAGGAGTTTGAAAAAGTTTTCATAGAGTTTTATAATTGATAATGTAAACGTTACCAAAGGGAGAAAACGCCAAAGGAGGGAGTCAGATGAAAAAGTTTGTGAAGACCTTAAGAGAAAATCTTATTTTCTTCTTGATGGTTTTACCAGGTGCAGTGTGGTTGATTTTATTCTTCTACATACCTGTTTTGGGAAACGTTGTTGCATTTAAAGACTATCATATCACTGGAGAGGGATTTATTGATAGCGTAATGAAAAGTAAGTGGGTTGGGTTTGATAACTTCAAATTCCTCTTTAGCTCCAACGATGCTTATATCATTACGAGAAATACTGTTCTATACAACTTAGCCTTTATTTTCTTGGGCTTGATTGTTTCTGTTGGGATTGCCATTATCTTTAGTGAGATGCGGTCTAAACGGTTGGTCAAAGTATTTCAAACATCAATGCTGTTCCCTTATTTCTTGTCATGGGTTATCATTAGCTTCTTTACAGATGCCTTCTTAAACGTCGATAAAGGCTTGATTAACCATGTCTTGACATCCCTTGGGATGAAAGGAATCAACTTCTATACAGAGGTTTCCATTTGGCCGGCTCTTCTCCTTTTCTTAGGAATCTGGAAGGGCTTTGGTTATAGTAGTGTCATGTACTACGCAACCATCATGGGAATAGATCCAACCTTTTACGAAGCAGCAACAGTGGACGGGGCATCCAAGTGGCAACGAATCCGCCACATTACCATTCCTCAGTTGGCTTCCTTGATTACGGTCTTGACTATCCTTGCAATCGGAAATATCTTCCGTGCAGACTTTGGATTGTTCTATCAAATCCCACATAACTCAGGTGCTCTTTATAGTGTGACAAACGTAATTGACGTCTATGTCTACAATGGACTTGCTAAATCAGGAGATATTGCGATGGCCGCAGCAGCTGGTCTTTACCAATCAGTTGTTGGATTGATTCTCGTTTTACTTTCTAATATTGTAGCACGTCGGATTGATAAGAATGCAGCGCTCTTCTAGAAAGGAGGATACCATGGCAAAATCAAAAATTAAAAAAGAAAAAGTTGATAATGTTGGGATCCACTCCTTCAGTAAGAAAGCAGATATTTTCTTTAGTAGCATCGTCGGCTTGGTTGCCCTATCCTGTATCTTGCCCTTCATCTTCGTTGTCATGATTTCCTTGACAGATGAACAAAGTTTGGCGATTCACGGCTTCCAATTTTGGCCTGCTAAGTTTGGTGCAGATGGCTATCTTTTCCTTGTCCAATTTAAGGATAAGATTCTTCAAGCCCTCTTTATTACTCTGTTTGTGACGATTGTAGGGACAGCATGTAATGTCTTTATTACAACAACCTATGCCTACGCCATCTCTCGTAGAACCTTTAAGTACAGAAACTTCTTTACGGTCTTTGCACTCTTGAGCATGCTCTTTAGTGCAGGGATGGTACCAGGTTACATCGTTACGACTCAGTTGCTTCATTTAGGAGATACGGTTGGAGCCCTCATCATTCCGATGTTATTGAGTCCCTTCAATATCATCTTGATGCGGACCTTCTTCAAACGGACGATCCCAGAAGCAATTCTCGAGTCTGCTCGGATAGATGGAGCAAGTGAGACGCGGATCTTCTTCCAGATCTGTTTGCCACTTTCTCTACCAGGGATTGCAACGATCAGTCTCTTCACAGCCCTTGGCTTCTGGAATGACTGGTTCAACGCCCTTCTCTATATCAAGAGTGAAAACCTCTATCCTCTTCAATACTTGCTGATGCAAATCCAAAATAACATGGATTACATTTCTAAATCAGTCGGTGCATCTAGCCAAATCGCTGGTGCGGTCCAATCCCTTCCTAAGGAAACTGGACGGATGGCCATGGTGGTGGTTGCAACAGTTCCAATCGCTATCCTCTATCCATTCTTCCAACGTTACTTTGTAAAAGGATTGACCATCGGTGGTGTTAAAGAGTAAACAAATTTTGCTCACCCACTCTTCATAATGTTAATAAAGAAAAATAAAAAAGGAGTTTTTCTCATGAAAAATTGGAAAAAATATGCTTTAGCTTCTGCTAGCGTTCTCGCACTTGGAGCAACTCTTGCTGCTTGTGGCAACTTGACAGGTGATAACCAAAAATCATCTAAGAGTGAAGATGGTAAAACAGTTATCAAAATGTACCAAATCGGTGACAAACCTGATAACTTGGATACTTTGTTAGAAAATGCTAACAAGATCATCGAAGAAAAAGCTGGTGTTAAACTAGACATCCAATACCTTGGTTGGGGTGACTATGACAAGAAGATGAACGTTATCATTTCATCTGGTGAAAACTACGATATTGCCTTTGCAAACAACTATGTCATCAACGCTCAAAAAGGTGCTTATGCTGACTTGACAGACTTGTATAAGAAAGAAGGAAAAGAGCTTTATGAAGCACTTGACCCAGCTTATATCAAAGGGAATACTGTAAATGGCAAGATTTATGCTGTTCCAGTTGCAGCCAACGTTGCATCTTCACAAAACTTTGCCTTCAACGGACCACTTCTTGAAAAATATGGTATCGACATCTCAAACGTAAAAGACTATGCTTCTCTTGAACCAGTCTTGAAAGCGATCAAAGAAAAAGATCCAAACGTTGTTCCATTCGCAATGAACAAGAGCTATGGTGGACCTTCTGATGACTTCGATTACATCGCAGTAGATGGACTTCCATTCGTTGTCGATTTGCAAGGTGATACAACTAAGATCGTTGACCGTTACACAATCCCACGTTATGTTGAAAACTTGAAGACTCTTCATAAATACTATGAAGCAGGATACATTCCCAAAAGACGTAGCTACAAGCGACACTGGATATGACCTTTCTCAAGATACTTGGTTGGTACGTGAAGAAACAGTAGGACCTGCTGACTACGGTAACAGCTTGCTTACTCGTGTAGCAAACCGTAAGATCGAGATCAAACCATTCACTCAACTTTACAAGAAGAACAACACTACTCAAGTTGCAAACTTTGTTATCTCAAACAACTCTAAGAACAAAGAAAAAGCAATGGAAGTATTGAACCTCTTGAATACAAACCCAGAACTCTTGAACGGTCTTGTTTACGGACCAGAAGGCAAGAACTGGGAAAAAGTTGAAGGTAAAGAAAACCGTGTGAAAGTCTTGGATGGCTACAACGGAAACACTCACATGTCTGGATGGAACACTGGTAACAACTGGATCCTTTACATCAACGAAAACGTAACGGATGAGCAAATTGCACAATCTAAGAAAGACTTGGAAACTGCAAAAGAATCTCCAGCACTTGGATTCATCTTCAACACTGAAAACGTGAAATCAGAAATCACTGCCCTTACAAACACTTTGAACCAATTCACAAGTGCCATCAATACAGGTACAGTAGATCCTGAAGTTGAAATTCCTAAGATGCTTGAAATTGAAATCAGAAGGTGCCTACCAAAAAGTATTGGATGAAATCCAAAAACAATACGATGAGTACCTTGCTGCTAAGAAATAAGCTAGCATTACTTGCTTAAGTCTATTAAAAGACTTTGAGGTCTTCGCACTTCAAAGTCTTTTCTGTTGATGATTTAGAATCGAAACCATCAGGGGAAATGTGCTATAATATAGGGTATAATCATCATTTGTACTAGGGAAACTATACTAACTTGATTGAAGTTCCCCTCTACAGCAAATGAATATGGAGACGAAATATGGGAAGAATCATTGAACTTATTTTTACAAGAGTTTACTTAGCCATGCTGGCAACAGGAATTTTTTGGGCGCTAACTTTTTGTGGAGGAATCTTATTTGGATTTGGGCCAGCTAGCGCAACGATTATGAGTCTATATGCTGAACATGGATCTGATTACAAGCAATATGGTTGGTCTGAAGCTTGGTCCCTCTATAAAGAAAACTTCCGTCCTGCCAATCAGGTTTTCTATACATTTTTTTTAATTGAAGCCATTCTTGTTTATGGTATGTATCTGATGATTCAATTGCCCCACTTGTCCCTATTTCAGATTTTTATCTTATTGGTCAATTTGATTTTCTTATCGGTGGCTCCCCTGACCTTTGCAGTCTACCTCAAGCTTCAAGTCCATTTTGAGTTGTCCTATCTCAACAGCTTGAAGTTGAGCTTTATTGGTGCTTTTCTTGATATTCGTGCAGTGACGAAGTTTCTCTTGGGGACCTTTCTTCTTGGGGTTGTCACCCATTTCGTTCCAGCTTTATTTTTCTTTGTTTTACTGGGCTTGTGGCATTTCTTTGTCAATGATATTTTTCAACCCGTCTATGAAACAATTCGCTCTAAAGTGGTTTCTTAATTATGAAAAAAATATGGTTAGCAACACTTTTGAAGTTCTATGCCTATATCATGGTGGGGATCATCACAACTTTAGGTGTGACGGTATCGTTGGTCTATTGGCATAATCAACGAGCAGAGACAGATCGAATCGCTCAGTTGATTTCCTCCCGCTTGACTGCTGAGGTAGAGGATATTTATAAGAGATCTTCTCAATGGGGGAAGAGTCTGGTTGAAAATCCGGCCAAACTTGAAGGTGTGTACAAGTATTTTTCAATGACACCTTCTGAATATGAAAGTTGGCGCCTGGACAATTATTTTTCCAACTATATTCAAGTCTCCTTACACCGCAATGTTGAGACTCTTTACTTGGAACACGACGCCCTGGATGAAATTGACTTGGTGTTAAATGACTATACAACGGTCTTTGTCTCCAGTAAAAGTAAAAAAGGAGGGCAACAAGTTCCAGCGGATCAATATGTGGCTAGTTCACAAGCAATCCCAGTCTCCTTGACGGATGTTACGACTGGCGAAGATATTGGACTGGCTTACATTAAAATCAATCCAGCGCTTTTGGATTCTGTTGTCGACAATATTCAAGACACGATCCCAGTTGCCGTCCAGATTTATAATCCCTTGGGGAAGGTTTTTTACCACAGGGGAAACATCAATCCAGAAGATCATAGTCAGTGGATTGTGCGGGATACTGCTTACGGCTATCAAATCTGGGTTGGGATTCCGACCTCTTACACGGTTCGAACAGCCTTATTTAGTTTTACCTGGATGATTTCGGTCGCCTTAATCCTGGTCTTAGTCTTGTATCTCTTGCTTCAACGAATTTTCCGTAATTACCAAAGACAAGTTTTGGATTTGGTAGATACCATGGAAGCCATCAGCCAGGGGGATTCTGAGCGACGGATCAATGTGGATACCAAAGAGCAGGAGCTCCTCCTAGTTGCAGAAATGACCAATACCATGTTGGACAATATGGACAAGTCTATTCGGGATATCTATCAGCTACAACTGAGCCAAAAAGATGCCAATATGAAGGCCTTACAAGCGCAAATTAATCCTCATTTCATGTATAATACCATGGAGTTTATTCGCATGTATGCAGTCATGCAGGATCAAGAAGAATTAGCCGATATTATTTACGAATTTAGCAGTCTCCTTCGAAACAATATTTCAGAGGAAAAAGAGACGACCCTAGAAAATGAGTTGGAATTTTGTAGAAAATACAGCTATCTCTGTATGGTGCGCTATCCAAAATCGATTGCCTATGGCTTTAAAATTGAACCAGGTCTAGAAGAGATGGTTATTCCGAAGTTTACTCTTCAGCCGCTAGTGGAAAATTACTTTGTTCATGGAGTTGATCACAAACGCAAGGACAATGTCATTAGTATCAAAGTCCGTCGTGTTGGAGAAGCTGTGGAGATTCGTGTTCAGGACAACGGGAGAGGAATGGAACTGAGCCAGTTGCAACGGATCCAACAAATATTGAGTCATAGGAATCCTCGAGAAGAAGTAGAAGAGAGTAAGGGACGGCAATCAATTGGGATTGTCAATATCCACGAGCGTTTCCTTCTCTACTTTGGGGATCGTTACCACATTCAAATTACATCAGAAAAAAGAAAAGGTGTCCTCTATACGATTACCATCGAGGACACTTAAGAGGAAAAAATCGTGTATAAAGTCTTACTGGTTGACGATGAATATATGATTACTGAGGGGTTGAAAAAACTGATTCCCTTTGAAAAATGGGACATGGAGGTTGTTTACACAGCAGAGGATGCAGATCAGGCCTTGGCTTATGTTGCAGATTATCCAGTGGATATCGTGATTACGGATGTCAATATGCCAGGAAAAACTGGTCTGGAAATGATTGATCAAATGCAGTCCATTCTTCCCCATGCAGCCTATATCATTATGTCAGGTTACCAAGATTTTGCTTATGTAAAAAAAGCCTTAAACCTCCGGGTAGCAGACTATTTGTTAAAGCCTGTCAATAAGGTGGAGTTGGGGAATATCCTAGAAAAATTATCTCAAACTCTGAAAAAGCCAGATCAAGCGACGGCCAATCGGCTCCTTCATGAAGATTGGTCAGAAGAAGAGTTTGAGCAAGCCATCCGAGGAAGAAAACAACTCTGGATTGGAGTGGATAAGGAAAGGAAAGGCTTTGCCAGTTCGTCTTATCAGGTCTTAGGAAAAAATCTTCAACTCTATCTTTCAGATGAGGATGAGGGGGCTTTCCTACAGCGTCGTTTCCAAGCACCTTACAAGGAACATTTTCAACAATTTAAAGAGCTTGTTGAACGAAGTCTGTTTTATGGGGACCTCCCTTTGGAAGAAGAAGATGGCGTCTTTAATTACTACGAACCCATCTACCGTGTCATCATCCAGGGGAATATCCAACAGATTTTAGAAGAGTTGAACTGGTTGGAAGAAACCGTGAAAAGCCATACTCCAAAAGTGGCAATAGCCAAGCAACTCTTTATTCAGTTCATTATGGATGTCTTTCATTTATTTGAACATCTGCACGGAGATGACCTGGCAGAAGTTGTGAAAGCTGTTCATGAGACAACGACTTTCGAGGATCTTGTCACCTGTGTTCGGAACCAATTGGAGAACTTCTTCTCCCAATATCGGATGAACAATAATGTGGCGACCGTGTTGGAAGTGATTGGGCGCGACTATCGGAAGGAACTGTCGCTCAAGGATATCAGCAAAGATCTCTATATTAACCCCGTTTATTTAGGACAATTGATCAAACGTGAGACCAATTCCACCTTTGCAGAGCTCTTGAATAAACAACGGATCAAAGCCGCCCAACAATTGCTTTTATCCACAACTGAAAGTATTGAAGATATTTGCTATGAAGTCGGCTACAGTAATGTCGGTTACTTTTACAAGGTTTTCCGCAAGCTGTGTGGCAAGTCGCCTAAAGCCTACCGTCAACAAATCGGCGTAGAGGAAAGTGACTAATCTATAAACATAAAAAAAGATCCTCCATTTGTCAATCAATGGAGGGTGTTTGTTAGTTGTTTCTTCCAACCAAAATAGTGGCAGAAATCGTGATGTGAGTCAAATCGCTCCAGTCGATTTGAGATGCATCGACATGAAAGAGGAGAGGCGTCATGCTCAGAAGAGCCTCCCGCAATGCTGGTGTGAGTTCGAAAGTTTCCTGGCAATGGAGGCTTTGTTCAACCGTAAAATGATCAGAGAAATGTTGAATAATCTGCTCATTGGAATAATCGGCCTGGTCTAGGTGTTCCTTAACCTTGTGCCGGATTTCTTGCAGATGGGCGGCAGTTGGGATAACCTTAATAAGGCGGCCGTCTGGGGCCAGGACCCGTTTGAATTCTTGATAATTTGCTGGCGAAAAGATGTCTAAGAGAAGGTCCATGCTCTGGTCTAAAAGAGGGAGGCGAGCTAGGTCCCCGACAAACCACTTGACCTTCCATTCATGGTCGCTCTTAGCAGCCAGCTGGATCGATTCCTTAGACAAATCAAAGGCGTAAAAGGAATGGTCTGGATACCGTTCTTGTAAGATGCGAGAATAGTACCCTTCCCCGCAACCAATATCTAAAATGTTGGATGGATGGTCCAGTGGAGACAAGCATTCTGATAGGGTAGTAAGGATATGGTCGTAGAAGCCGTTCTCTAAAACTAGTTGCCGGTTTTGGAAACTCTCCTTGTCATAGTCCTTAGAGAGCTTCACTTGTGGAGCCAAGTTCACATAGCCAAACTTAGCAAGGTCAAAGGAGTGACGGTTGGGACAAGTCAAGCTTTGTTGGACCAGGTCAAGGGCTTCCTGACAGATGGGACAGGCAAAAGCTGTTGCGGTCTGAAATCGTTGTAATTTTGGTTTGATCGTCATGATACTTCTAGTGTACCAAAAAACCTCTGAAAGTCATAGTTTCAGAGGTCTTCTTTTTAATAAGTCAAGACAAAGTATTTTTTCTTCCCACGGCGGATGACAGTGAGTTCGTTTTCTAACTTATCTGCATCACTTAAGACATAGTCAAGGTCTTGGATACGGTCACCGTTGACGTAGATAGCTCCGTTTTGTACGTCTTCACGAGCTTGGCGTTTTGAGTTAACCACGCCAGATGATACGAGAAGTTCTACGATGTTGTGGTTTTCGTCTGCTTGTACTTGGTAGTTTGGCACGCCACGAAGTCCTTGTTTGAGTTCTTTGACAGAAAGGTTTTTGATATTTCCAGCAAAGAGTTGCTCAGTGATGTTAAGGGCTTCTTTGTAAGCTTCTTCTCCGTGTACAAGAGTCACGACTTCACGAGCGAGGACTTTTTGAGCCAAGCGTTCGTGTGGAGCGGCCTCAAACTGTTTGCGGATATCTTCAATCTCATCCAGTGACAAGAAGGTAAAGATCTTCAGGAAGCGAACAGCGTCAGCGTCCATGACGTTCATCCAGAATTGGTACATTTCGTATGGAGAAGTCTTTTCAGGATTGAGCCAGACTGCATTTCCTTCTGATTTACCAAATTTCTTACCAGTTGCGTCTGTGATGAGTGGAACAGTGATCACGTGACCAGTCTTGTCAGCCTTACGACGAAGCAACTCAGTACCAGCTGTCATATTTCCCCATTGGTCAGAACCACCGATTTGCAGAGTGACATTGTGGTTTTGGTTGAGGACAAAGAAGTCGTAGCCTTGCATGATTTGGTAGGCAAATTCAGTGTAAGAAATCCCTGTTTCAATCCGTTTCTTCACAGATTCCTTGCTCATCATGTAGTTGACAGTAAAGTATTTTCCGATGTCGCGAAGGAAGTCAATGAAGCTGATGCTGCCAAACCAGTCGTAGTTGTTGACCATGACAGCCTTGTTTTCCCCATTTTCAAAATCTAAGAAACGAGACAATTGCCCTTGGATAGAAGTGACCCAACCGTCTACAGTCTCCTTAGTTTGTAAACTGCGCTCGGCATCTTTGAAAGAAGGGTCTCCAATGAGTCCGGTCGCACCACCGACAAGCGCATAAGGTTTGTGGCCTGCCAATTGTAAGCGACGACTGGTCAAGATGGCAACAAGATGCCCAAGGTGCAAACTATCAGCAGTTGGATCGTAGCCAGTATAATACGATACTTGTCCTTCTTCTAGGGCTTTGCGCAAAGCATCTTCGTCAGTCGTTTGGAAAATCAAACCACGTTCTTTTAGCTCATCAAAAATGTGCATCGTTCTCTCCTTTTCTAAGCTACTGGCCGGATCGATGAAAACAGTCCAGTATCTGTATGGTTTCTCTCTATTTTACCATAATGACTTGAAATAGCAATGAATGGACGAAAAAAATCCGATTGGAAACAAGGTTCTCGACTTTAGGAATTGAAAAGAAAGTGGTCCATTTGGTATAATAGGAAGGACAAGGAGAAATAGAGTGAGTCAAATAAGAGAATTTTTTACAAAGTGCGGGAAGAAAATAAAAGACTTCTTTGCCAAAATGACTGTTGAAGTCAATGAGAAAGAAGACAAGGAGGGCTGGTCACTAGGAGATCTCGTAGCAACGGTTCTCCGGACGATGAAGCTCCTTTGGGATGTGTTATTGGTGTTTGCTTTAGGTGGCCTCTTGTTTGGAGCAGGGATTGCGATTGGCTATGCGGCCAGTCTATTTAATGCGACAGAAACACCGGATCCAACACAGCTGGTTCAACAAGTACGAAACATTTCCAGTGTTTCAAAGATTTCCTACTCAGATGGGAGTATCATTTCTGATATTGATAGTGACCTCATTCGGATTCCTGTTCAAAAGGATGCGATTTCGGACAATGTCAAAAAGGCTGTCATTGCCACCGAGGATGAGAATTTTAACAGCCATAATGGGGTCGTTCCGAAAGCAGTAATCCGTGCGACCTTAGGTTCAGTTGCCGGAGTAGGTTCCTCTAGTGGGGGTTCGACTTTGACCCAACAGTTGATCAAACAACAAGTTGTGGGAGATGCACCGACCTTCTCACGGAAAGCTGCGGAGATTATCGATGCCCTTGCTCTTGAGCGGGTAATGGATAAGGACGAAATTTTAACGACCTACCTCAATGTATCTCCATTTGGACGAAACAACCGTGGACAAAATATTGCTGGAGTAGAAGCGGCAGCTCAAGGGATCTTTGGAGTTTCTGCCAAAGATTTGACCATCCCACAGGCGGCCTTTATTGCTGGTTTGCCACAGAGCCCAATTGTCTACTCGCCTTATGCTTCTGATGGAAGTCTCAAAACTCCAGAAAATCAAGCTTTAGGTTTGGATCGCGCTAAGGATGTCTTGTACAATATGTATCGGACAAGAGCTATCACGAAGGAAGAGTACGACCAATATAGTCAATATGATTTAAGTAAGGATTTCCTTCCGTCAAATGGCATCGAGAAGACGCCACACGACTACTTGTATTTCCAAGCCGTCAGTGAAGCGGAAGAAGCCATGTATGAGTATTTAATCAAGAGAGACAACGTCTCTAGCCACGACCTAAAAAACAATTCGACCGTTAAATCTTATCAAGAGTTGGCGAAGAAAGAATTGAGAGAGGGTGGCTATACGGTCCAAACCACTATCAACAAAGCTATCTACAATGCCATGCAAGACGCCGTTGCCAATTATGGGGGCATCTTGGACGATGGAACGGGTACGGTAGAAGTAGGGAATGTCCTTATGGACAACCGAACAGGGGCTATTCTTGGCTTTGTTGGGGGACGGAATTTTGACGGGAATCAAAATAACCATGCTTTTGACACAGAGCGTTCTCCAGGGTCTACCATTAAACCCTTGCTAGCTTATGGAATTGCCATTGACCAAGGCTTGATGGGAAGCAATAGTATCCTCTCCAATTACCCAACCAACTTCTCTAGTGGAGAGCCAATTATGCACGTGGATAACCGAGGAACTGGGATGATGGACCTCCGAGAGGCCCTCAACACCTCATGGAATATCCCAGCTTATTGGACCTATCGTACTCTTCGTGAAAAGGGTGTCGATGTCCCAGGCTATATGGAAAAAATGGGTTACGACATCGCTGAGTATGGGATTGAAAGTCTGCCAATGGGAGGCGGGATCGAAGTAAGCGTTGCTCAACATACAAATGGTTATCAAACCCTTGCCAATAATGGGAATTACCAAAAACGTTACATGATTGAAAAAATCATGGATCGAGATGGGAAAGTTGTTTACCAGCACGAAAGCAAACCGACACGGGTTTATTCAGCGGCAACTGCGACCATCATGCAGGATCTGCTAAGAGGGGTCATCAGTTCTGGTGCGACTACGACCTTTAAGAGCCGGATCAGTCAGGTCAACCCAACTCTTGCAAATGCTGATTGGATTGGGAAAACAGGAACCACCAATGAGAATGGAGATATGTGGCTCATGCTTTCTACTCCAAATCTCACCTTAGGTGGCTGGATTGGGCACGATAACAATGCTTCCATGGCTCCGTTGACAGGATACAATAATAACGCTGCCTATATGGCCTACCTAGCAAATGCCATCTATCAGGCGGATCCGAATGCTTGGGGAGTGCAAGACCGCTTCACCCTAGATAGCAGTGTCATTTCATCTACTGTTCTGAAATCTACAGGACAACGACCTGGTCGTGTCAATGTCAATGGTCGTGATATCGATGTGTCGGGTGCAACGGTTACGAGCTATTGGGCTAAAAATGGTGCTCCACAAACGACCTATCGTTTCGCGATTGGTGGATCAGATAGTGATTATGCTAGTGCTTGGGCTGGAATGCTAGGAGGTTCAACTGGGGCTTCCAATGGAGATCGCAATAGCAATCGGACAGGCAATTCTAGTACGCCAAGCAGTTCATCATCTAATGGACGAAACCGATAAAAATAATGAGAGACAATACCATAAAATCGTTTTCATGTCTAGAGAAAACCTTGTGTTTTTTGTGAAAATACGATATAATAAGAACAAGTAATTTGTCGTGCGCTTTATTTGAAATATTGTCCAAATAGAAGCTTACAGCAGTTAAATCAAACTTTATAAAAGTCGATTTAGCTGCTCTTTTTGTGCCTATTTTTAGAAAAAACCAGGTTTGTCACACAAACTTAATCTTTCTAAAAATTCCAAAAAGGATGAATGATACGGAGGAGATTTCTTCTCACGTGATGTAGATCACACCCCCCTTCATAACATCGTTTCGACTGGATGAGATTGATTCTGATCTAGTCAGAAGCGATCTAGAAACCGGATCTTCAGAGAGGGGATTCCCCTAGCTGGTATCCTAGTATAGAAAAGGAGTTAAAACTTTGGCAGGACATGACGTTCAATACGGGAAACATCGGACCCGTCGTAGTTTTTCAAGAATCAAAGAAGTTCTTGATTTACCAAATTTGATTGAAATCCAAACGGATTCATTTAAAGATTTTCTGGATCATGGTTTGAAAGAAGTTTTCGAAGATGTATTGCCAATTTCGAACTTCACAGACACAATGGAGTTGGAATTCGTCGGCTATGAAATCAGAGAACCAAAGTATACCTTGGAAGAAGCACGTATCCATGATGCGAGTTATTCTGCCCCAATCTTTGTAACCTTCCGCTTGGTTAACAAGGAAACTGGTGAAATCAAAACTCAAGAAGTCTTCTTTGGTGATTTCCCAATCATGACTGAGATGGGGACCTTTATCATCAATGGTGGAGAGCGGATTATCGTATCCCAGCTCGTTCGTTCACCAGGTGTCTACTTCAATGATAAAGTGGACAAGAATGGTAAGGTTGGCTATGGCTCAACAGTTATTCCGAACCGTGGAGCTTGGCTAGAACTTGAAACAGACTCAAAAGATATTGCTTACACTCGTATCGACCGTACGCGTAAGATTCCATTTACGACCTTGGTTCGTGCCCTTGGTTTCTCTGGTGATGATGAGATTTTTGATATCTTTGGGGATAGCGAATTGGTTCGCAACACTGTCGAGAAAGACATTCATAAGAACCCAATGGATTCACGAACAGATGAAGCCCTCAAAGAAATTTATGAGCGTCTTCGTCCAGGTGAGCCAAAAACAGCGGAAAGCTCACGTAGCTTGTTGGTAGCCCGTTTCTTTGACCCACGTCGTTATGACTTGGCACCAGTTGGTCGCTACAAGATCAACAAGAAACTCAATATCAAGAACCGCTTGTTGAACCAAACGATCGCAGAACCATTGGTAGATGCTGAAACAGGCGAAATCCTTGTAGAAGCTGGAACAGTGATGACGCGTGATGTCATCGACAGCATCTCAGAACATTTGGATGGCGACTTGAACAAGATTGTCTATACACCAAATGATTCAGCAGTATTGACAGAACCAGTCGTTCTTCAAAAATTCAAGGTTGTGGCACCAACTGATCCAGACCGCGTTGTCACTATCATCGGCAATGCAAATCCAGATGATAAGGTTCGTACCATCACTCCAGCTGATATCCTTGCTGAGATGAGTTACTTCCTTAACTTGGCTGAAGGTCTTGGCCGTGTCGATGATATCGACCACCTTGGAAACCGTCGGATTCGTGCGGTTGGTGAATTGCTTGCTAACCAAGTGCGTCTTGGACTTTCACGGATGGAACGCAACGTTCGTGAACGCATGTCTGTTCAAGATAACGAAGTATTAACACCGCAACAAATCATTAACATCCGTCCAGTGACTGCAGCGATTAAAGAATTCTTTGGTTCTTCACAATTGTCCCAGTTCATGGACCAACACAACCCACTTTCTGAGTTGTCCCACAAACGTCGTTTGTCAGCCTTAGGGCCTGGTGGTTTGACACGTGACCGTGCTGGATATGAAGTCCGTGACGTGCACTACACTCACTATGGTCGTATGTGTCCAATCGAAACACCTGAAGGACCAAACATCGGTTTGATTAATAACTTGTCTTCATACGGACACTTGAACAAGTATGGTTTCATCCAAACACCATACCGTAAAGTAGACCGTGAAAAAGGTGTGGTGACTAACGAAATCGTTTGGTTGACAGCTGATGAAGAAGATGAGTACATCGTAGCACAGTCCAACTCTAAGTTGAATGAAAAAGGTGGTTTTGCTGAGCCAATCGTTATGGGACGTCACCGTGGTAACAACCAAGAGTTCCCATCTGACCAAGTCGACTACATGGACGTGTCTCCAAAACAAGTAGTTGCCGTTGCGACAGCATGTATTCCTTTCTTGGAAAACGATGACTCCAACCGTGCCCTTATGGGGGCCAACATGCAACGTCAGGCTGTGCCATTGATTGATCCAAAAGCGCCTTACGTGGGGACTGGTATGGAATACCAAGCAGCCCATGACTCAGGAGCTGCAGTTATTGCTCAACACGATGGTAAAGTTAGCTATGCGGATGCGGATAAGGTAGAAGTTCGTCGTAAAGATGGATCCCTTGATGTCTACCACATCCAAAAATTCCGTCGTTCGAACTCAGGTACTGCATACAACCAACGTACCCTTGTGAAAGTTGGCGATGTCGTTGAAAAAGGTGACTTTATCGCAGACGGTCCATCTATGGAAAAAGGGGAAATGGCCCTTGGTCAAAACCCAATCGTTGCCTACATGACTTGGGAAGGCTACAACTTCGAGGATGCCGTTATCATGAGCGAACGCTTAGTGAAAGAAGATGTCTACACATCTGTTCACTTGGAAGAATTCGAATCAGAAACGCGCGATACCAAGTTAGGCCCTGAAGAAATCACCCGTGAAATTCCAAACGTAGGGGAAGATGCCCTCAGAAACCTTGATGAAATGGGAATTATCCGTATTGGTGCGGAAGTGAAAGAAGGCGATATCTTAGTTGGTAAGGTCACACCGAAGGGTGAGAAAGACCTTTCTGCTGAAGAACGTCTCCTCCACGCCATCTTTGGAGATAAATCTCGTGAAGTGCGTGATACATCCCTTCGTGTTCCTCACGGTGGAGATGGAGTCGTTCGCGATGTCAAGATCTTTACGCGTGCAAACGGAGATGAATTGCAATCTGTGTGAACATGTTGGTTCGTGTTTACATCGCACAAAAACGCAAGATCCGCGTCGGAGATAAGATGGCCGGTCGTCACGGAAACAAAGGGGTTGTTTCTCGTATTGTTCCTGTTGAAGACATGCCATACCTTCCAGATGGTACACCGGTTGATATCATGTTGAACCCACTTGGGGTGCCATCACGTATGAATATCGGTCAGGTTATGGAACTTCACCTTGGTATGGCAGCTCGTAACTTGGGCATCCACATCGCAACACCAGTCTTTGACGGAGCAAGCTCAGAAGACCTCTGGGATACTGTTCGTGAAGCAGGTATGGATAGTGATGCCAAAACCATTCTATACGATGGCCGTACAGGTGAACCATTTGACAACCGTGTTTCTGTCGGTGTCATGTACATGATCAAGCTTCACCACATGGTTGATGATAAACTCCACGCTCGTTCTGTCGGACCATACTCAATGGTTACCCAACAACCACTCGGAGGTAAAGCTCAGTTTGGTGGACAACGTTTCGGGGAAATGGAAGTTTGGGCCCTTGAGGCTTATGGTGCGTCTAATGTCCTTCAAGAAATCTTGACCTACAAGTCAGATGATGTCAACGGACGTTTGAAAGCTTATGAAGCGATTACCAAAGGAAAACCAATTCCAAAACCAGGTGTGCCAGAGTCCTTCCGAGTACTCGTGAAAGAATTGCAATCACTTGGATTGGATATGCGTGTCCTAGATGAAGATGACAAAGAAGTTGAACTTCGCGACCTTGACGAAGGGGAAGACGACGATGTTATCCACGTAGATGATCTAGAAAAAGCACGTGAAAAAGCAGCTAAGGAAGCTCGCGCAGCTTTCGAAGCTGAAGGGAAAGAAGATTAATAAAACATGTAGTTCAAGAGGGAAGGAAACCTGAGAAGGTTGCCTATCTCGAAGCTTTAGGGTTGAAGGTGTGAAGGAAGTTCCTTCTCTCCTTCACGAAAAAGCTGAAGAACATACAATCGATAATGAACATAAAGAAAGGTAAGAAATAGTGGTTGATGTAAATCGTTTTAAAAGTATGCAAATCACCCTAGCTTCTCCAAGTAAGGTCCGTTCATGGTCTTATGGAGAGGTCAAGAAACCTGAAACAATCAACTACCGTACATTGAAACCAGAACGCGAAGGTCTCTTTGATGAAGTCATCTTTGGACCTACAAAAGACTGGGAATGTGCGTGTGGAAAATACAAACGAATCCGTTACAAAGGGATTGTTTGTGACCGCTGTGGTGTGGAAGTAACACGTGCCAAGGTTCGTCGTGAACGAATGGGGCATATCGAGTTGAAGCTCCTGTATCACACATCTGGTACTTCAAAGGAATCCCTTCTCGTATGGGATTGACCTTGGACATGAGTCCTCGTGCCCTTGAAGAAGTCATCTACTTCGCAGCTTACGTGGTTATCGATCCAAAAGATACACCGCTTGAGCACAAATCCATCATGACAGAACGTGAATACCGTGAACGCTTGCGTGAATACGGACCAGGTTCCTTTGTTGCTAAGATGGGGGCAGAAGCGATCCAAGACCTCTTGAAACAAGTGGATTTGGAAGCTGAAATTGCTGTCTTGAAAGAAGAATTGAAGACTGCAACTGGTCAAAAACGTGTGAAGGCTGTTCGCCGTTTGGATGTCTTAGATGCCTTCTATAAATCTGGAAACAAACCAGAATGGATGGTTCTCAACATCCTTCCTGTTATTCCACCAGATCTTCGTCCGATGGTCCAATTGGATGGTGGCCGTTTTGCTGCCTCTGACTTGAACGACCTTTACCGTCGTGTGATCAACCGGAACAATCGTTTGGCTCGTTTGCTTGAGTTGAATGCCCCTGGTATCATCGTGCAAAACGAAAAACGGATGCTTCAAGAAGCGGTTGACGCTTTGATTGACAATGGTCGTCGTGGTCGTCCAATTACAGGACCAGGTAGCCGTCCACTTAAATCATTGAGCCACATGCTCAAAGGGAAACAAGGACGCTTCCGTCAAAACTTGCTCGGTAAACGGGTGGACTTCTCAGGACGTTCCGTTATCGCTGTTGGTCCAACTCTTAAGATGTACCAATGTGGTGTGCCACGTGAAATGGCCATCGAGCTCTTCAAACCATTTGTCATGCGTGAAATCGTTGCGCGTGATATCGTGCAAAACGTTAAAGCCGCTAAACGCTTGGTGGAACGTGGAGATGAGCGTATCTGGGATATCCTAGAAGAAGTGATCAAAGAACACCCAGTTCTCTTGAACCGCGCACCGACCCTCCACCGCTTGGGGATCCAAGCCTTCGAGCCAGTCTTGATTGACGGGAAAGCTCTTCGCTTGCACCCACTTGTCTGTGAAGCCTACAACGCCGACTTTGACGGTGACCAAATGGCCATCCACGTACCGCTTTCAGAAGAAGCCCAAGCAGAAGCCCGTATCTTGATGTTGGCTGCTGAGCACATCTTGAACCCGAAAGATGGAAAACCAGTTGTTACTCCATCTCAGGACATGGTTTTGGGGAACTACTACTTGACCATGGAAGAAGCTGGTCGTGAAGGCGAAGGAATGGTCTTCAAAGACCGCGATGAAGCGGTCATGGCCCTTCGCAATGGTTATGTTCACTTGCATACACGTGTCGGAATTGCGACTGATAGCTTGAACAAACCATGGACAGAAGCTCAACAACACAAGATTCTCTTGACAACTGTTGGTAAGATTCTCTTTAACGATATCATGCCTGCAGAACTTCCATACCTCCAAGAGCCAAATAATGCCAACTTGACAGAAGGTGTTCCAGCTAAGTACTTCTTGGAGCCTGGTCAAGATGTCAAAGTGGCGATTGAGCATTGGAATTAAACGTTCCATTCAAGAAGAAAAATCTTGGAAATATCATCGCAGAAATCTTCAAACGCTTCCGTACAACAGAAACATCTGCTTTCTTGGACCGTTTGAAAGACTTAGGTTACCACCACTCAACCCTTGCTGGTTTGACAGTGGGAATTGCCGATATTCCAGTTGTTGAAGATAAGGCTGAAATCATTGAAGAATCTCACAAACGTGTAGAACAAATCACCAAACAGTTCCGTAAAGGGATGATTACAGATGATGAGCGTTACAATGCCGTTACAGCTGAATGGCGTGCAGCCCGTGAGAAATTGGAAAAACGCTTGGTAGATAACCAAGATCCGAAGAACCCAATCGTTATGATGATGGACTCTGGAGCTCGTGGTAACATCTCAAACTTCTCACAGCTTGCCGGTATGCGTGGTTTGATGGCTGCTCCAAACGGACGGATTATGGAATTGCCGATCCTTTCAAACTTCCGTGAAGGTTTGTCAGTACTCGAAATGTTCTTCTCTACTCACGGTGCTCGTAAAGGGATGACCGATACGGCCCTCAAGACAGCCGACTCAGGTTACTTGACACGTCGTTTGGTTGACGTTGCCCAAGACGTCATTATCCGTGAGGATGACTGTGGAACTGACCGTGGACTCGTGATCCGTGCGATTACCGATGGTAAAGAAATGATTGAACCATTGGAAGAGCGTTTAACAGGTCGTTATACGAAGAAATCTGTCAAACATCCTGAAACAGGTGCAGTCATTGTTGGTCCAGATACCTTGATTTCAGAAGACCTAGCACGTGAAATTGTCAATGCTGGTGTTGAAGAAGTCACTATCCGTTCTGTCTTTACATGTAACACCCGCCATGGTGTCTGCCGTCACTGTTACGGTATCAACTTGGCGACTGGTGATGCAGTTGAAGTTGGTGAAGCAGTCGGAACCATCGCAGCCCAATCTATCGGGGAACCTGGTACACAGCTTACAATGCGTACCTTCCACACGGGTGGGGTTGCCTCAAATACCGATATCACGCAAGGTCTTCCTCGTGTCCAAGAAATCTTTGAAGCCCGCAATCCGAAAGGGGAAGCAGTCATCACTGAGGTTAAAGGGGAAGTCACAGCCATTGAAGAAGATGCTTCTACACGTACCAAGAAAGTCTTTGTTCGTGGTGCGACTGGTGAGGGAGAATACGTTGTTCCTTACACAGCCCGCATGAAAGTCGAAGTGGGAGATCAAGTCTCTCGTGGTGCAGCATTGACAGAAGGTTCTATCCAACCAAAACGTCTCCTTGCCGTTCGTGATGTCTTGTCTGTTGAAACTTACCTCCTTGCGGAAGTACAAAAAGTATACCGTAGCCAAGGGGTAGAAATCGGCGACAAACACATCGAGGTAATGGTGCGTCAAATGATCCGTAAGGTTCGTGTTATGGATCCAGGAGATACAGACCTTCTCATGGGTACCCTCATGGATATTACAGACTTTACAGATGCTAACCGTGATGTGGTCATTTCTGGTGGGGTTCCTGCAACGGCTCGTCCAGTCCTTATGGGGATCACCAAGGCCTCTCTTGAAACCAATAGTTTCTTGTCAGCGGCTTCCTTCCAGGAAACAACTCGCGTCCTCACTGATGCAGCCATTCGTGGTAAGAAAGACCATCTCCTTGGACTCAAGGAAAATGTTATCATTGGTAAGATTATTCCTGCTGGTACAGGTATGGCTCGTTACCGTAACTTGGAACCACAAGCAGTCAATGAAATCGAAATTATCGAAGAAGTTCCTGTTACAGAAGAAGCAACTGAAACTGTTGAATCAACTGTAGTGGAAGAAAATTAATCCTAAAAGAAGCCTTACTAATCTTCAGTAAGGCTTCTTTGTGTTTGTGTCAAAAAATAGCCTGTCTCTCCTCCATAAGGGGAGATTTTGAAAGAAAATTATGAAAATATCTGAGAAATTTACCGTATTTTTCTTTCATAAGCAGAATTCTTTTATTATCAAAGGATTTTATATATAATATTGGATACAAAGGACGGAGAGAAACATGTATCAAGTGATTGAAATGTATGGGGATTTCGAACCCTGGTGGTTTTTAGAAGATTGGGAGAAGGACATTGTCGCTAGTCAAAGTTTTGATGACTATTATGAAGCCCTCAAATATTACAAAAGCCAATGGTTACTTTTAAGAGAGCAATCTCCATTATTTAAAAGTAGAAGTGATTTAATGACGATTTTTTGGGATCCTGAGGATCAGCGCTGGTGTGAAGAATGTGCGGAATATGTGCAACAATACCATTCAGTTGCCTTGTTAGAAAACGATCAGAAGATTCCGAGAAGCAAGCGCCGTCCAGGCTACGAAAAGGAGAATGCTCACACGGCTCATCGCTCTTGTAAGCTAGACTATGAGACCAATAATTTATAGGAAGAGAAATTCAATCTGCAGTTGAGTTTCTTTTTTTTTTTACTTTTTTTCCAAATCAAGTGCTAGTTAGCCATTTATTTGCGAATTATATAGTGAAAGGAGGAAATATGGTTCAAGAAATTGCACAATCCATTATTCGAATGGCATCGAGTGCCGAAGCTCAGGATATTTATTTTGTTCCTCGAGCGTCAGACTATCATCTTTTTCTAAGGGTTGGGGATGAGCGACGGTTTGTTGAGACCTATTCGCAAGAACAAATGGTAGCGGTCATCAGCCATTTTAAATTTATGGCAGGGATGAACGTGGGGGAGAGGCGGAGGAGTCAGTTAGGCTCCTGTGACTATTCTCTAGGAGATAAGATCTTGTCTTTACGCTTGTCCACAGTGGGAGACTATAGGGGATATGAAAGTTTGGTTATTCGCCTGCTCCACAATGAGGACCGAGAACTCCGTTTCTGGTTCGACCAACTGCAAGAGCTAGAAGACAAGGTCAGTAAGCGTGGGCTCTACTTATTTGCGGGCCCAGTCGGATCGGGGAAGACGACACTGATGCATGCTCTGGCCAAGAAAAAATTTTTAGGGCAACAAGTCATGTCGATTGAAGATCCGGTAGAAATTAAGCAAGAAGAGATGTTGCAATTGCAACTCAATGAAGCGATTGGCATGACCTATGATAGCTTGATTAAGCTTTCTCTACGCCATCGTCCGGATCTTCTCCTTATCGGAGAAATCCGTGACACCGAGACAGCTCGTGCAGTTATTCGGGCTAGTCTGACAGGTGTGACAGTCTTTTCCACCATTCATGCCAAGAGCATCCCTGGGGTGTACGAACGCCTATTGGAGTTGGGGGTGAGTGAGGAGGAGTTACGGATTGTCCTTCAAGGGATATGTTACCAGCGTTTAATAAAGGGAGGAGGTGTCACTGACTTTGTTATCCAAGATTACCAAAACCACTCCAGTCACAAGTGGAACCAGCAAATTGATGCACTTTATGAGGCGGGACATATTGAGTCGGATCAGGCGCAAGCCGAAAAAATTATCGATTGCCAAGCAAGAGCATGTCATTGAGCTCTTTCACAATCTCTACAGTAGTGGCTTTCATCTATCAGAGGTCATCGACTTTTTACGTCGGAGCCATTTGGTAGAGGCAGATTTTGTTGAAAGAATGCAAGTCGGACTTGCCAACGGCAAGCCCTTGTCAGCCATTCTCTCTGATCTAGGCTTCTCCGATCAGGTAACGACTCAATTAGCACTGGCAGAGCAGCATGGAAATGTCACCTTAAGTTTAGAAAAAATCCGCAGCTACCTGGAAAATCTGACCCAGGTTCGAAAGAAACTAGTTGAGGTAGCGACCTATCCAGTGCTATTGTTGGGATTTTTGATGGCCATTATGCTGGGTCTGAAAAACTATCTCTTGCCTCAGTTGGAGAGTCAAAATGGTGCGACACGATTGATCAGTGTCTTTCCCCAGTATGTTTTGGTAGGAAGTGTGTTGCTAGCGGTTGGAGTTTTGATTCTCCTCTTCCTTGGTCGTCGAACCAAGCGTCTGGCCCTTGTTTCATTTTTGGCTACCCTTCCTTTTCTTCGCCCCTTCTTACAGGATTATCTGACGGCTTTTTATGCTCGAGAATGGGGGAGTATGATTGCCCAAGGGTTGGAGCTGAATCAAATCTTTCCTATGATGCAGGGGCAACGTTCCCGTCTGTTTCGAGAGATTGGACAGGATTTGGAAGTAGCCTTGGCTCGGGGGACTTCGTTTTCTGACCATATTCAGACCTATCCTTTCTTTAAGCGAGAGTTGGCCCTCATGATTGAATATGGGGAGGCCAAGTCCAAGCTCGGTAGTGAGCTGGAGATCTACGCAGACAAGACCTGGGCAGGCTTTTTCCATCGCTTGAACAAGGCTATGAATGTCGTCCAACCACTGGTCTTTGTCTTTGTCGCCCTTATGATTGTTTTACTCTATGCAGCCATGTTGCTGCCTATTTATGAAAATTTGGAGGTTCCTTTATGAAATCATTGCGTACACTCAAAGTAAAAGCTTTTACGTTGATTGAAATGTTAGTTGTTTTGCTGATTATTAGCGTTCTTCTCTTGCTCTTTGTTCCGAACTTGGCCAAGCAGAAAGATTCGGTAACGGATACAGGAAATCGAGCAGTTGTCAAAGTGGTGGAGAGCCAGGCTGAGCTCTATGAACTCAATCATCAGAATGAAAAAGCCAGTCTTTCTAAGCTTGTCGCAGAAGGACAAATTACTCAAAAACAAGCAGAAGCCTACCGTGCTCACTATGTGAAGAATGCAGGTGATCACCGTGCGGTTGCAGATTAAGGCTTTTACCCTTCTAGAGAGCTTACTAACTCTAGGTGTCGTCAGCCTTCTATGCTGGCTACTAGCTGGGTCAGTCCATCAAGCCTTTGGGCAGGTGGAAGAAACATTGTTTTTCTCGGAATTTGAACGGGTCTATCAAGAGACACAAAAGATGAGTATTGCAAAAGAGGAGAGAACTTCCCTTTCCATCGACCATCTTGGGGTTCATAGTCCCTATCAAGAATTGGCGCTTCCAAAAGGGGTGGAACTGATTAAAGAGAAGCAACTGACGTTTGATCCAGCAGGAGGCAATTCAAGCTTGACCAAGATTCAATTTCAGACAGAGAAAGAGGTGGTGACCTATCAGTTGGCAATTGGGAATGGAAAAATTAAGAAATCGACGGCTCCCCGCTAGTCTCTTGTTAGAAGGACTAATCGCCCTAGCGATGTTCGGCATCCTCACGACTCTTGTGCTGGGAGAGCTAGGTCAGTCACGACAGCAACGCTTAGAAGAGTTAAGACAAGCAGAAGTCTTGCGAGTCGCAAAAATGGCTATCCAGACAAGGCAGGATCAATTAACCATCAATCAGGTCAGTGTTCAAGTGGAGAAATCGGCTAAGTCCTTAAAGGTCTACCAAGAAGGAAAGGTTGTGATTGCTGTTGAAAAGAAATAAACTTCCAGCCTTTACTTTACTGGAGGCCTTGGTTGCCCTGCTCGTCATTAGCGGTGGTTTATTGGTGTTTCAAGGATTGACAAGCCTCTTGCGTCAAGAACTCCAGTACCAAAGTCAAATCAAGCAAGAAGAGTGGTTGCTCTTTCAGGACCAACTGGACATTGAATTATCTCGTAGCCAATTTGAAGGGGTCAGAGACAATAAACTCTATCTTGTTCAGGATCAGAACCCATAGCCATTGGATTGGCTAAAGGGGGAGATATCCGAAAGACAGATGCGACTGGCCGTGGCTACCAACCGATGATAGACGGAGTCGAATCCGACTTGATTGAAAAAAGAGGGGATTTGGTGTCTATTCAACTTCGTTTTGCAGAAGGATTAGAAAGGGAGGTGGTCTACCGTGTGGTGGAAAAGGATAAAAAAGAAGCAGATTGAGGCAGGAATTCTTCTTTATGCCCTTTTTATGTCAGCAGTTTTTAGTCTCTTGCTTCAGTTTTATCTGAATAGACAAGTAGCAGAGAGACAAATCCTCCTTGCTAGTCAAAAACGTATCCAAGCCTACGCGCAAGCCCAATTGGCTGTTGACACTTGGGATCGGAAAGAGAAGGCAATGACCTTCTCAACAGGGCGAGTCGACCTGGAAGAAAAATCTGGTTTTGCCAACGTCAGCAGTCACTTACAGGATGGCACGACCTACCATTTCACCTTTGCTCTTTCCCCAAGTGAGAAGAAAAAAACCGACAAGAAGAAAAAGGAGAAGCAAGCTCCAGATTCGGCTACAGACCTCCCAACTACAAGAGAGGAATCGAGTAAGAAAGTCTTCGAAAAGCATAGCGAAAACTCTTAAAATTTGATATGATTAAGAGATGGAGGAAAGCATGAATTTCGAAAAAATTGAGAAAGCCTATGGCTATCTATTAGAAAATACCCAAACCATCCAAAATGATTTGCAGACCAACTTTTATGATGCTTTAGTGGAGCAGAATGCAATCTATCTGGATGGGCAGACAGAGTTGACTCTAGTGAAGGAAAACAACCAGCGGCTGAAGGACTTGAACTTGAACAAAGAGGAGTGGCGTCGCTCCTTCCAATATCTTTTGATGAAGGCGGCCCAAACAGAGCCCTTACAGGCCAATCACCAATTTACACCAGACGGGATTGGATTTCTTCTGGTCTTTCTAGTGGATCAGTTGGCTAGTTCTGACAAAGTAGATGTGCTAGAAATTGGAAGTGGAACAGGAAACTTAGCCCAAACCTTAATGAACAATTGCCAGCGCTCACTAGATTATTTGGGCTTGGAAATCGATGATCTTTTGATTGATCTTGCGGCTAGTATGGCAGAAGTGATGAAGTCGGATGTGAATTTCGCCCAAGGTGATGCAGTTCGTCCACAGGTTTTGAAAGAGAGTGATGTGATTATCAGCGATTTACCTGTCGGTTATTATCCAGATGATGCCATTGCGAGTCGTTATCAGGTCGCTTCCCCTCAGGGCCACACCTATGCCCATCACTTATTAATCGAACAATCGTTAAAATACTTAAAACCGGGTGGAGTTGCTATTTTTCTAGCTCCGAACGATCTGTTGACAAGCGAGCAGAGTCCTCTATTGAAAAAATGGATGCAGGATCATGCTCAGGTCTTAGCCATGGTTACCTTGCCAGAGAACCTCTTTCGATCAGCCAATCTAGCAAAAACCATCTTTGTTTTGCGCAAGCAAGAAGAAGCGGTGGTCCAACCATTTGTCTATCCCTTGACCGATTTGCAAGATCAGGAAGACGTCATGAAATTTCGTGAAAGTTTTCAAAACTGGAATAAAGAAAGTGAAATTTAAACAAAATTTTGCTATAATAGGAGTGAAAACGCTTAAAGAGGTAAAAAAATGACGAAAACAATTGCAATTAATGCAGGTAGTTCAAGTTTGAAATGGCAATTATACCAAATGCCAGAAGAAATAGTTTTGGCAAAAGGGCTCATCGAGAGAATTGGACTCAAAGATTCTATTTCCACAGTAAAATTTGATGGTCGAGCAGAAAAACAGATTTTAGATATTGAGAACCACACACAAGCGGTTAAAATCCTTCTAGATGATTTGATTCGTTTTAATATTATTGCTTCCTACGATGAAATCACTGGAGTAGGACACCGTGTCGTTGCAGGTGGTGAGTACTTCAAAGAGTCTGCTCTTGTAGATGAAGAAGTGCTTCAAAAGGTTGAGGAACTTTCTTTGTTGGCCCCATTGCACAACCCTGCAAACGCTGCTGGAATTCGCGCCTTTAAAGAGTTGTTGCCGGACATCACTAGCGTGGTTGTATTTGACACTTCTTTCCATACAACAATGCCAGAAAGCTTATCGTTATCCTCTTCCAACTAAGTATTATACAGAAAACAAGGTTCGTAAGTATGGAGCTCATGGAACTAGCCATGAGTATGTAGCCCACGAAGCAGCTAAGCTTCTTGGAAAACCAATCGAAGAGTTGAAATTAATCACCTGTCACATTGGGAATGGGGCTTCTATTACAGCGGTAGACAAAGGAATTTCAGTAGATACTTCTATGGGATTCACTCCACTTGGTGGAATCATGATGGGAACACGTACAGGGGATATTGACCCTGCCATTATTCCTTACTTAATGGAGCACACAGAAGATTTCAAAAATCCAGAAGATATCAGTCGTATCTTGAACCGTGAATCTGGCCTTCTAGGAGTGTCTGAACTTTCTAGTGATATGCGTGATATTCACGAAGCTATGCGCAATGGGAATGATAAGGCGCTTTTGGCAAACGATATTTTTGTTGATCGTATTAAGAAATACATCGGTCAATACTTTGCTGTCTTGAATGGAGCAGACGCCATCATCTTTACAGCTGGTATCGGGGAAAACTCTAAAACGATCCGTGAACAAGTCATTAACGGGATGACTTGGTTTGGCTGTGATGTAGATCCAGAAAAGAATGTCTTTGGTGCAGAAGGGGATATTTCGACACCAGATGCGAAAGTGAGAGTCTTGGTAATCCCAACAGATGAAGAATTAGTCATTGCCCGTGATGTAGAACGCTTGAAAAACAAGGGATAAGACTTTTATTCTAAAGAAAGAAGAGGCTGATTTGAAGAGCCTCTTTTTTTCTGTTTTACGATTTCTGCTTGGGCTTGCTCCTGTTGCCCATCTATGCTATACTAGAAAAATAGTTTGATAATAGAGGTAAAATAATGAAAAATTGGATGGAGAAAAAATGGGTTTCGAATGGTCTATGGTTACTAATCGGAATACCACTATTGTTTGCAACTCAACTACCGATGGTCGCTTTGATCTTGGGGATTAAAAATGCTTGGTCAAATTGGACAATCAATGCCCTTGTCCTGGGGATGACAACTCTGCTTGTCTGTCTCCTTTGGTGGTTTATGAAATGGAGTCCACTCGATCCACTAGATTTTTCACGGATTTCGGGTCGAGATATTGGAAGAAATTTCCTTTTCTTTTTGCTTCTACTTGCAAATAATATTTTGGGGGCTACAGTGCTTCGGAATATAGGAGAGACCACTACAGCCAATCAGGAAACAATTCAGGGGCTTTCTTCGGTGGCCCCTCAGCTAGCAATGGGGTTGCTCATTGTCGTAGTGGCGCCTTTAGGAGAAGAAATTATCTGTCGGGCTGTGATTCCCCGCTTAATCTTTAAGGGATACGAAAAAATTGGCTATTTGGTTGGGGCTGTTGTATTTGCTTATTTACACACACCAAGTAATCTTGGCTCCTGGGTCATCTATGGTGGCATGTCCCTCATCTTGACTTGGGTCGCCTACCGCTACAAACGAGTAGAATATTCGATTTTATTGCACTTTACCATGAATGCTTTTGCCTTTCTGATAACTGTTCTGGTTTCTTTTCTTCCTGCTTAAAATATGGTAGAATGATAGGACCAATGGGTTTTATTCAGAAGCTTTGGTAAGCTACCAAAGAAGCATCTAGGCGCAGATAGAGACAAACTCAGAGGTTGGAATCATTCTAACCTCTTTTCTATGCTTGGTTGGCTTTTCTTAGAAAGATGAAGGAAGATATGTCAAAGAGCGAATGGAGACAACTAGGTAAGGATCGGACCCTTCTATGTGGCATCCTCAATGTTACCCCCGACTCCTTTTCAGATGGGGGGCGTTACCAAACGGTAGAAAGAGCTCTAGAACAAGCGCGCAAGCTAATTGCAGAAGGAGCAAGGATGCTGGATATTGGTGGGGAGTCCACACGTCCAGGGAGCCACTCGTAGAGATCCAAGAAGAGATCCAGCGGGTCGTACCAGTGATTGAAGCGATTCGAGCAGAGAGTGATATCTTGATTTCGGTTGATACTTGGAAATCAGAGGTGGCCCGGGCAGCTCTAGAAGCTGGCACAGACTTGGTCAATGATATTACAGGCCTGCTTGGGGATCCACAAATGGCGAGGGTGATAGCAGAAGCTGGTGCTGGAGCCATTCTTATGTTTAATCCAGTCATGGCTCGTCCTCATCATCCAAGTTCCATGATTTTTCCAACCTTTGGTTTTGAGCCGGCCTTTTCATCGGAGGAGCTAGCGCAGTTTGAAGGCCTTTCTATCCAAGACTGTATGTGGACCTTCTTTGACAAGAGTCTTGAGAGGGCAGAGGAAGCAGGCTTGAGTCAGGATCAACTCTTCTTAGATCCTGGGATCGGTTTTGGCTTGACCAAGCGGGAAAACCTCCAACTCTTGCAGGACCTAAAAACCATTCATGCCAAGGGCTATCCGATCTTTTTAGGAGTCTCTCGTAAGCGCTTTGTGGTCAATATTCTAGAAGAAGAGGGATTTGAAACCGACCCTGAAACGAAGGAAGGATTCTACAATCGGGATTTGGCCTCTAGCCATTTAACGAGTATGGCTGCCACCCAAGGGGTAGAAATCGTTCGCGTGCATGATATCCCCCTCCATAAGATGGCAGTAGCTATTGGTAGTGCGATCTACCAAGCTGATCAAGCGCAGGACCTTCATTTAAAACAATATAGCTAAAGAAAAGAGAAGAGATATGACAGTAGATCTCAGTTGGTTAGCTAGGTATCGTTCTTCCGAGCCCCATTTTGGCTTGGAGCGAATGGAAGCCCTGCTAGCCTTGAGGGGGAATCCTCACCTCGCCTGTCCGGTAATCCATCTAGCCGGAACCAATGGGAAAGGATCAACCCTAGCTCATTTGCGGTCTTTACTAGAAGCTAAAGAGCTGCGGGTTGGTGTTTTCACTTCCCCCTATCTAGTTTCCTTTAATGAGCAAATCAGTATCGATGGGATTCCCATTTCGGACCGAGATGTGGAGACTTATCTGTCCCTCTATCAGGAGTTACTTGCAAAAAACAGTTCTGATCAGACCTTACGTGGCTTGACCGAGTTCGAGTTGATGACGGTCATGGCCTTTGATTACTTTGCGGCAAAAAAACCGGATGTGGTCGTGATGGAAGTGGGGATGGGCGGTCGTCTCGATAGTACCAATGTTTGTCAGCCTATTTTGACAGCCATCACGACGATTGGTCTCGATCATGTGGCACTCTTAGGACCGGATTTAGCCTCGATTGCACGGGAGAAGGCAGGGATCATCAAGGAAAAGATTCCGGTCTTGCTAGGCCGGATGGAACTAGAAGCCCAAGAAGTCATTGTGCAGCAGGCCCATCGTCTATCAGCACCTATAGAAGTATTGGGGCAGGATTTTCTGGTTAGCTATCAAGAATCACTGATAGACGGGGAAGTCTTTACTTACCAGAGTCAGAGTCGCTCAGAAGTCCAATTAAAAACAGGTCTTCTAGGACTTCATCAAGTAGACAATGCTGGTCTGGCCTTGGCTCTCTGCGATACCTTCTGTCAAGAAAAGGGGCTATCCCTCTTGAACCAAGAAGAAATCCTCCAAGCTTGGGAGGGTGTCCAGTGGCCGGGTCGCCTAGAGATCATTTCTAACCAGCCCCTCATCATTCTAGATGGCGCCCATAATCCGCATGCAGTAGCTCCTCTTGTAGCCACCATGAAAGAACGGTATGGACAGTTGGACAAACAAGTCTTGTTTACCTGTATACAGACCAAGGCGATTGAGGAGATGCTGGAATTGTGGAGTGGACTGGAAAAGAGTTCGTTGACCTTGACGACCTTTGAAGATCCACGGACCTATTCCACTAAAGAAATGCAGGAAATAGCCCATCAAAAAGGCCTGCCTTATCAAGAATGGAAGTTATTTTTAACCCATTATCTAGAAAGAGAATCGCAACAAGCTGATCTCCTCTTAGTGACGGGATCCTTGTACTTTTTGGCTCAAGTGAGAGCCTTTCTAATCGAAGAAATCAGTAGGAGATGACATGGATACAAAGAAAATTCAAGAAGCCGTGAAGATGATTATCGACGCAGTCGGTGAAGACGGAAGCCGTGAGGGCTTGCAAGAAACTCCAGAACGCATTGCCAAGATGTACCAAGAGATTTTTGCAGGTCTCAACCAAACTGCGGAAGTCCACCTATCAAAATCTTTTGAGATTGTGGACAACAATATGGTGGTGGAAAAGGATATCTTCTTCCACTCGATGTGTGAACACCATTTCTTGCCTTTCTATGGCAAGGTCCACATTGCCTATATCCCAAATGGGCGCGTAGCAGGCCTCTCTAAGCTAGCTCGGACAGTGGAAGTGTACGCCAAAAAGCCTCAAATCCAGGAGCGCTTGACGGTGGAAATCGCGGATGCCTTGATGGAGTATTTAGGAGCACAGGGAGCCCTTGTTTGGGTGGAGGCAGAGCACATGTGTATGAACATGCGTGGAGTGCGGAAACCAGGAACGGCCACTGTGACGACAGCGGCGCGTGGCTTGTTAGAGACAGATAAAGACCTGAAAAACGAAGCCTATAAACTGATGGGACACTAACCCCTAGATGAACTGAGGTGACTATCGTGGATCAATTACGGATCAAAGATTTGGAAATTTATGCCTATCATGGTGTTTTTTCCGCTGAAAAGGAATTGGGGCAGCGTTTTGTCCTGGATGTCTGTGTCGATTACGAGATGACAAAATCGGCGCGGACGGGTGATTTGACGGCTTCGATCCATTATGGAATCTTAGCTGAGCAACTGACAGACTGGGTTCAAGCTGAGAAGATCGATTTGATTGAGACAGTGGCTTTTCAGCTAGTGGAGAAGATTTTTGCGACCTATGACTTTGTCAGAAAGGTTCGACTTGAGTTGAAAAAACCTTGGGCTCCTGTCCCTCTACCTTTGGATACTTGTTCGGTCACGATTGAACGAGAAAAAAGACGGGCCTTTATTGGTTTGGGAACCAATATGGGCGATAAGGGATACCAGTTGGCGACGGCCTTATCTAAATTAGAAGAAAAGGGGATCACTATTCTCCAAACCTCTTCTCAGATTGAGACAGCGCCTTGGGGAGGAGTAGAGCAGGATAGCTTCCTTAACCAAGTCGTAGAGGTCGAAAGTTGGTTTACGCCTCAAGATCTCATTGAAACGCTACTCGGAATCGAACGAGAAATGGGCCGGGTCCGTGAGGTGAAATGGGGACCACGTGTCATCGATTTAGATCTCCTTTATATGGAGGATCTGATCCTCTATAGTACAGATTTGATTCTCCCTCATCCTTATGTGGCAGAACGGGCATTTGTCCTAGAATCCTTAAACGAAATTGCTCCTTACTTTGTGGATCCTGTCCAAAGAAGACAGATCCGACAACTGTGGGAGGCTGTGAAAGAAATAAAAGATACATAAACTGTTTCTTGATATAAAACAACCTAAGTGATGTTGAAAAGAAGCAAATGCTCCATACTATTAGGTTTATTCAAACATGTACAGGAACTTTCCGCGGTGAAAAAAGTGCTAGAAACAATAGTGTTTCTAGCACTCGGGAGTTTTGGAACCTTAGATCCAAAACTAAGTCATGGAACTTCTTCGAAGTTCGCTGACGTCCGTACTCACCTAAGGAAAGTTTCTAAGATTACTTTGTATTCAATCAGAGGTAGCTGATCCAAGGATCAACTACCTTTTTTTACCTTGACAGGCTAATTGAGCAGGAGTATACTATACATAAATAGATTAGGAGTAGGAGAGCGTCATGAAATCTTATCTTGTAAATGGTTGATTGCGATTGTCTTAGCTGTTCTTTTCCTTTGGTTAAGTTTGGAAACGGACTTACTGCCAAAAGAAGTGTATCCCCTTCTCCTTGTCCCGATACTGATTGTGGGCCTCTATCTTTTTAAGGAGAGGTAACTCTCCATCCAATTAAACTATGAAAAATCCCCTGGGTGTCAACTGGTTCTGGCACTCAGGGGATTTTTGTATATGGAGCTAGGACCAATGGTCTAGCCTTGCTTTTCTTTATTTGCGGTACAAGCGATCGTATTGGTAAACTGGATCCATGGTCACATGGATGCCCAGTTTGCGAAGAACGTTTTTATCTTCGTCTGTCAACATGACTGTTGAATGGGCTTCGCTTCCTTTCAAACGACCCAATTCTTGCATGGCAAGATTCGCATCTGGATGGTTCATAGCGGTAATAGCGAGGGCGATGAGGATTTCATTTGAGTGGAGACGAGGGTTGCGACTGCCCAAGTGGTTGATTTTCAAGCCTTGGATTGGTTTGACATACTCTGGTTCAATCAATTTGGTTTCTTTATCAATATGGGCCAATTTCTTGATGGCGTTGATGAGAACAGCTGCCGTTGGACCAAATAAGTCAGAGGTCTTACCTGTCACGATTTCTCCGTTTGGTAATTCGAGGGCCAAGGCAGGATCACCAGTTTCTTCTTCTTTTTGGCGGGCAAGGATGGTGACTTGGCGATCTTTTGGTGAAATACCTAAGTCGTTCATCAAGAGTTCAATTTTCTTAATAGCCCCACTGCCAACACGCTCCGCTTTCACATCCAGAATAGTTTGGTAGTAACGGCGGATAATTTCTTGCTTAGAGGCTTCAATCGCTGCGTCATTGTCCACGATGGCAAAGCCAACCATGTTCACCCCCATATCTGTTGGGGAAGCGTAAGGAGATTCTCCGAGGATGCGTTCCAACATCCGCTTCAAGACAGGGAAGATTTCGATATCTCGGTTGTAGTTGACCGTTGTTTCGCCATAGGTTTGGAGGTGGAAGGGGTCAATCATATTGACATCGTCTAGGTCTGCTGTCGCTGCTTCATAGGCCAAATTCACTGGGTGGTGCAATGGCAAGTTCCAAACTGGGAACGTCTCAAACTTAGCATAACCGGATTTGATGCCATTCAGTTGGTCATGGTACATATTGGACATACAAGTAGCCAATTTACCAGAACCAGGACCAGGAGCTGTCACGACAACGAGGTTGCGGCTAGTCTGAATGTAGTCGTTTTTCCCCATTCCCTCAGGAGAAATGATATGATCCATATCCGTTGGGTAGCCCTTGATTGGGTAGTGGAGATAAGAAGCGATGCCATTCTTTTCCAACTGTTTACGGAAAACATCTGCAGCTGGTTGACCAGCATACTGAGTGACAACGACAGAACCGACATAGATGCCCAATTCGTTGAATTTATCGATTAAGCGGAAGACCTCTTGGTCATAAGAGATACCGAGGTCACCACGTGCTTTTGAGTGCTCGATGTTATTGGCATTAATAGCGATAACAATCTCTACTTGGTCACGAAGTTCTTGGAGAAGCTTAATTTTGTTATCTGGCTCATAACCAGGAAGGACACGAGCAGCGTGGAAATCTTCCAACATTTTTCCCCCAAACTCTAGGTAGAGCTTGCCATCAAATTGGTTGATGCGCTCGAGGATGTGATCGCGTTGCAAATTCAAATACTTCTCAGAACTAAAAGCTTGTTTCTTCATTTAAACCTCCAATAAAGAAGCGAGGGTGATCTTTAGCGGTACTCCGCCTTTCATATAAGGAAAGGGGAGTGCAAAAGAACACCCGTTGCAATATTCATTCAGTATTATATCAAAAAAACCCCCAGATGGGGGTTTAAAACAATTATTTTGAGAAAAATATTAATAATTCTTAATTAAATCAACCGTTGAACGATCCAATTTTTGAACCAAGGCTTGAAGGAAGGCTTGGGCTTGAAGGAAGTCATCCATAGCGTAGAGGGTTTGGTGAGAGTGGATGTAGCGCGCGCAGACTCCGATGGTTGTAGATGGCACTCCACCACTTCGTAAGTGGGCCACTCCAGCATCCGTTCCGCCTTTTCCACAGTAGTATTGGTACTTGATACCCGCTTCTTCAGCAGTGGTTAGGAGGAAGTCCTTCATATTTGGCAACATGAGATGACCTGGGTCAAAGAAACGAAGGAGGGTACCCTCACCGATTGCCCCTTGGCCTCCGTAGACATCTGCAGCTGGAGAACAGTCAACAGCCAGGAAAATTTCTGGATCAAACTTGGTCACAGAAGTCCCTGCACCACGCAGTCCGACTTCTTCTTGGACAGTCGCTCCGACATAGAGCTCGTTTGCTAGGGCTTGTCCAGAGAGGGCTTGTGCCAATTCGCTGACCATCAAGACCCCATAACGGTTATCCCAAGCTTTGGAGATGATGTTTTTCTGATTGGCTGTTAAGATTGCAGTGCTTTCAGGGACCAAAGTGTCGCCTGGACGGATTCCGAAGCTCTCGGCTTCTTCTTTGTTGGCAAAGCCGCCATCAAAGACAATATCCCCGATTGCTGGAAGAGCAGGACCGTTTGCGCCACGCGTCAAATGCGGAGGAACAGATCCAGAAATGACAGGGTAGGAATGGCCATCGCGGGTCAAAAGGGTGAAACGTTGGCTGCTGACCACCATAGGGTTCCAACCACCGATTTCCACCACGCGGAAGGTGCCGTCTGCCTTGATCTCACTGACCATAAAGCCAACTTCATCCATATGGCCTGCGACCATGATGCGAGGAGCATCAGCCACTTCTGAGTGGCGTACCCCAAAAATGCTTCCCAAGCCGTCTGTGACCACTTCATCCACATGTGGGGTGATCTGTTTGCGTAGATAATCGCGAACAGGCGCTTCGTGGCCAGAGATGGCAGGAAGTTCTGTTACTTCTTTGATTTTAGAAAATAAATCAGTCATAAGTTACCTTCTTTCTGATTGTTATTTTATCACTTTTTTAGTCGAGATGGTAGTGGCAGTTGAAGGGGATGAGAGCAGATCGTAATTGTTGGTAGCAGTATTCTCCTTTCGTTGTCCCAGCTTGTATTTTGTGTTACAATATGAGGTATGAAAGCTAAAAAAATCATTTTATCCAGCCTTGCAGCAGCTAGTGCAAGTGCTCTTGCCCTTGGGGCCTATAAAATTGCCAAAGATCAAAAACGTCTGCGGACGCAAGAAGAGTTAGTCGCAGAAGTCCGTGAGCAAATGGAGAATATGGGAGATTGCGACCCTTTATGTGGAACTCTATGAATCAAGCGAAGAGCGTTTGGTAGGAGGGATCGTATTTGAGGATGAGCGCCACTATCGCTTTGTCTATGAAGAGGGTCTCCTTCAGTATGAAGAGGAAAAACTATGATCATTCCACAGTCCTTAGAGGAATTAGCCCGCTACGTCGAGCAAGAAGGAAAGAAGGTTTTCTTCTTTTCAGCGGATTGGTGTGGCGATTGCCGGTATATCCAGCCCTTTTTGCCAGAGATTGAAGCGGAAAACCCTGAATTTACCTTCATTTTGGTTGACCGAGACCAGTATCTAGACCTGGCTAAGCTTTGGGATATCTATGGCATTCCGAGTTTAGTGGTCCTAGACAAGGATCGGGAACTGGGGCGTTTCGTCAATCGTGATCGCAAAACCAAGGCTCAGATTTCAGAATTTTTAGCAGGATTGAAGTAGGAGAAAGAGAAAAATGATTGTAACCTATAATAGAGAACAAGTCGGCGATGTCTTAATGCTCACCTTGAAAAACAGTGGGGATGCCAAATTAGCAGTAGAGCGCAAAGGCAAAGTAGCCCGTGTCTACCGTGAAGACAAGCAAGAAACAGTGGCCTGGAATATTTTTGAGGCTTCGGCTTTCTTTGCACTTGATGGCAAGGGGCAAATTTTCTTGAGTGATGAGCAAGTTGCACGTCTCAATCAAGAATTGCAAGCGGAAGGATTTGCAGAAGTCTTGGTCAATGACAAGGAGCCTAAGTTTGTCGTGGGGCAAATCGTTGAAATGGTTGCTCATCCAGATAGTGACCACCTCAACATCTGCCAGGTCGCTGTCGGACCAGACAAGACGGTTCAGATCGTAGCAGGTGCGCCAAATGCGCGTGAAGGATTGAAGACAATCGTGGCTCTACCAGGTGCGATGATGCCAGATGGGAGCTTGATTTTCCCAGGGGCCCTTCGTGGAGAAAAGAGCTTTGGGATGATGTGTAGCCCACGCGAATTGCACTTGCCAAATGCTCCACAAAAACGTGGGATTATTGAATTGCAAGATACAGAAGAGGTGGGAACTCCATTTGACCCCGCCCGTCACTGGCAAGGATAAGAGAGTGGGACAGAAATCGGTCATTCGTTAGAATTCGATTTCGTCGTCCCACCTCCGCACAGTTGAGTAGGGCTGTAAAAGCTGATGAAATCAGCGTAGTAGAGCCCACTCAACCACTGCATCTTGCTCGACAATCCAAAGACAATTGAGAGGCTAGGACTTCTGTCCCACTCTCTTTTTTATTTTTTCCTCAAATGGCTAAAAAACTACGAATTATATAAGTAGGAGGAAAAAATATGTACAATAAAGTAATTTTAATCGGGCGCCTTGTGGCAGACCCAGAGCTTCATAAGACCAATACAGACAAGTCCGTTGCCCGTGCAACGCTGGCTGTTAATCGGCGTTACAAGGATCAAAATGGCGACCGTGAGGCGGACTTTATCACCCTAGTGGTCTGGGGGAAATTAGCAGAGACCCTTGTATCCTATGCCAACAAGGGAAGTCTGCTCTCTGTGGATGGAGAGCTTCGAACCAGACGCTATGAGAAGAATGGGACGACCCAATATGTGACAGAAGTGCTCTGTCAAGGCTTCCAACTCTTAGAAAGTCGTGCTCAACGAGCGATGCGGGCCAATGGGGCAGGAGGGGATCTAGCGGATCTCATCCTGGAAGAGGAAGAACTTCCATTTTAAAAGAAGAAAACGGTGCAGTTGCTCAGCTGTGTCGTTTTTTCTTTTTCGAAACTTCTTACTGAAGTTGTAGGGAGAAGTTATTATCTAGATAGAGACGTAAAACGCATTCATTTCCGAGAGACCTTCAAGCTCTTGGTAAAAAATGCTATAATAAAAGGTATTAAATGCGAACGAAAATGTTTGATGTAGCAAAATAATCCGTTTTTAAGAGGAGAAGAGATGGAATTAGAAGAGGAAATCGTTCAAAAGAAACGGAATCGAGCGATGATTTATGCGATATTTTGGAGCCTGATTTTTGTGGTAGTGGTCATCTATTTGAATGCTAGTCAACTAAAACCTGTACAAAGGGTCAAATGCGGATTGGTGTGACCTACATGACCATGAACAATGAATTCTATCAAACACTGAATGCAGAGATTGAACGAGTGGCTGACGAAAAAAAGGGGACTTTGCTTCTAGTTCGTAATCCAGAGTTGGACGAAGAAAAAAACAAAGTCAACAAATTGATTATTTTTCGTCAAACAAAAAGGTCAATGTGATTGTGATTAATCCCCTGTCAAAAGGAGATAGTCCCTAAAATCATTGCTTCCCTGAAGAGAGCTCAACAGGCAGGGATTAAAAATCATTGCAGTGGATAGTCAGCTCAGCCATTTCACGGTGGATGCCAGTGTGGTGTCGGATAATTACCAGGCAGGGGTCTTGGTCGCCCAGCGCCTGATGAAGCAGAAAAAAATGAGGCGAAAATCCTACTCTTAGAGCATAAAGGGGACAGTATCGGCTGAGCAACGTATTCAAGGGTTCTTAGATACGATTCAGTCGGATCCTGCCTATCAGGTTGTTGGGAGAGAAGAGACTCGTGGTCAAACAGAATTGGCCTTGCCAGCTGTTTCCCAGGTCATTCAGGATGGTCTGGTATTTGATACCGTCGTGGCCTTAAATGATCGAGCAGCTATCGGAGCCCCTAGCGGCAATCAAGGAAAACCAACTAGCTCATGCCGATTTCTATCTATGGAATCGATGGCTCTCCAGATATGAAAGGTATTGCTCTCAACGACGGATGATATCGAAGGGACGGTTGCCCAATCTCCTCTTAAAATGGGGAGACAGGTGATGCAAGTGATTGAGTGCATGAGGACAGGTAAATCCCTACAAGGAGCAATATAAGATTCCAGTTGAGATGATTGATAAGGATAATGTTGACCGATACGATGTCAACGGGTGGCAGTAATGACCAAAGCTTCGTGGCATTCGTTATAGTTTGATTTTGCTGAAAAATCATTAATTTTCATCGCCATCTTTATTTAGTAGTTCGCTCTACTTACATGCGACCAATTACATCATCGCTAAGGGGCAAGGCTATCAATTGTTGGAGCAATTAAGAGAAATACCGAGTTCTCCAGCTCAGAACTTTTTTTGGATCTCCATCCTCCTCTTTGGAGGATTCTTCTCATTACCTTTTATCGGATGCGCCCAGGGACACAGGAGTGGTCAGTTTTTTTGACAAGTGGAATATTCTAGAAATATTGCTGATGTTAGGTGTCATGATGTCCCTCAGCTTCTCCTACAATGGGATCATCCTCTTGGTATTTGCTGATATCTTTTACGGTTCTAAAGAGTTTAGTAGTTCCAAGGACAGGCGCTACTGGTTTGCCTTTATCCTTCTGAGTTTCATTGTCCTCCTTGTGACCAACTATGACATCCTCTCTCTCGTCGTGCAGTTGCCGTCGCTAGATACCTATATCGCCTTCTATCCTTCATCGATTCGGATGCTCATCTTATTCGCTAAAAATGCGCTAGCTTCCTTAAATATGGTTGTCTTTATTATTTCTCTTCTCTTTTACATTTTATCGGTAGTAGCAGAGCACCATCGAATCGAAAAAGAGTTAGAAATGGTATCGCAAGTCAATACGGAATTAAATAGCTACATGGCCCTTTCGGAAAAAATTGCGGAGGACCGGGAGCGCAAGCGGATAGCACGAGAAATTCATGATACTCTAGGGCCATGCCTTGACAGGCATTTCTGCTGGGATTGATGCGGTTGGGGTTCTGATTGATATTGACCCTGGTCGTGCCAAGACCCAGTTGCAATCGGTCTCTACGGTGGTACGGGATGGAATCAAGGACGTCCGGGGCTCTTTGAACAAGCTTCGACCAGGTGCCCTAGAGGATCATACCTTGAGGGATGCGGTTTTTGAAATTGGTTCACGAATACCAAGCCATCTCCCACCTACAAGTCGATCTCACCTATGACTGGGATGAGGTTGATCTGGATGTCATGGTGGAGGATACTGTCTTTCGCGTGATTCAGGAATCCATGACCAATTCTGTCCGCCACGGTCATGCCAGCCATATGCAGATTTCCTTTTTGGTGGAAGATGCCTATGTCATGATTCTCCAAAGATAATGGGGTCGGCTTTGACCAACTGCAGGTCGGCTACGGCTTGAAAGCAAATGCGAGAGCGGGTCTCTATCTTGGGAGGAAGGATCGAATTTGCCAATCGAAAATGGATTTTATACACGAATTGAATTGCCCAAAGAAAAAGGAGGAAAAGATCTTATGATCAAAGTAATGATTGCGGATGATCAAGCGCTGATTCGCGAATCGCTCCAAATTATTTTGTCTGCTCATCAAGATATTCAGGTGACTTCTGCAGTGGCAGATGGTCATGAAGTGTTAGAGCGAATCCCCCAAGATCGACCAGATCTTGTATTGATGGATATTCGTATGCCTAAGATGGATGGTGTGATGGCGACAAAAGAAGTCAAGGAACGCTTCCCTGAGGTAAAAATCATCATTCTAACCACCTTCGACGATGATGATTTCATCTTTCGGGCTCTGAAATATGGAGCTTCAGGGTATTTGCTCAAAGGGGCTTCCACAGAGGAACTCTACCAAGCCATTCAAATTGTCTATCACGGGGGAGCCATGATTAATCCCAATATTGCCAGTAAGGTTTTTCAGATTTTTTCTCAGATGGCTCAGAGCAATTACACAATCTCCGTTTCTGAAGAGTATGTGAGCGACTTATCCCTGACCGAATGGCGGATCATCCAGCAGGTTGGTTTTGGGGAGTCTAATAAGGAAATCGCAGCCAAATTGTTCCTGTCAGAGGGAACGATTCGGAATTACCTGTCAACTATTTTTGTCTAAGTTGAACCTGCGGGATCGGACCCAGTTAGCTATTTGGGTCTGTTCAAAAAGGTGTGACCACTAAAGGATTTTTGGAACAGAAAGTGATGGCCGATGAAGAAAAAAACGTAAGATACGAGGCGCCAGATTGTTTTCTAGGGATCTTCTTGCTTCTTCTGCTTGCTGGAGGGATTTGGTGGGCAGCGTCAGCCTAGGATTGTCCGCTTTGGGGGGTCTACGCAGGATCTAGCTGGGATGTACCCACCCAAACAGAAGAAAAAGTCTTGGACCAAGCGATTGCTCGTTTTCGAAAAAAACGCATCCAGGGGTAAAGATTGTCTACGAAAGCGGGATTCCGAAGAATCGATATGCGAGCTGGTTAGCCAATCAGATCCTCCATGGACAGGAGCCCAGATCTATATATGGTATCCAGTACAGAGTTGCCAGTGTTAGCAGCGCGTGGGGCGGTGGAAGATTTGACTCCCTTAATGGGACAAAACAGGTCGATCCTTCTCATTTTTTTATCCAGTTGCTCTAGAAGCAGGCAAGTACAAGAATCGTCAATATGCTCTCCCATTTGAGAGCAATCCCTGTTTTTGATGTGTGTCAATAAGGATTTATTGGAAAAGGAAGGGATTGCTATTCCGAAAAGAGGGTGGACCTTGGAGGAATTTTTATACGATTTGTCAAAAAAAGTGACGCAGGGATACGGATGGAGATGGGGAGCTGGATCAGTTTGGAAGTACAGATTATACCTGGCGGGAGGCCTTTGGCAGCCCATGGGGGCCAGCTTTTTCCGTCAGGATAACATTAGTCTGACGAGTAAAAGAAATGAAGCGCTCGCTCTATTTTTGTCGAAAAACTCGAAGCCCTTCATGGGAACTTCAATGTCACTTCTAAGGATTTTTGATGAAGGCAAAGGTCGCTTTTCTATCCGATGACCTTGGCCCAGTACCGAACTTATAAACCTTATCCCTATCATGTTGCCAAGTATTCAAATTTCACTTGGACCTGTATCCCTATGCCCAGGGGCTTCTGGCTCGACTCCATCAACCTTAGTGGATACGTCCCTTGTTTGCTCTGTCTTCTCGGGCCAGTGCTAGCAAGGAGGCCAAGGAATTCATGGAATTTTTGACCCAGGACCAGCAGGTCCAGCAGGAACTCTTTCGGCAGTCGCAGGGGACCTCTGTCCTCCCTTCGGTGGTCAATAGTTCGGAAAAGTCGGGACCTTCTTAAAGCGGATGATTTCGGGGTTGATTCTCTGACGAATCGGACCCTGGACCGAGATTATGAAAAAAAGCTGTCCTAAGCACTCCTGGGCAACCTGCCAACTGATATCTGGGATCGATTGGATTATTTGATTCATAATGCCCTAAAAGCAAAAGGATATTGATAATCAATTGCCTCAAATTCAAAAAGATTATTGAGGAAATGCTTCGGGAGAAGTTTCGTTAAGAAGCAACTAGGCATCTGTCAAGTGACAGATGTCATTTTTTATTGACAGATGTCAACTTTTCTTTGTGACAAATGACAATAGTAAAACGCTTCCAAAAGCAATACAATAAGGTCATCATAAAGGAGGCGAAAGGATGAAGTATCTGGTATTGGTCAGTCATGGTGGACTGGCAGAAGGTCTGAAAAAGTTCGCTGGCAATGTTTGCTGGGGATAAGATCGATCAGGTGATTGCGGTCGGACTGAAAGAAGGCAAATCGGTAGATGATTTTTGCTCATGATTTTTCGTCAGGCGCTTTCACCCTTTGACAGATGAGGACTCTGTCTTAGTTCTAGCAGACATTGTAGGTGGCAGTCCTTTGACAACGGCAGCGACAGTGCTAGAGGAGCAAGGAAAGCTGAGTACAGCCTTGATCTTAGGTGGAATGAACTTGACCATGGCGTTGACAGCAGTTGTGATGAAGGACATGATGGAGGGGGCTGATTTAGCCCAGGTGATTTTATCCGAAGCTTCCACTGCCTTGCAAGAATTTGCCCTTGCCCCGGTAGAGGGTGACGATGAAGAAGATGATGATATTTAACTAAGGGAGGTTAGAAAATGGTAGTATCATTTGTACGGATTGACGACCGTATGATCCACGGTCAAACAGTAACTCGATGGGCTAAAGAAAAGCCTTGTGATGGCTTGATCGCTGTCAACGACGCAGCAGCTTCTAATAAGGTCTTGATCCAAGCCTATAAAGGGGCTTCAGATAAGAAAAACCTTTGTTTGGACCAAGGAAGCTTTCAAAGAAAAAAAATCTGCAAAAAGTAACGGAATCAGAAACTCGCTATTTCTTGATTACTAAGAACCCCATCGATATGAAAGAAATTTTTGGTCGACCAAGGGTTTTGTCCCAGGCGATGTCAAAGAAATCATTGTCGGTCCTGCAAATGACCGTCCAGGGTGCTGTGAAATTGGGGAACAAACCAATCCATCACCCAGGAAGAAGCAGAAGCCATCGAAGCTATTCAGGCTGCAGGCTACAAGGTGAAATTCCAGTTGCTTCCAGATGTATCCATCGGTTACTGGGATGATTTTAAATCAAAATTCGGATTCTAGAGAGGGGAGTATCCTAGCTCTTCGTCACTAAACTATACTTACAAACAAAAGGAGCGTTTGTTATGACAATTTCATGGATTCAAGCAATCTTGCTTGGTATTTTCGCCAGCTTGTCTTCAATGCCTGGTATGGGTGGTTCCAGTATCGGGAACTATACACTTGGTCGTCCCCTAGTTGGTGGGTTGATCTCAGGGTTAATCCTTGGAGATGTGACAACCGGTATCATGGTCGGGGTTGCCCTTCAGGTCGTTTATATCGCTTTGGTAACACCTGGTGGAACTGTATCTGCCGATGTACGGGCTATTTCTTATATCGGAATTCCTCTTTCCATCTTATTTGTTCATGCCAACAATATTACTGGTGAGGCAGCAATTGCAGCGGCAGCAGCCCCAATCGGTGCAGCCGTTGGGACTATCGGTACCGTTCTTTTCTACGGTACTGCAACCATGAACTTGCTTTGGCAACATATCGGTTGGAAAGCCGTTGAAGAAGGAAACTTCAAAAAACTCTACGCAGTTGACTGGGTTTACCCATGGATTTCTCACTTCCTCTTCTCCTTCCTTCCAACGATGATTATCACCAAATACGGTGAAAACATGGTGGATTTGATGAAACAATACCTTCCAATGGATGGTTACTGGATGAAAGCCCTCTTTACAGTCGGTGCCCTTCTTCCATGTGTCGGTATTGCCATCCTCTTGAAGCAAATCGTTACAGAAGTGAGAGACTTCATTCCATTCTTTGTTGGATTTACCTTGGCAAAATCTCTTGGCTTGAACTTGGTAGCGAGTGCGGTAGTTTCATTGATTTTTGCAGTGATCTACTATGAACTTGAAGTGATTAAAACAATGAAAGTCGTCCCTGCTGGAGCAAATGACTTTGACGATGATGAGGAGGATATCTAAGATGGCTGATAAAAAGAAAATTTCAAAGAAAACGCTAACCAAAGCATTCCATCATTGGTATTATGGTCACTTGACCTGTTTCTCTCAAGAACACATGCAAACCTTTGGGTATTTGACTTCGATGCTTCCAATCGTGGAAGAAATGTATGATTCCAAAGAAGAACAAAAAGAAGCCATGCAAACCTATACAGCCTTCTTCAACACTGAGCCCCAACTAGGATCTCTTGTTGTAGGGATTACAGCTGGTTTGGAAGAAGCGCGTGCCAATGGAGAAGCAGTAGATGGCGAAACCATCAACGGGATGCGTGCTGGTTTGATGGGTCCAATCGCTGGGATTGGGGACTCCTTGGTTGTTGGGACCTTAATCCCTGTACTTCTCGGGATTGCCCTTGGTCTTTCTAAAGGCGGAAACATTGCAGGAGCTCTCTTCTATATCGTCGTTTGGAACCTCTTGGTCTACTTAGGCATGCGTTTCGCCTTCTTCAAAGGGTATCACTTAGGGGACAAGGCTGTTGAATTCCTTGTAGGACCAAAAGGACAAGCCCTTCGTAAAGCGATTAGTGTGGTCGGTGGTATGGTCATCGGTGCCGTAGCAGCGACTTGGGTCTCTGTTACAACAGCCCTCGAATTCAAAAATGCTGACGGAGAAGCCTTCCTTAAAATCCAAGAAAAGATTGATGGCGTCTATCCAGGTCTCTTGACTGCTGCCTTTATCACGCTTTGCTGGTGGCTCATGGCGAAGAAGAAAGTCTCACCAAACAAGGTCATGCTTCTCTTAGTCATCATCGCCTTAGCTGGGGTAGCTCTTGGAATCTTTGATCCAGGTCTCAAATACTAAGAGAAAACTGGAAACAGTTTATTGCAACCGGAGCATTGAGAATGAAGTACGTGACCTCCTTTACGAATACTTCATTCTCAATTTTTATTGAAGGAGGCATCTATGCACACCAGACAAGAATTAATAAAAGGGTATGAGACGGAAATTCGCTACCAACGCCATATGTTGGAAAACTTGGGTCGCTGGTTTAGTGTGCTCTTTCTCATGGCCAGTATTGGTGGACTGCTGATTTATTTCTTTCACAAGACTTCCCTCCTATTTTTGATCTTAGGTAGCTTGGTCGCCCTGATTGGAATAGCAGGGATGTTGCTAGTGGGGTATGGGATGTATCGTGGTCGAGCCAACTTACAAAAAGTCATCCAAGCTTACCAACAAAAACTAAATTTGGTTGGCTAGAAATCGAAAACACTTCGAAGAGATTGAGGTGTTTTTTTCTTGACTATTTTTGACCAAGTGATACAATAGAAACATAAGTTAGCACTCGATGTTAAAGAGTGCTAAAAAACAGGAATGGAGGAACGAAATGTTAAAACCATTAGGAGACCGCGTGGTCTTGAAAGTAGAAGAAAAAGAACAAACAGTCGGTGGCTTTGTCATCGCAAAAGCAAGTCAAGCTGAAACCAAAACAGCAGAAGTCATCGCTGTAGGTGAGGGAGTTCGGACCCTCAGTGGTGAGTTGGTAGCACCAAGCGTCAAAGTCGGTGATACTGTCTTAGTAGAAAATCATGCAGGCGTTGAAGTGAAAGACGGCGATGAGAAGTACACGATTGTAGGGACTGCAAGTATTCTTGCCATTGTTGAAGCTTAAAGAATCAGAAAGGAGAAAGATGTATGTCAAAAGAAATTAAATTTTCATCAGATGCTCGTGCAGCCATGGTCCGTGGGGTTGATATCCTAGCAGATACCGTTAAAGTAACCTTGGGACCTAAAGGCCGTAATGTAGTACTTGAAAAATCATTTGGCTCACCATTGATTACCAATGATGGGGTAACCATCGCAAAAGAAATCGAATTGGAAGACCACTTCGAAAATATGGGTGCCAAATTGGTATCAGAAGTTGCTTCTAAAACCAATGATATTGCTGGAGATGGAACAACGACTGCGACTGTCTTGACGCAAGCCATTGTCCGTGAAGGGATCAAGAACGTTACAGCGGGTGCGAATCCAATCGGTATCCGTCGTGGGATTGAAGCAGCGGTTGCGACTGCTGTTGAAGCCTTGAAAGACAATGCGATTCCGGTTGCCAATAAAGAGGCTATCGCCCAGGTTGCTGCTGTCTCTTCTCGCTCTGAAAAAGTCGGTGAATACATCTCAGAAGCCATGGAAAAAGTCGGCAACGACGGAGTGATTACGATTGAAGAATCTCGTGGAATGGAAACAGAGTTAGAAGTGGTTGAAGGGATGCAGTTTGATCGTGGTTACCTCTCTCAATACATGGTCACTGATAATGAAAAAATGGTGGCAGACCTTGAAAACCCCTATATTTTGATCACCGATAAGAAGGTATCAAACATCCAGGAAATCCTTCCACTGCTTGAAAGTATCCTACAAAGCAATCGTCCGCTCTTGATCATTGCGGATGATGTGGATGGCGAAGCTCTCCCAACTCTTGTCTTGAACAAGATTCGTGGAACTTTCAATGTCGTAGCTGTTAAGGCACCAGGATTCGGTGACCGTCGCAAAGCTATGCTGGAAGACATCGCTATCTTGACAGGCGGAACTGTTATCACAGAAGATCTCGGTCTTGAGTTGAAAGATGCGACTATCGAGGCGCTTGGTCAAGCAAGTAAAGTGACAGTAGATAAAGACAGCACAGTCATCGTAGAAGGTGCGGGTAATCCTGAAGCTATTGCCAACCGTGTGGCCGTGATTAAATCACAAATTGAAACAACCACTTCAGAATTTGACCGTGAAAAATTGCAAGAACGCTTGGCCAAATTGTCTGGTGGTGTTGCAGTGATCAAGGTCGGAGCTGCAACCGAAACAGAATTGAAGGAAATGAAACTCCGTATCGAAGACGCGCTCAATGCGACACGCGCAGCGGTTGAAGAAGGAATTGTTGCCGGTGGTGGTACAGCCCTTGCCAATGTTATTTCTGCAGTTGAAATCCTTGAATTGGAAGGGGATGAAGCAACAGGACGCAACATCGTGCTTCGTGCCCTGGAAGAGCCTGTACGCCAAATTGCCCACAATGCGGGCTACGAAGGTTCGATTGTTATCGATCGCCTGAAACATGCAGAAGTCGGAACAGGCTTCAATGCTGCAACAGGTGAATGGGTCAACATGATTGAAGCAGGAATTATCGACCCAGTGAAGGTGAGTCGTTCAGCTCTTCAAAATGCGGCTTCTGTAGCGAGTCTTATCTTGACGACCGAAGCAGTGGTAGCCAACAAACCAGAACCAGCTCCAGCAGCATCGGCTATGGATCCAAGCATGATGGGTGGGATGATGTAACCTGCATATCCCAATGGGTGCTGAAGCACCTCATTAGGATATGGCAAGCACTGTGGTGCCTTGCCTAAGCATCTTACTAAGAAAACAAAGAAGGCGTTATCGGCCTTCTTTGTTTTCTTAGTAACCTGTGTAACGGATTGAGGCTTTGTCTCTAATCATTTGATTTCAAATCGACTACATATTCATATATATTGTAACTGTTTGTGAAGTGCAATTGTTGAATTTTATTTTTCTGCAAATTAAGCTTTAACGACTAGGTTAAAAAACTGGGATCAGAGTAAAAAAACAAAGGGTGATTGAATTGTCGATTTTCTTTAAATGTAGTGATATCAGTGCGTTCTTTTCAATTGAACAAACATCTATAGAAATCCCCTTTTTTAGTTATCCATCCGTTTTATATATGGAACAAAATTGCAATACAAATTCCTTTATTTTGTAACAAAGATAGGTTAAACTATATTAAGTAGAAAAAGTTCTACAGAGCAAGGGGGGATACTTCCCACATACATGTCTAAAGACATAAACTTGATCGAATAAAATAAAACTTTTTGATTCTTAATTTTTATCGACCTTTTTCATATTAAACTTTTTCACCCACCCCTTGCTAAAAGCTCCTCCAGATTTTTCTGGGGGAGTTTTTTTGTATTTCATAAACATTTCACATTTCTCCTCTATAATGAAAGCAATAAATGATGAAAGCGTCCACACTGTATCGCTGTGGACCTTGAAATGGAGGGTAAGATCATGCTCTTACAACAGGCAATCGCCTATATTTCTCGAAAAAGAACGAGGAATCTGGTCCTCTTTCTGATTCTCTTCTTGATCCTCTCTTGCTTGTATTTCTGTTTTTCACTAATGCAAGTGGGAGGAAAACTGGAGGACCACATCAAACAGTCGGCGGGGACCAGTTTTGCTCTGACCAGTAAACAAGGGGAGAAGCCCTTTGCTCTGAAGGAAGCTGAAAAGGTGCAAGAGCTTTCTGGGGTAGGATCCATGGTTCCTCAATATGAAAGTCCCGTTCGTATTCTTGGTAAAGAAGCGGTGACGGGACAGCAGTCGGTAGAAAGGGATGATCTGGGACAGGAAGCCAAGCAAGCACTAGGCGCTGTCTTCACCCAGAAGACAGATCAGCATCTGGATTTTCGAAGTGGCAGTTTCCAACTGGTGCAAGGCAAGCACTTATCCGATAAGGCGAGTGGGCAAATCCTAATCCACGAAGAGTTGGCTAAGAAGAACAAGCTAAAGGTCGGAGATCAGTTGACCTTATCCAGCTTTCAGATGGGAGAGACTCCTGCCAAGGAGCAAACCTTTGAAATCGTTGGGATCTTTTCAGGTAAGAAACAGGAAAAATTCACAGGAATGACCTCTGATCTGAGTGAAAACCAAGTCTACCTTCCTTATGAGGATGCGACCAAGCTCTTAGGTCTCAGTCAGCAAGAAGTGACCCAGGTCACCTTTGGCGTTAAAGATCCTGAGAAAATCGATGCTCTCTTGAAGCAAGTTAAAAGCTTGGATCTGGATTGGCAATCTCTGCGCGTGGTCGAAGATCGCAAGGCTTTTGACCAGATGAAGGAATCCTCTCAGACCTTAGAAGGCCTGGTACGGATCATGATGATCGTCCTCCTAGTGACAGGAGCCGGTGCCCTATCGCTCTTACTCAGTCTCTGGACACGGGAGCGGATCCATGAAATCGGGGTGCTCTTATCTATTGGGAAGAGCAAGGGTCGGATCTTTAGACAGTTCCTCTTGGAGGTGGTGCTGGTATCCTTACTAGCGGTGATCCCAGCCTTTCTCATCGGGCGGATGGTCAGCCATCGTTTCTTAGAGCAGTTTATCGGACAGACCGGTCAACAGCAGACCCTAGACTTGCTCAACCAAATCCCTCAAGGCCTTTCCTTAGGAATCGCCTATGCTAGCCTCTTGTGCTTGATCCTTCTGTCGCTCGGTGCAACTACCAGCATGATCTGGCGCAAGACCCCAAAGAAATATTAACAAAAATGAGTTAAGGAGAAATGACACATATGTTAGAACTCAAAAATGTAGCCTATAGTTACCAAAGCTATAGTGAAGATATCCTCTCAAATGTGAACTATCAGTTCGAAAATGGGACATTTTACAGTATTATTGGCCAGTCAGGAACTGGGAAATCAACCCTCCTTTCCCTCTTAGCTGGTCTGGACAATCCCAAGAAGGGGCAGGTTCTCTTTGATGGGGAGGACATCCAGACCAAAGGGTCTAGCTACCACCGCAAGCACCATGTCTCCCTGGTCTTCCAGAATTACAATCTAATCGATTATTTGACGCCACTGGAAAATGTCCGTCTGGTTAACAAACAGGCTGGGAAAGAGATTCTCTTGGAATTGGGATTGGACGAAACGCAAATCAAACGCAATGTCCTGCAATTATCTGGAGGGCAACAACAGCGGGTGGCCATTGCGCGTGCGCTCGTTTCAGAAGCACCTGTCATCTTGGCAGATGAGCCGACAGGAAACTTAGATGAACAGACAGCCGGTGACATTATTGCCATTTTGAAGAAGTTGGCCAAGGAACGCCAAAAATGTGTCATTGTCGTCACCCACAGTAAGGAAGTGGCAGAGGCCTCCGATGTGGTCTTGGAATTGAGTCGCCGTAGCCTCGTTGAGAAGAGCAAGTAAGGAGGGAATGCTATGTTGCGAAATGCTTTTGCTTATATCACACGTAAATGGCCCAAGTCTCTCTTGCTCTTTGCCATCATTCTCCTCATGGGGACCTTGAGCTTGATTGGACTCTCCATGAAGGGAGCGACCCAACAAGCTTCATCGGAAAGCCTGGGATCCATCACCAATAGCTTCTCCATGCAGATCAACCGCAGGACCAATCCAGGAACCCCTCGGGGAGCAGGGAATCTCAGAGGAGAGGATATCGAAAAAATCAGCCAGGTAGAGGGGATCACCTCCTCTATCAAGCGAATCAATGCCATCGCGGATATCCTAGACCACGAGATCATTGAGACCGAAGAAACTCTGCAAAATCAATCTCCAGAGCGGGCCAAGCACTTCAAGAATACCTTGATGGTGACAGGGGTCAATGACTCTTCTAAAGAAGATAAGTTTGTTTCTGGAGCCTACAAGCTGGTCCAAGGGGAGCATCTGACGGATAAGGACAAAAACCAAATCCTCATGCACGAAGATTTGGCGAAAAAGAATGGCCTCAAGGTGGGCGATAAGGTGCGTCTCAAGTCCAATCTCTACGATGCTGACAATGAAAAAGGGGCCAATGAAACTGTCGAAGTGACCATTAAGGGTCTGTTCTCAGGGAAGAACCAAGCTCCTCTAACTTACGCCCAAGAGTTGTATGAAGATACGCTCATTTCTGACCTAGATACAGCTGCCAAACTCTACGGCAATACTGTTCAAACAGCTACCTATGAGGATGCAACCTTCTTTGCCAAGGGGGATCAGGACCTCGATAAATTGATCGAAAAATCAAAGCCTTGGATATCCCATGGAATTACTTTGACTTGGTTAAGAGCTCTTCCAACTACCCAGCCTTGCAAAAATCGATCAGCAGCCATGTTCCAAGTCGCGGACTACTTGTTTATCGGTAGCCTCATCTTTGCTAGCTTGCTTCTCACCCTTCTCCTTGTCTTGTGGCTCAATGCCCGTCGCAGAGAAGTGGGAATCTTACTGGCTTTAGGACTTTCTAAGGTGCAGATTGCGGGACAATTCGTGGCAGAATTAGTCATGATTTCCATCCCAGCCTTCCTCCTCTCCTATGGAGTTGCAGGACTTCTTGCCAAAGGAGTCGGAGATACGGTGCTTAAGAACGTAACCAGTGGCATTGCCAAACAAATGGCTCAAGAATCCTCTGCAGCCAACCTTGGTGGAGGAGCTGAGGCAGAAAGCTTCAGTAAGACCCTGACTGATATCCATATGGATATCCAACCGAGCCAATTGTTGGTGATTGTCTTGGTCGGTGGCCTTCTCTTGATTCTGGTATCCATCCTTTCTTCACAATGGCTCTTGCATAAGAAACCAAAGGAACTCTTGGTGGATGTTGAATAAGAGATTGTTTCCTAAAATAGAAATAGGGTATAATAGGAGGTAGAAGAAGTTCTTAGATAAAGGAAAGTGTATGAAGATACTAATCGTAGAAGATGAAGTCCTGATTCGCGAAGGGATGAGCGACTATCTCATGGAATGTGGCTATGAGGTCTTTGAAGCAAGCGATGGGCAGGAGGCCCTGGACCTCTTTCACAGAGAGACGCCGGATCTGGTCTTGCTGGATATCCAGCTCCTATCCTCAATGGCTTGGAAGTGCTCAAGACCATCCGGAAGACCAGCTCAGTCCCTGTCCTCATGCTGACGGCCTTCCATGACGAGGACTATAAGTTGACAGCCTTTGGAGAGTTGGCAGACGGCTACCTGGAAAAACCCTTCTCCTTGTCCCTCTTGAAGGTCCGTATCGAAGCTATTTTTAAAAAGCTCCAGCCTTCCCGGGTCTTCACCTATGGAGAGGCACGGGTGGATTTTGAGAGCTATACAGCCAGCCTAGCTGGGCAAGCCATCTCCATGAATGCCAAGGAGTTGGAAATCTTGGAATACTTGCTCCAGCATGAAGGCAAGGCCCGGACCCGCTCTCAGATCCTCGATGCCGTCTGGAAGGAGACGGAGGAGATTCCTTTTGACCGGGTGATTGATGTCTATATCAAGGAACTACGAAAAAAACTAGAGCTGGACTGTATCGTTACGGTGCGCAATGTCGGCTATAAATTGGAGAGACCATGACCAAACGGAGTATCTTTGCAAAGATTTTTCTGATCACCTTTGCCCTTTTTAGTGGCTTAGTCATCCTTCTACACGCTTCGGTTTACTTTATTTTCCCGTCGACCTATATCGAGTCCCAGCGCCAGACGATTTTGAAGAAATCACAGGCCCTGGCCAAGAGTTTCCAAGGCCAGGAAGAAGGAACCATTGAGTCTGTCATCGACCTATATTCCAAGACCAATGATATCAAGGTCTCGATCAAGGACAAGGAAAAACAAAATGCCCTAGAGGTCAAGGATGACTTGCTCGTGAACCCTGACAGCCAGAATAATTCCCTAGTCATTGAAGAGCGAAAAATCCAGACAAAAGAGGGGAAGGACTTGACCTTGCAATTCTTAGCAACTGTCGATTCCCAAAAGGAAGCTCGGGACATCAGTCTGGGCTTTCTTCCCTATAGTCTTCTCGCTTCCTTTGTTCTGTCACTTCTTGCCTCCTATCTCTATGCCCGCCTGATTTCTGCTCCGATCCTTGAGATCAAGCAGATGACCAAGCGGATGAAGCGCTTGGATCGGACAGCCAGTCTTCCCATTCATTCGCAGGATGAGATTGGCGTCCTCAAGCAACAGATTAACGACCTCTATCACCATCTCCTAGAGGTGATAGACAATCTAGAGCAGCAGAAACAGGAAAATCTGAAGTTGGAGCAGATGAAGGTGGAATTCCTACGTGGAGCCTCACATGAGCTCAAGACGCCTCTAGCCAGCTTGAAGATTATCCTTGAAAATATGCGGGATAAGATCGGCCGCTACAAGGATCGGGACCGCTACCTGTCGGTCTCCCTCGATATCGTCGATGAGATGAACCAGATCGTCCTAGAAATCCTGTCCCTGTCCTCTGTCCAAGAATTGGCTGGAGACAAGGAGTGGATCCAGCTGGATCAGGTCTTAGAGCAGATCCTCGACCAGTACAAGGTCTTGGCGCAATCTCGCTCGCTCACGATTGACAATCAGATCCCAGCCAAACCAGTCTATATGGACCCAGCGATTCTAAAATTGGTCCTCTCAAATGTCATCAGCAATGCCGTTAAGCATTCGGATGCCGGTGGAGAGATCCAGCTCCGCCTCGAAGAGGAAGGGACGCACTTGGCGGTTGAAAATACCAGCCAGGAAATGGTAGAGACCGCTGAAATGCCAATGACCGCTAGCCGTCAGAAGAAGGAAGGTGGCTTGGGACTCTTCGTGGTCCAACATTTGCTAGACCATGAAGAACTGGCCTACCAATTTGACAAAACAGCTATGGGCTTGCGCTTCTGTATGGAACTGCCCAAAGATCCTCAAGAATAAAAAACTAGCGAACAAGAGAAATGCTTGTTCGCTAGTTTGTATTTTTAGATGTTTTCCTGTAATAATAGAATTTAGAGATACTTATTAATAAAACTAATTTGGAAATTCGTTTTTTGGTCATGGAATAAAATACGGTATATATTTAAGACTGAACTAGAGCTTATCTTGATTATACATAAAAATAAAGTGACTGACTTTTTGTTCGTACATATTGTTTAATCCATTTTATGTTATGATAATTTATAGATTAAAATGTGTAAAGAATGGTATATTGGCTAAAATAGGGTAACGCTACTTTTCAAACCCCTGTAATACCTAAACCACCCTACACAATACATTTGTATTTGTATTGAATGCGATCCAATTCGTGACAAAATGACATCTGTTGTCTCAGATAGAAAATATCAGGAATTAGCCAAAAACTTAAGTGAAAAACTGACGATTGAAGAAGTGGAAACTTACATTGAGGAGAAATGCTACCCGATTATTATTTGATGAAAAGAGGAAAAAACTATGAAAACAATATATAAAAAAGATATCGTACAGAGCTTAACAGACCTTGGCCTGAAAAAAGGAGATGTAGTCATTGTACATACATCGTTAAAAAGTATTGGATATGTATGTGGAGGAGCACAGGCTGTGATAGAAGCTCTAATTGAAGTTGTTACTTCTGAAGGAACCATTGTGATGCCCACGCAGTCATGGAAAAATCTAGATCCGGAAACAGGTGTGCACTGGAATGCAGAGGAGTCAGACTGGGAAAAAATTAGAGAGAATTGGCCAGCATATGATAAGCAGATAACGCCAACCAATACAATGGGAGCTGTTGCAGAAATGTTTCGTCAATGGCCAGGTAGCATCAGAACAGAGCATCCAGCAAGATCAATTTGTGCATGGGGGAAACATGCTGAATATATTACAGAGGAACATACTCTTTCAAATATATTTGGGGAGGGATCACCTATCGCAAAACTCTATGAACTTGATGCAAAAGTACTGTTAATAGGGGTTGGATATGATAAAAACACCTCTATACACCTAGCGGATGTTCGTGCAGAGTATCCTGGGAAACATGACTGTATTGAACACAGTGCTATACTTGAAGATGGTGTTCGTATATGGAAATCATATAAGACCTTATTTGTTGATGGAGAAGATTTTGAAGACATAGGAATTGCGTTTGAGGAAATAGGTCATGCAAATATAGGGAAAATAGGTATTGCCGATTCTAGATTAATGCAACAGCGTAGTTTAGTAGATTTTTCCGTTTCATGGATTGAAAAGTATCGCCAATAAATTAATTTTTAATCAATGAAGATTTTGATAAAGATAGAAAAACTTATACAATAATCTGAAACAAAAAGCAAATTGACACAAAAATACCCCAAAAGTTAGATTTTATCTGTCCAACTTTCGGGGTACAGTTCAAAAATGCTTGTTTGCTAGTTTGTATTTAATCAACCTTTTCTACCTTTAGCAATTGGCCGTGTTTTAATTCATAAATGGTATCCACATAGGTCAGGATGGAGCGGTCATGGGTCACCATGATGGCGCTCTTGTTTGGATTTGACTTCTTTCTGGATCAACTGGGCGATTTCTTGCCCTCGATCTGGGTCTAGGCTAGCCGTTGGTTCATCGGCCAAGATGACCTGTGGATTTCCGATGAAGGCCCGAGCAATGGCTGCACGTTGTTTTTGTCCACCGGACATCTGATTCGGATATTGGTGGTAACAAGCTTCGATGCCCAGATCTGCCAACAAGGCTTTGACCTCCTCTTGGCGTTTTTTCTTGTCCTTCTCCCCTTTTAATTTGGCCACCAGTTCTAACTGGTCACCGATTTTCATATAGGAGAGGAGCTGGTGATCTTGAAAGATAAAGCCGAGCAATTCCAGCCGTTTTTGCGTCCACTGGCCTTGGTTGAGGCCGGTCAAGTCTTGGCCAGCGATAGAAATCCGCCCCTCGTCCGCTGATAAGAGTAAACCAGCGATAGCTAAGAGAGTGGATTTACCGGATCCTGAAGGGCCCAAGATCGCGACAAATTCGTTGGGTTCGACGCTTAAATTCAGCTGGTTGAGGACATGGTGCATCTGGCTACCATCGGCGTAGGATTTTCTGATATTTTCTAATGCAATAATGGCCATCTTATTCTCCATTTCCACCAATGACTTCGATTGGATCTACTTTTTTGATTTTGACAAGGGACAAGGCACCACACAAAATAGAGGTCAGGATAAAGCTAACCGAGATGGTGAGATTGTCTTTCAGGGTCATAAAGGAAGGGACGCTATTAGGTAAAAATGGTGCCATTATGGTTGCTAAGCCAAGTCCCAGCAACACTCCGATGAGGGAGATAATGGTGAGCTGGGATAGTTGGACATAGGTAATCTGGCTCATGGACATGCCAATAGCCTTCAAGACGCCGAACTGTTTCAACTTCTGCAGGGTCAAGATATAGAAGAAGACCCCAAGGATAGCAGAAGAAGCGAGTAAGAGCACCCACGTAATCATCCGTAGCGTCAGGTTTGAGCCTTGTAGCCAGGGATTTTATCGATCACTTGCTTCTTATCCGCCACCATTAAGTTGCTGGCTAGATCGCTAGAAGGGATGTCTTTCTTAGTCACAAGGGTTTGGGCTTGCCATTGATAGCTTGGATCTGTCTTTTGCCGCATGCCTGTGTAGGTATCCGAGCTGATAAAACCAATCTCGCTGTAGCCGTATTTGGCATTTTTCGCGAAGGCCACGACCTTGAGTTTTTGCTTAGAAGTTTTGTCAATCACGTGATCGCCGACTTGGATCCCTTCATCCTCTTTGAAAGAACTGTCCAAAATGACCTCGTTTTTCTTTAGGTCGGAGATCTTGAGGTCTGTATCTTCCATGATTGGATTGAGGATTTCTTCTTCGTTGTGATCGGTCGCGAAGTAGGTGATATCCAGAGTATTGGAATCCTCTGTTTTTGAGACGGTTGCCCGCTGGATGGACAAGCCCGAATAGTCCATTCCCTCTATCTTTTGGACCTCATCTAAATCTTTCTCCGTAATGGTTGAGAAGGGGATAATCCCTTCTGAGTCCGTCGAAAGGATGTAGTGTAGCGACCCATAGTTATCGATTTGAGCTGATACCGAACGGCCCAGTCCATTTGTCAGACCGGACAAAAACACCACCATAAACATGAGGATGGTAATGAGAAGTTCAATCAGGATAAACTTCTTGGGTTGGTATTTAATTTCATTCCATGCGATTTTCATATTCGTTCTCCTTTTAGCACGGAGGTGCTCAAGTAGCTTGGCACCTAAACATACTCTACCATCATACCACAAGTGGAGGGATAATATGGGGATGGTGTTTGGGGAAGGGGAAACGGATGTAAAAAGTGCGAGTTCAAAATTTTCAGCCTGTATCACCTTGACAATTCTTGTTAAAACTTGTAGAATGCAAAGGTACTAAGAACCTTTTAAAGTGGTTACTTGCTTTATTTATTATTCCAGTAGAAACTGTGTTAATTCCACAATTTACCATTATCAATTCCTTAGGTTTGGTCAATAATCGTCTTGCGGTTATTATTCCAGGATTGGCGAGTGTATTCAATATTTACTTATTTAGGAATTTCTTTATTGCAATTCCGGAAGGAATTCTCGAGTCTGCAAAGATGGATGGAGCAAGTATCGTTAGAATTTTCTTTAGAATTATGCTTCCAATGTCTAAATCTGCAGTTGCCACAGTTGGTGTTTTGTCATTTATGTCAAGTTGGAATGATTATATTTGACCATTGATGGTTTTGACAGATTCTTCTAAATTTTCAATGCAGGTTGCAATTACAACTACAACTATTAATACAACTCAACCAGTTTATATCAATCAGGTAATGGTTGTATTAACTATTTCAACGATTCCGTTAATTTTGGTCTATGTTATCGCTCAGAAATATATTGTTCAAGGTCTGGGTGGTTCCGGAACGGGAATAAAATAGGATATACTTATGATAAATAAAAAATTTACAGTAGAAAAAGCCAATCGTTTTATAGCAGAAAATAAACATCTGGTCAATACACAATATAAACCTGAGGACCACTTTTCAGCTGAGATTGGTTGGATCAATGATCCGAATGGATTTGTCTATTTTCGTGGAGAATACCATCTCTTCTATCAATTTTATCCTTATGATAGTGCTTGGGGGCCAATGCATTGGGGACATGCTAAAAGTAAGGACTTGGTGACTTGGGATCACTTGCCGGTTGCACTTGCACCTGACCAAGACTACGACCGCAACGGTTGCTTCTCAGGCTCAGCTATTGTCAAAGACGGTCGTCTCTGGCTCATGTATACTGGTCATATTGAGGAAGAAACTGGTGTCCGTCAAGTGCAAAATATGGCATTTTCAGACGATGGGATTCACTTTGAAAAGATTGACCAAAATCCAGTTGCGACAGGAGCAGACTTGCCAGATGAATTAATTGCCTCTGATTTCCGTGATCCAAAACTCTTTGAAAAAGAGGGACGCTATTATTCAGTAGTTGCTGCCAAACATAAAGATAGTGTGGGCTGTGTCGTTCTACTAGGGTCCGATAACCTAGTAGAGTGGCAGTTCGAATCCATCTTTTTAAAAGGAGTAGAACATCAAGGCTTTATGTGGGAATGTCCAGACTACTTCGAGTTAGATGGAAAAGACTGCATTATCATGTCACCAATGCGTTATCAACGTGAGGGTGATTCTTACCACAATATCAATTCTTCTGTTTTGGTAACAGGTAAAGTAGACTGGGAAGCTAAACAGTTCATTCCAGAAAAAGTAGAAGAAATCGACCATGGTCAAGATTTCTATGCACCACAATCATTAGAGGATGATCAAGGTCGTCGTATTATGATTGCATGGATGCAGACATGGGGTCGTACCCTTCCAACCCATGACCAAGGCCACAAGTGGGCATGTGCCATGACCTTACCGCGTGTACTTCGATTGAAGGATGGGAAGTTATTTCAAACTCCTATCAAGCATGGGGACCATCAGATTCAAATTGATGGTGATCAGCGTTATCGTTTGGGAAGCGATACAGATTATGTAGAGTTTGGTTATGATAGCACTGCCAAGCAAGTCTATATCGACCGTAGTCATCTGGCTCAGAAAATCCTCGGTGAAGAGGAAGAAGATACGAGCCGCCGCTATGTAGATGTAGAGGCTAAAGAATTGGAAGTATTTATTGATAAAAATTCCATCGAGATTTTTGTCAATCAAGGTGAAGCCAGCTTGACAGCAACCTATTACTTAACAGTGCCAGCTGAGCTAACCCGAATCGATTAAAAATTAAGTTATTTCTCCTAAAGAAAAAGTTCTCTTTCTATGAATGTGGAAAGAGATTTTTTTGTTTGAATGGATAGTAGAGAAAGGGTAGTGTAAAATAAGTTGTGTAAACACAAAAAGGAATAAATCCGTTATAGTAGAGTTGCAACACATTACTAGAAAGAGATTTATTCCTATGACTCGATTTACCACAGAATTGCTTAATTTCCTAGCTCAAAAGCAAGATATTGATGATATTTTTCGTTCTTCTCTTGAAACAGCTATGAATGCCTGCTTCAAGCAGAGCTATCAGCCTTTTTAGGGTATGAGCCCTATGAAAAAGTAGGCTATAATTCTGGGACTAGTCGTAATGGAACGTATTCATGGAAATTTGAAACCAAATATAGGAAAGTCATGGAAAGTCTGGAGAATCCGGATAATCTTTTAACTTTTTATCAGTTTCCCTACCAGATTTGGCACAGCCTTTATTCGACAAACCTCATTGAGTCTCTTAACAAAGAAATCAAACGTCAAACGAAAAAGAAGGTTTTTTTTCCTAACGAGGAGGCTCTGGACCGTTACCTAGTATTATAATTTCAAGCAAAGTCAGCGAATCCGTAAAGGGTTTGGCCAATGTTCTGACACACTTGAAAGCTTATTTGATTAAAACTTCATAACTCTACTAGAGTTTTTACACATAATTATTGACAGTATTTTTCCTTTCTGAGATAATAAAACGTCAGGAGGTATTATATGTCTAAACAAAAAATTAATCGCTTTGTCGGATCTATTGGAGCTTTTATTGGGATTCTTGTCTTTATTGCATATATTCCACAAATTATCGCTAACTTACAAGGAGAAAAAGCTCAACCATTCCAACCACTATTCGCATCAGTTTCTTGTTTAATTTGGGTAATCTATGGTTGGACAAAAGAACCTAAAAAAGATTGGATTCTCATCATTCCCAATGCAGCGGGAGTGATATTAGGTGGTTTAACTTTTATTACTTCTTTATAAAAATTATATAAACAAAACCAGCAACTTCATAAAAAAGTTGCTGGTTTTGTTCTGCCTATTGCATGAATTTGTAAGAATTTTTTTCATATTGAAAGTAATCAAAAAAATATTGAAATATAGCTGATTTTTCGGGAGGTGCTTTTTAGGTAATTTCAATGAAATGATTTAAAAATGGGGCAAATCAGTTATAGACAAGCAAAAAAGCCTTGTAAATCAAGGCTTTTTCCTGTTAATTTAGATGCCCCCTGCAGGGCTCGAACCTGCGACCCATAGATTAAGAGTCTACTGCTCTACCAACTGAGCTAAGGAGGCAAAAAAAAGCTGTATTGGTGCCGAAACTTCACGGTTTGTATTGAACCCGCGCAATTAAGCAGGTGGGCAACTTGCTCTAACTGAAGCTGCTTCCGCGTGATACGGCCTGCATGCTGTTAGAAGTCCTTTGTTTCCCTAATAATACAAAAAATAGTCGGTCAACACTTAAGTGTGAAGTCGTACACCACAGCGTTTCTATATGTATATGATACCATATTTCAAAAAAATTTCAAGAGAAAATCTCAATTTTTTGGAACCGATATCACCTTTTCTTGAGTTGATCAATCTTCTCTTTTGTCGTCCCTAGAGCTCTCTCGTATTTGCCATTTTCATTAGGAGTGAAATAGGAGACACCCTTAAGCTTGTCTGGTAGGTAGTCCTGTTGGACCCAATTACCAGGATAATTGGGGGGGGTATTTGTAATCTTGGGCATTCCCCAAGGTCTTGCTTCCGGCATAGTGGCCATCCCGTAAATGGCGAGGGATGGGAAGGTTGCCCGACTTCCGGAGGTCAGCCAAGGCCTTGTCCATGGCGACGTAAGCCGAGTTGGACTTGGGTGAAAGGGCCAGATCAATGACGATGTTGGCGATGAGGATGCGGGCTTCGGGGAAGCCGATCCGCTCCGCTGCTTGGAGAGCTGTCACCGTATGGATCTGCGCATCTGGATTGGCCAGGCCGATATCTTCGTAGGCAATGACCGTCAAGCGACGAGCTAAGCTGGGTAGATCACCGGCTTCAATCAAACGTGCGGCATAGTGGAGACTAGCATCAACATCGGATCCGCGGATGGATTTTTGAAGAGCAGAGAGGACGTCGTAGTGGCCGTCTCCATCTTTGTCCATGGTGATGTAGCTGCGCTGGAGGCTGTTTTCCATGATGTCGAGACTGATGTGGCGAACGCCATCCTCCCCTTCCTTGGTAGAGAGGACGGCCAAATCGAGAGAGTTATAGGCAGAACGCAGGTCTCCATTGGTCGAAGTGGCGATGAAATCCAAGGCATCCTCGTCGAGGGTTACAGGAAAGTCAAAGCCCCGCTCAGAGTCGCTAAGAGCCAACTGGATAGCCTCTTTGACCTGCTCATTGGTCAAGGGTTCCAACTCAAAAATCTGTACCCGACTGCGAATGGCAGGCGTCACGGAGAAGAAAGGATTCTCAGTCGTTGCGCCGATCATGATGACCAGACCGCTTTCGAGCAAAGGCAGGAGAAAATCTTGTTTGGTCTTATCGAGGCGATGGATCTCATCCAAAGCAGGACTAAGCCACCTGAAAACTTGGCTTCCTCTGCGATCTCTTGCAGGCGTTTTTTGCTGTCGACGGTTGCATTGAAGGTCCGAAAGGCATACTTAGTCGTACCCGCGATGGCAGAAGCAATACTGGTCTTGCCAATCCCTGGTGGGCCAAAGAGAATCATGGACGAGAGACGATTGGCCTCCACCATGCGGCGGATGATTTTCCCTGGTCCGACCAGGTGTTCTTGTCCGATGACCTGATCGATGGTTTTGGGACGCATGCGCAGGGCGAGATTGTCCGGCATGAGGGTCTCCTTTCTAGCTTTGTCTCCTTTAAAAGAGGCAGTTTTTATGGTAAGATTGTAGTAACTATTGTATCATATTCCGCTCTAAGAGTGGGAAATTAGAAAGAGGACACGATGTCTAAATATGGATTTTTGGATGTTTTAGAAGAGGAAATGGAAAAGGTCTTTCCCTTTGACTTTGAGATCAATTGGGATAAGAAAAATCATGCGGTAGAAGTGGCTTTTCTCTTGGAAGCACAGAATACGGGAGGGGTTGCCTTGGTCGATGAGTCGGGGGAAGAGTCTGACGAAGATATCTTCTTTGAAGAAGCTGTTATCTTCTACAATCCAGCAAAGTCGCATGTGGAAGATGATGCCTATTTAACGGCGATTCCTTATGAACCGAAAAAAGGCTTGTCTCGGGAGTTTCTAGCTTACTTTGCGACCTTCCTCAAAGATACAGCCGAGCTGGCCTTGGATGACCTCATGGATTTCTTAGCAGACGAAGAAGCAGAGAGCTTTGAGATCGTCTGGAATCAAGAAGTCTTTGAAGAAGGTAAAGTCGGCCTGGAAGAAAGCACCTTTTACCCTTATCCGAGATATTAGAAATAAGTGGGAGAGTTTATGAAAAAAATTGGGATCTATCTTGTTTATGGTCTATCGTTTCTTCTCTTGATGGGTGCTTTTTCCTTGGGGACGATAGCCTTTACGGAGTTAGGTTTTCAACTGGTTTTTGTACCAGGCTATCTCTTCACTTTTTCTAGCATGTATCTCATTTTCATTCTCCATGAACTGGGACATGCTTTTTGTGGTTATCTGACGGGCTATCGGCTCGTCGCTTTAGGCTTGGGAAGTTTTCTCCTGACTAAAAAAGCAGGGAAGTTTCGTCTTAGTCGCACGGCCGTTCTGAAAAATGTCGGCGCCCAGTATATTGGACTAAAAGAGGATGAAAGTGACCAACGAATGATTCTGATGCTCTCCGGTGGTTTGCTGGTTCATTTGACTTTACTTATCGTATCCATCCTTTTTGGAGTTCTGACACAGAGTTGGTATTTTGCAGGCACTTGGATTTGTCTCAATCTCTCCTTCATTTTGGCCAATGCTCTCCCCCTTGGGATTACAGATGGAGCTAAAATTTTAGAATTGATGCACCATCCTGAAAATGTGGTCTATGCTTATCTCGGACTCTGCCATTCTGCTCAGACCCTGCTAGCGCCAGAAGATTACGATCTGAAAGATTTTGTTAGACCTGTTCCTGAGGAGGCGCAAGGAGGCTTTGTGGAGGGGGGCTTAGCCCTTCAGGGAGAAGTCTTGATTCTAGAGGGCTATCGCGAGGCGGCTAAAGAGCAGTTTCAGTCTTTACTGAAGAGGGCAGATAACCCGATGATTCAAACGGCTGCTCAGTTGTCCCTACTGCATATCGCCTTGTTGGAAGGAGATCATGAAAAAGCAGAGGAGTACGCGACCATTCGACGAGTCAAGTCTTTTTTGTCGATGAAATTGACCAATATACAGGCGGTCCAAGCTTGGTATCAATTTAAGGTCAAGAAGGATTTGGTCCAGACACACAAGGCGATCAAGCTTGCTAGACAGAAGATGGATGTAAGTCGCATGTTGCGGGATGAGAAAGCTTATTACCAGCAGTGGTTAGATGAGTTGGAACAAGCCATACAGGAAGAAGAGACTCAGGTGAGCTGAGAAAAGGAAAGAAAGCTGTACGATGCTTCAGATATTTAAGCGGTTATTTAGTAAAAAATCGCAAAAATCTCAAGAGCGTGAGTCGATCCTTCCTCGCAATCGCTTTGTGGATCTAGATTTCGAGCGAATATTGAAGTCTGGAACTCGTCGCCTTGTCGATGAGGAGGGGCGCTACGCAGAGGATGGTAAAATCACAGAACTTGAATTTCCTGAAGACTTTGCAGAATTTGAGTTTCATAGGTGCTTTTAATACGGAAGATGAAGACCAGTTTAAGCAACTATTAGTTCGTTTGAATAGTATTGACAATGCTATTCAGTCCCATTTGGAAAGTGAGATGCAACAACCCATCCCTCAGTATGCCAAGGATCTCGGCTATACTCAGAAGAGGTGGGAAAGGACATTTTACTTCCATCCTTGGGTATTAAGTTTTGAGGAAAATCCGCCTAATCTTCGCTATGTTGCAGATTATGTAAACGATGAGTTTACCGTTTATTTTGCTAAAAAACATGGTAGATGGCAGGCGTACTGGGATGCAGAGTGCCAAAAGGTGATTGAAGAAAGCTAGCTAGGGGTTTTCTATAGAGTAGTAGTTATGATAAGAAAAGATCATCATCATGGAATTATTGGATAAACACTTGGATTTTACGGGTTGTAAGATTGCCTTGATTTGTGATGGGCGAATTTTGACCATCTTACGCGATGACAAACCAACCATTCCTTGGCCTAATCTGTGGGAGTTGCCAGGTGGTGGCCGCGAAGGGGACGAGAGTCCTTTTGAGTGTGTAGCGCGTGAAGTTTATGAGGAATTGGGAATTCATTTAGATGAAGACTGTCTGCTTTGGAGTAAGATTTATCCTAGCGTAATCTTTAAAGACAAGCAATCGGTCTTTATGGTTGGTCAGCTAAGACAAGAACAATTTGACAATATTACCTTTGGGAATGAAGGACAGGCCTATAAACTGATGCCTATTGAGGAATTTTTGAAGTCTAAACAGGCAGTGCCTCAGCTACAGGGGAGATTGAGGGATTATTTGGAGGAAGGTTTATGATAACACTTGTTCGAGCGGGAGCAGAGGATTTAGAAACTATTATTGCAATTCAGAGAGCTAGCTTTAAGGCTGTTTATGAAAAATACCATGATGAATATGACCCTTATCTCGAGGACCGCGAACGAATCAAATGGAAACTAGTCGAACGTCCCAATAGCTATTACTACTTTGTAAAAGAAGATGAAGAAAACATCGGATTTTTACGAGTTCAGACCAATGCCGAGTTAACGAAAGCTTGGTTAGGAACGGCAGCGATTTTGCCCCAGTATCAAGGAAAAGGGTATGGAACTAATGGTTTAAGCTTGCTGGAAAAAGAATTTCCAACCATCACACAATGGGATTTGTGTACGGTGTTACAGGATGCAGGCATGGTTGCGTTCTACGAGAAGAATGGCTACCATCAAACTCATATCGAGCCTGAAAAAGAAGGTATGGATATGGTCTACATGAAAAAATTGATAGAGAAATAGAAAGGATGGTTCGGTTAAATTTCTAAACTGAACTCGCCCTAAACACTGCGCCAAAAAGATAAACTTCTCTTAGACACAAGCGTCTTCAGAGAGTTTCCTATTTTGGCTTTGTGTTTTACGGGCTTGGTATCTTAATGATGGAAACATGGCAAGAGTTAAAAGTTACAGTGAAGCGTGAGGGAGAGGAGTTGGTTTCCAACCTCTTGATTGAGTTAGGTGCCCAAGGGGTAGCAATCGAAGACAGCATGGACTATGTGGGAAATGTGGACCGCTTCGGTGAAATTTTCCCAGAGGTGGAGCAACAGGAAGAAATCGTAGTGACCGCCTACTATCCGGAAACGGTTGATGTAGCGGCAGTTGAAGCAGATTTGAAGGCTCGCTTAGCAGAATTAACTGACTTTATGGACTTAGGAGAAGTCAAGATCGGTACGACTGCTTTGGCTGAGGAAGACTGGGCGGATAATTGGAAGAAATACTATGAACCAGCTCGCATCACTCATGATTTGACCATTGTGCCATCATGGACGGACTATGAGGCGACTGCGGGAGAAAAGATTATCAAGCTGGATCCTGGAATGGCCTTTGGGACTGGAACCCACCCGACGACCAAGATGAGTCTCTTTGCCTTGGAGCAGGTTCTTCGTGGTGGCGAAACAGTGCTAGATGTAGGGACTGGTTCAGGGGTTCTTTCCATTGCTAGCTCACTTCTAGGGTGCTAAGGAAATCTTCGCCTATGACCTGGATGATGTAGCGGTTCGAGTCGCTCAGGAAAAATATTGAGCTCAATCCTGGCATGGAAAAATATCCATGTAGCCCCAGGTGATTTGCTCAAAGGGTGTGGAGATTGAGGCAGATGTTATCGTGGCCAATATCTTGGCGGATATCCTCATTCATCTGACGGATGATGCTTATCGCTTGGTCAAGGATGAAGGCTACCTCATCATGAGTGGCATTATTAAGGACAAGTGGGACATGGTCCGTGAGTCAGCAGAAGCAGCTGGATTTTTTTCCTTGAAACCCACATGATCCAAGGTGAGTGGAATGCCTGTGTCTTCAAAAAAACTAAGGATATCTCTGGTGTGATTGGAGGCTAGCATGCAACAGTATTTTTGTAAAAGGTTTGGCTAGCTCACCTGTCACTATCGAGGATAAGGAAACCAGTAAGCACATGTTTCAGGTCATGCGCTTGAAAGAAGATGACCAGGTGACCCTAGTCTTTGATGATGGGATCAAGCGCTTTGGCGCGCGTGGTCAAATGTGGAGGCTCGTCAGTTGGAGCTAATCGAAAGAATTAGCTGACAATGTGGAACTGCCTAGTCAAGTGACCATCGCATCAGGCTTTTCCCAAGGGAGATAAACTCGAGTTTATCACTCAAAAGGTGACGGAACTGGGTGCTAGTCAAATCTGGGCCTTTCCCTGCCGATTGGTCAGTTGCCAAAGTGGGATGGCAAGAAATTAGGGTCAAAAAAAGGTTGAAAAAGCTAGAAAAAAATTGCCCTTGGAGCAGCAGAGCAAAGCAAGCGGAACCTGGTACCGAGTGTTACCCTTTTTGAGAAAAAAAGGCAGACTTCCTAGCTCAACTCAGAGCAGTTTCGACCGCATCGTGGTGGCCTATGAAGAGTCGGCCAAAGAAGGCGAAAGCGCTGCTCTTGTACAAGCTGTAAGTGGTCTTGAAAAAGGGAGCAAGGTTCTCTTTATCTTTGGACCGGAAGGTGGTCTTTCACCTGCTGAAATTGAAAGTTTTGAAGCTAAAGGAGCAGTCCTTGCAGGCCTTGGGCCCTCGTATCCTACGAGCAGAAACAGCCCCACTCTATGCCCTTAGCGCAGTGAGTGTTGTCACGGAATTAATGAAAAAAACGCGTGAAGGTAGATCATTCACGCGTTTCTTTCTATATCTTATTTTTGTTCAGAATTTATTCGTTTTCTTATTTTTTTATATTACAAATTAATGGAATTTTTTATAAAAAAATGGAGTATTTGTATAAAAAAAGGGAACCTACGTTCGGGATTTCTGACTGATAGTGCTGGGAAAGCTCCTCAAATAGCATGAAAGTCAATCGGACTAGTTTTTCATATAGAGCTAAAAGTGATAGAATAGAAGGCAAGAAAGTGGAGAAAACTAGATGCCGAAAGAAGAACCTTTAACAGGGGGCCAGGTTATTGCCCTTACCAAAAAATACTTGTCGGGAGAGGATGTTGCATTTGTAGAAAAAGCTCTCCTTTATGCGGTCGACTGCCATAGCGGGCAATTCCGTAAATCAGGTGAACCCTATATCATCCACCCTATTCAAGTTGCCGGCATTTTGGCAAAATTGAAGTTGGATGCTGTGACGGTTGCCTGTGGTTTTTTGCACGACGTTGTCGAGGATACAAACGCGACCCTAGATGATCTAGAACGCGAATTTGGACATGATGTCCGAGTGATTGTTGATGGAGTGACCAAGCTCGGGAAGGTCAAATACAAGTCCCATGAAGAGCAGCTGGCAGAGAACCACCGCAAGATGCTCATGGCCATGTCTCAGGATATCCGTGTCATCTTGGTCAAGCTAGCAGACCGCTTGCACAACATGCGGACTTTGAAGCATTTACGCAAGGACAAGCAAGAACGGATTTCCCAGGAAACCATGGAAATCTATGCGCCGCTAGCCCACCGTCTCGGGATTTCCAGCGTCAAGTGGGAATTGGAAGATCTATCCTTCCGTTATCTGAATGAAGTCGAGTTCTATAAAATTTCCCATATGATGAAGGAGAAGCGTCGCGAGCGGGAAGCCCTGGTAGAAGAAGTCGTCCAAAAGATCGAATCCTATGCGGCAGAACGCCACCTCTATGGGAAAATCTATGGTCGTCCTAAGCATATCTACTCCATCTACCGCAAGATGCAGGATAAGAAGAAACGCTTTGATGAAATCTATGATTTGATTGCCATTCGCTGTATCCTGGAATCACCGAGCGATGTCTATGCCATGCTGGGCTATATCCACGAGTTGTGGAAGCCTATGCCAGGCCGTTTCAAGGACTACATCGCCAATCGGAAGGCTAATGGTTACCAGTCCATCCATACCACTGTTTACGGTCCAAAAGGTCCCATCGAGTTCCAGATCCGTACCAAGGAAATGCACGAGGTTGCTGAGTACGGGGTTGCGGCACACTGGGCCTATAAGAAAGGAATCAAGGGCCAAGTCAATAGCAAAGAATCGGCTATTGGGATGAACTGGATCAAGGAGATGATGGAACTCCAAGACCAGGCAGATGATGCCAAGGAATTTGTTGATACTGTCAAAGAAAACTATCTAGCCGAAGAGATTTATGTCTTTACCCCAGATGGAACTGTCCGCTCCCTTCCAAAAGATTCTGGTCCAATCGACTTTGCCTATGAGATCCATACCAAGGTAGGGGAAAAGGCTGTAGGAGCCAAGGTCAATGGCCGGATGGTGCCTCTCAATACCAAGCTACGGACAGGGGATCAGGTCGAGATCATCACCAATGCCAACTCCTTTGGTCCAAGTCGTGACTGGCTCAATATCGTCAAAGACTAGCAAGGCGCGTAATAAGATCCGCCAATTCTTTAAGAATCAAGACAAGGAACTCTCGATCAACCGTGGACGAGAGTTGCTCATGGCTCAATTCCATGAGCATGATATGATTGCCAACAAGTTCATGGACAAGAAGCACATGGACAAGGTCTTGCAAAAGACCAGCTACAAGACCGAAGAGGCCCTGTTTGCGGCCATCGGTTTTGGAGAAGTGGGAGCCATCTCTGTCTTTAACCGTTTGACGGAAGAAGAGCGCCGCGAAGAGGAAAAAGCCAAGGCGCGTGCGGAAGCCGAAGAGCTGGTCAAAGGTGGCGAAGTCAAGGTTGAAAATAAAAAAGACACCCTCAAGGTCCGCCATGAAGGTGGCGTGGTCATCCAAGGAGCTTCTGGTCTCTTGATCCGGATTGCCAAGTGTTGCAATCCTGTGCCAGGAGATACAATTGTCGGCTACATTACCAAAGGACGTGGGGTTGCTATTCACCGTCAAGATTGTATGAACCTGCAGGCCCAAGACAACTACGAGCAACGTTTGATTGATGTCGAGTGGGAAGACAATAACACGACCAAGGACTACATCGCCCATATCGATATTTACGGCCTCAACCGTGCAGGCCTCCTCAACGATGTCCTTCAAGTCCTCTCCAACACGGCTAAGATGATCTCAACCGTCAATGCCCAACCAACCAAAGATATGAAATTTGCCAATATCCACATTTCCTTCGGGATTCCAAACCTGTCTATGTTGACAACGGTTGTGGATAAGATTAAGAGTGTGCCGGAGGTTTACTCTGTTAAGCGTACAAACGGCTAGTCGGCTGCTCAGTTATCTTTTATTGCTTCGTTAGCTCGCCTCGCCGTACTACAGTACTGTCTTCGTCTCACTGCCTTGCCTGATGTCGATGTTCTTTCAAGGTTAGCGGTGAATGCCCAATAGATTGTTTAAATAGGATAATAAGATGAAATTAGTGATTCAACGGGTCAAAAGGGCCTCGGTTTCTATTGACGGTCAAGTTTATAGTCAGATTCAAGAAGGACTTCTTCTCTTGGTGGGAGTGGGGCCTGAGGATGACCAGAAGGATTTGGAGTATGCGGTGCGCAAGGTCACCCAAATGCGGATTTTCTCGGATGAAGAAGGGAAGATGAACTTATCTGTCAAGGATATTCAAGGAGAAATCCTCTCGATTTCTCAATTTACCCTCTTTGCCCAGACAAAAAAAGGCAATCGTCCAGCCTTTATCGGGGCAGCCAATCCAGAGATGGCCAGCCAGCTCTACGATGACTTCAATGATTTGTTAGAAAAGGAAGTCCCTGTCAAACGAGGGGTCTTCGCTGCAGATATGGCAATCGAACTCATCAATGATGGCCCGGTGACCATCATCCTCGATACGAAAAATCCATAGAAAAACAAGCCCTTGATTAAAGGGCTTGTTTGAATGTCGACAAATTACTTTTTACTTAGGATAGCTGAATAATTTTTCAAAAAAATCCTTATATTACTTTGAGTTGTCGAAGTAAATCCGAAACTTTCCGCCGTGAGAAAAATGCTTGAAACATTGTTGTTTCAAGCACTCGGGAGTTTTGAAACCTTAGGTTCAAAACTAAGTCATGGAACTTCGTAGAAGTTCGCTGACGTCCGTACTCACCTAAGGAAAGTTTCTAGGAATACTATTTCTTCAATCTGACATGCTCTTAATCAAAGAGCATATTTTTTTCTATGTAAAGTTGTTGGGCAATCAGATGATTGATCTGGATGTCTTGGTCTTTGATCTGGAGCTGATAGAGGCCGGTGTAATCATCATAGCCTTTGAAGAGAATGACATCTCCAATGGTCAGCTGGATCTGGTCTAAAAAAATTCAGCAATTCAAAGCTATCCTGGACTCTTCGCAAACGATAGGTTCCCGGTTCGCTGACATCACTCAAACGGTCCTGGTAAGCCTCGATGAGAAGTTTTCCTTTCGGTGGAATGGTTCCTCCGTGGGGGCAGGTCTTGGGAGTGTCCAACATCTGGTCTAGTTTATCGATAAAGCGGTCGGAGACAGTATGTTCGAGCACTTCAGCTTCTTCATGGACTTCTTCAGTCGTATAGCCCAGTTTTTTGAGCAAGAACACTTCGATCAAGCGGTGCTTGCGAAAGAGATCAGAAACCGTTTGGAGGCCGAGCTCGGTAAGCAGATAGCCGTGGGTCTTGTCCTTGATGAGGAGATTCTCCGAGATCATGCGTTTGACCATCTCAGTCACGGCTGGAGGCGAAACCTGCATCCGGGCCGCAATCTCTTTGTTACTAATTTTTTCATGTTGCGTGCCGATTTCATAGATGCACTTGAGGTAATCTTCTTTATTTGGTGTCATAGGGTCCTCTTTTCTTCGCTCCTTCTAGTATATCAAAAAAAGAGCAAAATGGCTTGGCCAGTGGATAGGAATTGTCTGGGAGGGAGAAAGATGATAGTATAGAAGCATAAAAACAAGAGCAATGTGGAAAGGAGGGTGCAAATGCAGCGACAGGAATTGGAAAAACTGGGCTGGACGACCAGAGGTCTTAGCTACTTAGAAAAACGACTGCAGTCTTGCGAAGATGAAGCAAAAAGGCAAGACTATTACCGCTCTGTCTTCGTCTTTGCCAGCCCTCTTTTCCAAGAGATGTGGCAGAGAGAACTGCAAGGGTTGACGGAAGGCCGTGCTCAGGCCCTCTTAAGAGGGGTCATGCACCTCTGTCTCATGCCACGGGATTTATCGGGAACCCGTGAGGAGACCGCCTTCTTACTGAAGCGGTTCTGGCCAGATTGCCCGCCTCATTCGTCTTTTTGGTCCTCTTTTTCAAGAGTGGTCCAAGTAGCTTTTGCTCAGGAACCATTAGCTAGCAAAGAGGGAGACCAGCTCTTAAAACGCCAGATCCACCAGTTCCGATACCTGCTCTCTGCCTACCAGGCCCAGTGGATTCGGGAGAATTATGCCAGAGCGGGGCAGACTGATGAAGAGGCGCTACAAGCTTACTTGCAGGAGACAAAAGGGATCAAAATCGATGCTTATGCGGCAGCTCGTCTCCATAATAAGGTCTATGTAGATCAAGACGGCCAGCTCGCCTTCCCATCGCGTGCTCAGGCCCAGTTGAATTTTAAGGTCTTGCTCAACTTTCATACTGAGTATATCCTGGATCAGGGTGGCCAGTTTCTCAACGAAGTGGATCCGAATCAGATTTCTGAAAATGGCATTGTCAATGGAGCCAGTTTCAACTATGGTTTAGCCAGAGGCCGGACTCATAAGGACTTGGATATCAATCCCGTCAAATCGTGGGATCCACCTTTTCGTAAGAAGGTCCTCTATCAGCAAGGTGTTCGCTATCTAGCTCCGAAGAATGATCGTGGAGAGCAGGGCTATTGGAGCCGGAAGGGAACCTTTGCACAAGGAGGCAAGAGCTACAAGCAACAGGTAGCAAAGCGTGTGCGGAGTTTCCTCAGAGGCATCCCACGCTTACGCTGGCGAGTCCTCCTTCAGAATGGACTCCATCGGATTTTATAGTAGTCCTCTTTCGGATTGAAGAAAAAGGACTCTTAGAAATTCTCTTAAGGAAAGTCTCTGAACGAATTTTGTAGATATAAAAAAGAGGTCGTAGACCTCTTTTTTATTTAATCAAGTGCTTTGACGGCTTCGATTGCCGCGTCGTAATTGGGTTCGCTGTTGATGTTGTCTAGGTATTCGACGTAAGTGACCTTGTTGTCCGCATCTAGGACCAAGACAGCGCGTGCGAGCAAATGCCATTCATTGATCAAGAGGCCATAGGCTTTCCGAAGGAATGGTCGAAGTAGTCTGAGAGCATGATGGCATTTTCGATCCCTTCAGCAGCACACCATTTACCTTGAGCGAAAGGAAGGTCGACGGAAACCGTCAAGACCACAGTGTCCTCCATGTCAGAGAGGGCCTGGTTGAAGTGACGTGTTTGGGTGGAACAGATACCTGTGTCAATAGATGGGATCACGCTGAGGACTTTTTTCTTCCCAGCAAAATCAGCCAAAGATTTTTTCTCTAAGTTTGGTGTAGTCAGTGAAAAGTCATGAGCAGTATCGCCAACTTGAAGTTGAGATCCGGTAAAGGTAACAGGGTTTCCTAAAAATGTTGTCATAGCAAAGACTCCTTTTTTCTTTTCATTGTACATTAATGAAGGGGGAAGAGCCACTGATTTGTTTGAGAATCTAATCAGTTTGGAATCTTATTTGTTCAAACCTTCTGCGATTTTCTCCAAATTCCATTTCATCATGCTGTAGTAGCTGTCGCCTTCTTCGCCTTCTTTGGCGATCGAGTCAGTAAAGATCTTTGCAAAGATAGGGATATTGCTATCCTTAGACACAGTTTTCATAGGACGCTCATCGACACTGGATTCGACAAAGAGGGACGGTACTTTGGTTTGACGCAATTTCTCTAGCAGCGTTTTGATTTGTTCAGGTGTCCCTTCTTCTTCCGTATTGATTTCCCAGATATAGGCAGATGGGACGCCGTAGGCTTTGGAGAAGTACTTGAAGCAACCCTCACTGGTTACGATCATCTTCTTCTCTGCTGGGATGTTATTGAATGCTTGCTTGGCTTCTTGGTCTAGCTTACTGAGTTTTTCAGTATAGGCTGCTAGATTTTTTTCGTAGAAGTCCTTATTTTTTGGATCTTTGGCGATCAATTGTTTAGCAATGTTTTTAGCATAGATGATCCCGTTTTCGAGATTGAGCCAAGCGTGAGGGTCTTCTTTTCCAGCTTGGTTTTGGCCTTCTAGGTAGATGACCTCTACGCCATCGCTGGCAGCGAAATAGTCCTTGTTTTCTACTTTATTAGCATTTTTGACCAACTTGGTAAACCAAGCATTGCCACCCGTTTCGAGGTTGATGCCGTTGTAGAAGATGAGGTCTGCTTGTGAAGTTTTTTTGACATCTTCTGGGAGTGGTTCGTATTCATGGGGATCTTGGCCGACAGGGACAATACTGTGTAGCTCGATTTTATCTCCAGCGATATTTTTTTGGTCATATCTGCGAGGATGGAGTTGGTGGTGACCACTTTCAATTTATCGGATGAGGACTTGGAAGAAGAGTCTTTGCTACAGGCCAGTAAGACCAAATAAGAGAGCCACAAAGAGGGCTAAGACGGAAGTTAGTTTTTTTCATGTGTTTTCTCCTTTATGAGATTAATCTTAGTACGAAGGGAATGTCTGTTCTTTCTCTGCTTGGGAGCGATAAAGAAGCTAATGAGAAAGAAGACGGCAGAAGTGATGACAATACAAGATCCCGACAGCGATGTTGAAAGCTATAACCAATAAAAGAGTCCTAGGATGGATGCAAGAGCACCTAATCCGGATGAAAGGAGCATCATGGACCAGAGGCTATTGGCATAGAGATAGGCTGTCGCAAAGAGGTGTGATGAGCATGGCGACGATGAGAATGGTCCCGACACTCTGCATAGCAGTGACAGAAACCAAGGTCAAGAGCACCATGAGAAGGTAGTGATAGACCTTGACCCGAACGCCCATGGATTGAGCGAGGACAGGGGTCGAAAAGGAAGTAAGCAGCAAGGGTCGAAAGAGCAGGACAATCGCCAGTAAGACAGCCACACCCAATACCAATGGTCATCCACATATCCTGGTCTTGCACGGCCAAGATATTTCCCAAAGAGGATGTGGAAGAGGTCAGTGGAACTTTTAGCGACTCCAATCAAGATGACCCCTAAGGCGAGGAAAGAAGAAAAGGTAATCCCAATCGCAGTGTCGCTCTTGATGATGGAGTTGCTCTTGATATAGGTGATCAGGATGGAAGCTAAGAGGCCAAAGATGATGGCGCCAATAAAAAAGTTGATACCTAAGATAAAGGACAAAGCCACCCCTGGAAGGACTGCGTGCGAAATAGCGTCCCCCATGAGAGACAAGCCTCGCAGAATGATGAAACATCCGACCGCACCGGCGACGATCCCGATGGCAATAGCTGTAATGAGAGCGTTTTGGAGGAAATGAAATTGTTGTAATCCATCGATAAATTCTGCAATCATCTGATTTCACCTCCTATAAAGAGTTCATGCCCGTAGGCTGCATGCAGATTCTCTTTGGTAAAGGTTTCCTCTGTTTTCCCAAAAGCAATCAGTTTGCGATGAAGGAGGAGGACTTGGTCAAAGTAAGCTGGAACCTTGCTGAGATCGTGATGGACGATCAGGATGGTCTTGCCTTCCTTTTTCAGGGTTTGGAGTGTCTGCATGATGATGTCCTCGCTAACAGAGTCAATTCCAGCGAAGGGCTCATCCAAAAAGATGACATCTGCTTCTTGGACCAAGCAGCGGGCGATTAGGACCCGTTGGAATTGCCCTCCCGAGAGTTGGCCAATCTGGCGATCCGCGAGATCAAGGAGATTGACAAGTTTTAAGGCATCTTCCACCTTTTGGAGATCCTCTTTGCTTTCGCTTGAAGATAGAAAGATGGGGGTAGAGGCCCAGTGAGACACACTCTCGCACCGTGATGGGGAAGTGGAAATCAATAGCTGTCTTTTGTTCGACGTAGGCCACTCGTTGAAGAACTTGGTCGAGATCTTTTTGATCGAGTAGGACTTTTCCCGAATGAGGGAGAAGTCCTAGCATAGCCTTGATCAAGGTTGATTTTCCAGCTCCGTTGGGTCCAAGAATTCCTAGGATGGTTGGACCCTGGATGGTGAGAGAAAGATTCTCCAAGGCCAGTGTTTGCTGGTAAGCAACACTTAGATGTTCAATTTGAATCATGATTTTTCTCCTTTACCATTAATATACATAAATTAAAAAATTAAGTCAAGTTAATTTTTTTAAATAATTTAGATTAACTCACTTGTAATCATTGAAAAATAGACCTATTTTTGATAAGGTTATTACAAAAGATTGAAAGTGAGAAGATCATGGTACGTTTACAAGATGATTTTTATGATTACGTCAACGGGAAATGGGCTGAGACAGCTGTGATTCCAGATGACAAACCGTCAACCGGTGGTTTTATGGACTTGATCCAAGAGATCGAAAACTTGATGTTGGATATTACCGGAAAATGGCAACGAGGAGAAGAGCTGCCAGAAGACAGTATTCTCCAAAACTTTGTCAAATACCACAAGATGGTGGCAGATTTTGATGCGCGAGAAGCAGCTGGTGTGGCTCCAGCTATGCCCTTGATCAATGAAATCAAGGCCTTGTCTTCTTTTGAAGACTATACCAGTAAGTTGGGGACCTATGAGCTAGCTGGCAAACCAAATCTCATGCCATTTAGCGTGTCACCAGACTTTATGAATGCCCAAATGAATGTCTTGTGGGGAGAAGCACTCGGTTTGATCTTGCCTGATACGACCTACTATGAAGAAGGCAATGAAAAAGGCCCAGAGTTATTGGCTGTTTGGCGTCAAATGGTTGAAAAGCTTTTGGCAAAATTTGATTTCTCAGAGGAAGAAATCAAAGATATCCTGGATAAGGTGATTGCGGCCGATGCAGAATTGGCCAAATATGTCTTGTCAAACGAAGAAAAATCCGAGTACAACAAACTCTACCATCCTTATGAGTGGGCAGATTTCAAGGCCTTGGTTCCAGAATTGCCACTCGATACCTTCTTTACAGAAGTGATCGGGCAAACGCCAGATACTATCATTGTTCCAGAAGAGCGCTTCTGGAAGGAATTTGCGCCAAAATTCTACTCAGCAGCCAACTGGGAAACCCTTCATGCCAAGTTGAAACTCAGTGCAGCTCTTTCTTGGACGTCTTTCTTGACTGAAGAAATCCGTGTCTTATCTGGTGAGTATAGCCGTACGATTACAGGGACACCAGAAGCACGTCCGAAAGAAAAAGCAGCTCTGGCTTTGGCAGAAGGACCTTATAGCCAAGCACTTGGCCTTTGGTATGCAGGAGAAAAATTCTCACCAGAAGCGAAAGCAGACGTAGAGCATAAAGTAGCGACCATGATTGAGGTCTATAAGGAGCGCTTAGAAAAAGCAGACTGGCTCGCTCCTGAAACTCGTGAAAAAGCCATTGTCAAACTCAATGTCATCACACCACATATCGGCTACCCTGAAAAATTACCAGAAACATACGCCAAAAAGATCATCGACGAAAGCAAGACCTTGGTTGAAAATGCTCAAGCCCTTTACGAAATTTCCATTGCCCATACTTGGAGCAAGTGGAACCAACCGGTTGATCGGAGCGAATGGCACATGCCAGCCCATCTGGTCAATGCTTACTATGATCCGCAACAAAACCAAATCGTCTTCCCAGCAGCGATTCTCCAAGCACCTTTCTATGACCTTCACCAATCATCATCAGCCAACTACGGCGGAATCGGTGCAGTCATTGCCCATGAAATCTCCCACGCCTTTGACACCAATGGAGCTTCCTTTGACGAGCACGGTAGCTTGAAAGACTGGTGGAAACCAGAAGATTACGAAGCCTTTACCGCTCGCACACAAAAAGTCATCGATCAGTTCGAAGGTCAAGACTCATACGGTGCCAAGATTAACGGGAAATTGACCGTTTCTGAAAACGTGGCAGACCTCGGAGGGATCGCTACAGCCCTTGAAGCGGCTAAGAAAGAGGAAGATTTCTCAGCAGAAGAATTCTTCACCAACTTTGCTCGCATCTGGCGCATGAAAGCCCGGACTGAGTACATGCAACTCCTTGCAAGTGTTGATGTCCACGCACCAGGAAAACTCCGTACCAATGTTCAATTACCAAACTTTGATGAATTCTTTGAAACCTTTGATGTCAAAGAAGGTGACGGCATGTGGCGTGCACCAGAAGACCGTGTGATTATTTGGTAAATTAAGATACTAAGCCCGTAAAAAAAGCGAGAAGAAAATAGGAGATTGACCATGTGGGCCATGCCCACCAGGCAATCTCTCTTTTTCTCGACGCTTTTAGGGCGAGTTCAATTTCGCGATACTCGTTTCGTTGATCAAAGTAAGTAGTCTCGACTTCAGTTGAGTGGTTTATTGATTTTACTAACGCTCGTAAAAGAAACTAAAAATCCCCAAAGCCAAGTTTCAATCTACTGAAACTAGCTTTGGGGATTTTTGAGTAGATTAGAAATAACAGTGAATGTCATGATCTAAAAAAACTTGCTGGTAGTCATATAAATCTTCTGGATGCAGGGCTTTTATTCCTTCCATTTCATAGCGACGTCCTAAAAGCTTGTATTTGTTTTCTCCAAACTGGTGAAATGGGAGAAGTTGTACTTCATCGATATCGAGAGAATTAAAAAGTGAAGCAAATTCTTCAGCATCGTTTAAGGAGTCATTGAAATTAGGAATGACTGGGATACGTAAAACGATTGTTTTGTTTTGAGCAAAGGCATAATGAATATTTTTAATAATCAGATGATTGTTGACTCCGACAACCTTCTTATGTTTAAGTGTATTGTAATGTTTAAGGTCTGTATAAATAAAATCAACATACTGAATGAGATCGACAAATTTCTCATGTTCAACAAAAGCTGTCGTTTCGATTGCAGTATGAAGTCCAACTTCTTTCGCAGCTTTTAAGATTGCTTTGGCAAATTCAAATTGAGCGAAGATTTCTCCGCCAGACAGAGTAAGGCCACCACCAGATTCTTCGTAGAAGTCAACGTCTTTTAAGACATCATCTATGATCTCGGTAACTGTTTTTTCTTCTCCTGTGATGGTTTCCTTTTTAGTAACAGCATCCAACATTTTTTCAGGATTTGCACGCTGGGATTCAGGATTGGAGCACCATGGACAACGTAGGGGACATCCTTTTAGAAATACAGTAGTTCGGATGCCAGGGCCATCATGGATACTAAAGTGTTGGATATTAAAGATTATGCCACGATTTTGTTCCATATTTTTGCTCTCCTATCAATCTAGTAAGTCCATTATACATTATTTAAGAAACTAATTCAATTACGAACGAAAGTTTATTTTGTTTTGAATTCACTCGAAAATTTGCTAAAATAGAGAAGAGGTAAAAACAATGCAACGTTTAGATGAAATATTGAAATTAGTATCGGAATTTGAAAAGATTGATGTTAATAGCTTGTCTGAGAAATTACAAGTCTCTAAAGTGACCATTCGAAAGGATTTGGACAAGCTAGAATCCAAAGGATTATTGCATAGAGAACACGGCTATGCTGTTTTAAATAGTGGAGATGATATCAATGTTCGATTGTCCTTTCAATATGATACCAAGAAAAGAATAGCCAAGGAAGCTGCTAAATTAATTAAGGATAACGACACGGTTTTGATTGAATCGGGCTCTACATGTGCTTTGCTAGCGGAAGAAATTTGCCAAACAAAAAAGAATGTCAAGATTGTGACAAATTCTTATTTTATTGCAGATTATATTCAGGAATATGATTCTTGTAAAATCATCCTACTTGGTGGTGAATTTCAAAAAGAATCGAGAGTGACTGTAGGTCCGCTTTTGAAAGAATTAATCCGCTCGTTTAGAGTTCCCTTTGCTTTTGTAGGGGTTGACGGATATGATGATGAACTTGGCTTTACTGGGAAAGATATGATGAGAAGTGAAGTTGTTCAAGCTATGTCCGATGTTTCTAAGGAAGTGGTTGTCTTGACAGATTCAAGTAAATTTGGGAAATGTGGAACCGTCAGACGATTTGCACTTTCACAAGTTTCGAGAGTCATAACAGATAAGAATATATCTCAAGAAGCGAAGAAAAACTTGAGGATTCACAAACGATTTTAACTTTAGTATAAGAAGGAGAAGCCAATTGAAAGATGAACGGAAAAAGTTACTTGCTAAATTAGCCTATCTATACTATGTTGAAGACAAAAGTCAATCGCAAATCGCAGCAGAAACTGGAATCTACCGTACAACTGTCAGCAGAATGCTAGCAGAGGCTAAAAAAGAGGGAGTTGTAAAAATTGAAATCGAAAACTTTGATACTCGCCTCTTCCATTTAGAAAATTATATCAAACAAAAATATGGCTTAAAAGCTATCGAAATTATACCGAATCTAGTTGATGAGCCTCGAGAAAGCCTTGAAAAGCGACTGGCTCAAGCAAGTGCGGTCATGCTGCGTAATTTGATTGAAGATGGAATGACAGTCGGATTTTCATGGGGCAAGTCTCTCAGATTAATGGTAGAACAAGTTGGAACGAAGCGTTTGGATGGTGTTCAGTTTTATCCCCTAGCTGGAGGTCCCAGTCATATTCATGCTCGCTACCATGTCAATACGCTGATCTACAGTATGGCGAGTAAATTTCATGGGGAATGTCATTTTATAAACGCGAGTGTCATTCAAGAAAATTCTGAGGTGACGGAAGGTATCTTATCTTCTAAGTATTTTGAGGATTTGAAAGCTAGTTGGCGTTGTTTGGATGTTGCGGCTGTGGGGATTGGTGGCTATGCAGATAGCAAGAATCCTCAGTGGTTTGATATGCTGACATCAAATGATTTTAGGAAATTGGAGTCAGAACATGCTGTAGGAGAAGTATGCTGTCGTTTCTTTGATCAAGAAGGTGTCCCCGTTTATCCTGAATTACAGGAAAGAACAATATCTATCACATTGGAGGAATTGAGAAAGGTACCAAACACCATCTCTTTAGCCTACGGTGATCAGAAAGCAAAAGCTATTTTATCGGTTATGAAAGCCAACTATATCAATCATTTAGTCACAGATGAAGCAACGATCTTAAAAGTCTTAGAATTAGATGGTGATCAGCAATTTACTAAAAAATAGGACAGCAAGGATGCAGTCCTTATTTTTTTGAGTTGAATAGCACAAATGTGCAAAAAACAAAAACAACAATCAAATGTTGCGATTTTTATTGACCGGCAAAAATATAAATGGTATATTGGCAATAGAAAAAGCGCTTTCAGTAGATTAACAAAGGAGTGTAGTGCACATGGAAATAATTGTTGCAGACCAAATTATTATGGGATTGATTTTAAATGCGGGTGATGCTAAACAGCATATTTACCAAGCTTTATCATATGCTAAGGAGGGCGATTTTACATCTTCTGAAGGCGAAATTGCAAAAGCAGATGCAGCATTGCTAGAAGCGCATAACCTGCAGACACAATTTTTAGCCCAGGAAGCAGGTGGGACAAAGACAGATATTACAGCTCTGTTTGTGCACTCACAAGATCACTTAATGACTTCAATCACAGAGATTAACTTGATTAAAGAAATGATTGACTTACGTAAAGAACTTTCAGCGAAACAATAAGGAGGAAAAGAAGATGAAATTGGATTGTTTTGTGCAGCAGGATTTTCAACAGGAATGTTGGTAAATAATATGAAGGTGGCGGCTAAGGAATTAGGGATTGATGCTGAAATCGATGCCTATTCTCAAGCGAAATTAGCAGATTTTGCCCCAGAAATCGATGTTGCATTGTTGGGCCCTCAAGTAGCTTATACTTTGGATAAATCAAAAGCGATTTGTGAGGCAAACCATATTCCTATTGCTGTCATCCCTATGGCAGATTATGGGATGTTGGATGGTAAGAAAGTACTAAATCTAGCTCTAGAATTGCTAGGAGAAAAATAAGGAGGCTTCCCATGTCTAATTTTAATTCTCAGAAAATTATCGCTCCAATCATGCGTTTTGTAAACATGAAAGGAATTATTGCTCTTAAAGATGGGATGTTAGCGATCCTTCCATTAACGGTAGTTGGTAGTTTGTTTCTGATTATTGGGCAATTACCATTTGAAGGTCTTAATCAGGCTATTGCTAGTGTATTTGGCGATACATGGACAGAGCCATTTATGCAGGTTTATTCAGGAACATTCGCCATCATGGGATTAATTTCTTGCTTCTCCATTGGTTATTCATATGCTAAAAACAGTGGTGTAGAACCTTTGCCAGCAGGAGTTTTGTCCCTATCTTCATTCTTTATCTTGTTAAAATCTTCTTATGTACCAGCTAAGGGAGAACCGATTGGCGATGCCATTGCAAAAGTATGGTTTGGTGGTCAAGGGATTATCGGTGCTATTATTATTGGTCTGGTAGTTGGTGCGATTTATACTGTGTTTATCCAAAGACATATTGTTATTAAAATGCCAGAACAAGTACCTCAAGCCATTGCCAAACAATTTGAAGCGATGATTCCTGCTTTCGTGATTTTCTTACTATCAATGATTGTCTATATCGTATCAAAAGTAGTGACAAGTGGCGGTACCTTCATTGAAATGATCTATGATGTCATTCAGGTTCCTCTACAAGGTCTAACAGGATCACTTTACGGAGCGATTGGAATTGCCTTCTTTATTTCGTTCTTATGGTGGTTTGGTGTGCACGGACAATCAGTTGTCAATGGTGTAGTAACAGCCTTGCTACTTTCTAACCTGGATGCTAATAAATCAATGTTGGCAGCTGGGAAGTTATCCGTTGAAAATGGTGCCCACATTGTAACCCAACAATTCCTAGATAGTTTCCTTATTTTGTCTGGATCAGGTATAACCTTTGGTTTGGTTATTGCTATGTTATTTGCTGCTAAGTCAAAACAATATAAGGCACTTGGGAAAGTTGCAGCTTTTCCTGCAATCTTCAATGTTAATGAACCCGTCGTATTTGGCTTCCCAATTGTAATGAACCCAGTGATGTTCCTTCCATTTATTATCGTTCCAATTTTAGCAGCGATAATTGTTTATACTTCAATTGCTATTGGGTTCATGCATCCATTCTCAGGTGTGACCCTTCCTTGGAGTACACCAGCCATTATTTCTGGATTTATGGTTGGAGGTTGGCAAGGTGCGTTCGTTCAAGTGCTAGTTCTTGCAACCTCGACTGTCGTATATTTCCCATTCTTCAAATTCCAAGATAATCTTGCCTATAACAACGAATTACAGGCTGAAAAATAGTGCGTTTATTAGGAATGCACAGATGTGCGACTAGAATAGAATTTATAGGTATTATCCATAATTCATTGAAATTCGTAAAATTTAATGCTACTATAGTTACGAAAGAAAACAAAATAATTTCAAAAGAAAGGTTTTGAAAAAATGAAACAAGTAGAAGTAGCAAGTACAAGCATTAAAACAGAATATTTTGGAAGCCTCACTGAACGCATGAATAAGTATCGTGAAGACGTCTTAAACAAGAAGCCTTATATCGACGCTGAACGTGCTGTTCTTGCAACTAAGGCATATGATCGTTATAAGGAACAACCAAATGTTCTTAAACGTGCCTATATGTTGAAAGAGATTCTTGAAAATATGACAATCTATATTGAGGATGAATCCATGATTGCTGGAAACCAAGCATCCTCTAATAAAGATGCTCCGATCTTCCCAGAATATACTTTAGAGTTCGTTCTGAAGGAATTGGATCTTTTTGAAAAGCGGGATGGTGACGTCTTCTATATTACGGAAGAAACGAAAGAGCAGCTCCGTAGTATCGCACCGTTCTGGGAAAAATAATAACTTACGTGCAAGAGCTGGAGCTCTTCTACCTGAAGAAGTATCTGTCTATATGGAAACAGGATTCTTCGGTATGGAAGGGAAGATGAATTCAGGAGATGCCCACTTAGCAGTCAATTATCAAAAAAATTATTGCAATATGGCTTGAAAGGTTTTTGAAGAAAGAGCTCGCCAAGCTAAAGCAGCCCTAGATCTAACGGATCCAGCTAGCATTGATAAGTACCATTTTTTTACGATTCTATCTTTTATCGTAGTTGATGCTGTTAAGACCTATGCTCAACGATTTGTGGAACTTGCTAAACAACTTGCTGAAACAGCAACTCCTGAACGTAAGAAGGAATTGCTTGAAATTGCAGAGATTTGCTCGAAAGTTCCATACGAGCCTGCAAGTACATTTGCAGAGGCTGTTCAGTCTGTTTGGTTTATCCAATGTATTCTTCAGATTGAATCAAATGGACACTCACTTTCATATGGCCGTTTTGACCAATATATGTATCCATACGTTAAAGCTGATTTGGAAAGTGGACGGGAAACTGAAGAGAGTATTGTTGAACGCTTGACCAACCTTTGGATCAAGACTATTACAATTAACAAAGTACGTAGTCAAGCACATACCTTCTCATCTGCAGGTAGTCCGCTTTATCAAAACGTTACGATTGGTGGTCAAACGCGTGATAAGAAAGATGCCGTTAACCCATTGTCTTATTTAGTGTTGAAGTCTGTTGCTCAAACTCACCTTCCTCAACCAAACTTAACTGTTCGTTACCATGCTGGTTTGGATGCCCGTTTCATGAACGAATGTATTGAAGTTATGAAGCTCGGATTCGGTATGCCTGCTTTCAATAATGATGAGATCATTATTCCATCCTTTATTTCAAAAGGTGTTCTTGAAGAAGATGCTTATGATTACAGTGCAATTGGTTGTGTAGAAACAGCTGTTCCAGGTAAATGGGGATATCGCTGTACAGGTATGAGTTATATGAACTTCCCTAAAGTTTTGCTCATCACGATGAATGATGGAATCGATCCTGCTTCTGGCAAGCGCTTTGCACCAAGCTTCGGCCATTTTAAAGACATGAAGAGCTTCGATGAATTGCAGACTGCTTGGGACAAGACTTTGCGCCACTTAACCCGCATGAGTGTGATCGTAGAAAACTCGATCGACCTATCTCTTGAAAGAGAAGTGCCAGATATCCTCTGTTCAGCTTTGACAGATGACTGTATTGGACGTGGAAAACACCTAAAAGAAGGTGGAGCTGTCTACGATTATATTTCTGGTCTACAAGTGGGTATTGCAAACTTATCCGATTCACTTGCAGCAATCAAGAAACTGGTATTCGAAGAAGGACGCTTAACGCCACAAGAGCTATGGCATGCTCTGGAAACCGATTACGAGGGCGAACGTGGAAAAGAAATCCAAGAGATGCTTATCCATGATGCACCGAAGTATGGAAACGATGATGACTATGCGGACAGCTTAGTTCGAGAAGCATACGATATTTATGTGGATGAAATTGCTAAATATCCAAATACTCGCTATGGACGTGGGCCAATCGGTGGTATCCGTTACTCAGGTACATCTTCTATTTCAGCCAATGTAGGACAAGGTCGTGGAACATTAGCTACTCCGGACGGTCGTAATGCTGGAACTCCACTAGCAGAAGGATGCTCTCCATCCCACAATATGGACCAACATGGCCCAACATCTGTTCTAAAATCTGTTTCTAAATTGCCAACAGATGAAATTGTTGGTGGTGTTTTACTGAACCAAAAAGTAAACCCACAAACTTTAGCCAAAGAAGAAGATAAATTAAAACTTATTGCTTTACTCCGTACGTTCTTTAATCGTCTACATGGATACCATATTCAATACAATGTGGTTTCTAGAGAAACGTTGTTAGATGCTCAAAAACATCCGGAAAAACACCGTGACTTAATTGTACGTGTTGCAGGCTACTCAGCTTTCTTCAATGTACTATCAAGAGCTACACAAGATGATATTATTGGACGGACAGAGCATACTCTATAGTAAAGAGGTATGTATATGGAATTTATGCTTGATACTTTAAATTTAGATGAGATAAAAAAATGGGCACGAGTGTTACCCCTTGCTGGGGTAACTTCGAACCCAACAATTGCTAAAAAAGAAGGGGACATTGATTTTTTTGATCGTATCCATAAGGTGCGAGAAATCATTGGGGGCTCTCCTTCCATCCATGTTCAAGTTGTCGCAAAAGATTATGAAGGAATTTTAAAAGATGCGGCTAAAATTCGCGAACAATGCGATGAAAATACCTATATTAAAGTCCCAGTTACACCTGAAGGACTTGCTGCAATTAAAGTGTTAAAAGCAGAGGGTTACAAAATTACTGCAACAGCAATCTATACTGTTTTTCAAGGACTGTTAGCTATTGAAGCAGGAGCCGACTATTTAGCACCTTATTACAATCGTATGGAAAACTTAAACATTGATTCAGCTCAGGTTATTTCTCAGTTAGCGAGTGCCATAGAGCGTAATCATTCATCAAGCAAAATTCTAGCAGCTTCCTTTAAAAATGTGGCTCAAGTTAATAGAGCATTTAAAGAAGGAACACAAGCAATTACGGCAGGGGCAGATGTCTTTGAAGCAGCTTTTGGAATGCCTTCTATTGCAAAAGCAGTAGATGACTTCGAGGCAGATTGGTCAGCCGTTCATCAAAAGACTACAATTTGATAAAGGAGGAGTGTATGAGAAATTTTGCAAGTCCATCTCGTTACATACAAGGTGAGAATGCTTTATTTGAAAATGCAAAACCTATTTTAGAGCTGGGGAGTCATCCCGTTTTACTCTGTGATTCAGTGGTCTATGATATTGTAGGAGAACGTTTTGAAAAGTATCTCCTCCGGTATGGCTTTACAGTCTTGCCAGTGTTCTTCAATGGTGAAGCTTCTGATAATGAAATCAATCGTGTGGTCAGTCTGGCAGAAGAAAATGGCTGTGATTTGGTTATTGGACTTGGTGGAGGAAAGACCATCGACAGTGCAAAAGCTATTGCAGATCTTTTACAATCACCAGTTGTCATTGCTCCGACCATTGCCTCGACAGATGCTCCAGTCTCAGCCTTGTCAGTTATCTACACGGATGAAGGAGCCTTTGCTCGCTATATCTTCTATTCTAAAAATCCAGAATTGGTCTTGGTGGATAGTAAAGTGATCTCTCAAGCACCAAAACGTTTGCTGGCTTCTGGTATCGCAGATGGGTTAGCGACTTGGGTCGAAGCGCGTGCGGTCATGCAAGCCAATGGAAAAACCATGTTAGGGAAACACCAAACTCTAGCGGGTGTCGCGATTGCACAACGTTGTGAAGAAATCTTATTTGCTGATGGTCTCCAAGCTATGGCTGCTTGTGAAGCCAAAGTTGTAACTCCTGCTCTTGAAAACATCATTGAAGCCAATACTCTTCTCAGTGGGATTGGATTTGAAAGTGGTGGGTTGGCTGCTGCTCACGCTATCCATAATGGCTTTACGGCCCTTACTGGGGATATCCACCATTTGACACACGGTGAAAAAGTAGCTTATGGAACCTTGGTTCAATTGTTCTTGGAAAACCGTCCAAAAGAAGAATTGAACAAATATATTCGTTTCTATCAACAAATCGGCATGCCAACGACTCTGAAAGAAATGCATCTTGAAAATGCAAGCTACGAAGATCTTCTTAAGGTTGGCCAACAAGCAACCATTGAAGGAGAAACCATCCATCAAATGCCATTCAAGGTACAAGCTTCTGATATTGCGCAAGCCATTGTAGCAGTGGATGCTTATGTTAAGTCTTTAGGCTAAACAAAGATCGGTTATTTATATAGAACGCAAAACAAGAACTCCCATTGCCAACAGGCATGGGAGTTCTTTTTCTATTTTCTTCTTTTTGGATCGGTTTGTTTAAAGATCAGGTATAAAATTCCGGCTGGTAAGAAGCAGAAGAGCCACATGATATCTAGTCCCTTAGGTTTACTGCTAGAGTTTGTTGCTTTAGATTCACTCACGGCTATCCCTGCTTTAATACTTGGAGAAACCTGCTTCAAGCCGTTTTGGACGACCAGGCGGTTGCCTTCCAGTTTAATTGCTGGCTTCGTGCCTTTTTTAACGGTTGCATAGAAGTCTTGCTTCAAGTCTACGGTCTTTCCGTCGATCGTGTGTTGACCTGCAGAGAGCACTTTTTTGTATTGGTAATCCGCAAACATTTTCTCAGCTAAGGTATTCCCGATTTGATTGCGGTAGCTTTCAGCGATCTCGACATCGTAGTTTCCAACGCCTAGGATGACTTCGATAATCCGCTGTTTACCCCGTTTGGTTGTTGCGGTATAGTTGTAGTCAGCAGTTGGGCTGGATCCTGTCTTTAGTCCATCAGTTCCCTTAAGGGAGAACTTTCCACCTTCGAGGGAGGTGTTGTAATTATCGTAGCTTTGCTCGTAGGGGGTCCCTTTCATGATGGTGGTGTGAGCTTGCTTGGTGTATTCCAACATCTCTGGCAGGTCATTCACGATGTGATATGCCAAAATAGACATGTCCCGCGCTGTAATCTCATTATTGGCGTTCAAGTCATGGTGCTGCGGATTGTAGTTGCCCTGTAAGACGGAAATCATCGCCCCGTTTGGGTTATTCCATTTGGTATTTGTCATCCCCATTTCTTGCGCGTACTGATTCATTAGATCCAAAAACTTATCGGGATCGTTGTCTGTGACAAGATTAGCTAGCATGATCACAGCCGCGCTGGAAGAGGGAACAAAGAGCATCTTAATCAATTCAGATACTTGTAGTCTACGCCAGCTACAATCGGTGAGTTACTTAACAGATTGTTTTCCGAAATGGCTTGGTCTGACGCAGTTGCTGTAACCACGGTATCGTACGTGATCTTCCCTTCTTTGAGGGCTCGAAAAACCACGTAAGCACTCATGAGTTTGGCCATGCTTCCTGAGTCCCGGACCGTGTCGATATTGTCCCCATAGAGGATGGCTCCAGTATTGGCATCGATGACGATGTCAGCCTTGGGCTTGTAAAAATCGTCCAATACCAGTCCAGCATCGGCTGCGATTTTCATGACATCTTCTTGCTGGTAGATGTCGTCCGCAAAGGCAGTAGAGATAGGGCCTAATGTCAAGACTCCTATAAGGAGGGACAAGAGGCTGTGTTTTAGTCGTTTGTGTAAATGTCTCCCATAATTCATAGATTCCATTATATCATACAGACCAGGGATCAAAACGGAAAAAATCTAGAAATAGAAGAAAGTGAAAAAAGAAAGAAGAAAGAGAATAATTTCGCAGTAAAAGCGTTTACATTTTTCTACAAAGTGCTATAATTTAATATGAAGAATAACATTTTATACAGAGGTGATCCATATGAAAAAAGGGAAGCTACTCTTAGCCACCGGCGCTCTGCTCTTGTCTGTAAGCGCACTGGTAGCCTGCTCACAAGGAGGGAAATCTTCAAGTTCAGACAACCAGGTCTTTAGTTATGTCTATACGCAAGATCCGGATACTTTGGATTATTCACTCTCTAACAAGAAGTCAACCTCAGAATTTACAGGAAATGCTGTGGATGGCTTATTAGAAGTTGATAAATACGGCAACTTAATCCCATCTCTTGCTAAGGATTGGACTGTTTCAAAAGATGGTCTGACTTATACCTATAAACTTCGTAAAGGGGTTAAATGGGTAACCGCTGAAGGGGAAGAATTCGGAGAAGTTAAGGCCCAAGACTTTGTGACGGGGCTTCAGCACGCAGCGGACAAGAAATCTTCGGCCCTCTATCTTGTCCAACAATCTATCAAAGGGTTGGATGATTATGTCTCAGGGAAAACCAAAGACTTCTCAACAGTTGGTATCAAAGCTGTCGATGACTATACGGTTCAATACACCTTGAACCAACCAGAAAGTTTCTGGAATTCAAAAACCACCATGGGCATTTTGATGCCAGTCAATAAAGAATTCTTAGATTCTAAGGGAGATGGCTACGGTCAAGGCACGAACCCTTCTAGTATTCTTTATTGTGGCCCTTATTTGATCAAAGCCATCACATCTAAATCTGTTGTGACGCTTGAAAAGAACCCAACCTATTGGGATGCTGATAATGTAAAAATTTCTAAGGTTAAGCTGACCTATTATGATGGACAGGATTCAGAATCTTTGATCCGTGGATTTGATAACGGAGACTATACCATTGCTCGTGTCTTCCCAAATGGTTCTAACTATAAGAGTGTAGAGAAGAAACACAAAGATGACATCGTCTTCAGTGATCAAGGATCCTCTACTTATAACTTGTCCTTCAATATTGACCGTCAAGCTTATGAGATTACGACTAAAACTACGGATGTCCAAAAGAGCTCAACTAAGAAAGCAATCTTAAATAAAGACTTCCGTCAAGCCATTATGTTTGCGTTTAATCGCCAGTCTTATGTAGCGCAAGCCAATGGGGAAGCATCTGCAGACAAGGTCATCCGCAACACCTTCACTCCTCCAAACTTTGTTCAAATTGATGGCAAAGATTTCGGTGAGTCTGTAGAGAAAAACTTAGAAGAATATGGTGATGAATGGAAAGGTGTTTCTGTCGAAGATGGAAAAGATACCCTTTACAATCCAACCAAGGCCAAGGAAGAGTTTGCTAAGGCTAAAGAAGCTCTTCAGGCCCAAGGAGTAGAGTTCCCAATTCATCTGGACCTCCCTGTTTCATCAACCTATACAGAAGGAGTCAAGCAAGCTCAATCCTTTAAACAGTCGATCGAATCTACCCTAGGAGCAGAAAATGTCGTAATCGACTTGAACATGGTATCTGAGGACGATCTTAATCGAGTGACCTACTTTGCTGAAATGCTTCCCAACAAGACTGGGATTTGAACAACAACTTAGGTTGGGGACCAGACTATACTGATCCATCTTCTTACCTAGATATCACAAACTCTAAGAATGGTGAAAATGCCAATTCCTACTTTGGATTTGATGCGGGAACGAATAACGCAGCTGCTAAAGAAGCTGGTTTTGATGAATACGATCAACTGATCGAAGACGCGCACAATGAAACAAAAGATGTCAACAAGCGTTATGAAAAATATGCTGCGGCTCAAGCTTGGTTGACCGATAGTGCCCTCTTGATTCCGATCCATTCAGATGGGGCTTCTCCAGGCGTCCGTAAGACTGTACCATACTCTGCAGCCTTTGCTTGGACCGGCCACAAGGGTCAAACCTTCAACTACAAGTACTTGGAATTGCAAGACAAAGTCTTGACAACCAAGGAGTACGATGAAGCGCGTGAACAATGGAAGAAAGAAAAAGAAGAATCCAATAAGAAAGCTCAAAAAGAACTAGAAAGTCACGTAGAGGACTAGGAGCTTTAAGAGCGATTGTATATTGAACAGGGAAGAGAGTGGGACAGAAATCGGTCATTCGTTAGAATTCGATTTCGCCGTCCCACCTCCGCACAGTTGAGTAGGGCTGTAAAAGCTGATGAAATCAGCGTAGTAGAGTCTACTCAACCACTGCGTCTTGTTCGACACTTCAAAGACAATTGAGAGGCTAGGACTTTTGTCCCAGCCTCTTTTTTGGTGGATAGAACCTTTAAAAATCCCCTAAAAATGGTATAATAGGAGCATCACGAAAATTGGAGAGACAGCATGAGTTTTTACAATCATAAAGAAATCGAGCCTAAGTGGCAGAAACACTGGGCTGACCATCATACCTTTAAGACAGGAACTGACGCATCAAAACCTAAGTTTTATGCACTTGATATGTTCCCTTACCCTTCAGGAGCGGGTCTTCACGTAGGACACCCAGAGGGCTACACAGCGACAGATATTCTCAGCCGTTTCAAACGTGCCCAAGGCTACAATGTCCTTCACCCTATGGGTTGGGATGCCTTTGGTTTGCCAGCAGAGCAATATGCCATGGATACTGGGAATGATCCAGCTGACTTTACAGCAGAAAACATTGCCAACTTCAAACGACAAATCAATGCGCTTGGCTTCTCTTACGACTGGGACCGTGAAGTCAACACAACAGATCCAAACTACTATAAGTGGACGCAATGGATTTTCACCAAGCTTTACGAAAAAGGCTTAGCCTATGAAGCCGAAGTACCCGTAAACTGGGTGGAGGAACTCGGAACAGCTATCGCAAACGAAGAAGTCCTTCCGGATGGAACTTCTGAGCGTGGAGGTTATCCAGTTGTCCGTAAACCAATGCGCCAATGGATGCTTAAAATCACGGCCTATGCAGAGCGCTTGCTTAATGACTTGGATGAGTTAGACTGGCCAGAGTCTATCAAGGACATGCAACGCAACTGGATCGGTAAATCAACGGGTGCCAATGTCACCTTCAAAGTGAAAGATACTGACAAGGAATTCACAGTCTTTACGACACGTCCAGATACCCTTTTCGGTGCGACCTTCACTGTTTTGGCACCTGAGCATGAACTAGTAGATACCATTACAAGCCCTGAACAAGCTGAGGCTGTGGCTGACTACAAACACCAAGCTAGCCTTAAATCAGACTTGGCTCGTACAGACCTTGCTAAGGAAAAACAGGGGTTTGGACTGGAGCTTATGCTGTAAACCCTGTTAACGGTAAGGAAATTCCAATCTGGATTGCGGACTATGTTCTCGCTAGCTACGGAACAGGTGCTGTTATGGCCGTCCCTGCCCACGATGAGCGTGACTGGGAATTTGCTAAACAGTTTGGTCTTCCAATCGTAGAAGTACTGGAAGGTGGAAACGTTGAAGAAGCAGCTTACACAGAAGATGGTCTTCACGTCAACTCTGACTTCTTGAACGGGCTTAACAAAGAAGAAGCGATTGCTAAAATCGTGGCTTGGTTGGAAGAAAAAGGCTGTGGTCAAGAGAAGGTGACTTACCGTCTCCGCGACTGGCTCTTTAGCCGTCAACGTTACTGGGGTGAACCAATCCCAATCATTCATTGGGAAGATGGGACTTCAACAGCCGTTCCAGAAAGTGAATTGCCACTTGTCTTGCCAGTCACCAAGGACATCCGCCCTTCAGGTACTGGTGAGAGTCCACTAGCTAACTTGACAGACTGGCTTGAAGTAACTCGTGAAGATGGTGTCAAAGGTCGTCGTGAAACCAACACTATGCCACAATGGGCTGGTTCAAGTTGGTACTACCTCCGCTATATCGATCCACACAACACAGAGAAATTGGCTGATGAGGACCTCCTCAAACAATGGTTGCCAGTCGATATTTACGTGGGTGGTGCAGAACACGCCGTTCTTCACTTGCTTTACGCTCGTTTCTGGCACAAATTCCTCTATGACCTCGGTGTCGTTCCAACTAAAGAACCATTCCAAACTCTTTAACCAAGGAATGATCTTAGGTACTAGCTACCGTGACCACCGTGGTGCTCTTGTGGCAACGGACAAGGTTGAAAAACGTGACGGTTCCTTCTTCCACATGGAAACAGGAGAAGAATTGGAACAAGCACCAGCTAAGATGTCTAAATCCCTCAAGAACGTGGTTAACCCAGACGATGTAGTGGAACAATACGGTGCTGATACCCTTCGTGTCTATGAAATGTTCATGGGACCACTCGATGCTTCGATCGCTTGGTCAGAAGAAGGCTTGGAAGGAAGCCGTAAGTTCTTGGACCGTGTTTACCGTTTGATTACAAGCAAGGAAATTGTTGCGGACAACAATGGTGCTCTTGACAAGGTCTACAACGAAACTGTTAAGTCTGTCACTGAGCAAATCGAATCTATGAAATTCAACACAGCTATTGCCCAACTTATGGTCTTTGTCAACGCTGCTAACAAGGAAGATAAACTCTATGTGGACTACGCCAAAGGCTTTATCCAATTGATTGCCCCATTTGCCCCTCACTTGGCAGAAGAACTCTGGCAAACTGTTGCTGCAACAGGTGAGTCTATCTCTTATGTAGCTTGGCCAACATGGGATGAAAGTAAATTGGTTGAAGACGAAATCGAAATCGTTGTCCAAATCAAAGGTAAAGTCCGTGCGAAATTGATGGTCGCTAAAGATCTTTCACGCGAAGAATTGCAAGAAGTCGCTCTGGCTGACGACAAAGTCAAAGCAGAGATTGACGGCAAGGAAATCGTGAAAGTGATTAGTGTACCTAACAAGCTTGTAAATATTGTTGTGAAATAAAAATGAATCCTTCAGAGTTCAGCTCTGGAGGATTTTTGTATTGCTATATGCTATAATAGTTCCAACTAAGATAAAAACACAGTTCTGGTTGGTAGTCCAGACGTAGGCAAGCCTATCAGTAACCTTCCTCCTTGGTTGTCCATTCTTAGGGATAGATTTAAGGAGGTGCTGTCGTGGAAACAATTTCAATTGGATTGACAGTTTATTTTGAAGATGGATTTTGGCATGGTTTGTTCGAACAAGTGTATCGAGAAACTTATCAAGTTTGTCGTGTGACATTTGGTAAGGAGCCAAAAGATGATGAAATTCTAGAGATTTTACAGACTCAGTTTACTCAATTATCTTTTAGTCCAGAAACTACAGTTAAGCAACATGTAAAAATCAAGAATCCTAAACGATTACAGCGAATGGTGAGGAAACAAGTAAAACAAAAAGTTTCTTCCAAGTCGAAAGAACTATTGCAGTTGCAGTATGAGGAAAGGAAAAAGATTTCAAAACATCAATCTAGTGTCCAAAAGCAATTGCTCAAACAAGAGAAATTTGAACGCAAACAGCAAAAACGAAGAGACAAGCATAAAGGACATTAACCCTTATCTCTTTCATCAAAAAAAGCTTCGGTAGGAAGAACCCTACCGAGGCTTTTTAACATGACGAAAACGATTATTGAATATCTGGATGATGTTCCCAATCCGCTCGATCGTAGCTTCCAGTAATGGTGTGCTCTTCAGAAAAGAGCAGAACTCGTTCCACAATGGGAGCGATTTGCTCGAAATGGTGGGAGGAAATGACAATCGTTTTTCCTGCTGTTTTGAGTTCTTGGAGCAAGGAGACAATCAGCTTCTGGTATTTGGGGGAGAGGCCGTTAAGGCTCGTCAAATAGCAACGATTTCAGCTAGGCCAACACCGCCCCGGGTGTTTTCCAATTCTTCAGTGGTTAAAAGTTGTAGATTATTCATTGCTTTTCTCCTTTCTGAGTTCTCTATATGCCATGCTCAGGATCCAAATAATAAGAATCCAAGAAAGTAAGTCACTCACTCCGGAAGTTTCAAAAGGGAGTGTGAGATAATGAAGGTCGTGTAGGATTTGTAGAACTGCTAAAAAGATCCTAGACAAAAGTAAAGTAGATATCGTGATGATGTGGAATAGGTGTCTTTTTTTCATCGTTCATACCTATGGACGGTTGGCTAGATATCCTAGACCTGCTCCAGCAGCAAAAACTAGTCCGATACTACCGACAGCAGCTGTGGCAATTTTCCATGTAGCTACCCCTGCAATTACAGCTGGGATAAATCCACCTTGAATAGTAGCTAGTTCATGATCTGATAGTATGTCATCAGAATGAATAGAAATTGTGTTCATCTCTTTTCTCCTTTCTTTGAAGAAAATTGCTTCTTCATCTATATTATTCGTAAAAATTCTGGAAAAACTCTCATTGTTTGAAAAATCATGAAAAAAGTTGAAAGTCACCTTCAGAGTGTGATAAAATAAGGAACTATATTAGCTATGAAGAGATTGGAGAATGAGAGATGAAGAAACCAGTGATTGGGATAACGAGCAATCAACGCCCTTTTCGTGAAGAAGAAGGGATGCACCTCAACTATACACCGACAGGTTTTGTCCAGGGAGTTCAAGAAGCAGGGGGCATCCCTCTGATTCTTCCGATTGGAGACCCTGCGACAGCTGGCAACTATATTTCCTTGATTGACAAGTTGATTATCACAGGTGGTCAGCATGTCTCTCCTCAGTTTTACGGAGCAGAGAAGGAGATTGTCAGCGATGATTACTTGCTCGAGCGCGACCTTTTCGAGTTGGCTTTGATCAAGGAAGCGGTAGCTGCTAAGAAGCCCATCTTTACGGTTTGCCGAGGTATGCAACTTTACAATGTCGCCATGGGTGGGACGCTTTACCAAGATATCGACAACCACTGGCAGGAAAATCCTGCCAGCGAAGCCAGTCATTCAATCGAAACCGTTGAGGGGAGCGTTTTGCGAGACTTGTTCGGAGAAGTTGGTCAGATCAATTCCTACCACCATCAAGGGATTAAGGATTTAGCCCCTCACCTAGAAGTGATTGCTCTTAGTCCAGATGACCAGATCATCGAAGCGGTTCAATCATCCCACGGGACAGCCTTTCTAGGGGTTCAGTGGCATCCAGAACTGCGTTACCAGATAAGCGAGGGAGACAAGGCTCTCTTTGATTATGTCGTCAATCAATTATAATGGAAACAAAACACGTTAGAAATCGGTTCTTCTGATAGCTAGCGTGTTTTTCTATAATCTGCGTAAAAATGACTGAAAATAGTCTCTAGGAAGAGCGCTGAAAGGGAGTATAATAGAGAGGAAGACAATGAGAGAGGATAAAGATATGATCAACTTTCCAAAAGATTTTTTATGGGGGACATCGACATCTGGTCCACAGACAGAAGGGCGTTTTGCCGGAGATGGCAAGGGGGACAATCTCTGGGACTACTGGTATCAAGTAGAGCCTCATCGCTTTCGTTTCCAAGAAGGACCTGGCTTAACTTCGACCTTTTATGAAAATTGGGAAGAAGACATTGAGCTTCTAGTCGAGACTGGGCATACCGCCTTTCGGACTTCTATCCAATGGTCTCGGATTTTCCCTGAGGGTCGTGGAGAAGTCAATCAAGTAGGAGTGGCTTTTTACCGCCAAGTATTTGAACGCATCAAATCCAAAGGCATTCATTTGATGGTCAATCTTTATCACTTTGACCTTCCTTTTGCCTTGCAAGAACAAGGAGATGGTTGGGAGAACAAGGAGACGGTCTATGCCTATCGCGACTACGCTCGCTTCTGCTTTGAAACCTATGGGGACTTGGTCGATCAGTGGATTACCTTTAATGAGCCCATTGTTCCTGTAGAGTTTGGTTATTTTTATGATGCCCATTATCCACATAAGGTTGACGCCGCTGCAGCAGTCAAAGTCGCCTACCATACCCAGTTGGCAAGTAGCCTTGCTGTCAAGGCCTGCCATGAGGTGGATCCAAACTATCGAATCGGAGTGGTATTGAACTTGACACCAGCCTACCCTCGGAGCCAACATCCAGCAGATGTCAAGGCGGCACGAATCGCTGAACTCTTCCAAGCCAAGTCTTTTCTTGATCCGTCTGTGCTTGGGACTTACCCATCAGAGTTGATAGAGATTCTGAGAGAGCGCGATCTCTTGCCAGAAGTAGATCCAAGTGACTTAGAGCTGATAAAAGAACATACAGTTGACTTCTTAGGGGTCAACTATTACCAGCCAATGCGGGTCTCTGCTCCCCGTTATGCGCCAAACCCAGAGTCTCCGATGCTGGTTGAGCAATTCTACGAACCCTATGTCATGCCAGGCAGAAAGATCAACCCACACAGAGGCTGGGAAATCTATGAGCAAGGATTATATGACATCGCGCAAAACATCAAAGAAAATTATGGCAACATCGAGTGGCTCCTAACAGAGAATGGAATGGGAGTTGAAGGGGAAGAAAAATTCCGTCAAAATGGGGAAATCCAAGATGACTACCGGATTGACTTCGTCAAAGATCACCTGCGTGAGTTGCACCGGGCTATTCAAGAAGGAGCCAACTGTAAGGGCTACCTCATGTGGACCTTTATCGACTGCTGGTCTTGGCTCAACGGCTATAAAAATCGCTACGGCCTTGTCGAATTAGACCTAGCCACTCAAGAAAGACGCCTGAAGAAATCAGGCCATTGGTTCCGTGAGTTGAGCCAGCAGAATGGATTTGAAGAGTAAGTTTTTGAGGATTCTGATATCTAAGTACGATATGCCCGTTCATTTCAGTAGTTGACTGACTGGTTTTATTTTCGGAAGTGTGGAACTCCATCAGATGCAGATGTTTCTGACGGCATTCTTCATTTCCGATTTTTCATTTAGTGCTGGAAAAGGTTAAAAAGCCTTCAACTTCAATATGTGCTATAATGAAATCAGAAGAAAAGGAGCTTGTATGATGGATTTTAAAACAGAATTAGGGAAAAAAGTACAAACTCTACGTGAAAGTAAGGGATTAAGTAGACAAGCAATCTGTGGTATTGAGGACATATTAACGACGCGCCAACTCCAGAGAATTGAAAAGGGTCAGTCTTTACCAACGATTGCAACGGCAAAGTATATTGCTGAGCAACTAGGTGTTTCCCTAGACAAGCTAACGAATCAAACTAGTTTAGAATTGCCAGCTGAATATCTGAACCTCAAGTATCAATTACGGACTTTATACCATTATGGAGATCAAGATCGTCTTCATCGGCATGAAGAAATTATTGAGGACATTTATGAAAATTATTTTGATAACTTGCCAGAGGAAGAAAAACTGTCTGTCCAGGTTGCCCAAGCTACGGTTGATATGATTGGATCCAAAAATCCTTCTTTTGATCAAGGGTTATTAGATGAGTATCTGGGGCAAGCCATGAAGAAAAAAGAGTTAAGTCTCAACGATGTGGAAATAATTAAATTGCGCCTGCTTTCTTTGGCTTTGGGAGTCTTTGATCAAGAAGAATTTATACACTTAGTGGAGAAGATTATACTTGCGATAGATTATTTCCCCTTATCAGAGTTGGAAATGCTACAAAATACTCTTATCTCAGCCGCAGGCGTGCTAGCCCATTATGGGATATACGACAGGTTGCCAGACATTGTCAAAGCCTTAAATGATATTATGACAAAGAGAAATGATTTTCAGGATAATATTTTTGTTTATGCTTTAAATTGGAAAGTTGCTTTATTTATAGAAGATGACCTAGAAAAAGCAAAAAATGATTATCAAAAAGTATGCTTGATGGCAGACTTATTATCTGAGAATTTAGTGAAGAGAAACATGCAAGAAGAATGGAAAGAAGACCTTGCAAAAAAAGGTCTAACAGACACTGAAGTATAGAGAATTGTTCATCTTTTAGTCGGTTGCTTTCAAAAAATATAAACTGAATATTGAGAGAGTGGGACAGAAATCGGTAATTGGTGAGAATTCGATTTCGTTGTCCCACCTCCGCACAGTTGAGTAGGGCTGTAAAAGCTGATGAAATCAGCGTAGTAGAGCTCACTCAACCACTGCGTCTTGCTCGACAATCCAAGACAGTTGAGAGGCTGGGACAAAAGTCCCAGCCTCTTTTGTTGGTGAAAATGATAGTTAGACTTGGACATGAATGTCCTCACGTTAAATGATAGAAATTGGATATACTGAGAGCAGAAGAAAGAAGTTGCTTCAGGAAGGATGTTGGTGTCAGAAAATGGAAATTAGATTACACAATGTAAAGAAAAGTTATGGTTCCTTTGAGGCTTTGAAAGGAATTGATTTAGTTCTTGAGGAAGGAAAATTTTATGGACTTCTTGGACCGAATGGTGCAGGGAAAACAACACTCTTTAATTTGTTGATTAAAAATTTCAAGCCAAGTTCAGGAAAGATTTTTTGGGAAGTGGATGGAAAATCTTTGCCAACGAAAGATTTTTACAGACATATCGGTATTGTATTTCAAAGTAATCGTTTAGATGATAACTTAACGGTAGAGGAAAACTTAGTATCTCGTGGATCCTTGTACGGCTTATCAAAATCACAAGTACAAACGCGTATTACAGATTTGCAATCATATTTGGATGTAGCTACTCTAAAAAAGAAAAAATATGGTAGTTTATCAGGAGGACAAAAACGAAAAGTAGATATTGCCCGAGCTTTACTACCACAACCGTCTTTACTGCTGTTAGATGAGCCGACAACTGGTTTAGATCCACAGTCTCGTCATGATTTATGGGAAGCAATCCATCAGTTGAACAAAAAAGATAATATGACTGTCGTTCTTATCACTCATTATTTGGAAGAGATGGCTGCTTGTGATATCTTAAATGTTTTAATCGAAGGTGATTTGTATTATTCAGGAGATATTGCCAATTTTATTGAAAAGCATTCAACCACTAACTTGAATGTCACTTTAAAACCTGGTCAATCAGTAAAATCGTTATCTGTATCTAAATTTGTAAATAAGTGTCAAGTCCTTTCTGAGGCAGAAGTCGTATTTAAGAATGTTTCGGTTGAAGAGATGATGGAGATTATTTCAGAAAATCAAGGAAAATCAATTATTGAAACATTTAATGTGGAGTACTCCAATTTGGAAGCAGCTTATTTGAACTTACTAAAATCTAAAGGAGGAGAGGGGAATGCTTGAATTAATTTCTAGAAATCGGAAAGTCTATACACGAGATCGATTAGCTTTCTTGATGTCCTTCTTATCGGTCATCATCTTAATCTTGGTTTATCAAGTCTTTTTAGGACAAATTCAGATTGATGCCATCAAGGAGGCTTTGAATAGTGATACCGCCTCTACGGATACCATTCAGATGGTCAATTATTGGTTAATCTCAGGTTTAACAACTATTATTTCAATGACAAGTACTCTTGGTGCATTTGGCGTAATGGTTTCAGATAGAGAAAAGAAGTTGAGTGAGGACTTTAAAGTCAGTCCAGTATCTAACTTTAAGGTTGAATTAGCCTATGCAGTTTTTGCAATTCTATTTGGGATTATTATGACCATGTTCTCTTGTGTTTTTGCAATTGGTATTTTTAATGGTTTTAGTTCTCTTCTTGATTATTCAATGACTGATTACTTATCAATTTTGGGGGTTACCTCATTAGGAACGATCTTATCTGCGGCTATTATTCTTCCAATTTTGACTTTTATCCGAACTAGTTCAGCTTTTACAACTTTGAGTACAATAGTTGGAACCTTTATCGGCTTCATTTCTGGTGTTTATCTTTCAATTGGATCCGTAGGAGAAACCTTGCAACAGGTCATGACCTGGTTCCCTCTAACACAGGTGAATGCACTCTTAAAACAAGTTTTGATGAAAGATTCAATTGCTCAAGTATTTAATGATGCCCCATCTTCGGTCATTACGAACTACAAAGAATCTTATGGGATTATCTTGCAGAATGCGAGTGGTGAACATCTATCGAATCAGTTCATGTTTGCCTATATTTCTATTATTATAGTTGTTTTGCTGGGAGTTCATTTTATAATTAAAAAGGTAAAAAAATGAAGTGAAGCTCATGAAATTATTGGATAGGCATCTAGATTAGTTGAAATTAATTACTATCTTAAATGAAGCCAATCATCCTACCCTATCAACCGACATGTTGGTAGGTTTTTCTTAACCCTTTCTTAACTAGACCAATTTCTAGTATTTTTTAGGTTGACAAACAGGAAAAAGCATTGTATACTGACTCCGCTGATGATTTTTCTATCAAATCAGACTAGACCAATTTTATAAATTGGCTAAGAAAATAAGGGAACTCAAGTATGGATACCTATTTTCTTTCATTTTTATAGAAGGAGAAAGCACAGCTTGTCTGTGTCGTAAAAATTATGTGTGGAATTGTTGGTGTTGTTGGAAACACAAATGCAACGGATATTTTAATTCAAGGACTTGAAAAACTCGAATACCGTGGTTATGATTCGGCTGGAATTTTTGTCCTAGGTGGTGCTGAAAGCCATTTGGTGAAAGCAGTTGGTCGTATTGCAGAATTGTCTGCTAAAACTGCCGGTGTTGAGGGGACAACTGGTATCGGACATACTCGTTGGGCCACTCACGGAAAACCGACAGAAGACAATGCTCACCCACATCGCTCTGAGACAGGACGTTTTGTCTTGGTGCATAATGGGGTGATAGAAAACTATCTTGAAATCAAGGAAGAATACCTTGCAGGTCACCACTTCAAGGGACAAACAGATACAGAAATCGCTGTTCACTTGATTGGGAAATTTGCCGAAGAAGAGGGCTTGTCAGTACTTGAAGCCTTCAAAAAAGCTCTTCATATCATCCGTGGTTCTTATGCCTTTGCCTTGATTGACTCTGAAAATCCAGATGTCATCTATGTAGCCAAGAATAAATCACCACTCTTGATTGGTCTTGGGGAAGGCTACAACATGGTCTGCTCAGATGCTATGGCAATGATTCGTGAAACCAACCAGTACATGGAAATTCATGACCAAGAGTTGGTTATCGTCAAGGCTGATAGTGTTGAAGTACAAGACTATGATGGCAATCGTCGTGAGCGTGCTAGCTACACTGCTGAACTTGACTTGTCTGACATCGGTAAGGGAACTTATCCTTACTACATGCTCAAGGAAATTGATGAGCAACCAACGGTGATGCGTAAGTTGATCCAAGCCTACACAGATGAGGCTGGTCAAGTAGTCGTAGATCCAGCCATCATCAAGGCTGTTCAAGAGGCAGATCGTATCTACATCCTTGCTGCGGGGACATCTTACCACGCAGGATTTGCTTCTAAGAAGATGTTGGAAGAATTGACAGATACACCAGTTGAACTTGGTATCTCCTCTGAGTGGGGCTATGGGATGCCACTTCTCAGCCAGAAACCACTTTTCATCTTTATCAGCCAGTCTGGTGAAACAGCGGATAGCCGTCAGGTTTTGGTCAAGGCCAATGAAATGGGTATCCCAAGCTTGACAGTGACAAACGTACCAGGTTCAACCCTTTCTCGTGAAGCTAACCATACTATGTTGCTTCATGCAGGTCCTGAAATTGCCGTAGCATCAACCAAGGCCTATACAGCACAAATCGCTGCTCTTGCCTTCCTTGCAAAAGCAGTTGGTGAAGCAAACGGCAATGAAAAGGCTCAAGCCTTTGATCTGGTTCATGAGTTGTCTATCGTGGCTCAGTCTATCGAATCAACCCTTTCAGAAAAAGAATTGATTGATAGCAAGGTTCGTGAGCTTCTTGAAACAACACGCAATGCCTTTTACATCGGACGTGGTCAAGACTACTATGTAGCTATGGAAGCCAGTCTCAAACTCAAAGAGATCTCTTACATTCAATGTGAAGGTTTTGCGGCCGGAGAACTCAAACACGGAACGATTGCTTTGATTGAAGATGGAACACCTGTTTTGGCCCTCTTGTCAGACCCAGTTCTTGCCAACCACACTCGTGGAAATATCCAAGAAGTTGCTGCCCGTGGCGCTAAGGTCCTCACCATCGCAGAAGAAAATGTTGCTAAAGAAACAGATGATATCGTCCTTACGACCGTACACCCTTACCTCTCACCAATCTCAATGGTGGTACCGACCCAATTGATCGCTTACTTTGCAACCCTCCACCGTGGACTCGATGTGGATAAACCACGTAATCTTGCTAAATCCGTAACAGTAGAATAAAAATGAAAAGAGAGTGGGACAGAAATCGGTCATTCGTTAGAATTCGATTTCGTCGTCCCACCTCCGCACAGTTGAGTAGGGCTGTAAAAGCTGATGAAATCAGCCTAGTAGAGCCCACTCAACCACTGCGTCTTGCTTGACAATCCAAAGACAATTGAGAGGCTAGGACTTTTGTCCCAGCCTCTTTTTGCTTTGGAAAAAAATTTTAAAAAAATGTAAAAAATTATGTAAAAAAGTGTTGACAAAAAAATCAGTCTGGGTTATAATAATTTATGTAAACAAAAAGAGGTTGGAAAAATCTCAAGAGTTTACAGGATCAATAGTGGAAAGGAGATGGTGAAATGCTATTTCCAAAATATAGAAAACTAATTGATAAAAGAAGGAATAGAAGATGCTAGCCCTTGAGGCTATTCATTTAAAAGCAAAATAAAATTATGTAAACAAACTTAAAGTAGCTAGTTTGGCTACTCATTTTCAAGAACGAATTAAAATTATGTAAAACGAGGTAATAACTATGAATAACAACTTTAACAATATGGATGATCTTTTCAATCAACTAATGGGAAACATGGGTGGTTTTCGTTCTGAAAGCCGTCGCTACATGATCAATGGTCGTGAAGTGACACCGGAAGAATTCGCCATCTACCGTCAAACGGGTCAACTTCCAAACGAAGGAAGTGAGCAAGTGCAACAGCCACAAGGCAAAGGAATGAAACAAGATGGAATCCTTGCGAAGCTTGGTCGCAACTTGACCGAAGAAGCACGTGAAGGGAAATTGGATCCAGTCATTGGACGTAACAAAGAAATTCAAGAAACAGCTGAAATCTTGTCTCGTCGTACCAAGAACAATCCGGTCCTTGTCGGGGATGCAGGTGTTGGTAAGACAGCTGTTGTAGAAGGATTGGCTCAAGCTATCGTGAACGGTGATGTTCCAGCAGCTATCAAGAACAAAGAAATCATCTCGATTGATATTTCTGGCCTAGAAGCTGGTACGCAATACCGTGGTAGCTTCGAAGAAAATATCCAAATATGATCCAAGAAGTCAAAGCGATGGGCAATGTCATCCTCTTCTTTGATGAAATCCACCAAATTCTTGGTGCAGGTAGCACAGGAGATGGACAAGGATCTAAAGGTCTTGCGGATATCTTGAAACCAGCTCTTTCTCGTGGTGAATTAACCGTGATTGGGGCAACCACTCAAGATGAATACCGTAACACTATCTTGAAAAACGCTGCCCTTGCTCGTCGTTTCAACGAAGTTAAGGTCAATGCTCCTTCTGCTGAAGATACCTTCAAGATTCTCCAAGGGATCCGTGATCTTTATGAAAAACACCACAATGTTGTCTTGCCAGATGAGGTCTTGAAAGCAGCAGTTGATTATTCTGTTCAATACATTCCACAACGTAGCTTGCCTGATAAGGCCATCGACCTAGTCGATGTGACAGCTGCTCACTTGGCGGCTCAACACCCAGTAACAGATGTACATGCGGTTGAGCACGAAATCCAAGCGGAAAAAAACAAACAAGAAGAAGCAGCAGCTAAAGAAGACTATGAAGCAGCCCTTAATGCTAAGATTCGTATCGAAGAACTTGAAAAACAAATTGCTAACCACACTGAAGATCACAAGGTGACAGCAACTGTCAATGACGTAGCTGAGTCTGTCGAACGGATGACGGGTATTCCAGTATCTCAAATGGGTGCAACCGATATCGAACGCTTGAAAGATATGGGTCACCGTTTGCAAACGAAAGTTATCGGTCAAGATAAGGCTGTTGAAGCCGTTGCCAAAGCGATTCGTCGGAACCGTGCAGGATTTGACGAAGGCAACCGTCCAATCGGTAGCTTCCTCTTCGTCGGACCTACTGGTGTCGGTAAGACTGAGTTGGCTAAACAATTGGCCCTTGATATGTTCGGTACCAAAGATGCCATCATCCGTTTGGACATGTCAGAATACAGCGATCGTACAGCCGTCTCTAAGTTGATTGGTACCACTGCCGGTTATGTTGGTTACGATGATAACAACAATACCTTGACAGAACGTGTACGTCGCAATCCTTACTCTATCGTCCTTCTTGATGAGATTGAAAAGGCGGATCCTCAAGTGATCACCCTGCTCCTTCAAGTCTTGGATGATGGTCGTTTGACAGATGGTCAAGGAAACACCGTTAACTTCAAGAATACGGTCATTATCGCTACTTCAAACGCTGGCTTTGGTTATGAGGCTAACTTGACAGAAGATGCTGACAAACCAGAACTTATGGATCGTTTGAAACCATTCTTCCGTCCAGAATTCCTCAACCGCTTCAATGCTGTCATCGAATTCTCACACTTGAGCAAGGAAGACCTTTCTAAGATTGTTGACTTGATGTTAGCAGAAGTGAACAAAACGCTTGCTAAGAAAGACATTGATTTGACAGTTACCGATGCGGCTAAAGAATATATGACTGAGGAAGGATACGATGAAGTCATGGGTGTTCGTCCACTCCGTCGTGTGGTTGAGCAACAAATCCGTGATAAGGTGACAGACTTCCACTTGGATAACCTTGACGCAAAACACTTGTTGGCTGATATGGAAGATGGAGAATTGGTTATTAAAGAGAATGGAACCTCAGAAGAATAACCGAGACATCTAGCTCCATAAACAAGAGAAAATCAGTTTGAAAAAGAAGGCTAGGAAGAAATTCTTAGCCTTTTTTATGTCAACAAAAGAAAATATATGAGGTATAGTTTTATCGTTTTTTTTCCCAGAAAGTGAAAAATGATAAAAAATAGGTATGATTTTTCATAAATTAGTGCAAAAAACAGTATGAAAATGCCTTAGAAAGAGTCTGTAAGCAAGATTTCCTTATAAATGAACAAATAAATTATATAATATATAAAAGACTAAATTTAAGGGGATAGGATGATTTTATGAAAAATCCAATTGATATTTATTCGACAAAAGATTATAAGAAAGTTGAAGCTGTCGTTCAATTGATGGTGGATGGAAAGGTGACAAGTTATAGAGTAGCAACTGAGACAGATATTAGCAAGATGAGTCTAGCTACCTTGACAAAAGGAACCAGTAAAATTAAAAACATTACCTACCAAACAGCCATGTTGTTGATTGAATGGTATGATAAAAATCATGAAAAATATGGAATCACAATTGATTAGCAAAAACCTATTTTTTATGGTTTTTTTCTTTTTCTAAAAAAGGAATCACTGGGAAAGCTGTCTGAATCGAATAGTGACTGGATACCTCCATCCATGGACTTATTTTTTGAAAATCAAGGGTTCGTATTGAAAATACCTATAAAATTTGCTATAGTAGAGCATATATGATTTAAAAAGGAGAAACGGTATGCAAAGTGGTACAACCTTGCTATTTATGCTTGCGCTAATGGTCGGAATGATGTTTTTCATGAGCCGTAGCCAAAAGAAACAATACCAAAAACGGATGGAGAGCTTGAACAAGCTTCAAAAAGGGTATGAAGTGATTACCATCGGTGGTTTGTATGGAACAGTTGATGAAGTAGACACTGAACGGAAAACCGTTGTCTTGGATGTGGATGGCGTATACCTCACATTTGAATTGACAGCTATTAAAACAGTTTTGCCAGTTTCAGAAGGAGTGACAGCTGGTGCAGTTGAAGGTGCTGGTGACTCAGATTCTATTATCGACGGTGAATAATAAGAAAGAGCGATCAAAGGGTCGCTTTTTTCATTTTTAGCTAGATGCCCCCTAGAAAAGGGACTAGACTGCCATTTTAAGCGGATTTATGATATAATGAAGCGATAAAAACAGTGAAATAGGTAGAAAAACATGTTTCGTTTTAAGAAGAAAGAAAAATTAAGTGTTCCCCTAGAAGTGCCCAAGCACATTGGAATCATTATGGATGGGAACGGTCGTTGGGCCAAAAAACGGATGCAACCTCGTGTCTTTGGCCACAAGGCAGGCATGGAGGCTCTGCAAGAAGTAACCATTGCAGCCAAGGAGATGGGTGTGCAGGCCCTAACGGTCTATGCTTTCTCAACTGAAAACTGGACACGTCCTCAACAGGAAGTGAGCTTTATCATGAATCTTCCAGTTGAATTCTATGACCGCTTTGTTCCAGAACTTCACAGAAATAATGTGAAGATCCAGATGATTGGCGAGGTTTCCCGTCTTCCGAAGGAAACCTTAGAGGCTCTGGAAAAGGCGGAGGCCTTAACACGCTCCAATACAGGCTTGATTTTGAATTTTGCCTTGAACTATGGAGGACGTGCGGAACTGACCCAAGCAGTTAAACAAATTGTCCAGGAAGTCCTAGATGCGCGCTTGAATCCAGGCGATATCTCAGAAGAGATGATTGCCAATTATTTGTATACCAGTAGTCTACCCAAGGACTTACGAGATCCTGACCTGATTATTCGGACCAGTGGAGAGCTTCGCTTGAGTAACTTTTTGCCTTGGCAAGCGGCCTATAGTGAGCTTTACTTTACCGATGTGATGTGGCCAGATTTTGGAGAAAAGGCCTTGCATGATGCAATAGAAGAATACAGCCATCGTCATCGACGCTTTGGTGGTGTATAGGAGAGAAATATATGAGAAAAGATTTACAGAAGCGAGTGATTTTTGGAGGAATCGCCTTAGCTTTCTTTATTCCAGTCGTCCTTATTGGAGGAGTTGTTTTTCAGATTGTTGTGGGGCTCATCGCTATGTTGGGTGTTCATGAATTGCTGAAGATGAAAGGCTTGCAGACCGAAACCATCGAAGGAGCCTTGGCTATGCTAGCAGCTCTTGTGTTGGCTCTGCCTTTAGAGAGTTACATCCCTTTCTTGCCAGCAGGTGGCAATTTCATCGCCTATGGCCTTTTGGTCTTATTATTGATGGGGACAACTGTCTTGGCGCAAGGCTATAGCTATGACGAGGTTGTCTATCCGATTGCTTCCAGTTTTTATGTTGGCTTTGGCTTCCATGCCTTGATTCAGGCGCGTTTAGCAGGTGTGGATAAAATTCTTTTGGCCCTCTTTATTGTTTGGGCAACGGATTCAGGGGCATATTTCATTGGGAGCCAGTTCGGTAAGAAAAACTCTTACCAAGAGTATCGCCCAATAAGACTGTTGAAGGAAGCCTAGGCGGGATCGCTTGTGCTGTCATCGTAACCATGATCTTTATGATGCTAGATCGTACTGTTGCGGGATCTTACGGTTGGGTGACTATGATTCTCTTTACCATTCTTTTCAGTATAGCAGCTCAGTTTGGTGACTTAGTCGAAAGTGCTATCAAGCGCCATTTTGGAGTCAAAGACTCTGGCCGTTTTATTCCTGGTCACGGTGGTGTCTTGGATCGGTTCGATAGCTTGATTTTTGTCTTCCCACTGATGCTATTCTTCGGTCTGTTTTAAACAGAAAACATCCAATTATCAGCTAAAACGAAGGAGCGTGTATGCAATTTATTGCCTTTATTATCATTTTTGGCGTCATTGTCTTAGTGCATGAGTTCGGTCATTTCTATTTTGCGAAAAAATCAGGCATCCTAGTCCGCGAGTTTGCGATTGGGATGGGGCCGAAGATTTTTGCCCATGTAGGTAAGGACGGAACAGCCTATACCATTCGAATCCTTCCATTAGGGGGCTATGTCCGAATGGCCGGTTGGGGCGAAGACACGACAGAGATTAAGACAGGAACGCCTGTCAGTCTGACTTTGAACCCTGAGGGAACAGTTGTTCGAATCAACCTTTCTGGAAAGAATATCGACCAGACAGCTCTCCCTATGAATGTCACAGATTTGATTTTGAGGATAAACTTCAAATTACAGGAATCGTCATCGAAGAGACCAAAACCTACCCTGTCCACCATGATGCAACCATCGTTGAGGAAGATGGGACAGAAGTACGGATTGCTCCTCTGGATGTGCAGTATCAAAATGCTAGCATCTGGGGACGTCTCATCACCAACTTTGCTGGTCCAATGAACAACTTTATCTTAAGTATTGTCGTGTACTCTCTCCTGGCCTTTATGCGGGGAGGTGCAGTAGACTACTATAGCAACCATGTTCAGGTCATTCCCCAAGGAGTGGTGGCTAAGGCTGGTTTGAAAGACAATGACCAGATCGTTCAGATTAATGACTATAAGGTCTCCAACTGGGATGAGTTGACAGATTCTGTCCAGAAGGCGACCCGTAACCAAGGAAAAAATCCAGAAGTAACGATTACCTATGAACGAGACGGGAAAACTCAAAAAGTGACGGTTCAACCAGAAGAAGATGGGGGGACGGTATTATATCGGTGTGACCAATGCTGTCAAGACTGGTTTCCTAGATAAGCTTCTCTCAGGTGTGACAGATACTTGGTACACAGCAACTCGTATTTTGACGGCCTTGAAGGATATCATCTTCCACTTTAGTTTGAACAAGTTGGGTGGTCCGGTAGCGATCTACAAAGCTAGTTCGCAAGCTGCGGAGCTAGGACTTCCAGCGATCTTATCTTTGATGGCCATGCTGTCTATTAATATCGGAATCTTTAACTTGATCCCTATTCCGGCTTTGGATGGTGGAAAAATCTTGATCAATCTGATCGAGCTTGTTCGTAGAAAACCTCTTAAACAGGAGGTAGAAACCTACTTGACCCTTGCTGGAGTGGCGGTCATGGTTATCTTGATGATTGCCGTGACTTGGAACGATATCATGAAATTATTTTTGAAATAGAAAAGGAATGAATCTGAATGAAACAAAGTAAAATGCTTATTCCAACACTTCGCGAAATGCCAAGTGATGCGCAGGTCATCAGCCATGCTTTGATGCTCCGTGCTGGTTATGTTCGTCAAGTATCAGCAGGTGTGTATTCGTATCTGCCATTGGCCAACCGTGTGATCGAAAGCTAAGAAGATCATGCGTCAGGAATTTGATAAGATTGGTGCCGTTGAGATGTTGGCTCCGGCCCTTCTCAGTGCGGACCTTTGGCGTGAATCTGGTCGTTATGAAACTTACGGGGAAGACTTGTACAAATTGAAAAATCGTGAGAAGTCAGACTTTATCTTGGGTCCAACTCACGAAGAAACCTTTACAGCTATTGTCCGTGATTCTGTTAAGTCTTACAAGCAATTGCCGTTGAATCTCTACCAAATCCAACCCAAGTACCGTGATGAAAAACGTCCACGGAATGGCCTTCTTCGGACCCGTGAGTTCATCATGAAAGATGGTTATAGCTTCCACGCTAACTACGATAGCTTGGATGTGACCTATGATGAGTACAAGGCAGCCTATGAGCGTATCTTCACTCGCAGTGGTTTGGACTTCAAAGCCATCATCGGTGACGGGGGGAGCTATGGGCGGTAAGGATAGCCAAGAATTTATGGCCATCACTCCTTCACGTACAGACCTTGACCGTTGGGTGGTGTTAGACAAGTCAGTCGCATCATTTGACGAGATTCCTGCAGAAGTGCAAGAAGAAATCAAGGCCGAATTGCTGAAATGGATGGTTTCTGGTGAAGATACAATCGCCTACTCAAGTGAGTCAAGCTATGCAGCCAACTTGGAAATGGCGACCAACGCCTACAAACCAAGCAACCGTGTTGTGACGGAAGAAGAAGTTGCTCGTGTGGAAACACCAGGTGTCAAATCAATTGATGAAGTAGCTACCTTCTTGAATATCTCTGAAGAGCAAACAATCAAGACCTTGGTTTATATCGCAGACCAAGAGCCAGTTGTAGCTCTACTGGTTGGCAACGACCAACTCAATGAAGTCAAGTTGAAAAACTACCTTGGAGCAGACTTCTTGGAACCTGCAACTGAGGCAGAAGTGAAAGAATTGTTGGGAGCGGACTTTGGTTCGCTTGGCCCAGTAAACCTTCCAGAAACTGTCAAAATTATTGCAGACCGCAAAGTGCAAGATAGCCGCAATGCTGTTGTGGGTGCTAACGAAGATGGCTACCACTTGACGGGTGTGAATCCAGGTCGTGACTTTACTGCCGAGTATGTCGATATCCGTGAAGTGCGTGAGGGTGAAATCTCACCAGACGGAAAAGGTGTTCTCAACTTTGCGCGTGGGATCGAAATCGGTCACATCTTCAAACTCGGAACTCGTTACTCAGCAAGTATGGGGGCAGATGTTCTGGATGAAAATGGCCGTGCTGTGCCAATCATCATGGGATGCTATGGTATCGGTGTGAGTCGTCTCCTTTCAGCCATCATGGAACAACACGCTCGCCTCTTTGTAAATAAAACTCCAAAAGGTGAATACCGTTACGCATGGGGAATCAACTTCCCTAAAGAATTGGCGCCGTTTGATGTGCATTTGATTCCAGTAAATGTCAAAGACGAAGCTTCTCTTGAATTGACTAGCAAAATCGAAGATCAATTGGTCAAGGCTGGCTACGAAGTCTTGGTGGACGATCGCAACGAACGTGCAGGTGTTAAATTTAGCGATAGTGACTTGATTGGTTTGCCAATCCGCATCACTGTTGGGAAGAAAGCAGCTGATGGTATCGTAGAAGTGAAAATCAAAGCTTCAGGCGACACGATTGAAGTGCATGCAGACAACCTGCTTGAAACCCTTTCAATTTTAAATAAATAAGCAATAACAGAAGGCTAGGATGCTCAACCCCCTAGCCTTTTTTTGTGAGCTGAGTCAGTTAGATGGAAGGACCTTCTGACAGTCGAAAAGTTAGGCGAAATATGATAAAATAAAGGCTAGTAATTCATCAGGGAGAAATCATGTCAACTAACTTTGAAATCTTAATGAATCAGTTAGGAATGCCTTTGGAAATGCGTGAATCAGGCGCTTTTGAAGGGGCTGAAATTCAAGAAGTCATCGTCCATAAGCTCAGTCGTGTTTGGGAATTTCGTTTTGTTTTTGCCGAAATTCTTCCCATCACGATTTTTCGGGAGCTCAAAAACTGCTTGGCTGAGGAGTTTTCAAAGACAGGCAATCGAGCGGTGTTTGAGATTCAGGTAAAGAATCCAACTTTTAGCGAGGAGCTCTTGCAAGCCTATTACCAGGAGGCTTTCGAGGATGGTCCCTGTGCGAGTCAGGGCTTTAAGAGCATGTATCAACACCTTCAAGTCCGCTCTCAAGGAGAAGAGCTGATCATTAGTGGCCCTTCATCTGTGGATACGGAGCATCACCGGAAAAACCATCTGCCAAATCTTGCTAGTCAATTGACCAAGTTTGGTTTTCCTCATTTTCAGTGTCGGGTAGAAGCTGATGACCAGTTGACAGAAGAACTCCAACAGGCCTTCGAAGCTGAGAAGGATCAAATCTTCCAAGCAGCCAACGAAGAAACTTTGCGGGCTATGGAGTCCTTGTCTCAAATGGCCCCACCGCCAGCAGAGGAAAAACCAGCCTTTGATTTCAAAGCCAAAAAGGCTGTGGCCAAGCCTAAGCTGGATAAGGCAGAGATCACTCCTATGATTGATATCACGACAGAAGAGAATCGCATTGTTTTTGAAGGGGTCGTCTTTGATGTCGAGCAAAAGGTAACTCGGACAGGTCGAGTCTTGATCAATTTCAAGATGACCGACTATACCTCCAGTTTTTCGCTCCAGAAATGGGCTAAAAATGAAGAAGAAGCTCAGAAGTTTGATATGATCAAGAAAAACTCTTGGTTGCGGGTTCGTGGGAATATCGAGGTCAATAACTTTACACGAGATTTGACCATGAATGTTCAAGATGTTCAAGAAGTGGTCCACTATGAGCGTAAGGATCTGATGCCAGAAGGCGAGCGTCGGGTCGAGTTCCATGCCCATACCAATATGTCGACCATGGATGCCCTACCTGAGGTAGAGGAGTTGGTCGCAAAAGCTGCCAAATGGGGCCACAAGGCAGTTGCTATTACCGATCATGGCAATGTGCAGTCCTTCCCTCATGGTTACAAGGCAGCTAAAAAAGCTGGTATCCAACTCATCTATGGGATGGAAGCCAATATCGTTGAAGACCGCGTGCCGATTACCTACAATGAAGTTGATCTAGATCTTCACGAAGCAACCTATGTGGTTTTTGATGTGGAAACGACAGGACTCTCAGCGATTTACAATGATCTGATTCAGGTTGCCGCTTCTAAAATGCACAAGGGCAACATCATTGCTGAATTTGATGAGTTTATCAATCCAGGCCACCCCATTTCCGCCTTTACAACGGATCTGACAGGGATTACTGATGACCATGTTCGCAATGCCAAACCTTTGAAACAGGTCTTGGAGGAGTTCCAGGAATTCTGCAAGGATGCGGTTCTGGTTGCCCACAATGCCACTTTTGACGTGGGCTTCATGAATGCCAACTATGAGCGTCATGGCCTTCCTAAAATCACTCAGCCAATAATTGATACGTTAGAGTTCGCTCGGAACCTTTATCCTGAGTACAAGCGTCATGGTTTGGGACCCTTGACCAAACGCTTTGGGGTTGCTTTGGAACATCACCATATGGCCAACTATGATGCAGAAGCGACGGGCCGTCTGCTCTTTATCTTTATCAAGGATGTAGCAGAAAAGCATGGCGTGACCAATCTGGCCAAGCTGAACTTGGATTTGATTAGTCCGGATTCCTACAAAAAGGCTCGGGTCAAACACGCAACCATCTATGTCAAGAACCAGACCGGCTTGAAAAACATGTTCAAACTGGTCTCCCTTTCCAATACCCAATATTTTGAGGGAGTTCCTCGGATTCCGCGGACAGTTTTAGATGCCCATCGGGAAGGTTTGATTTTAGGATCAGCTTGTTCTGAAGGAGAAGTCTTTGACGCGGTCGTCTCTCAAGGAGTTGACGCGGCAGTGGAAGTGGCCAAGTATTATGACTTTATTGAGGTCATGCCTCCAGCCATTTATGCGCCCCTCATTGCTAAAGAGCAGGTCAAAGATATGGATGAGCTCCAGACCATCATCAAGAGCTTGATTGAGGTGGGAGATCGCCTCGGCAAGCCAGTCCTGGCGACAGGGAATGTCCACTATCTAGAGCCTGAGGAAGAGATCTATCGGGAAATCATTGTCCGTAGTCTCGGGCAAGGGGCCATGATTAACCGGACCATTGGCCATGGAGAAAATGCCCAACCAGCACCCCTACCAAAAGCCCATTTCCGTACAACCAATGAAATGCTGGATGAATTTGCCTTTTTAGGGGAAGACTTGGCGCGCAAGATTGTCATTGAAAACACCAATGCCCTGGCAGAAATCTTCGAACCTGTCGAAGTGGTCAAGGGTGACCTCTATACCCCATTTATCGACAAGGCCGAAGAAACAGTTGCCGAGTTAACCTATCAGAAGGCCTTGAAATCTATGGCAATCCGCTACCTGATATTGTTGATTTACGGATTGAAAAAGAATTGACCTCTATCTTGGGGAATGGCTTTGCCGTGATTTATCTGGCCTCGCAAATGCTGGTGCATCGTTCCAACGAACGAGGCTACTTGGTTGGTTCGCGTGGGTCTGTTGGATCCAGTTTCGTTGCGACCATGATTGGGATCACCGAGGTTAATCCTCTTTCTCCTCACTATGTCTGTGGGCAGTGTCAGTACAGTGAGTTTATCACAGATGGTTCTTACGGTTCAGGATTTGATATGCCCAATAAGGACTGTCCAAACTGTGGTCACGAACTTAGCAAAAATGGCCAAGACATTCCTTTCGAGACCTTCCTTGGTTTTGATGGGGACAAGGTACCCGATATTGATTTGAACTTCTCAGGGGAGGACCAGCCGAGTGCCCACTTGGATGTTCGCGATATCTTCGGAGAAGAATATGCCTTCCGTGCAGGAACGGTAGGTACGGTGGCTGCCAAGACAGCCTATGGGTTTGTTAAAGGCTATGAGCGGGACTACGGCAAGTATTACCGGGATGCAGAGGTGGAACGCCTAGCGCAAGGTGCTGCTGGAGTTAAACGGACGACCGGCCAGCACCCAGGGGGGGATCGTTGTTATTCCAAACTATATGGATGTCTATGACTTCACCCCTGTTCAGTACCCAGCAGATGATGTGACAGCCGAATGGCAGACCACTCACTTTAACTTCCACGATATCGATGAGAACGTACTTAAACTCGATGTCCTGGGACACGATGATCCGACCATGATTCGCAAGCTCCAGGACTTGTCGGGCATTGATCCAAACGATATTCCTATGGATGATCCAGGTGTCATGGCCCTCTTCTCAGGAACCGATATCTTAGGAGTCACACCGGAGCAAATCGGTACCTCGACGGGTATGCTGGGAATTCCAGAGTTTGGAACCAACTTTGTTCGAGGCATGGTCGATGAGACTCATCCGACGACCTTTGCCGAGTTGCTTCAGCTTTCTGGTCTGTCTCACGGTACCGACGTATGGTTGGGAAATGCCCAAGACTTGATCAAGGCGGGTATTGCTGACCTATCAACCGTTATCGGATGTCGGGATGACATCATGGTTTACCTCATGCACGCTGGCCTAGATCCAAAAATGGCCTTTACCATCATGGAGCGGGTTCGGAAAGGTATGTGGCTCAAGATTCCTGAAGAAGAGCGCAATGGCTATATCGAGGCCATGAAGGCTAACAATGTACCGGAATGGTACATCGAGTCTTGTGGGAAATCAAGTATATGTTCCCCAAAGCCCATGCGGCAGCCTATGTTATGATGGCCTTGCGGGTGGCTTACTTTAAGGTTCATCATCCTCTCTACTATTACTGTGCTTACTTCTCTATTCGTGCCAAGGCCTTTGATATCAAGACCATGGGCGCAGGACTAGAAGCCGTGAAAGCGCGAATGAAGGACATCGCTGAAAAACGCAAGAACAACGAAGCTTCGAATGTGGAGATTGACCTCTACACGACACTTGAAATTGTCAATGAGATGTGGGAGCGTGGCTTCAAGTTTGGTAAGCTAGACCTCTATCGCAGTGATGCGACGGAATTCTTGATCGATGGAGACACCCTTATCCCACCATTTGTCGCCATGGATGGATTGGGAGAGAACGTAGCCAAGCAGATTGTACGAGCTCGAAAAGAAGGAGAATTCCTCTCTAAAACAGAGTTACGCAAACGTGGCGGTGTCTCCTCAACCTTGGTAGAAAAGATGGATGAGATGGGCATTCTTGGCAATATGCCTGAGGATAACCAGCTCAGTCTCTTTGATGATTTGTTTTGATGGAGACGAAACGTTTACAAAAGTTGATGAAGTTTTGTCTCATGAAAACTTAACAGTAAAACCAATAGTAGGCTATTGTATATCTAATGAATTTACAATAGCCTTATTTTTTGTTATAATAATCAATAGAAAGAAGGTGAGAATATGACTAAGACGAGTATGAGTATTCGTTTGGATAGTGAGGTTAAGGAACAGGCTCAACAGGTTTTTAATCATTTAGGGATGGATATGACAACAGCCATCAACATTTTTCTCCGTCAGGCTATTCAATATCAGGGCTTACCTTTTGATGTTAGAATAGACGATAATCGGAAATTGCTTCAAGTAGTAACGGATGTAGATCAAAATCGGAATATGAGTCGGTCTTTTGAATCTGTCTCAGACTTGATGGAGGACTTGCGTGCTTAAGATTCGCTATCATAAACAGTTTAAAAAAGATTTTAAGTTGGCAATGAAGCGTGGATTGAAAGCAGATTTGTTTGAAGAAGTCTTGCATTTTCTGATTCAAGAAAAAGAACTTCCTGTCAGATATCGTGACCATCAACTGACCAACTCCAAGAATTTTCAAGGTGTTCGTGAGTGTCATATTCAGCCGGATTGGCTTTTGGTGTATAAAGTGGACAAGGATGAATTGATTTTAAACTTGCTGAGGACAGGAAGTCATAGTGATTTGTTTTGATGGATTCAAGGATCCTCGCTCATTTTGAGGTTGGCTAATGATAGAAAAGAAAAAAAGAGCAACACCCTGGAAGTCAGGGAAAGTCATTTCCATTTGCCTACGGAATGGCGTCTATGTCTTAGCACAAATGGTCCGAGAGCCCTATCTGGTATTTTTTAACCATTTTAAGGAGGAAAATAGCTGGAAGGGAGTGACCTTAAAAGAGGAGGATATTCTCTTTTGTAAAGCGGTCACTCGTCAGTTTCTACGCTATAGTCCTGTAACGATTGTCAAAGATCTTGAGCCTCTGTTAGATTATCGGTTACCCAAAGAATGGATTTACAGCCATATGGGAGGGCATCCGATTACGGTTTCGGTAAAGGGAAGGGAGCGCCAAGTAGCTGGTTTTGGCCAACGGCTTTCTTTGGTTCAGGCGGATAAGGAAAGTGGCCTACCAGAGGATAATCCTCTGATGGGACTCTTCCAAGCCTATATCCTACCAGATATCAAAGAGCAAGAATGGGAGCGGGTAGGTCAGGCTGAGCTCATGTCCATCGAAGTCTTTCCGACGCTCAATGAACGTCTCTATCTCTGCTTTCTCCATGGGAAATGTGAATCCAGAGCTAGATATCTCTTTGGGAAAGCCCCTGCCCGATGATTATGAAACCTATATCGATATTCTTACCAACAGCCCAGAGGCACGACGCCTCTATCTAGGTGAGGAGGATGACTAAGAAAGGAATGGAACGATGAGGGTGAAAATTTTTGCAGAAGACAAACCTGCTCAAAAAACATTTAGCTATCAATTAGAGCTAGATAACGATACAATTTTAAAAGTCACTGGCTTGGTCTGCTCCACTGTCGTGGTAGCAAATCTCTTGTCACTCTTAGAGGATTAATATAGAAAAGGATTGAAAATGGTTTTACCAAATTTTAAAGAAAACTTAGAAAAATACGCTAAATTGTTGGTTGCGAACGGAGTTAACGTGCAACCTGGCCATACCTTGGCTTTGAACATCGATGTGGAACAAAGAGAATTGGCCCACTTGATTGTGAAGGAAGCCTATGCCTTGGGGGCGCACGAAGTCATTGTCCAATGGGCCGACGACTTCACTAACCGGGAAAAATTCCTCCATGCTCCGATGGATCGCTTGGACAATGTACCTGACTACAAGATTGCAGAGATGAACTACCTCTTGGACCACAAGGCGAGTCGCTTGGGTGTTCGCTCGTCTGACCCAGGTGCCTTAAATGGTGTCGATGCAGAGAAGCTTTCTGCATCTGCTAAGGCTTTGGGCATGGCCATGAAACCCATGCGTATCGCCACTCAGTCTAACAAGGTCAGCTGGACAGTTGCTGCTGCAGCAGGGTTAGAATGGGCGAAGAAGGTCTTCCCAAATGCGGCTAGCGATGAAGAAGCAGTGGATCTCCTGTGGGATCAAATCTTCAATACTTGCCGGGTTTACGAAGAAGATCCAGTCAAGGCTTGGGAAGAGCATGCTGCTATTCTCAAGAGCAAGGCAGAGATGCTGAACAAAGAGCAATTCTCAGCCCTTCATTACACAGCACCTGGAACAGATTTGACCCTTGGTTTACCGAAAAACCACGTTTGGGAATCAGCAGGAGCCATCAATGCCCAAGGCGAAGGCTTCTTGCCAAATATGCCGACAGAAGAGGTCTTCACAGCTCCTGACTTCCGTCGCGCAGAAGGTTATGTCACTTCTACAAAACCGCTTAGCTACAATGGGAATATCATCGAAGGGATCAAAGTAACCTTTGAAAATGGAGAAATCGTAGATATCACAGCTGAAAAAGGTGATCAAGTCATGAAAGATTTGGTCTTCAAAAATAAGGGAGCGCGTGCCTTGGGTGAGTGTGCCCTCGTACCAGACCCAAGTCCTATTTCTCAATCAGGCATTACTTTCTTTAACACTCTTTTCGATGAAAATGCCTCTAACCACTTGGCGATTGGAGCAGCCTATGCAACTAGTGTAGAAGGTGGTGCAGAGTTTACAGAAGAAGAACTCGAAGCAGCAGGCCTTAACCGCTCAGACGTCCACGTCGACTTCATGATTGGCTCAAGTCAAATGGATATCGACGGCATCCGAGAAGACGGCACCCGCGTCCCAGTCTTCCGTAACGGAGATTGGGCAATATAGGGAGCAGGACAGAAATCGGTAGACGCAGTCTCGATTTCTTCCTCGCTTTTTTGGATTCAAGGCTCGGGCAAAAAAGGTCCACAGGACCTTTTTAGTACCCCCGCCCAGTTTCTTAGGCAGGTCCTTGTTCCGCAATTCCTATCCGCCACCTCAAAACAGTGTTTTGAGCAATCAACCACTGCGCCTAGAGACAGAAATCAGTGGACGCAGTCTCGATTTCTTCCTCGCTTTTTGGATTTAAGGCTCGGGCAAAAAAGGTCCACAGGACATTTTTAGTGCCCCCACACAGTTGCTTAGGAAGGGCCTTACTTGGAGCCATCTTAGGAGCGACAGGTATGAGTCTCAAAGGAAGGGAAGAAGACTAATCAGCCCCCCGATTGAACTAAGCTTTTCTAGTTTTCCAGAGATGGAAAAGGAAAGACTTGGTTCTTTTTTTGTCCCAAAAACTGTACCCGGACAGTTGTCACTTTTCTGCCTTGTTCCGCTTGGATGAACTTGATAAAATAAAAACATGACACGATACAAAGCAACTATTTCTTACGATGGAACTCTATTTGCGGGTTTCCAACGACAACCGCATGCGCGTAGTGTGCAAGAAGAAATCGAGAAGACCTTGATGCGTCTGAACCATGGACAGGCAGTGACCATTCACGGGGCTGGCCGAACGGATGCAGGTGTCCATGCCCTTGGACAGGTCATCCATTTTGATCTCCCCCAGCCACGGGATGAGGAAAAGCTCCGCTTTGCCCTTGATACCCAAACGCCAGAGGATATTGACTTTATCCGGGTGGAGCAAGTACCCGAGGATTTTCATTCACGCTACCAGAAGCACAGCAAGACCTATGAATTCATCGTGGATTATGGTCGCCCCAAGAATCCCATGATGCGCCACTATGCCACCCACTACCCCTACCCCTTGGATGTGGCCAAGATGCAAGAAGCCATCCAAAAGTTGGAGGGGACCCATGATTTCACTGGCTCACAGCTTCGGGAACCAGTGTAGAAGACAAGGTTCGTACGATTACAGAGGCTCGCTTGGTCGAGGACGCGGCAAATCATCGCCTTCTCTTTACCTTTTCGGGTAATGGCTTTCTCTACAAGCAAATCCGCAATATGGTGGGAACCTTGCTAAAGATTGGCAATGGACGAATGCCGGTGGAGCAAATTGATTTGATTTTAGAAAAAAAGGATCGCAATCTAGCAGGTCCTACAGCAGCGCCAAATGGCTTATATTTAAAGGAGATTCGGTATGAGTAATGAATTGATTCTAGCTATTTCAGGAAATGATATTTTTAGTGGAGGAGGTCTTCACGCAGACCTTGCGACCTATACGACTAACAAACAGCATGGTTTTGTAGCAGTGACTTGTTTGACAGCCATGACCGAGCACGGTTTTGAAGTCATTCCGGTGGATCCGACGACCTTTGCTCAACAGCTCAGCTCTCTCAAGGATGTTCCTTTTTCTGCTATTAAACTCGGCCTCTTGCCAAATGTTGAAGTGGCAGATTTAGTCCTGGACTATGTCAAAGCCCATGCAGGTATCCCTGTGGTGCTGGATCCTGTCTTGGTCTGCAAGGAAACCCATGATGTGGAAGTGTCAGCCCTTCGAGACGAATTGATCAAGTTCTTCCCTTATGTGACCATCATTACACCAAATTTACCAGAGGCTGAGATCTTGACCCAAAGCAAGATTCAATCGCTCGATGATATGAAGGAGGCTGCTCGTAAGCTCCATGAATTGGGAGCAGCGACTGTCGTGGTCAAAGGGGGCAATCGCCTCAACAAGGAAAAAGCCATCGATGTCTTTTATGATGGCCAAGACTTTACGGTCTTCGAAGAAGACGTTTTAGAGAAGAATAATACAGGAGCTGGTTGTACTTTTGCTTCTAGCATTTCCAGCCAATTGGTTCAAGGGAAAACTCCTCTTGAAGCTGTCAAAGCCTCTAAAGACTTCGTCTACCAAGCCATTCAAAAATCAGATCAATATGGAGTAGTTCAATATGACCAATAAACGTACCCAAGTAATCGCCCGCTTAGCCATTTTATCTGCCTTGACGGTAGTGCTAGGCTATTATACCAAGTTGCCAACTCCTACCGGGATGGTGACCTTGCTGGATCTAGGTGTATACTTCACCGCCTTTTATTTGGGGCGCAAAGAAGGAGCAGTGGTTGGTGGTCTGGGCGCCTTTCTCTTAGACCTCGTCTCCGGTTATCCTCAATGGATGTTCTTTAGTCTTCTTTTCCACGGAGCTCAAGGCTACTTTGCTGGCTTTAAAGGAAAAGCCCGCTACATCGGTCTGTTACTTGCTACTGTCATCATGGTAGGTGGCTATGCACTAGCTTCAGCGCTCTTTTTAGGAAACAACTGGGGGCCAGCCTTAGCGGAGATTCCTCATAATTTGGTTCAAAACTTCGTTGGTATGGCTCTAGGATATGCTCTTTATCATTTCTTACCAAAGAAGGGAAATTAGAAGATGGAGTTGGAGCAATTAAAAAGAGAAACCCAGGAAATCTTGCTGGATCTTTTATCCAAGGCTCATCTGCGTCAGGGGCAAATCCTTGTGTTAGGCCTGTCAACCAGCGAGGTCGCTGGCGCAAGTATCGGTAAGAACTCAAGTCTGGAGATTGGGCAAGCCATTGTGAAAACCATCCTAGATACCCTAACTCCCAAAGGGATTTATTTAGCGGTTCAAGGATGTGAGCACCTTAACCGAGCTTTGGTGGTCGAACGTGAACTAGCAGAAAAGAAAGACTTAGAGATCGTTAATGTACTACCGAGCCTCCATGCGGGTGGTGCCGGTCAGTTGGCAGCTTTCAGTTATATGAAAGACCCAGTCGAAGTTGAATTTATCACAGCTCAGGCCGGTTTGGATATTGGAGATACCTCTATCGGGATGCATGTCAAGCATGTGCAAGTACCCGTTCGTCCTGTCTTGAAAGAACTGGGAGGCGCTCATGTGACGGCACTAGCTAGTCGTCCTAAGTTAATCGGTGGGGCGCGTGCTTCTTACCAAGAAGATCCGCTTCGAAAATCTTAATAAGAAGGAAACTAGTTTAAGACATGGACTAGTTTTTTTGTTTCGGGACCAATTTTGAGAGAGGAAAGGGATTTGAAATCTATTGGTCTGCAGAAACCACTATAAAAAAGCTTAAAAAAGAAGCAGTTTCCACAAAACCAGAATGCCCAAAAACTTGCATTTTCGAAGTTTTATGGTAAAATTATTAGGAATGACTATATTATTTTAAGGAGAGACAGAATGTCTGTATCATTTGAAAACAAAGAAACAAACCGCGGTGTATTGACTTTCACTATTAGTCAAGAACAAATTAAACCAGCTTTAGATCGCGTGTTTGAATCTGTTAAGAAAAACTTGAACGTACCAGGATTCCGTAAAGGTCACCTTCCACGTCCAATCTTCAACCAACGTTTTGGTGAAGAATCACTTTATCAAGATGCTTTGAACGATCTTCTTCCAGCAGCTTATGAAGCAGCAGTAAAAGAAGCAGGTCTTGAAGTGGTTGCTCAACCAACTTTTGACGTTGTATCAATGGAAAAAGGTCAAGATTGGACATTGACAGCAAATGTTGTTACAAAACCAGAAGTAAAATTGGGTGCTTACAAAGACCTTGAAGTATCTGTAGAAGTTTCTAAAGAAGTAACAGATGAAGATGTAGATGCACGTATCGAACGCGAACGCAACAACTTGGCTGAATTGGTAATCAAAGAAGGACCAGCAGCTGAAGGTGATACTGTTGTGATCGACTTTGTAGGTTCTGTTGACGGTGTTGAGTTTGACGGAGGAAAAGGAGATAACTTCTCACTTGGACTTGGTTCAGGTCAATTCATCCCAGGTTTCGAAGACCAATTGGTTGGACACTCAGCTGGTGAGACAGTTGATGTCATCGTAACTTTCCCAGAAAACTACCAAGCAACTGACCTTGCAGGTAAAGAAGCAAAATTCGTGACAACGATCCACGAAGTAAAAGCAAAAGAAGTACCAGCTCTTGACGATGAATTGGCAAAAGACATCGACGAAGAAGTTGAAACTCTTGCTGAATTGAAAGAAAAATACCGCAAAGAGTTGGCTGAAGCGAAAGAAGAAGCTTACAAAGATGCAGTTGAGTCAGCAGCGATTGACCTTGCAGTAGAAAACGCAGAAATCGTTGACCTTCCAGAAGAAATGATCCATGAAGAAGTACACCGTGCTGTTAACGAATTCCTTGGAAACATGCAACGTCAAGGAATCTCTCCAGACATGTACTTCCAAATCACTGGAACAACTCAAGAAGATCTTCACAAACAATATGAAGCAGACGCAGCAGCACGTACTAAGACAAACCTTGTCGTAGAAGCGGTTGCCAAAGCAGAAGGCTTCGAAGCAACTGACGAAGAAGTAACTGCAGAAATCGAACAATTGGCAGCAGATTACAACATGCCAGTTGAACAAGTTCGCAGCTTGCTTTCACCAGAAATGTTGAAACATGATATCGCTGTGAAGAAAGCTGTTGAAGTGATCACAAGCACTGCGAAAGTAAAATAAAAAAGATGATCTTCCGTCTTTATGGAAAGCAATCATAAGAGGAAAAGCTGAGGCCATATGTCCCGGCTTTTCTCTTCTTATTAGCGCGGAATTTTCCTTTGACGAAAGGGGAAAATTATCGTACAATAGAGTGTAACGATAAATGATGTATTCTAGGGGTACCCTCTTTTTTAATGAAAAAGAGTGCTGCCTTGAGATAAAAATGAAGGAGATCTACCTTGGAATTAGAAGTATTTGCTGGACAAGAAAAAAGTGAACTTTCAATGATTGAAGTAGCCCGTGCCATTTTGGAGTCACGTGGCCGTGATCATGAAATGTATTTTAATGACCTGGTCAATGAAATTCAAAACTACCTCGAAAAATCAAACAATGAAATTCGTGAAGCTCTTCCATTGTTCTATACGGAATTGAATGTGGATGGAAGCTTTATCCCACTAGGAGACAACAAATGGGGACTTCGCTCATGGTATGCCATCGATGAGGTAGATGAAGAAATCATCGCTCTTGAAGAAACAGATGAAGACGAAGAGCCTAAGAAACGTAAGAAAAAACGTGTCAACGCCTTTATGGATGGAGATGAAGACGCGATTGATTACAATGCGGATGATCCAGAAGACGAAGATGTCTATGAAGCAGATCCAGCGCTTACTTACGATGATGAAAACCCAGAAGATGAGAAGGATGAAGTGGAAGCTTATGACGCTGAAATTAATGAAATCTCACCAGATGAGTTGGATGTGGAAGTTGAGTTAACTGACGAAGAAGACGAAGAAGAGTCTTACGAAGAAGAAGAATAATCCAAAAAAAGAGGCTGGGACAAAAGTCCTAGCCTCTTTATTTTCTTTGGATTGTCGAGCAAGACGCAGTGGTTGAGTGGGCTCTACTACGCTGATTTCATCAGCTTTTACAGCCCTACTCAACTGTGAGGAGGTGGGGCGACGAAATCGAATTCTAACGAATGACCGATTTCTGTCCCACTCTCTTTTCTTTACTTGAAGGATGGTTCAAGGAGGAGTATAATGAGGGTGTAAGCCTAACCTAGCGCAGAAGGAGGAAGGAAATATGGACTGGATACTGAATCAAAGTTTGGTGGATTTAGGGATTGAGACGGTAGTGATTGGAGTAGCAAAACAGGTGAATCCACAAGCTCCCTTATCTGAAGAATTTTTAGCTAAAAAGAAGGAGATGGAAGCTTGGGCTTTAAATTGTGATCTCAGCTCGGTGAAAGAGGAGCCGGTTGTACAAGGCTACCTTGACTTATTGAAGGATGTGGGGCGTAGTGTTAAGAAGAACCCACCGACTATTCTTGCTTTGATTAAGAATATTCAAAGTCGTGGCTTCCTTCCTACGATTAATAGTGTGATTGATATCTATAATGTCGAATGCCTCAGTTCCTTTTTAGCCATCGGAGGGCATGATTTAGATAAGATCCAGGGGCCAATCGAATTTACGATTAGCCAAAGAGAGGATAGCTTTTTGCCCATCTTATCAACCGAAAAGCATGTTAGTGAAAGCGATCCGGTCTACCGAGATCAACAAGGTATTATGGCCTGGCTAGATGTGAGAGATGGTGAACGCTACAAGATGGAGGAGACGACCCGCAATGTCCTCTTTATCATCCAGGGGAATCGAGCGACCTCTGTAGAGATGCGCTTGGAAGCACTCAATCGGATCAGAGAAGATTTGCTCTCATGTATGCCTGATTTAGAATTTGAAAAGTTTCTGGTTACCCCCAGTGAGACAATTCCAGTCCCTTAAAGGAGTCCTTCATCAAGGAGGATTTGTCACTATCTGAACAGGAGAGAAAAGTGTAGACTTTGAAAAAAGTTTGAAAAAAATCTTGACAAGAAAGTAGAAGATTGATATACTAGTAAGGTACTCAATCGCGGGGATGGCGGAATTGGCAGACGCGCAGGACTAAGGATCCTGTGACCGCTTTAGGTCGTGAGGGTTCAAGTCCCTCTCTCCGCATCGAATTATCGAGATAGCTTCGGCTATCTTTTTTTCTTGTTCATTTAGCAGAAAGACAGCTTGAAAAGAGAAGAAAACGCTTTAAAGGTTCAGGAAAAGCTAGCATTTTCAATGAAAAAGTGATAAAATAAACAATGTAAGTGGTTTAACCACAAAAAATAAGAGGAGGCCTACAACTAATGGCAATCGTTTCAGCAGAAAAATTTGTCCAAGCAGACTCGTGACAATGGTTACGCAGTTGGTGGATTTAACACAAACAACCTTGAGTGGACTCAAGCTATCTTGCGTGCAGCAGAAGCTAAAAAAAGCTCCAGTTTTTGATCCAAACTTCTATGGGTGCTGCTAAATACATGGGTGGTTACAAAGTAGCTCGCAACATGATCGCTAACCTTGTTGAAGCAATGGGTATCACTGTACCAGTTGCAATCCACTTGGACCATGGTCACTATGAAGATGCTCTTGAGTGTATCGAAGTTGGTTATACTTCAATCATGTTCGACGGATCACACCTTCCAGTTGAAGAAAACCTTAAATTGGCGAAAGAAGTTGTAGAAAAAGCTCACGCTAAAGGTATCTCAGTTGAAGCTGAAGTTGGTACAATCGGTGGTGAAGAAGATGGTATCGTTGGTAAAGGTGAATTGGCACCAATCGAAGATGCTAAAGCAATGGTTGCTACAGGAATCGACTTCTTGGCAGCAGGTATTGGTAACATCCACGGTCCATACCCAGCAAACTGGGAAGGTCTTGACCTTGACCACTTGAAGAAATTGACAGAAGCTCTTCCAGGATTCCCAATCGTATTGCACGGTGGTTCAGGTATCCCTGATGAGCAAATCAAAGAAGCTATCAAACTTGGTGTTGCGAAAGTTAACGTTAACACTGAGTGCCAAATCGCATTCGCTAACGCAACTCGTCAATTCGTACGTGAATACGATGCAAACGAAGCAGAATACGACAAGAAGAAACTCTTCGACCCACGTAAATTCTTGAAACCAGGATTCGAAGCAATCACAGCTTCAGTTGAAGAACGTATCGACGTATTTGGTAGCGAAAACAAAGCTTAATCTTGCTTGAAACGTTATTAACCAGAGGTTTATCCATAAGGATAAGCCTTTTTTTGATTTTACATTGATTTTTTCTAACTAATGGTAAATGAATAAAATAGTAAGATAAAATTAATTCGAAGTTACATACAAATGTTAATATATTTACTTCTGTGATGAGTTGTGATAAAATGAAATCAGTTTTAGGTATATAGGAGGTAGTGTGAATATGAAAAACACTAAATTATTGTTAACAGTTTTAATAGCTGGATCGTTGCTAACGGCTTGTCATACAAATAATGTATCGAAAGATACTACTTTGCCTGAAAAAAATCCAACTGTAAAATCAGATTCTACATCTAAGTCTAAAAAGAGTTCATCAGTGAAAGATGTTACAAAAGAGAGTTCGAGTGTAGAGGAGATGAATTCGTTGGCAAAACAATCGAAATCAACTGAGGAAATTTACGCAACTGGAGATATTGTTGTAGGGGAGAATGGTGATGTAAAACCTGGGATTTATGATTTGGAAATAACAGGAGGTTCAGGAAATATTTTCGGTAATAGGAAGAATCATCTTATGTTGTTTATAAATTGGTTAGGAGGTGCACCAGGCACTTCTGTAGACTATCCCTCAAAAATCAGAATAATTTTATTTGAAGGAGATTCATTAGAACTAAAAAGTATCTCTAAAGTTAAATTTACTGCTGTTCCTGCCCAAGTACAAATGACTAATGAATTAGGAATTGGTGAGTATGTCGTAGGTCGCGATATAAAAGCTGGCACATATAAATTGACTACAAATGTAAAAATGGATCCTCAATTTGATAATTTAGGTTGGACAGTTGATATTTATAATATTTCAACAAAAAAGACGAAAGAACAAACTTTAACTCCTGGTAATCAAGATGTTGTTGTGAAGCTAGAAGACGGTGATATAATTTCAACTAGTTTATATAATACAGATCAGGATGTACCAAGTGATGATGCTAGATTAATTTTCACTGAATATAAATAGATTAATAATTAACCAGAGGTTTATCCGTAAGGATAAGCCTTTTTTGGTTCTCTTATTTAGAAAAGTGTTTATTTCAAACAAAAAATGATTGCGATTCTGTCAGTTTAAGGTTATAATAAACAAAAACGAAGCAAGTAGGTAGGAAATGAAAAAACAGGAAAGACTGAATGAGATCATCAATCTGGTCAATAAGGCTGGAACCGTTTATGTTCAAGACATCATGGAAAGTATGCAGGTGTCGGATATGACGGTCCGTCGGGATTTGATTGAATTGGAAAAGCAAGGGCTCCTTATTCGTGTTCGAAATGGAGCCAAAAGTAACCAATTCCTCCCTTCACGAGAGCTTCCCCATGAAGAGAAGTTACTCAAGAATATTCTGGCTAAGCGTGAGGTAGCGAAGAAAGCTAGCGAACTGATAAAAGAAGGTGAGAGTATCTTCCTTGGGCCGGGGACCTCTGTTGAGGTTCTTTCCGAAGCCATTAATAATAAGGAATTGCGTGTGGTGACCAACTGTCTGCCGATTTTCCAAGAGTTGTTAAAGAAGAAAAAGTGATACCTTTTAAGGTAATCCTCTTAGGAGGGGAACTTCGAGAAACCAGTCAAGCTTTTTGTCGGCGAGATAACGAACACTCTCATGGAAAGAATGTACTTCCACAAGATGTTTTTTTAGTGGGAATGGCATTGTGGATGGACGCGTTCTGACCTCTTCTTTTGAAGAAGCCTATACGCAAAAGTTAGCCTTAGAACGTTCTTCTGAAGCTTACCTACTGATTGACTCCTCCAAGATTGGCAAGGAAGACTTTACCTCTATCTGTTCCTTGAAAAAAAGTAACTGCGGTGATAACGGACGATGCATCTGAGAAAAGCACATGAAGAATTAGAGGAATATACACGTGTGATTGTATAAATAATAAACTGAAAAAGAGAGAGCGATTCTCTTTTTTTGTTTATTACAAACAATTTAGGGCTAAAAAAATAATAAAAAAAATGAAAGAAAAACGAAAAAAATAAACAAAAAAAATAGTTGACAACAAACAAAATTAGCGCTATACTGTGTTTGTGAATAACAAAACGAAGTCGAATGAAGAAAGAGGAGAGCTTTCTTTGTTGACGGAAATGCAAAAAGGAGAAGTATATGGCAATTGTAGTTGGTGCGGATGCAACAGGTATTCGCTTAAAAGAAGTAGTCAAAGAATATTTGGAAGTAGAAGGTTTCCAAGTGGTGGATGTCACTGAAGAAGGGCAAGACTTTGTTGATGTGACCTTGGCTGTTGCTAAAGAAGTCAAACAAGCAGAAGATAATCTGGGTATTGTCATTGATGCATACGGAGCTGGTCCATTCATGGTCGCAACTAAAATTAAGGGAATGGTTGCAGCAGAAGTTTCAGATGAGCGTTCCGCTTACATGACTCGTGGCCATAACAATTCTCGCATGATCACCATGGGTGCTCAAATCGTGGGTGACCAATTGGCAAAAAATATCGCTAAAGGTTTTGTAAACGGTAAGTATGATGGCGGTCGCCACCAAATCCGTGTCGATATGCTCAACAAGATGTGCTAAGGGGGGAGTAAACGAATGAAAATTGCAATTGGATGTGACCATATTGTCACAAATGAAAAAATGGCTGTTTCTGAATTTTTGAAATCAAAAGGCTATGAGGTTCTTGATTTTGGGACCTATGACCACGCTCGTACCCACTACCCAATTTTTGGGAAGAAGGTTGGAGAAGCAGTGGTGAGTGGTCAAGCAGATCTTGGAGTATGTATCTGTGGAACTGGTGTTGGGATTAACAACGCAGTTAATAAGGTCCCTGGAATCCGTTCAGCCTTGGTACGTGATATGACAACTGCACTTTATGCCAAAGAAGAACTCAATGCCAACGTCATTGGTTTTGGTGGTAAAATCACTGGCGAATTGCTCATGTGTGATATCATTGAAGCTTTCATTCATGCGGAATACAAACCAAGTGAAGAAAATAAGAAATTGATTGCCAAGATTCAACATTTGGAAACCCACAACGACCATCAAGAAGATGAGGATTTCTTCACAGAATTCCTTGAAAAATGGGACCGTGGGGAATACCACGACTAAGAGGTGAGTCTATGATACTAACGGTAACCATGAACCCTTCAATCGACATTTCCTATCCATTAGAAACTTTACACTTGGATACGGTCAATCGAGTTGACAAGGTAAGCAAAACCGCAGGTGGTAAGGGACTCAATGTCACACGGGTCCTAGCAGAGATTGGAGATCCTGTCTCAGCGACTGGTCTGATTGGTGGTTCAACAGGCCAATTTATCTTGGACCATCTGGATCAGGAAATCGGCAAAGAATTCTTTGAAATTCAAGGGGAGACCCGGAATTGCATTGCGATCCTTCACGAAGGACAACAAACTGAAATCCTGGAAAAAGGTCCGTCTGTTTCTGAAGAAGAAGGGCAAGCATTTCTGGCTCACTTTGAAGCCTTGCTTCCAGATGTAGCAGTCGTTGCTATCTCAGGTAGTTTACCAGCTGGGTTACCAGTTGATTATTATGTGAAATTGGTCGAGCGCGCTAAGAAGGCAGGAAAACCAGTCGTTCTGGACTGCTCAGGCGCTTCCCTAGAAAAAGCACTAGTAGCTCCCGTTCAACCAACAGTGATTAAACCCAATAATGAAGAGTTGTCTCAACTGTTAGGCTACGAAGTGACTACGGATTTAGATCAATTAAAAGAGGTCCTTCAATCTAACTTATTTAAAGGAATCGACTGGGTTATCGTCTCCCTAGGAGCTGATGGTGCCTTTGCCAAACACGGTGATGTCTTCTATAAAGTGGATATTCCAAAAATTGAAGTGGTTAATCCAGTGGGATCTGGTGATTCGACAGTTGCTGGGATTGCCTCAGCTCTCTATCATCAGGAAGACGACCAAGCACTTTTAACCAAAGCCAATGTCCTTGGCATGTTGAATGCTCAAGAAGCAACGACAGGCCATATCAATATTCATCGCTATGATGATTTGTATCAACAGATAAATGTAAAAGAGGTATAAGATGGTATTAACAGAACAAAAACGCAACTATTTAGAAAAATTGAGCACCAAAGAGGGTGTAATCTCTGCCTTGGCTTTTGACCAACGTGGCGCTTTGAAACGCCTCATGGCTCAATATCAAGACACAGAACCAACAGTGGCTCAAATGGAAGAGTTGAAGGTCTTGGTGGCTGAAGAATTGACACCATTCGCATCTTCTATGCTCTTGGACCCTGAGTATGGACTTCCAGCAACTAAGGTCTTGGATGCGGAAGCAGGTCTCTTGTTGGCTTATGAAAAAACATGGCTACGACACTTCTAGCACCAAGCGTCTGCCAGACTGCCTCAACCTTTGGTCAGCTAAACGCATCAAAGAACAAGGGTGCAGATGCAGTGAAATTCTTGCTCTACTATGATGTGGATAGTGCAGAAGAACTCAACCAAGAAAAAAACAAGCCTACATCGAACGCATCGGTTCAGAATGTGTGCAGAAGAAATTCCATTCTTCCTTGAAATCTTGGCTTACGATGAAACAATCGCTGATGCAGGTTCTGTAGAATACGCTAAAGTGAAAACCTCGCAAAGTCATCGAAGCGATGAAAGTCTTCTCAGACCCCACGCTTCAACATCGATGTCTTGAAGGTAGAAGTTCCAGTCAATGTCAAATACGTTGAAGGCTTTGGCGATGGGAGAAATCGTTCATAGCCGTGAAGAAGCTGCAGCCTTCTTTAAAGAACAAGAAGCAGCAACCAACCTTCCATACATCTACTTGAGTGCCGGTGTTTCTGCAAAACTCTTCCAAGAAACCCTTGTCTTTGCCCATGAAGCAGGCGCAAACTTCAACGGGGTCCTTTGTGGCCGTGCTACTTGGGCTGGATCAGTTGAAGCCTACATCAAGAATGGGGAAGAAGCAGCTCGTGAATGGTTGCGTACTGAAGGTCGTCGCAACATTGAAGAACTCAACCAAGTCTTGGACCAAGTCGCAACTTCTTGGAAAGAGCGTATTTAACAGTGTAGACCACTCCTTTAACGATGGGCGTTCGAATTTCCTTGAAGAGCCCAGAGAATACAACGATAAACAGCTATTTGTTAGAAAAAAACAAAAAAGTTAAAAAGTTGTTAAGAAAGGGTTTACAAAAACAAAAGCGTGTGCTATACTTAATCCATAAGTGAATACAAGGTGAGTGTTAGTAAGTTAGATTACGCATGATCACAGATGAATCGGGGAGAAACCTCTCTGATCTCATTTGTGGTCATTTTTTATACCCTAAACCTTAAATAAACTAGCAAGGAGAGTACCATGTATCGGATTTTGAATCCACTCAATCACAATGTTGCTCTGGTGAGGAATGACAAAGGGGAAGAACTGATTGTCATTGGAAAAGGAATTGTTTTTGGCAAAAAGAAGGGCGACCTAGTCCCTAAAGAAAAGGTAGAAAAGCTCTTTCGGATGAAAACAGAGGAATCCCGAGAGAACTTTATGACCCTGCTAAAAAATGTTCCATTAGACTTCATCACAGTGACCTACGAGATGATTGATTACTTGAGCAAAAAGTATCACTACCCCGTTCAAGAATATATCTATGTGACCTTGACCGACCACATGTTTTGCTCTTACCAGGCAGTGACTCAAGGCAGGTATAAGGAAAGTAATCTTTTGGATATCTCAGAAAACTACCCAGTGGCTTTTGAGATTGCTAAAGAGGCAGTCGATATCTATCGGGAGAAGCTCACAACTAGCTTCCCTGAAGATGAGGTCACTCGTATCGCCTATCATTTCATCAACGCAGAAGGTGAAAATGGAGCGGAGGTTGTGGATTCCATGGACCAGCGCAAAGAAATCTTAAAAGGTGTGGAAGAGGTTTTGGATAGTTATTCAATCAAACGAACCGAGACCAACAACAACTTTTATGATCGTTTCATGATTCATCTTAACTACTTCTTGGATTACCTGGATCGCAATCGGGATGATAATCAATCGCTTCTAGATATGGAGGAACATATAAAAAGCTCCTATCCTAAAGCCTTTGAGATTGGTTCCAAGATTTATGATGTGATTTCTAGGGAGACCGGGGTTGACTTGTACAAGAGTGAACGGGTCTATCTGGTCTTGCACATTCAACGCTTATTGTAACAACTTTTAAAAATTAAGAAATTCAAATTGGAGGAATTGGTCATGACCAAAGAAGAAATGACACTATTAGGTTTTGAGATCGTTGCGTATGCAGGGGATGCTCGTTCTAAACTCTTGGAGGCCCTCAAGGCGGCTGAGAAGGGTGACTTCGCTCAGGCGGAAAGCTTGGTAGAAGAAGCAGGAAGCTGTATCGCAGAGGCTCACAAGTCTCAAACAACTATGCTAGCGCAAGAAGCAGCAGGAGAAGACCTCCCCTACAGCATTACCATGATGCATGGACAGGACCACTTAATGACAACGATCCTATTAAAAGATGTGATTCATCATCTCATTGAACTATACAAAAGAGGAGCTAAATAATGCATAAATTAATTGAATTGATTGAGAAAGGAAAACCTTTCTTCGAGAAGATTTCTCGTAATAAATACTTGCGTGCGATTCGTGATGGATTTATCGCGGGGATGCCTGTGATCTTATTCTCGTCTATCTTTATATTGATTGCTTACGTCCCAAATGCGTGGGGCTTCCATTGGTCAAAAGAAATTGAGAATTTCTTGATGACACCTTATAGCTATTCGATGGGAATTCTAGCTTTCTTCGTAGGTGGAACCACAGCCAAAGCTTTGACAGATTCTGTCAACCGTGATTTACCTGCAACAAACCAGATCAACTTCTTGTCAACCATGTTGGCATCTATGGTTGGTTTCCTTCTAATGGCAGCTGAACCAGCGAAAGAAGGAGGTTTTCTGACTGCCTTCATGGGAACAAAAGGTCTTTTGACAGCCTTTATTGCAGCCTTCGTTACCGTTAATGTTTACAAAGTCTGCGTGAAAAATAATGTTACTATTCGCATGCCAGACGAAGTTCCACCAAATATCTCTCAAGTATTTAAAGACTTGATCCCATTCACTGTATCCGTCGTTCTCCTTTATGGACTTGAACTGATTGTGAAGGGTAGTCTTGGTGTAACAGTAGCTGAATCTATTGGTACTCTTCTTGCGCCTCTCTTCTCAGCTGCAGATGGCTATCTTGGAATAACACTTATTTGGTGCGTATGCCTTCTTCTGGTTTGTGGGAATCCACGGCCCTTCTATCGTAGAGCCTGCGATTGCAGCGATCACTTACGCGAATATCGATGCTAACTTGGCTCTGTCTCAAGCTGGTCAACATGCAGATAAGGTTATTACTTCTGGTACTCAAATGTTTATCGTTACCATGGGTGGAACTGGAGCAACCTTGATTGTTCCATTCCTCTTCATGTGGTTGTGTAAATCAGAACGGAACCGTGCAATTGGTCGTGCATCCGTTGTACCTACATTCTTTGGTGTAAATGAGCCAATCTTGTTTGGTGCACCGATTGTATTGAATCCAATCTTCTTTATTCCATTTATTTTTGCACCAATTGCCAACGTTTGGATCTTCAAATTCTTTGTTGATACCTTGGGAATGAACTCCTTCACGGCTAACCTTCCATGGGTTACTCCTGGACCTTTGGGGATTGTCCTTGGTACAAACTTCCAAGTTCTTTCCTTCATCCTTGCTGCTCTTCTAGTAGTAGTAGACGTGGTTATTTACTACCCATTTGTGAAGGTGTACGATGAGCAAATTCTTGAAGAGGAACGTTCTGGAAAAGCCAATGATGAATTGAAAGAAAAAGTAGCAGCAAACTTCAATACTGCCAAAGCAGATGCAATTCTTGAAAAAGCAGGTGTTGAAGATGCACCAGCTGAAAATACCATTACAGAAGAAACTAATGTCTTGGTTCTCTGTGCCGGTGGCGGTACTAGTGGACTCCTTGCAAATGCCTTGAACAAGGCTGCGGCAGAATACAAGGTTCCTGTCAAAGCGGCAGCCGGTGGCTACGGTGCTCACCGTGAAATGTTGCCAGAATTTGACCTTGTTATCTTGGCGCCTCAAGTTGCTTCCAACTTTGAGGATATGAAAGCTGAAACAGATAAACTAGGCATCAAATTAGCGAAGACAGAAGGTGCTCAGTACATTAAATTGACACGCGATGGACAAGGTGCTCTAGCCTTTGTTCAAGCGCAATTCGATTAACGATAGGGACTGTGAAACAGTCTCCTATCGTAACGGAAATCGCTATGGCGATTTTCCTAATCGACTTGTTAATTCGTCGGTAAAAATATATCGTTTTTACCTCCTCATGTCACAATTCGGTGGCTTGGAACAAGAAGTGAGATGGAGATGGATGGCTCACTAACTCCTCTCCCCTCACTTTTCATTATATCCAATCAAGAAATAGGTGAAAAAATGACAAAAACACTTCCTAAAGATTTTATTTTTGGTGGGGCAACGGCTGCCTATCAAGCAGAAGGAGCTACCCATACTGACGGAAAAGGACCAGTTGCTTGGGACAAATACTTAGCTGATAACTATTGGTATACAGCAGAACCAGCAAGCGATTTCTACCATAAATATCCAGTAGACTTACAGTTGGCTGAAGAATATGGCGTAAACGGAATTCGTATTTCTATTGCTTGGTCACGTATTTTCCCAACTGGCTATGGTGAAGTCAATCCAAAAGGGGTAGAATTCTATCATAAGTTATTTGCAGAATGTCATAAACGTCATGTAGAACCATTCGTAACTCTTCACCACTTTGATACTCCGGAAGCTCTTCACTCAAACGGAGACTTCTTGAATCGTGAAAATATCGAACACTTCGTAGATTATGCTGCCTTCTGTTTTGAAGAATTCCCAGAAGTCAACTATTGGACAACCTTTAATGAAATTGGACCAATCGGTGATGGTCAATACTTAGTAGGAAAATTCCCTCCAGGGATTCAGTATGACCTTGCCAAAGTTTTCCAATCACACCACAATATGATGGTTTCGCATGCCCGAGCTGTGAAATTGTATAAAGACAAAGGGTATGAAGGTGAAATTGGAGTTGTGCACGCTCTTCCAACTAAGTATCCGTTGGATCCAGAAAATCCAGCAGACGTTCGGGCGGCTGAATTGGAAGATATCATCCATAACAAGTTTATTCTAGATGCAACCTACCTTGGACACTATTCCGATAAAACCATGGAAGGTGTAAACCACATTCTTTCAGTTAATGGTGGTGAGTTGGATCTTCGAGACGAAGACTTTGTGGCACTTGAAGCAGCTAAAGACCTGAATGACTTCCTTGGAATTAACTACTACATGAGTGATTGGATGGAAGCATTTGATGGTGAAACTGAAATCATCCACAACGGTAAAGGGGAAAAAGGAAGCTCTAAGTACCAAATTAAAGGTGTTGGTCGTCGTGTAGCTCCTGACTATGTACCTCGCACTGACTGGGACTGGATCATCTATCCTCAAGGGCTATATGATCAGATCATGCGTGTGAAGGCGGATTATCCAAACTATAAGAAAATCTACATCACTGAAAACGGACTGGGCTACAAAGATGAGTTTGTGGACAACACGGTTTATGACGATGGACGGATTGATTATGTGAAGCAACACTTGGAAGTTCTGTCCGATGCGATTGCGGATGGGGCAAACGTCAAAGGCTACTTCATTTGGTCACTCATGGACGTATTCTCTTGGTCTAATGGTTATGAAAAACGCTATGGTCTCTTTTATGTGGACTTTGAAACCCAAGAGCGCTATCCGAAGAAGTCAGCTCACTGGTACAAGAAAGTAGCAGAAAGCCAAGTAATTGAATAAAGAAATAAACATGTAAGAAGGCTTATCCGTAAGGGTAGGTCTTTTTTGGTTCTCTTATTTGGAAAAGTGTTTATTGTAAACAAAACAATTCACTCATTTCTAGTAATAATTTTTTGTTTGAAGGGCCAATATAGTTTTTACATGATATAATTAAATTGTTGAGTTAATATTAGGAGATTATGATTCATATTGATCAAAATAGTTTGCCTTTTTACAATTCGTAGCCTGCCCCTAAGGGCAGGTTTTTTGGTGTCTTAAGGAAACTATTTAACAGAATTTTTGATTAAAAGTATTATTTTAAGAGAGAAATCTCTAATTTCATAATCAATAAGCAAACGCTTGCATTCCTATTTTTATTAGATTATAATAGGTTGGTATAAAGCCTTCTGTAATAATATTGAAAAAGTGTAGAAAGTAAGGATTTAGAATATTTGTAGTCAAAAATACAATGTTGCTTCTTACGATAGGGAGATAGATATGGCAATGATAGAAGTGCAACATCTTCAGAAAAAAATTTTTGTGAAGACAGTTAAAGGAGCCAGGATTGAAAGGGAGCCTTTGCGCTCCTTTTGTTCATCCTGAAAAGCAGACCTTTGAAGCGGTCAAGGATTTAACTTTTGAAGTTCCAAAAGGGCAGATTTTAGGATTTATCGGGGCAAATGGTGCTGGGAAGTCAACCACCATCAAAATGCTGACAGGGATTTTTGAAAACCGACATCTGGCTTTTTGTCGGATTAATGGCAAGATTCCCACAGGACAATCGCCAAGATTATGTCAAGGATATTGGAGTCGTTTTTCGGACAACGCACCCAGCTATGGTGGGATTTGGCACTGCAAGAGACCTACACGGTTTTGAAGGAGATTTACGATGTACCGGACTCGCTTTTCCATAAGCGCATGGACTTTTTGAATGAAGTTTTGGATTTGAAGGAATTTATCAAGGATCCCGTGCGGACTCTTTCACTGGGACAACGGATGCGGGCGGACATTGCAGCTTCCTTACTTCACAATCCCAAAGTTCTCTTTTTAGATGAGCCGACTATTGGTTTGGATGTGTCGGTCAAGGATAATATTCGACGTGCTATCACCCAGATCAATCAGGAGGAAGAGACAACAATTCTCTTGACTACTCATGATTTGAGTGATATTGAGCAACTCTGTGATCGGATTTTTATGATTGATAAGGGGCAAGAGATTTTTGATGGAACGGTTAGCCAGCTCAAGGAGACCTTTGGCAAGATGAAGACTCTCTCCTTTGAGCTGACACCAGGTCAAAGTCATCTCGTCTCTCATTATGAGGGCTTGCCTGATATGTCCATTGATAGACAAGGAAATACTCTCAATATTGAATTCGATAGTTCCCGCTACCAGTCGGCCGATATTATCAAGCAAACCTTATCTGATTTTGAAGTCCGTGATTTGAAGATGGTAGATACAGATATTGAAGATATTATCCGTCGCTTCTACCGAAAGGAGCTCTAAGATGGTCAAATTGTGGAGACGTTATAAACCCTTTATCAATGCAGGGATTCAGGAGTTGATTAGCTATCGAGTCAACTTTCTACTTTATCGGATTGGCGATGTCATGGGTGCTTTTGTGGCTTTTTATCTATGGAAGGCTGTCTTTGATTCCTCCCAGGAGCCTTTGATTCAGGGCTTCAGTATGGCGGATATCACCCTCTACATCATCATGAGTTTTGTGACTAATCTTCTGACTAGGTCGGATTCTTCCTTTATGATTGGTGATGAGGTCAAGGATGGTTCCATTATCATGCGCTTGTTGCGACCAGTGCATTTTGCGGCTTCTTACCTCTTTACGGAGCTTGGCTCCAAGTGGTTGATTTTTATCTCTGTTGGACTGCCATTTTTAAGTGTCATTGTTTTGATGAAAATCTTATCTGGGCAAGGTATTGTAGAAGTGCTGGGATTAACTGTCCTTTACCTCTTTAGCTTAACCCTGGCTTATCTGATTAACTTTTTCTTTAATATCTGTTTTGGATTTTCAGCCTTTGTGTTTAAAAATCTATGGGGTTCCAATCTACTCAAGACTTCAATAGTGGCCTTTATGTCTGGAAGTTTAATTCCCTTGGCTTTCTTTCCAAAGGTCGTTTCAGATATTCTGTCCTTCTTGCCTTTTTCATCCTTAATTTACACTCCGGTCATGATTATTGTTGGGAAATACGATGCTAGTCAGATTCTTCAAGCACTTTTGCTTCAGTTTTTCTGGCTTATAGTGATGGTGGGCTTGTCTCAGTTGATTTGGAAACGAGTCCAGTCATTTATCACCATTCAGGGAGGTTAGTATGAAAAAATATCAACGCATGCATCTGATTTTTATCAGACAGTACATCAAGCAAATCATGGAATACAAAGTTGATTTTGTGGTTGGTGTGTTGGGAGTCTTTCTGACTCAAGGCCTAAACCTCTTGTTTCTCAATGTCATCTTTCAACACATCCCCTCGCTAGAAGGTTGGACCTTTTCAAGAGATTGCCTTTATCTATGGCTTTTTCCTTAATTCCCAAAGGGACTGGACCACCTCTTTTTTGACAATCTCTGGGCACTAGGTCAACGCTTAGTCCGAAAAGGGGAATTTGATAAGTATCTAACTCGTCCTATCAATCCTCTCTTTCATATCCTGGTAGAGACCTTTCAGATTGATGCCTTGGGTGAACTCTTGGTCGGTGGAATTTTACTAGCGACAACGGCGACTAGCATTGCTTGGACTCTTCCCAAATTCCTGATTTTTCTAGTTTGTATTCCTTTTGCGACCTTGATCTATACTTCCCTGAAAATTGCAACAGCCAGCATCGCTTTTTGGACCAAGCAGTCAGGTGCCATGATTTACATTTTTTATATGTTTAATGATTTTGCCAAGTACCCGATTTCCATTTACAATTCGTTCCTTCGTTGGTTAATTAGCTTTATTGTACCTTTCGCCTTTACGGCCTACTATCCTGCCAGCTATTTCTTGCAGGACAAGGATGTACTTCTTTAATATTGGTGGTTTGATTCTGATTTCTCTTATCTTCTTTTGCATCTCTCTGAAAACTTTGGGACAGGGGGATTAGATGCATACGAAAGTGCAGGTTCGTAAGAGCTAAAGTAAGACTAAAATCAAGAAAGGAACTTATGATGCTTGTTATTAAAGAAGTTAAGGATGAAGAGCAAAAAATGGCAGTTGTCGCTGAGGTTTTAAAAAATTAGAGATTTTTCCTCAACTATGGGATCTTAAAAATCCTTGTCAGATTTTGATTAAAAAGATCAACTAAAAGTGCTTGACATCCGCTATCAGAGTGCTATACTGAGAAGGTAATCGCCGAATTAGCTCAGTTGGTAGAGCAACGCACTCGTAACGCGTAGGTCACAGGTTCGATCCTGCATTCGGCATCAAACTACACAAGAAAAAGCCTATTGTGACGGGCTTTTTTGCTTGTTGAATCGCTTTTTGTACCAATATTTGCACCAAATGATTATAAAAGTTTTCAAACTCATCCTTGATTTTCTCAATCGGCATGGACTGTAAGGGTTATATGAAGGAGAGGGAGTATCCCCTAAAAATGGCTAGTTCGTCTGGTTCATTCATGTTCATGTGACCAGATAGTCCGATAATTTGACCACTTATCCAAATTTCCTTGTCACCCTTGCCTCTGTTTGTTATAGTAGGATTATTAAAAGAAGCTAGTCTTCTGATATAAATACAAAAAGAGGTAGTATCATGAAAAAATTAATTGGTTTTGGATTTATCCTTGCAGCTCTCGCCGTCATCACCTTTAGTATCATTGGTTATCCGAAAATAGATGCCAATCTTTGGCCCTTGGTTCCAGTTGTCTTGTTTGCTTTCTTTACGCTTGAAAATGCACTCAAGAAAGACTACAAGTCCAGCTTGATTTGTGCAGTGATTGGATTCATCATTGCCAATGCCATCTATGATCTTCTTCCGATTTCAAATGGGATCGTGATTACTGCGGGTGTCTTGGCTTGTCTTGGCCTCGGCTTTCTCTTTCCAGATGCACCAAAAGAAAAATAATGCTTCCGCTTTTATTCGCTCTGGGGGCTTGGTAGGAAGAGATTTCTTCAGACCAAGTCCTTTTTAGCTGTCTGAAAGAACCACTTAGGGGCTGAAAATAACCACTTACTGAAAAGGACTTGTAAGATTTTGAACAGCTGTTATAATGTTACTAACAAAGGTTAAGAAAGGAGTCCTATGAAAGTTCGCATCGAATTAGATCCGCAGATGGATGAGCCAGAAATGATCATTCGGGCTCCTCGGTTGACGGAGGATGTCGCCCGCTTGCAACAGTTGATCTTGGAGCAAAAAATGACGCCCTTGACCTTTTACAAGGATCGAAGCGAGTACTTTGTAGATGTGTCAGAAATTCTCTTCTTTGAAACAGATGGTGAAAAGATCTATGGGCATACCAGAGAAGAGGCATATGAGGTCCGTCAAAAACTCTACGAATTGGAAGAAATCTTGCCGATTGCTTTCTGTCGCATCTCCAAGTCGACCATCGTTAATACCAAGCAGATTTATTCCATTGAAAAATCTTTTTCGGGAACCAGTACAGTAAACTTTTATCAAACCCATAAGCAGGTACACGTGTCCCGACACTATTATCAACTCTTAAAAGAACGGTTAAAGGAAATGAGGTAACAAAATGAAAAATAAATTAATTGGGATTTTCTTAATCCTCCTAGCAGCCTTGGTGCTCTTACAAGGCTATTTTGTAAAATGGGAGATCAGTATCTGGACGCTGGCTTGGGTTGTCTTGCTCGCAGTCCTCTCCCTTTCTAGTTTCTTGAAGCGCCACTTTGGTTGGGGGTTTCTATATGGGATTTTGGCCCTCTTCTCCCTTAATGGCCAATACCATTTTCTTCCAGTATCCAATTCGGTGGTCATCTTTTCTTCTATTTTAGCGGTGATCGGTCTCAATATTCTCTTCAAGCCTTCCAAAAAAGCAAAAGCTACTTGGAACTCCTACTCAGCAGGAACATCTTCTCAAACTGCTGGCAATGACATCGATGTCTCCTTCTCTACAGTGACCAAGTATTTGAATGACCAGAATTTTACAGGTGGAAGTGCGGATGTGAGCTTGGGAGAAGCTTCTATCTATTTTGACAATTGCCGGATCGAAGGGCTGTCAGCCCAGTTTGCGGTGGATGTCTCCCTTGGAAGTTTGAGTCTCTATGTCCCGAGCGACTGGCGGGTTCATGTCAATGTAGAAAGTTCTCTGTCAGCTATCCAACACCAGGAAAATCCTAGCAATTTAACCAGCAAAGACTTTTACATCGTCGGAGAGGTCTCACTGGGGAATCTAGAAATCATCTATGTAGGTGAGAATAACTTTTCATAAGCCGATCTAAGAAAAACTTATTCAAAGGTCTTGCCAAGAGAAAGTTTTTTTGGTAATATAGTACGGTATGTGGTGCTAGCACATCCGTAATATTAGATCTAATAGGAGGCAAAACAGAATGGCTAAAGTATGTTATTTTACTGGTCGTAAGACTGTATCAGGAAACAACCGTTCACACGCGATGAACCAAACCAAACGTGCCGTAAAACCAAACCTTCAAAAAGTAACTGTCCTTATCGATGGTAAACCTAAAAAAGTTTGGGCTTCAGCTCGTGCATTGAAATCTGGTAAAGTAGAACGCGTTTAATCAGAAAGTAGGATCTCTTGGAGGTCCTTTTCTTTTTCTTCATTTTTCCTCTTTTTGGACATTTGTATCAACCGATAGGAGAAAGGTGTATCCCTTTTACACGCGCCCTCTTTTATGGTAAAATAGAATATAAAATACTTTTGAGGTAGAAATTATGACAGTAAAAATCAATACAAAAGATGGTCAAATTGAATTGACCGATGATGTCATCGCAACTGTTGTAGGCGGTGCAGCCACTGAAATTTTTGGAGTGGTTGGAATGGCCAGCAAAAACGCGATTAAAGATAATTTCCAAGCTCTCTTAGGTAAGGAAAACTACTCTAAGGGTGTCGTTGTGAAAACAGCGGAAGCAGGAAGTATTGCGGTTGATGTTTACACTGTTTTGAGCTATGGTACAAAGATTAGCGAAGTCTCAAAAAATATTCAAGAGCGTGTCAAATTCAGTTTAGAAAAATCAACTTGGAATCACAACGGATACAGTCAACGTCTATATCCAAAAACATTAAAAATTGTGGGAGAATAATCGTGTCTAAAAATTACAACTAGTTTATTTCAAGAAATGGTCCAAGCAGGGGCTACTCGCTTAAATAAACAAGCCGAGTATGTCAATTCATTGAACGTTTTTCCTGTACCAGATGGTGATACTGGAACCAACATGGGGATGACCATTGAAAATGGTGCAAAAGAAGTAGCCGATCGCTCTGCTTCAACTGTTGGTGAAGCAGCAAATATCTTTGCGAAGGGGCTTTTGATGGGAGCGCGTGGAAACTCAGGAGTGATTACTTCTCAGTTGTTCCGCGGATTTTCTCAAAGCGTCAAAGACAAGGATGAATTGGATGGGGCAGCTCTTGCGGCAGCCTTCCAAGCAGGGGTTGAAGTAGCCTATAAAGCGGTTATGAAGCCTGTAGAAGGAACCATCTTGACCGTTTCTCGCGGTGCTGCCATCGGTGCCAAGAAAAAAGCAGAATCAACCAATGATGCGGTTGAGGTCATGCGTGCAGCCCTTGAAGGAGCTAAAACAGCCCTTGCCAAAACACCAGATATGCTTCCAGTATTGAAGGAAGTCGGTGTGGTGGACTCTGGTGGTCAAGGTTTGGTCTTCATCTATGAAGGATTCCTATCAGCTTTGACAGGAGAATTCATTGCTTCTGAAGAATTTGTGGCTACTCCAGCAACCATGTCAGAAATGATCAACGCAGAGCACCACAAGTCCGTAGCGGGCCATGTGGCAACCGAAGATATCACCTTTGGTTACTGTACAGAGATCATGGTCGCTTTGAAACAAGGTCCAACCTATGTCAAAGACTTTGACTACGACGAATTCCGTAACTATTTGAACAATCTTGGGGATTCTCTATTAGTCGTCAACGATGACGAAATCGTCAAGGTCCACGTCCATACTGAAGATCCGGGTCTTGTCATGCAAGAAGGATTGAAATATGGTAGCTTGGTCAAAGTAAAAGTGGACAACATGCGCAACCAGCACGAAGCACAAGTTGAAAGAAGAACGTCAAGCGAAACCAGCTGAAGCAAAAGAATATGCGATTATTGCAGTCGTTGCGGGTGATGGTTTAGCGGATATCTTCAAAGCGCAAGGAGTGGATTACATCATCTCTGGTGGTCAAACTATGAACCCTTCAACAGAAGACTTTGTCAAAGCTGTTGAAGAGTTGAATGCACGCAACATCATTATCTTGCCAAACAACAAGAACATCTTGATGGCGGCTCAATCTGCAGCAGAAGTCATTGAACAACCTGCAGCAGTTGTTGAGACGAAGACCATCCCTCAAGGATTGACCAGTCTTCTTGCCTTTGATGAGAGCAAGTCGATCGAAGAAAACTACGAACGCATGAGCGCTTCATTGGAAGATGTTGTGTCTGGTAGTGTGACGACAGCTGTTCGTGATACCACTATTGATGGTCTTGAAATCCATGAAAACGACAATCTTGGAATGGTTGATGGTAAGATCGTCGTTTCCAATCCAGATATGATGGAAACCTTGACAGCAACCTTTGACAAGATGTTGGACGAAGATAGTGAAATTGTCACGATTTATATCGGTGAAGATGGTAAAGAAGAAGTAGCTAATGACTTGGCTCAAAACTTGATGGCTAAATATGAAGACGTCGAAGTCGAAATTCATCAAGGAAATCAACCAGTTTACCCATATTTGTTTAGCGTTGAATAATCAAAAAATTTCAAAAATAGCAGGAAAAAGAGCCAAAAAATGATTTTTTGGCCCTTTTTTGATAAAAAAAAGCTTTATGAAAGCGATTAGATAGGTGTTTTTAGACAATTTTTATTTGATATGTTATACTTTAGAAAAATAGAAATAGGAGAAAAAAGCAAATGAAAAAGGTAATCTGCTTTTTAGGAGCTTTGCTTTTGGTGATGACGGGGTGTGCTACTAAGTCCCAGTCCACAGAAACATCAAAAAGCTCAACCACTACTTCGATAGAAAAAAGTGAAACTGTTACCAGTGAGGCAAAGGAAGAAACCAAGGTTCTCACTGCAGAAATCAATGGCAATCAACATCGCTACACCATCACGACAAAAGGTGATAAGGTTCAGAAATTAAAGTTAGATGTTTTATCGGCCCTACCAGAAAAAATCGCCACTAATTCAGCTAATCTAAGTCCTGAAGAAATGACAAAAATTATCAATGAAGGTTTGCAGTCAGATTCAGAATACAAGGCTCTGAAAGACACAGCTGGCTTCAGTATCGAATATAAGGTCACTCCAGAGAAAAATTAGCCTCAACAGTCTCTGTTGATATGGAAACCATTGATTGGGACAAGGTTAAAGATCTATCTTACTTTAAAGATCTTGGTATCGGTGACCTGAAAGACATCAAGGCATCGACCGTTTTCACAGGATTAAAACTCCATGGTTTCAAAGAAGAAACCCCAGCACCATAGGTTCGGACTCTTGTCCGGCCTTTTTTTATTTTCCATGACATTTGTCATGTCAGCCAGTGACAAAATCATCTAGTGGCCTGTTATTCCTTTCGCTATAATAAAGTCAGAAAGTAAGAGGTAAGGAAAAATGAAACAATGGTTCTATAAAGTGTTTACGTTAACAGTGGTTGGGATGGTCGTCTATTTGATCTTTTCAAAGGATGATAGTCTCTATTACCATTTCCCTTGGGAATTATTTGCTGGGATTGGCATCATGAGCTGGGCGGTCCAAGAAGGTCTAAAAATGGTCAAGGCTGTTAAAAAGGAGATGGAGCAATGAAAAAGAAATTTGAAATTGGATTGGTAGCTGTTTTGTGTTTGCTCCTTTGGGCAACTGAGATAATGACGGGCTGGTTTTCTGCCCATTTTCCTAGCTGGTTTTTCCAAACGGTTTGGGGAGTGACCTTGGTCGTCTATGTCATCATTCCAGCTGGCCAAATCTGGTTGAAAGGAGAGTCTCATGAGTGTCATTAGAGTAGAGAACTTGAACAAAAGTATCAAAGGAAAGGTGATTCTAGAAGATCTTTCTTTCAAGGTTGAGAGAGGAGATTGCTTGGCCTTGATTGGGCCAAACGGAGCTGGGAAAACAACCTTGATGAATTGCCTCCTAGGAGATATAAAGGCAACAGCTGGAATCATTGAAATAGAGGGAAAAGCTCCTGGTCATCCTCAATTAAAGGCCAGTGTCTCTTATCTTCCTCAAGAGAATGCCATTATGCAAAAGCTAACTGTGCAGGAACTGATCAGTTTCTTTCGCTCTATTTATCCTCAACCCTTAACGGTCAATGAAATCGATGATCTATTGCGATTTAGTCTAGAACAAAAGAAGCAATTGGCCAGTAAGCTGTCTGGTGGGCAAAAACGTCTCCTGTCCTTTGTACTGACCTTGATTGGTCGTCCCAGTCTTCTGTTTTTGGATGAGCCAACGGCCGCTATGGATACGTCCACTCGCCAACGCTTTTGGGAGATTGTTGAGCATTTAAAAGATCAAGGTGTGACCATTGTCTATTCTTCCCATTACATCGAGGAAGTTGAGCATACGGCCGACCGGATTCTGGTCTTGCATCAGGGGCGTTTGCTTCGGGATACGACTCCTCTTGCTATGAGAAGCGAAGAAGTAGAAAAACATTTCACCCTGCCTTTGCGCTACCAAGCTCTAGTGGCAGGGATGGACGGAATTGGTCAAGTGACGGTCAAACCAGATGCTCTTCAAGTTGTGACAGGCGATGCCAATCGTTTGTGGACGCGATTGCAAGAAGAAGGCTGTTCGATCCAAGAGATTGAAGTCACCAATCGAAGTTTATTGGATTCTATTTTTGAAAATACAAAGGAAGTAGGTTGAGAAGATGAAACGCATGAAAGCTCTCGGCGTGGTTGAGTGGCATTTGACCAGACGCCAAGCCATTTATTACTTGTTATCAATTGGGATGCCTACGGCCTTCTATCTCTTCTTTTCAGGGATGTACCAGGACACACCAGGGGCACCTGCTCATTTTATGAGGGATTATCTTTTGTCCATGACGGCTTTTTCCATGATGTCTACGGCTCTATTTTCCTTTCCAACAGTTCTTGAAACCGATCGGCTTAATAATTGGCAAAAAGTCTTGCGCCATACCCCCGTATCTATGGTAGAATATTATCTAATAAAGGTTGCGGGTCTCTTTGTAGACTTTCTCCTCTCTATTGGGGTCGTCTTTACAGTGGGGCATGTGGTGCGCCATGTAAACATGACCTTACAGGAATGGATCTTAGCAGCCTTCCTTCTCATCCTAGGAAGTCTAGCTTTTGTAGCTATCGGTCTGGTCTTGACTCTGCTTCCTTCCAGTCAATTGATGTCGGTTGCGGGCAATCTCCTCTATATGGGACTGGCTGTCATGGGTGGCCTATGGATGCCGATTAGTGTCTTTCCAGAATGGATGCAAGCTATTGGTAAATGCCTGCCAACCTATCAATTGATGGAGCTGATCAAGACCTTTTTAAACAAGGGCCAGGTTAATGTCTCTGCTAGTCTTTATTTAAGCTTGTTTACCCTGGTCTTGTTTGCTCTTGTCATCGTCTATCGTCGTCATTCTGAGGTTCGTTCATGATCGAAAAACTCAAACATATTCATTATATGTTTTACGCTAGCCTAGTTTTTATGGGCTTTCCATTTATCTCTATTTTATTAGGGGAGGTTCCCTACTGGCACTTCTTTTTAGCTCTCTTGTTTATTGCCTCCTATTTAGAGATTTTGATGACAGAAAACAAAAAGCTGATCTGGGTTTGTTGGTTTTATCTTCTAGCCTATGTAGCAGGAAATACTCTTTATATTAATCCCAACTATTTTTGGTTTTATTTCTTCATCAGCAACTTGTTGGTCTATCGCTTTGAAATACGCAATTTGCGATCTCCCTATCTTTGGACAGTTTTTCTGTCACAATTCCTGCTTTTTGGGATTATCTTTTTCAAACAGAGTGCGATGGAGTATGAATGGGTATTTCTAATCATCATTTTTTTCTTTACCCATGCTATGACCTACGGCATGGTCCGGATTCGAATGATGGAGGAGCTGAAAGTTGATCATGCCAAGCAAAATGCCCAAATCAATCTCTTGCTGGCTGAAAATGAACGCCATCGGATTGGCCGTGATTTGCATGATAGTCTGGGACACACCTTTGCCATGCTCAGTGTCAAGGCAGATCTGGCCGATCAATTCTTAGCATTCGGACAGGTTGAGAAGGCTCAGGAGCAGGTGCAAGAGATTCAAGCCATTAGCCAAGAGTCCATGCACCAAGTCCGAGAGATTGTGGAGAACTTGAAGCAGCGAACGCTGGCAAGAGAGTTGGAAACTGTCCAGCAAATGCTAGAAGTGGCGCAAGTAAAAGTGGAGATCCAAAATGAGCTCGACACAGCTAGTATCTCGCCGATCCTAGAGTCTGCTCTGGCTATGGTGTCTCTGGAATTAGCCACTAATATGATCAAGCATGCCAAAGCAACGCAAGCCCTTCTCTCTTATCGCTCCACCGAAACAGGGGTGGAAATGATCGCAGAAGATAATGGCATCGGCTTTGCCAAGGTCTCCGATAAGGACCTACACTCGATCCGGGAACGACTTGAATTGCTAGGAGGAGAGCTGGTGATCAGTCATCGTAAAAACCCAACTCGAATAGAATTAACTATCCCTTATCAAGAAAGGAAATAAGATGCGCTTATTAGTTGCTGAAGACCAAAGTATGTTGCGCGATGCTCTCTGCCAGCTCTTGCTTTTGCAAGAGGACGTGGAAGAAGTCTTGCAGGCTGGAGATGGACAAGAAGCTATTCGCTTACTCAAAAGCCATCCAGTTGATATTGCTATCTTAGATATCGAGATGCCGATCAAAACAGGGTTAGAAGTCTTGGAATGGGCTAAAAGTCAACACCCCCAGATCAAGGTTGTCATCGTTACCACCTTTAAGCGACCGGGTTATTTTGAGCGGGCCCTAAAGGCCGGAGTCGATGCCTATGTTTTAAAAGAACGTCGCATTACAGACTTGATGGCCACCCTTCATACAGTCTTGGCAGGGCAAAAAGAATATTCTCCTGAATTAATGGAGGGAATCCTAACCCACCCCAATCCTCTAAGCTCTCAGGAGCAAGCGGTCCTAAAAGAAGTTGCCAAAGGAGCATCTAATCAAGAAATTGCTGATCGTTTATTTCTCTCTAACGGGACTATCCGCAATTATATGTCAGCCATTCTGACCAAGTTGGATGCAGAGAACCGGACTGAGGCAGCAAAGATTGCGCAAGAAAAGGGATGGTTATAAGAAAGAAAAGAGAGTGGGACAGAAATCGGTAATTTCGTTAGAATTCGATTTCGTCGTCCCACCTCCGCACAGTTGAGTAGGGCTGTAAAAGCTGATGAAATCAGCGTAGTAGAGCCCACTCAACCACTGCGTCTTGCTCGACACTCCAAAGACAATTGAGAGGCTAGGACTTTTATCCCAGCCTCTTTTTTGATTAGATTTGTCAATTTATTAGGAGAGCTCTCATTATTCGGATTTGGATAGAAAATTCAGAAAATTTGTGATTTTTACTTGAAAAGTTATTTGAAAAAAGGTATGATAGTAGCATGCTCATTTGATAATCAAAGAAACAGAAAGGAGAGACATGGAGAAAATTACCTTAGAAACTGCTAAGACAGGTTCAGAACTAGTGCTAGAAACGCTTCGAGACCTTGGGATTGATACCATTTTTGGTTACCCAGGTGGAGCTGTTTTGCCCCTTTATGATGCTATTTATAGTTTTAAAGGGATCAAACACATTCTTGGTCGACATGAACAAGGCTGCTTGCATGAAGCTGAAGGCTATGCCAAATCAACTGGGAAGCTAGGTGTGGCCGTCGTCACAAGTGGACCTGGAGCAACCAATGCCATTACAGGGATTGCGGATGCCATGAGTGATAGTGTTCCTCTTCTTGTGTTTACTGGTCAGGTCAATCGTTCTGGGATCGGGAAAGATGCCTTTCAAGAGGCAGATATTGTTGGGATTACCATGCCGATTACCAAGTACAATTACCAAGTACGTGAGACAGCGGATATTCCACGGGTTATCACGGAAGCAGTTCACATTGCGACAACTGGGCGTCCAGGGCCCCGTCGTCATTGACCTTCCAAAAGATGTCTCTGCCCTAGAAACAGATTATATTTTCAATCCGGCCATCAATATTCCAAGTTACCAGCCGACTATTGAACCAAATGAATTGCAGATTAAGAAAATCTTGAAGCAACTGGGCAAGGCTAAACAACCAGTCCTCTTGGCTGGAGGTGGCGTCAGCTATGCAGAAGCGGCGGACGAATTGGTAGCCTTGGCAGAACGCTATCAGATTCCTGTGGTAACTAGTCTTCTAGGACAGGGAACGATTGCGACCAGTCACCCTCTCTTCCTTGGAATGGGTGGGATGCACGGTTCCTTTGCGGCCAACATCGCTATGACAGAAGCAGATTTTATGTTAAGCATCGGCTGTCGTTTTGATGACCGACTGACTGGAAATCCTAAGACCTTTGCGAAGAATGCCAAAGTCGCTCACATTGATATTGACCCAGCAGAGATTGGTAAAATCATTGCAGTCGATATTCCAGTCGTTGGCGATGCAAAAAAAGCTCTCCAACAGTTGTTAGCAGAGCCGTTGGTTCATAACAATACGGAGAAATGGGTTGAGAAGGTTACCAAAGATAAAAATCGGGTTCGTTCTTATGATAAGAAAGAACGTGTCGTCCAACCCCAAGCGGTTATTGAACGTGTTGGTGAGTTGACTAAGGGGGATGCCATCGTCGTGACAGACGTTGGGCAGCATCAAATGTGGGCAGCTCAGTACTATCCATACCAAAACGAGCGGCAGTTGGTGACTTCTGGTGGATTAGGGACCATGGGATTCGGTGTACCGGCCGCAATAGGGGCTAAGATTGCCAATCCAGATAAAGAAGTCGTTCTCTTTGTTGGGGATGGTGGTTTCCAGATGACCAACCAAGAATTGGCTATCTTGAATGTTTACAAGATTCCAATCAAGGTCATTATGCTCAACAACCATTCTCTCGGGAATGGTCCGTCAGTGGCAAGAAGCCTTCTATGATGGCCGGACATCAGAGTCTGTCTTTGAAAGCTTACCAGACTTTCAGTTGATGGCTCAAGCCTATGGGATTAAGAACTACAAATTTGATAATCCCTGAAACGCTTGAGAAGGACTTGGAAGTCATCATGGAAGATGTACCAATGTTTATCGAGGTAGATATTTCTCGTAAAGAGCACGTTTTACCAATGGTACCAGCTGGTAAGAGCAATCATGAGATGTTGGGGGTGAAGTTTAATGCGTAGAATGTTAACAGCCAAACTTCAAAACCGGTCGGGAGTTCTGAATCGCTTTACTGGTGTCTTGTCTAGACGCCAAGTTAATATTGAGAGTATCTCAGTGGGGGCGACCGAAAATCCCAATGTATCACGGATTACCATTATCATCGATGTCGCGTCTCATGATGAAGTGGAACAAATCATCAAGCAACTTAATCGCCAGGTCGATGTGATACGTGTCCGAGACATCACAGATAAACCTCACCTAGAGCGTGAAGTCATTCTAATCAAAGTCTCTGCACCAGCAGAGAAACGAGCAGAGTTACTGGCTATTATCCAGCCCTTCCGCGCGACTGTGGTAGATGTGGCTCCAAGCTCCATTACCGTCCAGATGACAGGAAATGCAGAGAAGAACGAAGCTCTCTTGCGTGTCATTCGTCCTTATGGGATTAAGAATGTCGCACGGACTGGTGCAACAGGCTTTACCCGCGATTAAAGCCCAAATTTAAAATAGTTACTATCGCCTAATAGGCAAGAAAAGATAAGAAAGTGAGAAAAAACTATGGCAGTTCAAAATGGAATACGAAAAAGGATGTAAAAGTAGCGAGACTTGACGGTAAAAAAATTGCCGTGATCGGTTACGGATCACAAGGTCATGCCCATGCTCAAAACTTGCGTGATTCAGGTCATGATGTGATCATCGGGGTTCGTCCTGGTAAATCTTTTGAGAAAGCAAAAGAAGATGGTTTTGATACTTACACAGTAGCAGAAGCAACTAAATTGGCGGATGTCATCATGATCTTGGCACCAGACGAAATCCAACAAGAATTGTACGAAACAGAAATTGCGCCAAACTTGGAAGCTGGTAACGCTGTTGGTTTTGCTCATGGTTTCAACATTCACTTCGAATTCATCAAAGTTCCTGCAGATGTTGATGTCTTCATGTGTGCGCCTAAAGGACCAGGACACTTGGTACGTCGTACCTATGAAGAAGGATTTGGTGTGCCAGCGCTTTACGCTGTCTACCAAGATGCTACAGGAAATGCTAAAGATATCGCCATGGACTGGTGTAAAGGTGTTGGTTCAGCACGCGTTGGTCTTTTGGAAACAACTTATAAAGAAGAAACTGAAGAAGATTTGTTTGGAGAACAAGCCGTTCTTTGTGGTGGTTTGACTGCTCTTATCGAAGCAGGTTTCGAAGTCTTGACGGAAGCTGGATACGCTCCAGAATTGGCTTACTTCGAAGTTCTTCACGAAATGAAATTGATCGTTGACTTGATCTACGAAGGTGGATTCAAGAAAATGCGTCAATCAATTTCAAATACTGCTGAATACGGTGACTATGTGTCAGGTCCCACGTGTCATCACTGAGCAAGTAAAAGAAAACATGAAGGCTGTCCTTGCTGATATCCAAAGCGGTAAATTTGCCAATGACTTTGTAAACGACTACAAAGCAGGTCGTCCGAAAATGACAGCTTACCGTGAACAAGCTGCTAACCTTGAAATCGAAAAAGTTGGTGCAGAATTGCGTAAAGCAATGCCATTCGTCGGAAAAAAATGACGACGACGCCTTTAAAAATCTATAACTAATGAGGTGATGGTGAAGTTGGGAGAAATCCCAACTTCTTTTTCATCAATAGCAGAGATGGATTTGGAAGGTGTTTTTCAACCACTTTAGCAGAATCTGTATGAAGAGACGTGCCATTGCGAGCATTTTGGGTGATTTTTCTGAAAATTTGGAAAACACGATGAAATTTTTGCAGTCTTTTGATATAATTAGATGAAATAAGGAGAAGAAGAGGAAGACATGATAACATCGAAAGATATTATTAAAGCCCACAAGGTTTTAAAAGGTGTGGTTGTTGAGACTCCCTTAGATTATGATCATTACTTATCTGAAAAGTATGGAGCGAAAATCTATTTAAAAAAGGAAAATGCCCAGCGGGTACGTTCCTTTAAAATTCGTGGTGCCTACTATGCAATTTCTCAGCTGACTGCTAAAGAAAGAGAGCGAGGAGTTGTCTGTGCCTCCGCGGGCAACCACGCTCAAGGAGTTGCTTACACCTGCCGGGAGATGAAAATCCCAGCAACCATCTTTATGCCCATTACGACACCTCAGCAGAAGATTAGCCAGGTTCGTTTCTTCGGTGGAGAGTATGTGACCATTAAATTAGTAGGAGATACCTTTGATGCTTCTTCTAAGGCAGCGCAGGAATACACCGAGGTTAAGAACTGTACCTTCATTGATCCATTTGATGATGCCAACGTCCAAGCTGGTCAAGGGACTGTAGCCTACGAAATCCTAGAGGAAGCTAAAAAAGAGTCGATTGACTTTGATGCTGTGTTAGTACCAGTTGGTGGGGGAGGTCTCATCGCCGGAGTATCCACCTATATCAAGGAACAAGCGCCGGAAATCGAGGTGATTGGGATCGAAGCAGATGGCGCTCGGTCGATGAAGGCAGCCTTTGAAGCCGGAGGTCCAGTAAAACTCAAACAGATTGATAAGTTTGCGGATGGGATTGCTGTTCAAAAGGTTGGTCAGCTGACTTATGAAGCAACGAAAAAAAATGTTGAGACCCTAATTGGAGTAAACGAGGGCTTGATTTCCGAAACCTTGATTGATCTTTATTCTAAACAAGGCTTGGTTGCAGAACCAGCTGGAGCTGCCAGTGTTGCGGCTTTAGAAGTATTGAGAGAGTATATCAAAGGGAAGACCATTTGTTGTGTGATTTCTGGTGGGAACAATGACATTAACCGGATGCCAGAGATGGAAGAGCGGGCTTTGATCTATGATGGTATCAAACACTATTTCATTGTTAATTTCCCGCAACGTCCAGGAGCCTTGAGAGAGTTTGTAAATGATATCTTAGGTCCAAATGACGATATCACGCGGTTTGAGTACATCAAACGGGCAAGCAAGGGGACGGGCCCAGTCTTGATTGGTGTCGCTTTGGCAGATAAGCATGACTATGCAGGACTGATCAATCGGATTGAACAATTCGACCCTTCTTTCATTAACTTAAATGGAAATGAAACCCTCTACAACATGTTGGTATGATGGATTCTTTAACAAAGAATCACTTCTAAAAAGTAAATAAAATATAAAGGAGAATCAGGAAATGATTTGGATTTTTCTATTGGCTATTCTAGTAGTTGGAGCTACTGTATTCATTAGCTCGCTCTATGTGGTGAAACAACAATCTGTTGCGATTATTGAGCGTTTTGGACGCTATCAAAAGATCAGCAACAGTGGGATTCATGTCCGTGCACCATTTGGAATCGATAAAATTGCGGCGCGTGTGCAATTGCGTCTCTTGCAAAGCGAGATTGTGGTCGAAACAAAGACACAAGATAACGTATTTGTTACCATGAATGTAGCGACACAATACCGCGTAAATGAAAACAATGTAACGGATGCTTACTACAAATTGATGCGCCCAGAAGCTCAGATCAAATCTTACATCGAAGATGCCTTGCGCTCATCTGTTCCAAAGTTGACCTTGGATGAATTGTTCGAGAAAAAAGATGAAATCGCCCTTGAGGTTCAAAAGCAAGTAGCTGAAGAAATGTCGACCTATGGGTACATTATCGTAAAAACCTTGATTACTAAAGTTGAACCAGATGCTGAAGTTAAGCAATCTATGAACGAGATTAATGCGGCTCAACGGAAACGTGTGGCAGCCCAAGAACTGGCAGAAGCTGATAAGATCAAGATTGTTACAGCAGCCGAGGCAGAAGCTGAAAAGGATCGTCTTCACGGGGTCGGGATTGCAGAACAACGGAAGGCTATCGTAGATGGTTTGGCTGATTCTATCAAGGAATTGAAAGATACCAATGTGAATTTGACAGAAGAACAGATTATGTCCATTCTTTTGACCAACCAATATTTGGATACTTTGAATAACTTTGCAGAAAAGCAAGGAACCAATACCCTCTTCTTACCAGCAAATCCGGATGGCGTAGAGAATATTCGTACTCAAATACTTTCAGCTTTAAAAGCAAAATAATAAAATATCTGACTTTTTTAAAATTGTTCGTATTTTCAGCTATTATGGTTGACAAAATATGCAAAAAATTTTATATTAGTATTGGAAATAATAATATAGGAGAAGAATCATGGCTAAATCGAACTTCGAAAAAGTGGAATCAGTTGTTGGTTGGGTACGTGATAAAAAGATCACTGGCTATCGTATCAGTAAAGAAACGAACGCCCGTGAAATGTCTATCATTGCACTTGCGCAAGGTCGTGCAAAAGTGAAAAACATTTCGTTTGAAACTGCGCTTGGCTTGATCGATTTTTATGATAAGAATCATCAAAAATTCGAAAATTAAACTTAGATATAAAAAAGAAGGGAAAAAGCTTCCCTTCTTTTTATATAGTATAAATCAGGATATCGTAGGAAAGTATCACTAGCTTACTTCATATCTATCAAAGGATTTCAACAAGTTTATGTGTGGAATCGTGCTTTCAATTGATGGTATTTAAAAAAACTCCCTCATCGGAAGGATGAACTGCACCCCAAAAGTTAGACAGAAAAAATCTAACTTTTGGGGTGTTTTTATTATGAAATTAACTTATGAAGATAAAGTTCAAATATATGAATTGAGAAAGCAAGGTCAAACCTTTAACCAACTTTCAAAAAGATTTGGTGTGGATGCTTCTGGATTAAGATATATGTTGAGGTTGATTGAACGTTACGGAATAGAAATTGTTAAAAAGGTAAGAATTGTTACTATTCTCCAGAACTAAAACAAGAAATGATTGATAAAGTGCTACTTGAAGGTCGTTCACGAAAAAGTGTATCTTTAGATTATGCTCTACCCCATCCTTCGCTGTTGAAAAATTGGATAGCACAATACAAGAAAAATGGGTATACTATTGTTGAGAAAACAAAAGGGAGAGTACCTAAAATGGGACGTAAACGTAAGAAAACTTGGGAAGAAATGACAGAACTAGAGCGACTCCAAGAGGAGAATGAACGCTTACGTACCGAGGTAGCTTACCTAAAAAAGTTAAAAGAGTTAGAAGACAGGGACGAAGCCTTACAGCGAGAAAGGCAGAGACAATTAGAGAAATGGCTTCAGGAGGATTTCGACTAGATTTACTTCTTGAAACGGCTCGTTTACCGCGGTCAACTTACTATTATCAGTTGAAACAATTGTGTGAACTAGACAGAAACAAAGAGTTTAAAGCTGAAATTCAAGCTATTTTTACTGAACACAAAGGAAATTATGGCTATCGACGCATCACTCTCGAATTGAGAAATCGTGGCTTCGTAGTGAACCATAAGAAGGTGCAGCGTCTGATGAAAGTACTTGGTTTAACGGCTCGAATTCGCCGTAAACGGAAGTATTCATCATATCAAGGAGAGATTGGCAAGAAAGCAGATAACCTTATTCAACGCCAATTTGAAGCAACCAAACCAATGCAAAAGTGCTATACGGATGTGACAGAATTTGTCATTCCAGCAAGCACCCAGAAGCTTTATTTATCACCAGTTTTAGATGGCTTTAACAGCGAAATTATCGCCTACAATCTTTCTACTTCACCGAACTTAGCACAAGTAAAAATGATGTTGGAACAAGCCTTTACAGAGACACACTACGAGAACACTATTCTCCATAGTGATCAGGGATGGCAATACCAACATAATTTCTATCATCATTTTTTAGAGGATAAAGGGATCCAAGCATCCATGTCACGTAAAGGGAATAGCCCAGATAACGGCATGATGGAATCCTTCTTTGGCATTTTGAAATCAGAAATGTTTTATGGTTACGAGAATACATTTAAGTCGCTTAACCAATTGGAACAAGCTATTATAGACTATATTGATTATTACAACAACAAACGAATTAAGGTAAAACTAAAAGGACTTAGTCCTGTGCAATATAGGACTAAATCCTTTGGGTAAATTAATTGTCTAACTTTTTGGGGTCAGTACAGGATTTCCAGTGAGGGAGTTTGTTTTAGTTTAAGAAACGTTGTAAGAATTCTTTGGTCCGTTCTTCTTTTGGATTGGTAAAGATTTCTTTCGGATCACCTTGCTCAGCGATGACCCCCTTGTCCATAAAGATAACACGACTTGAGACGTCTCGTGCAAATTCCATTTCGTGGGTGACCACGATCATGGTTAAGCCTTCTTTGGCTAAGTCTTGCATAATTTTAAGCACTTCCCCGACCATTTCAGGGTCCAGAGCAGAGGTTGGCTCATCAAAAAGAATAGCATCCGGATCCATAGAGAGGGCCCGAGCGATAGCGACCCGTTGTTTTTGCCCTCCTGAAAGTTGTTTTGGACGAGCAGCCCAATAAGGTTCTCCCATACCAACTTTCTCTAAATTCGCTTTAGCAATCTTCTCAGCCGTTTCTCTGTCCCGTTTTAGGACAGTTGTCTGAGCGACAATGGTAGTTTTCTAAGACATTTAAGTTTTCAAATAGGTTGAAGCTTTGGAACACCATGCCCAATTTTTCCCGATAGTGGGTGAGATCATAGTCAGGATCAAGAACGTTTTGCCCCCGGTAGAGGATTTCCCCATCAGTCGGTGTCTCTAAGAGATTGATGGAGCGAAGGAAGGTAGATTTCCCACTACCAGAGCTCCCAATGATAGAGATTACTTCGCCCTTCTCAACAGAAAGAGAGATGTCCTTCAAAACTTCGTTTTGACCGTAGGATTTTTTTAAGTGTTTGATTTCAAGTATTTTTTCTGCCATTATTTCACCTCTTTGACTTGCATTTGATTGGCACCTGTTGTATAGGTATCAGAATCTAAGCGACGTTCGATGTAACGAAGGATACGGGTGATAGTGAAAGTCAGGATAAAGTAAATAACCGCAATAATAGTAAAGGTTGGGAAGTATTGGTAGTTTTGAGTTGCGACCGTATTTCCTGTAAAGTAAAGTTCGACCACGGAGATAACATTCAAGACAGATGTATCCTTGATGTTAATGACAAATTCATTCCCTGTCGCTGGCAAGATATTGCGAATAACTTGAGGAAGGACGACCTTGCGCATGGTTTGTCCATGGGTCATTCCTAGAGCAGTCGCTGCTTCAAACTGACCAGTATCCACTGCTAAGATTCCTCCACGAACGATCTCGCTCATATAAGCCCCTGTATTGATCGAAACAATAAAGATGGCGGCCCAGGTACGATCCAAGGAAATGTTGAAGGCTTGGGCTGAACCGTAGAAAATAACCATGGATTGAACGATCATCGGAGTTCCGCGGAAGATTTCAATGTAGACATTGAGGAACCAACCAAAGAATGTTTGCAAGGCAGCGAGAGCCTTGTTTTTAGACATAGGCGCAGTCCGGAAGACACCGATCAACAAACCGATAATCAAACCAGCAATGGTCCCTGTCATGGAGATGAGGAGGGTCATACCAGTTCCACGTAAGAACTGTGGGCCATTATCTTTCAAAATCTTCATCATTTGGCTGAAGAAAGTCTGCTCATCATCGCTAGCATCGCTGGAAGCTGGTTGCTTCTTGATCATATCATCCATGAGTTTGACTTGGTCTTCAGATGAAATTTTCGCTAGTGCCGCATTGACTTGGTCAAGTCTAGCGTCACCCTTCTTCATCCCGATAGCGATGGTCGCATCTTCTTCCCCAACTTCAAATCCTTTTTTGAATTGGATCATCTTAAATTTTGAATTAGCGGACTCAGCTGTCAAGGCTTCTGGACGCTCAGAAACATAGGCATCGATAACACCAGATTCTAAAGCTTGACGCATTTGGGCGAAATCACCCATTGCAGTTTCTTGTTTTGCACCCTTGAGTTGGGAGATGAGAGAGTAGAGGTAGACCCCTTGTTGAGAGGTGACCTTGGCATCCTTAAAGTCATCTAGACTAGAGGCATTCGCATAGTTTCCATCTTTGCGGACCAGCATGACTGGCTCACTAGTATAGTAGCTATTAGAAAAAGCAACCTCTTTTTTGCGCTCAGCAGTAGGACTCATCCCGGCGATGATCATATCGATTTTCCCAGAAGTGAGGGCTGGAATTAGTCCGTTCCAAGATGTTTTTACGATCAGAGGTTTTTTACCTAGTCCCTCAGCAACTTTTTTGGCGATTTGAACATCGTACCCGTTGGCATATTGGTTGGTGCCATCAATCTTTACGGCTCCATTTGAATCATCTTCTTGAGTCCAGTTGAAAGGAGCATACGCAGCCTCCATTCCAATCCGGAGATACTCATCTGCTTGGACAATATGGCTCATTCCCAGACACAAAAGTAGTCCGGTAAAGAGAGCATAAATTGTTTTTTTCATGTAGTCTCCTCTTCCTTTATAAATAGTATCATCTTATTGTACAGGAAATTGGTCTACTTTTCAAACCTGATAACCTTTTCATGAAAAAATGCTATAATAAACCAAAGGAGTATAGGGGAAATGAAAAAAATTCTGTATGTTCTATTGGCAGTGATGGCCTGTCTATTTATAACAGGTTTTGTAAAAGCGGATGGTCCTTCCTATGAGGTTCAGTCTTATCGGGGGACTCTTACCTTGGAAACTTGGGATGATGCTACCTATGAGGAAGAATTGGTCTATCATTTTACAACTTCCTATAATGGTCAATATGTCAGCTTGGGAAGTGCTGGTAAAATGCCTCAAGGTTTTGAAATAGTAATTCCTCCTTTGGTGGAAGTGGAAGGTAGAACCTTGTCGCAAGAACCAGAAGTTCATAATTTAGGCGATGGTTATCAGGTGAAGATTTATAACGGCGGAAGTGCAGGGGATACTGTAAAGATAAAGGTTACCTGGCGCTTAAAAAACCTGCTCTATGTTCACCAAGATATCCTATTATTGAACTGGAAACCAATTAGTGATGGGGATCAAGAGGTCAAAAAAGTAGAGTTACAGGTTATCCCGAAATTTGCCACGCCTGCCTCGAAATCGGAACTGAATATCCATACGGCTTATATGGGGGCTGAGGCAACTGTTCAGAAAGAAGAAGCAAACTATAAGGCTACTCTAGAGAATCTGAAACGAAAAGAAGGTGTTGAAATTTATGCTTACTGGCGGAAATCGGATGTAGCTTCCTTTGGGGAATCCTATCGCGATACAGGCTGATGGAGGAGTCCAACTATCATCGGACGGAAGCAGGAATTGTTCAAAAACGGACCTGGATTCGCCTATTTATGAAGGTCCTACTCCCAATCCTTATTCTGTTCATCCTTCTTCTTGCTATTTATTATCGTCATCGATTCATGCAATCTGTGACTTCTACCAGAGTTTTCCCAAAAAATAGCCGCTTGTATGAGATTCCAAATGACGTTGCGCCTCTACTAATGGCCTCGATTGTATACTCTACAGAGCTAGATGAGATTTCTCCAACCAAAAAACATGCTCGGGGCGCCTTTAAATTTGATCAGTTGGTGCAAGCAACCTTACTTGATTTGATTGATCGAAAAAATATCATCTGTGAGCAATACGACACTCATACAGTTTTAACCATTCAAAATGAAGATACATTGGATGAATTTGAGCGCGAGTTTCTTAGACTTGCTTTCGGTTCTCAAAAATATTGTAGAACAGATGACTTGTTTTCAGATTATGAAATTTCGGATTCTCTCTATAAATATGCCTCTGAGAAAGAGCAAGATGCCATTCGCAAGCGAGGAAAACAAGCGCAAGATCGGATTGATGCAGCGATTTCTCGTGTCGCTCAGGCAGTTCAACAAAAGATCCAAACCTTTGCCCTTTCTCCTTACTACCGTCCTTTAGAGGTAGGGGAGGAACGTGCAGGCCGTATGTGTCTCTTCTTTGGATGGGCTGCGTGGAGCATTGCTTTGGTAACCAGCCTAATTGCTTATTTCATCTTGAATTGGCTCTCTATCTTTTGTGTGATCTATGTGTTGGTAATGTGGATTCTTCCGGCATCCTTCCAAGGGAAGTTCACCCTCTATCGACGGGATGGAGTCCCAACGGACCTCGGTGCAGAACAGCGCTATTACTGGGATAGCTTCCGTAATATGTTGCGGGATATCGCTCATTTGGAAGAAGCAGAAGTTCAATCGCTGGTTTTATGGAATCGCTTATTAGTCTATGCTACTCTGTTTGGTTTTGCAGATCAAGTAAGTAAAGTGATGAAACTTCGTCAAATCCACTTGGATAACCCAAGTATGGATGCCTATGTCTACACTCCATTTCGTAGTAATCTGATCCATTCCAGCCATCTCTTATCTACTTATGGAACGACCGCGACAACTGCTAGTCATTTTACAGTGTCTTCAAGTGGTAGTTCTGGTGGTGGCTTCTCTGGTGGCGGTGGTGGCGGTGGCTTCGGTGCTTTTTAGAGTCGCACAAGTGCTAGCTAGCCACAGTTGTAGTTACAATTTTAGAGAAGTGAGGTAGGATCTACCTCACTTTTTTTAGTCTATGCATCCTTGCAAGCACATCTGGTTCTATGGCTAGAAATGTGTTATAATATAGCAAATGTAAGTTTAGGAGAAGAAGATGTTTATCATTGAAGTGATAAAAGCGATTCTTTTTGGAATCGTTGAAGGAGTCACCGAGTGGCTTCCAATCTCAAGTACAGGTCATTTGATTTTGATCCAAGACTTTATTCAGTTTAAGGATCAGAACCCTGCCTTTATGGAGATGTTTAATGTCGTTATTCAGCTTGGTGCTATTATGGCCGTCGTCGTGATTTACTTCGACAAGCTTTATCCCTTTAAGCCTGGAAAATCGAAAAAAGAGGTGAGACGGACTTGGCAATTGTGGGCCAAGGTTGCTGTGGCGACCCTGCCTTTGCTCTTTGTCTTTAAATTAGATGATTGGTTTGAAGCTCATTTTCATAACTCTTTTTCTGTAGCCATCATGCTGATCACCTATGGGTGGGCCTTTATTTACCTTGAAAAACGAGAGCAAGTAGAACCAGAAGTGACGGAATTACACAAGTTGCCTTATAAGACTGCTCTCTATATTGGTTTGTTCCAAGTCTTATCACTTTTCCCAGGGACCAGTCGGTCAGGTGCAACGATTGTAGGTGGTTTGGTCAATGGAGTTAGCCGTTCTGTTGTGACAGAATTTACCTTCTATCTGGGGATTCCTGCCATGTTTGGAGCTAGCCTATTAAAGGTCGCTAAGTTTGTCTTGGGAGGAAATGCTTTAAGTTTCAGCCAAGGGACGATCCTTTTGGTCGCTATGGCAGTTGCCTTCGGAGTCAGTATGGTAGCAATTCGCTTCTTGACAGATTATGTTAAAACTCATGACTTCACGGTTTTTGGAAAATATCGGATTGTTTTGGGAGCGATTTTTGCTGGTCTATGCAGTAATTAAAATCTTTTATCTAATCATGAGATAGGAGTGCTTCTTCTTTTCTCTTCAAATGGCTATGTTTGAGGGGAGGGAGTGCTCTTTTGTTTAAGGTTTTTTCATATCTGAGGTGGGGGTCATGTTTTTGAAAAATATGTCCCTTTTTAGTATAATAGAAAGACTAACAGTATGAGGTGCAGTCATGAAGATGAAGCAAATCAGTGATTCAACCATTAAAATCACGATTCAATTAGAGGATTTAGAGGAACGAGGCATGGAAATGGCCGATTTTTTGGTGCCTCAAGAAAAAACAGAAGAATTTTTCTATACCATCTTAGATGAATTGGAAATGCCAGAAAGCTTCTTAGACAGTGGCATGTTAAGTTTCCGAGTGACTCCTAAGCCGGATAAGCTCGATGTGTTTGTGACCAAATCAAAAATTGATCAGCATTTAAATTTTGAAGATTTTTCCGACTTGCCTGATATGGAAGAATTGTCGCAAATGTCTCCAGACGAATTTATTAAGACCTTGGAAAAAACCATCTCTGAAAAGAGTAAGGGAGACGGCGATGCTATCCGTCATTTAGAAGCTGAGGAATTGGCTGATGAGAATCAGCTTTCAGAAGAAGATACGCCGAATCATCCAGTAGATACACGGTATATTTATTATATCCTCCAGTTTTCTCAGTTAGAAGAAGTGATTCGGTTTACAAAGACAGTTCATTATGCGGTCGAGACTTCGGAACTTTATAAAATGGACGGGATTTACTATTTAACCGTCTTGATTGATTTGGAAGGGTGCCCGCAAGAGTATCCAGGTTGGCTCTTGGCAACCATGCGTGAATATGCAGAAGACACAGATACTACTAGAGCTGTCCTCCAGGAACATGGTCATCTCTTGCTCGTCTCAGATGCTATTCACGAACTACAAAAGGTTAATTTGGTATGATTACTTTTCCATTACAATTTATCCTGGTCCTGATTGCAACTTTTTTGATCAGTTTGATTCTAACTCCCTTTGTGAGGGTTACTGGCCTTTAAAATAGATGCCGTAGACTATCCAAATGCGCGTCGGATCAATAAAAAACCCATGCCCAGCGCTGGTGGTTTAGCCATTCTTCTTGCTTTTACCATTGCAACCGTGGTATTGCTACCGATGATTACCAAAGGCTATGTAGCCAAGACATCTTATCTGACCTATACTTTACCAGTTGTTGTTGGAGGATGGATCATTGGTCTGACTGGTTTAATCGATGATATAAAAGAATTGTCACCGCGGTTAAAGATGCTGGGGATTTTCCTAGGGGCCAGTGTGATCTGGTTCTTTACAGATTTTCGCTTAAATGATTTCAAGATCCCTTTTGGAGGGCCATTTCTTCATTTTGATCCCTGGTTGTCCTATATTTTAACAGTCATTTGGATCATTTCGATTACCAATGCAGTCAATTTGATTGATGGTTTGGATGGCCTGGTCAGTGGGGTTTCGATTATTTCCTTGGTGACGATGGGGATTGTTTCTCATTTCTTTCTCCCAGTGCCCAATCTCTTTCTGACTATGACGATTTTTGTCTTAGTCATGGCCATTGCTGGTTTCTTCCCCTTTAATTATCATCCAGCGATTCTTTATTTAGGGGATACAGGAGCCCTCTTCATTGGTTTTATGATTGCTGTTTTGTCCTTGCAAGGTCTTAAGAATGCGACGGCTGTTGCAGTTGTTACGCCGATGATTATCTTGGGAGTTCCCATTACGGATACCTTTTTAGCGATTGTTCGTCGGACTCTCTCTGGTCAGAAGTTCTATGCACCAGACCGGAATCACTTGCACCATCGCCTGCTTTCTTTGGGCTTAACGCATCGTGGAACCGTCTTGGTCATCTATGGGATATTTCGATGATTTTTGCTATGATTTCTCTTCTATTGAATATTTCGACTCGTATTGGTGGCGTTCTGCTTGTCATCGGTTTGGTATTAGGAGTTGAATTATTAGCAGAATTGATTGGAGTCCTAGGTCCGAACCATAGTCCGCTCCTAAATTGCTTACGCTATATAGGAAATTCTGCCTATCGAGAGGAAGTTCGACAAAATAGAAAAAATAAGACTAAATAAGAACGATTCTAAACACCAGAAAAGCCTTTTAGGCTTTTTTTTGTTATACTAGATAAGACAAAACTCTATAGCAGAAAGGAATACAAATGTCAGTATTAGAGATTAAAGATCTTCATGTAGAAATTGAAGGCAAGGAAATTTTAAAAGGCGTGAACTTGACCCTTAAAACAGGGGAAATCGCAGCCATCATGGGACCTAACGGGACAGGGAAATCCACCCTATCTGCAGCGATCATGGGGAATCCAAACTATGAAGTGACCAAGGGTGAGATTCTATTTGATGGAGTGAATATCCTTGAATTGGAAGTGGATGAACGTGCTCGCATGGGCCTTTTCTTGGCTATGCAATACCCATCAGAAATTCCAGGAATTACCAATGCTGAATTCCTTCGTGCAGCCATGAATGCAGGCAAAGAAGAGGACGAAAAAATTTCTGTTCGTGATTTTCATCACAAAATTGGACCAGAAAATGGAACTCCCTCAATATGAAGGAAGAGATGGCAGAACGCTATTTGAACGAAGGTTTCTCAGGTGGTGAAGAAGAAACGCAATGAAATTCTGCAATTATTGATGTTGGAACCGAAGTTTGCCCTCCTTGATGAGATTGACTCTGGTTTGGATATCGATGCCCTTAAAGTAGTTTCAAAAGGGGTCAATGAAATGCGTGGCGAAGGTTTTGGTGCCATGATCATTACCCACTACCAACGTCTTTTAAACTACATTACTCCTGATGTGGTTCACGTGATGATGGAAGGTCGTGTTGTCCTTTCAGGTGGCCCTGAGCTTGCTGTGCGTTTGGAGCGTGAAGGATACGCGAAATTAGCAGAAGAGTTAGGTTACGACTACAAAGAAGAACTCTAATCTTGTGTCCAAAACTGAACAGGATCTTTGAGGAGGAGTAAATGACCAAAGAAAATATCAAACTTTTTTCAGAAATGCATGCAGAGCCCCAATGGTTGCAGGACTTGCGTCAGAAGGCTTTTGATAAAATTGATGATTTAGAACTACCCGTGATTGAACGCGTGAAATTTCATCGTTGGAATCTTGGCGATGGAACGATCACAGAAAGTGAGCCGCTCACGGCTGTGCCAGACTTTACTGCGATTGACAATCAATTAAAATTGGTTCAGCATGGAACCCATACAGTATTTGAACAGATTCCAGTTGACTTGGCCAACCAGGGAGTCATCTTTACAGACTTCCACTCAGCCCTGGAAGTAATTCCAGAGGTCGTAGAGGAATTTTTCATGTCATCCGTTAAATATGATGATGACAAGTTGGCAGCCTACCACACAGCTTATTTCAATAGTGGAGCTGTTCTCTATATTCCAGATCATGTAGAAATCGCGGAGCCAATCGAGGGTGTCTTCTACCAGGATAGTGATAGCGATGTGCCATTTAACAAGCACATCTTGATTATCGCTGGTAAGAACAGTAAGCTTAGTTACCTTGAACGGTTAGAGTCACGTGGAGAAGGTAGTGCCAAGGCAACTGCTAATATCACAGTAAAGTGATTGCACGTTCAGGTGCGCAAGTGAAGTTTCTTTGCGATTGATCGTCTTGGTGAGAATGTCACTGCCTATATTAGCCGCCGTGGGAAACTAGGTAAGGATGCTAGCATTGACTGGGCAATCGGTGTCATGAACGAAGGGAATGTCGTTGCTGACTTTGATAGTGACTTGATAGGAAACGGCAGCCATGCAGACCTTAAGGTCGTAGCTCTGTCTAGTGGGCGTCAAGTGCAAGGGATTGATACCCGTGTAACCAACTATGGTTGCAATTCGGTAGGGAACATTCTCCAACATGGTGTCATTCTTGAAAAGGCAACCTTGACCTTCAACGGGATTGGCCACATTATCAAGGGAGCAAAAGGGGCAGATGCCCAACAAGAAAGCCGTGTGTTAATGCTTTCTGACCAAGCTCGTTCCGATGCTAACCCAATTCTTTTGATCGATGAAAATGATGTGACTGCAGGTCACGCAGCTTCTATCGGTCAGGTAGATCCAGAAGACATGTACTACCTCATGAGCCGTGGCTTGGATCAGGCAACTGCAGAACGCCTAGTGGTTCGTGGTTTCCTTGGATCTGTGATCGTGGAGATTCCAGTCAAAGAAGTTCGTGAAGAAATGATCCAAACCATTGAAGATAAATTATTGAAGAGATAAACATGATAGATGTCGAAAAGATTCGGAAAGATTTCCCGATTTTAGATCAAATAGTGAATGATGAGCCGCTTGTCTATTTAGATAATGCAGCGACGACACAAAAACCAAAAGCTGTCCTAGAAGCGGTGAATCGCTATTACCAAGAGGATAATGCCAATGTTCACCGCGGGGTTCATACTTTGGCAGAACGGGCGACCGCATCCTATGAAGCAGCAAGAGAAACTGTCCGTCGTTTTATAAATGCTTCCTCGACCAAAGAGGTCTTATTTACGAGAGGGACTACGACAGGCTTGAACTGGATTGGGCGGTTTGCAGAGGAAATCCTCGAAGAGGGGGATGAGGTCCTCATCTCTATTATGGAACACCATTCCAACATCCTTCCTTGGCAGGAAGCTTGTCGGAAGACAGGGGCGAAGTTGGTCTATGCCTACTTGAAAGACGGTGGTCTGGATCTAGAGGATTTCCGAGAAAAATTGACAGATCGAACCAAAGTTTGTTTCCATTACCCATGCTTCTAACGTTCTCGGGGTGATCAATCCTATCCAGGAACTCGCTCAATTGGCTCATGAAAAAGGAGCCATTATGGTAGTGGATGGGGCTCAATCAGTCCCGCATATGAAAATTGATGTGCAAAAACTAGATGCAGACTTCTTTGTCTTTTCCGGGCATAAAATGGCTGGACCGACAGGGATTGGAGTCTTGTATGGAAAAGAGCACTATCTCAACCAAATGTCACCTGTTGAATTTGGTGGGGAAATGATTGACTTTGTCTATGAACAATCCGCAACCTGGAAGGAACTCCCTTGGAAATTCGAAGCTGGGACTCCAAATATGGCTGGCGCTATTGGTTTAGCTGCGGCGATTGATTATTTGGAGGCCATTGGCATGGATGCAATTGAGCATCACGAGCAAGACTTGATTGCCTACGTCTTTTCCCAAACTTCAAGCAATTGAAGGCTTGAAAATCTATGGCTCCCAAGATTTAGCGAAACGCTCTGGGGTGATTTCCTTCAACTTAGGGGATCTGCATCCTCATGATCTTGCGACTGCCTTGGATTATGAAGGAGTTGCCGTTCGGGCAGGCCACCATTGTGCTCAACCTTTGATCCAGTATTTGGAGGTTCCAGCGACTGCTCGAGCTAGCTTTTATCTCTACAATACAAAGGAAGACTGTGATAAGCTTGTAGAAGCGCTGATAAAAACAAAGGAGTTTTTCAATGGCACTTTCTAAATTAGATAGCCTCTATATGGCTGTAGTAGCTGACCATTCAAAAAATCCCCACCACCATGGAAAGATTGAAGGGGTTGAACAAATCAACTTAAACAATCCAACCTGTGGCGATGTGATTAGTTTGTCTGTTCAGTTTGATGATGAAGGACTAGTCAAGGACATTGCCTTTGTCAACTCAGGTTGTACGATTTCGACGGCTTCTGCTAGTATGATGACAGACGTTGTCCTAGGAAAATCCAAGGAAGAAGTGCTAGAGTTGGCGACTATTTTTTCAGAAATGGTCCAAGGCAAAGAAGATGCCCGTCAAGACCAGTTGGGAGATGCAGCCTTTTTAGCTGGGGTTGCTAAATTTCCACAACGGATCAAGTGCTCGACCCTGGCTTGGAATGCTCTCAAAAAAGCAATCGATGCTCAAGCCTAATGATGAATAAAAGTGATGAAGACTCAAGTCTGTTTTTTTAACCGAGCTTCTGGTGAGAAGTGCTATCAACATTCGGGTGCTGATGATCCAGATTAGAAAAAGTAATCACATGGGAAGAGCGCTAAAAAGAAAATGAAAGGAAAGATATGACAGAAGAAAGAGTAGAACCAAAACCAATTGATCTTGGTGAATATAAATTTGGCTTTCACGATGATGTAGACCCAATCTTGTCAACAGGAAAAGGGTTGAATGAATCGGTTATTCGTGAGTTGTCTGCTGCGAAAAATGAGCCGGAATGGATGCTGGAGTTCCGTTTGAAGTCTTATGAAGTATTTAAAAAAATGCCGATGCAAACTTGGGGAGCGGACTTGTCAGATATTGATTTTGATGATTTGATTTATTATCAAAAACCATCTGATAAACCTGCACGTAGCTGGGATGAAGTGCCTGAAAAAATTAAGGAAACATTTGAACGGATTGGTATTCCAGAAGCAGAGCGTGCTTACCTGGCCGGAGCAGCTGCTCAGTATGAGTCTGAAGTAGTTTACCATAACATGAAGGAAGAATTCCAAAAGCTCGGAATTATCTTTACGGATACAGATTCGGCTTTGAAGGAATACCCAGACTTGTTTAAGCAATACTTTGCTAAGTTGGTACCTCCAACGGATAATAAGTTGGCAGCCCTCAACTCAGCTGTTTGGTCAGGTGGGACCTTTATCTATGTACCGAAGGGTGTAAAGGTCGATGTTCCTTTGCAGACCTACTTCCGGATTAATAATGAAAATACAGGTCAGTTCGAGCGGACTTTGATTATTGTTGACGAAGGCGCTAGCGTCCACTATGTAGAAGGATGTACAGCACCGACTTATTCAAGCAATAGCCTGCACGCAGCCATTGTCGAAATTTTTGCCTTGGATGGCGCTTATATGCGTTACACGACCATCCAAAATTGGTCCGACAATGTCTATAACTTGGTAACTAAACGGGCCAAAAGCAACCAAAGATACGACAGTTGAATGGATCGATGGAAACCTCGGAGCTAAAAACGACCATGAAATACCCGTCTGTTTATCTGGATGGAGAGAGTGCGCGTGGGACTCATGCTTTCTATCGCCTTTTTGCAAATGCGGGGCAACACCAAGATACAGGTGCCAAGATGATCCACAATGCTCCACATACCAGCTCTTCAATCGTCTCAAAATCCATCGCGAAAGGTGGAGGAAAGGTTGACTACCGTGGACAAGTGACCTTTAATAAAGATTCAGCGAAATCTGTCAGTCACATTGAGTGTGATACCATTATCATGGATGACTTATCTGCGTCAGATACCATTCCATTTAATGAAATCCATAACTCGCAAGTTGCTTTGGAGCACGAAGCTAAGGTTTCTAAGATTTCTGAAGAGCAACTCTATTACCTCATGAGCCGTGGTTTATCAGAATCAGAAGCGACTGAAATGATCGTCATGGGATTTGTAGAGCCTTTCACTAAAGAACTTCCAATGGAATATGCAGTTGAGCTCAACCGCTTGATTAGCTATGAAATGGAAGGATCTGTCGGTTAAGGAGATAAAAGGAGAAGCAAATGGGATTCTTAAAAAAATTATTTGGTAATGTTGAAAAAGCGAATAAAGGGCGAAATTCCTGTTGAGGAAATTGTTCCACCCTTTACAATTGATCTAGCAGAAGAAGCAGATGATTATTGGAGACAGATGGAACAAAATCTCTTGATCAATGCTGTGAAGGCTGTTGGCGGTCCTGATAAAGCGGATCGTGCCTTTATGCTAGTGAATTTTAAGCCGGGTCAAGAAACATTTGATTTGTATTATCAAATCGATGGGAAATTAATTTCTTGGCAAGAATTGGATCCAGAACTTGTAGAAAAAATCCGCCTTCAACTCTTGCCTCAAGCCCCAGCTGTAGCCATGCAGTCAATGAAAATTACGAAGCTGCCAATGTTCCTAGTGATTAGTTATGCCATGCTTCAATTAGAAACGGCGACCATGGCTTGGTTTGGTCGGAAGCTAACAACAGCTACACCTGAAGCTAGCTTATCTTTTGAAGAGTTGGTAGCAGGTTGGCGTGCGGTGATTGAACAAGAAATCCCGACTCATCCAATAGACAGCGATACTGCTTTTCCTTATTTCGAAGTTTGATAGAAGTTCTGTTGACTGAATTGAATAAACAAAAAGGGTGACCTCTTTTTGTTTATAATGTTATAGTCGTTGACATGTGAACAAATTGATTCCACCACCTTTTAAGAAGAAACTTTTTGGATATTTTCTCCATCACGCATTTCCTACTAGGGGCTTTACCTTCGATATACCCTCGACCGATGGGTTCTGGATCAGTGTAGGTAAGGGTTCCGAGAGAAGTACCTTTCTTTATAGGAGCGCTAAATGAAGATTGGTTACTTTTAAAGGTGATTTTAGCTTCTGCTTGGCTTCCTTGTCGTTCGATCACGATGAAGTCATCCTTGGCAACAGCAGTGGCGTTTGTTTTCTTGCCATCGTGAACCGTTGATTTACTGTTGTTGTATGCTTCGCCTTTGCTGATAATGAGGCTTGGAACGAAGTTTTGGCTCACATAATTCATCAGGTTGGCTGTTGCAACAAATCGTGCGTAAGAGGTCACCATCGATTGCCTCACCCAATGACAACGGTAATCATTCGAATCCCATTTTGATTAGTAGAAGCGACAAATGAGATCCCTCCTTTTTCGGAATTTCCAGTTTTTAGACCATCCACCCCAGCTCGATAGCTGGGCATGTTTTCCAGCATATAGTTGCTACTCTCCAATTGAATTCCAGCAAATTCTGCATGGGAGAGGGAGGTGATTTTTGTAACTTCAGGAAAGTCTTCTAGAAGATGTTTTGCGATGACTGCCACATCATAAGCGCTCAGCTTATTTTCGGTATTTTTCTTTTTATTTTCCTCATCCCCATCAATGATAGATTGGTTCAATCCACTAGCATTCACAATCGTCGCATCTGTAATTCCCCAATCTTTGAGCTTTGCTTTCATGAGGAGGACGAATTTTTCTTCGCTACCAGCTACTTTTTCAGCTAAGGCGATGGCGGCACTATTGGCGTTTGATACGAGGAGAGCAGTGAGCAAGTCCTTAACCTTGTATTTACGGGCTTCCATGGGAACGTTGCTGATTCCTTCAACAGCTGTCAGTTGATAGGCTTTATCAGAAATATCCACATCATCAGTTAAAGAGATTTTTCCTTGCTGAATGGCTTCGTAAACGAGATAAGTAGTCAAGAGTGCTGATTCACCAACCTTTTCTCATCACTATCTGGAGTATTTTTACCTGTTGTCCCATCAATCGCAGCCGCATGCTGGGCTCAAGGTCTAGGTCCTCCCTTTTACAGGAGACGTACTGAAAGCGCAAGTATTAGACAAAGAAGTAAGGTGATTATTTTTTTCACGTTTGAATCCTCGATTGTTTTTTGTCTCTACTATTGTATCATAAAAGAAGGCAACTGCTCTAATCCTATTTTGCTCTATTAGGACTCAAAGGTCATAGGCAAATTTGAAAGATAGTTGGTAAAATGGAAGAAATAGTGTATAATGGTAGAAAACCTAACATAAGGAGATAGTGATGAAAGTAAATAAACGGTTCGTACTGGCCGGTGTTTCTCTAGACAGCGCTCTTCTATTGACAGCCTGCGGTGGTGGAAGCAGCAATCAATCTACTTATTCTTATATTTATTCAACAGATCCAAATACTTTGGACTACATTGCATCGACTCGTACCACGACGTCTGATATTACAAGTAACCTTGTTGATGGTTTGTTAGAAAATGATAAATATGGAAATTTAATCCCAAGTTTGGCAGAAGACTGGACAGTTTCAGAAGATGGCTTGGTCTATACCTATAAACTTCGAAAAGATGCTAAATGGTACACCAGTGAAGGGGAAGAGTATGGTGCTGTAACAGCTCACGATTTTGTGACAGGAATCAAACATGCTGTGGAATCAAAATCTGAAGGTCTCTTCTTAATCCAAAACTCCATTAAAGGTTTGGATGCCTATGCCAAGGGTGAAACAACAGATTTCAAGACAGTTGGCGTGAAAGCCCTAGATGATTACACCGTTCAATATACCTTGGAACGTCCAGAAAGCTTTTGGAATTCTAAGACGACATCAGGCGTCCTTTTCCCAGTTAACGAAGCTTTCTTAGAATCTCAAGGAAAAGACTTTGGTTCTTTAAAACCAAGTAGTATTCTCTATAACGGTCCCTATTATTTGAAGAATTTAACTTCAAAATCTCAAATTGAACTTGTAAAAAATAAAGAATACTATGATGAAAAGAATGTTCATATTGATAATGTGAAGTTGACTTACAATGACGGATCAGATCCAGAATCAGTCATCAAGAAATTTGAGAATGGACAATATTCATTTGCGACGGTAATGCCAAATAAGCTCCACTTATAAGAGTGTGAAAAAGAAATTTGGTGATAATATTGTTTATGGTGTTCAATATGGTACATCTCTACTATCTAGGCTTCAACATCGATCGTCAAGTATAACCATACAGCCAAAAGCGACAGATGCTCAAAAATCGTCTACAAAACAAGCGATTTAAACAAGGATTTTCAGTCAAAGTGAAATCCTTTTGCCTTTGACCGTGAAAGCCTATGCAGCCTAAACATCTAGTGCGGATGTGGCGACCAGATCTTCGAAACACCTTGGTCGGTCCACCGACTTTGTTCAAGTAAATGGTGCAGAAGAGGTTCGGTAAGAGCTGTTGAGAAACAATTGAGTGACCTATGGGGACGAGGTGGAAAGACGTAAATCGATTGATGATGCCACACCGCTCTTACAAATCGAGAAAAGCTCAGGCTGAATTCTGCAAAAGCGAAAGAAACAACTGCAAAAAGAAGGAGTACAATTCCTCAAATTCGATCTGGATTATGTTGTCAGTCAGACAGATGGCCAGCCAGGTGCAACAAGCTCAGCTCCTCTCAAACAATCCGTAGGTAGCAATGTTCTTGGTGCGAGACAATGTTGTCTGATAGATATTCGAAAGTATCTGATGACAATGGCTTTAACAACATTACCTACTTTACTGACACTCATTGTAGAGAAGATTATGACCCTGCAGGCGGAGGATGGGTACCAGCACTACAAAGATCCATCCACTTTATTTAGAGAGTTTAAGCCGGTTAGCGGTTCTGGTCTTTCTACTATCTAGAGTGTGGATGGTGGTTCAAACAGCCCTGCTATTACAGCAGCTGACACAGGAGTACGCTGAGCTCTTAAAAGATGCCAATGCAGAAGTGAGTGACCAAGCTGTACGGTATGAGAAATACGCAGCTGCTCAAGCATGGCTAACCGATAGTTCGTTAATCTTACCAACTGTTTCAAATGGTGGAACGCCAATGTTGCAAACGACTGTCCCTATAGTCATGTGCTTTCATGGTTTGGAAAACAAAAGGTGCAGGAACTGAACTATAAATATCTTGAACTTTCAGAAGAAGTCATCAAGACAAAGGATTACGATGCGTAAGAGAAAATGGTTGAAAAGAAAAGGCTGAATCCAATAGCCCAAGAAGAGTAAAGAACCATCGATCGAAATAGCTGGGATAGTAAGAACGCATAAGTTTAAGTAGGGGAAGGAGCCACTAAAAAGGATTGATTTTTTAGACAGTCCTCCGCTTAGTGGCTCCCTTCACTTGCCAAATATTCAGAAAATTTAGTTTACTTTTTGTCTCACTTATGCTATAATTCTATCTAAATTCAATAAAATGGAGACTCAAAATGAAAAAGTAAAGTTTTTGCATTGCCGGAGTAACATTGCTCTGCAGCAACTTTCCTTGTGACATGTTCTGCCCAAAAGGTATGAGTCTGGATCAGATACAAATATATGGCTATGTTTGTAAGATGATCCAACAACTTTGGATTACACTGTATCTTCAAAAGCGTCTGTGACGATATTAGCAACAAACGGTGTAGATGGTTTGTTGGAAAACGACAAGTACGGGAAACCTTTGTCATCTATTGTGAGATTGGTCTGCTCTAAAGATGGTTTGAGCTATACTTACAAAATCCGTAAGGGTGTTAAATGGTATGATGCTGATGGTGAAGAGCATGGAGAGGTAACAGCTCATGACTTTGTTACTGGATTGAAGCATGCGGCGGATAAAAAATCAGAAACTCTTCCGTTGGTTCAAGGTTCAGTAAAAGGATTGAAAGACTATGTAGATGGAAAAATTGCAGTTTCAAGTTGGGGTAAAAAGCGAGATGACTACACACTTGAGTACACATTGAATCAATGAAACCTCGAAATTCTAAAACAACTCAATGGTGTGCTCATGCCAATCAATAGGTGTGGAAGCAAGGTGATGATTTTGGTCAGCCAGGTGATGTGATCCATCCTTTGTAACGGACCATTCCTTTTGAAATCAATCACTCATCAGAAATCACCTTTGAAAAGAACGAAGAGTATTGGGACAAAGACAACGTTCACATCAACAAGATTAAATTATCTTACTTTGATGGGTCTGACCAGGATTCTTTAGCGCGTGCATTTAGCGATGGTTCATATACCCAAGTACGTCTATTCCCTGCTAGCTCTAACTTTGCATCTGTTGAAGAAAAATACAAAGATAACATCTACAACACACAGCCTGGAGCTGGTGTAGCAGTCTTTGGTTTCAATATTGACCGTCAAGCCTACAACAACACATCTAAAACTTCAGATGAGCAGAAATCTTCTACGAAGAAAGCTATCTTGAACAAGAATTTCCGTCAAGCCATCACCTTTGCCTTGAACCGCGAAAATTATTCAGCGCAAGTCAATGGTAAAGAATACGCAAAGGCTGCTATTCGGAATATGTATACTGCACCTGCCTTTGTTCAAGTTAATGGAAAAGACTTCGGAGATGTTGTGGCTGATAAGTTGCAGACATACGGAGATCAATGGAGTGGTGTAAATCTTGCAGATAGCCAAGATGGTCTTTACAACAAAGATAAAGCAAAAGCTCAGTTCGAAAAAGCTAAAGCGGAACTCCAAAAAGAAGGCGTTCAATTCCCAATCCATTTGGATGTTCCCGTTGTTCAAAGTTCAACAAGCTTTGTAGCACGGATGCAATCCTTCAAACAATCTGTTGAAGATACACTTGGAACGGAAAAATGTGAGGTTGGACCTTCAAATGATGGACCAAGATGCAATCTTGAATATGACAATTAACGTACTGTCCAAAGTCGCTGGATGCTGACTGGGATCTTCAAGGACTTGTGGGCTGGAATCCAGACTACGATGACCCATCTACTTACCTTGATACTTTGCAACCATCTTCTCCTGACCAAACCAAAACTTACCTTGGATTTGCTGGTGGTGTCGACAATGCCTCTGCTAAAGCAGTCGGTTTAGATGAATATGCGAAATTACTTGATGATGCAGAAAATGAATCACAAGACGTGGTTGCACGTTATGAAAAATACGCAGCGGCTCAAGCTTGGTTAACGGATAGTTCGTTAGTCATTCCAACTATGACAAGCTCTGGAGCAGCTACAGTAGTTTCAAAAGTGGTACCATTCTCTGGTCCTTCATCACAAACAGGTAACAAAGGATCAACTTATTTCAAATATGTTGAAATTCAGGATGAGCCTGTCACTAAAAAACAATATGATCAAGCACGTGAAAAATGGTTGAAAGAAAAAGCTGATTCAAATAAAAAAGCTCAGCAAGAACTAGAAAAACACGTTAAATAATCACCTTCATCAGAACTTTCTCTAATAGGGGAGAAAGTTCTTTTGAACATTAAAGGAACGGAATATGAAAAAATATATATTTATGCGTATTTTACGTTCGTTAGTGTCGATCTTTTTGGTTACGACATTGACGTATACAATTATTTATACGCTAACCCCAAGAAATTTAATTTTCAAAAACGACCCTAACTATAATAAGATTGCAAAGACTAAGGATTCTAAAATCAATTATGAAAACACAGTCTATGATCGTATGGGGTATATAGAATATCTTGATTCAAAAGCTTTGAAAGAAAAAGCAAGCAAGGAAGACTCATCAGTAACTGTAGAGCCTACTAAAAGAAAACGAAAAGATCTACAAAAAGTACATTTTCTAATCTTGGAAATGGCTGGGTATTGAAACGTTTCCTGAAAAACAAAGGGCTTTTACGCAACTCGTGAAGTCCCTGTCTTTGAACGTGTTATTGGATTCTACGGCAATCTGATTCAGATTGATCATCCAAATGTCATCAAAGATGCTTCCAATCCAAAACTTGAACGCTATATTCGCATTGAAAATGATCCAGCTATTGGTTGGTCAGTAGTTGGTCTCGGGGACTAAAACATAAATATCTTTTGTATTTCAATGGTCAATTCCGTTCATTCATCAAAATTTTTGTATCGTTAAACTGGGTGAATCTTTACCCAACTTATTCAAAATACGCCGGTTCTTTCAGGTTAGTACACAAGGACAAGGTACTACTAAAAAGAGTGAAGTGAACTTCCCAACAGGGAAAAAAGAATCTTCTATCGATATCTACTCACGTACTTACAAATCACCAAGCAAGGCAGATGCTCAAGATATTGCCCGCTTTGGTGAAGGAGATGCTTATACAGCAACTTTGAGTAACTATGAAAATCCATCCATGATTGTGAGCTCTTCTATTATCGGCTTGATCGGGATTGCAATTGCTTACTTGATCGCAATTCCATTGGGATCATACATGGCCTTGTTGAAGAACACATGGTTTGATAGTGCCTCAACAGCTGTCTTGACATTGATGATGGCTCTTCCAACGATTGCCTTGGTCTACATCGTCCGCTTGGTTGGTTCAACAATCGGTCTTCCAGACTCTTTCCCAGTCTTAGGAGCTCAGGACTGGAGATCGTACGTTCTTCCTTCTGTCATCCTGGGACTATTGACCGCTCCAGGTTTGGCTGTTTGGATTCGTCGTTATATGATTGACTTGCACTCACAAGACTTTGTCCGTTTTGCACGTGCTAAAGGACTTTCTGAAAAAGAAATTTCACGCAAGCATATTTTCAAGAATGCAATGGTTCCAATCGTTACAGGTATTCCTGTTCAATTGGTCTTGGTTATTTCAGGAGCTACCTTGACAGAAACCGTCTTTGCCTTCCCTGGTATGGGTAAAATGTTGATTGATTCCATCAAGGCATCGAACAATACCATGGTGGTGGGTCTTGTCTTCATCTTTACTGTTCTTGCTGTATTTGGAGCAATGGCCGGTGATATTCTCATGGTTATGGTAGACCCTCGTATCAAATTGACAACTAAGAAAGGAGGCAAATAATGTCTACAATCGATAAAAAGAAATTCCAATTTGTTGAACGTGACGACTTTGCCTCTGAAACAATTGATGCGCCGTCGTACTCCTATTGGAAATCTGTATTTCGCCAATTTTTCAAAAAGAAATCAACCATTTTTCATGTTAGCAGTCTTGGTGGGAATTCTCTTGATGAGTTTTGTTTATCCAATGTTTTCAAACTTTGATTACAATGATGTAAGTAAAGTAAATGATTTCACTGCTCGTTTGAATCCTCCAAGTGCCAAAAGCTTTTTTGGTACAGATAACAATGGTAAATCGTTGTTTGATGGAGTTTGGTTTGGTGCCCGCAATTCGATTATCATCTCTTTTATTGCTACCTTGATCAATGTTGTAATTGGTGTAGTGATTGGTGGGATTTGGGGTGTGTCAAAATCAATCGACCGCTTCATGATGGAAGTTTATAACGTTATTTCAAACGTTCCATTCATGTTGATTGTTATTGTCTTGACTTACTCAATCGGTGCTGGTTTCTGGAACTTGATTTTGGCGATGACGGTAACAGGATGGATTGGGATTGCTTATTCTATCCGTGTCCAAATTATGCGTTACCGTGATTTAGAGTACAACTTGGCCAGCCGTACTTTGGGGACTCCAACTCTAAAAATCGTGACAAAAAACATTTTGCCACAGTTGGTATCTGTTATTGTGACGACAACAACTCAATTGTTACCAGCCTTTATTTCAACTGAAGCCTTCCTTTCCTTCTTTGGATTGGGATTGCCAATTACAGTTCCAAGTTTAGGTCGTCTGATTTCAGACTACTCACAAAACGTAACAACCAATGCGTATCTTTTCTGGATTCCATTGACAGTCTTTAGTCTTGGTATCCTTGTCATTCTATATCGTTGGACAAAACCTTGCAGATGCCAGCGATCCACGTACACATAGATAGGAGGAGCAGGTATGACAAATGATAAAAATGTAATCTTATCTGCTCGCGATATCGTAGTAGAATTTGATGTTCGGGATCGTGTCTTAACAGCTATTCGCAATGTGTCCTTAGACCTTGTTGAAGGTGAAGTCATGGCACTTGTTGGTGAATCAGGTTCTGGTAAATCTGTTCTGACAAAAACCTTCACAGGGATGTTAGAAGACAACGGACGAATTGCCAATGGTAGCATTAATTACCGTGGGCAAGAATTAACAGAACTCAAGTCAAACAAGGACTGGGAAGATATCCGCGGTGCAAAAATTGCAACCATCTTCCAAGATCCAATGACCAGTTTGGATCCGATTAATACAATCGGATCACAAATTACGGAAGTTATTATTAAACACCAAGGCAAGAGTGCCAAAGAAGCCAGAGAAATGGCCATTGATTATATGGAAAAGGTGGGAATCCCAGAAGCGGAACGTCGCTTTGATGAATATCCTTTCCAATATTCAGGCGGGATGCGCCAACGGATCGTTATTGCTATTGCGCTTGCTTGTCGCCCAGATATCTTGATCTGTGACGAGCCAACAACGGCCCTTGACGTAACCATCCAAGCCCAGATCATTGACTTGTTGAAATCATTGCAAAAAGAATATAACTTTACAACAATCTTTATTACCCACGACTTAGGTGTGGTAGCAAGTATTGCAGATAAGGTTGCTGTAATGTATGCTGGTGAAATTGTAGAATTTGGTAAAGTAGAAGAAATCTTCTATGATCCAAGACATCCTTATACATGGAGTCTCCTTTCAAGTTTGCCACAATTGTCTACCTCTAAAGGTGATTTATATTCTATCCCAGGGACTCCTCCATCATTGTATTCACCAGTAAAAGGGGATGCCTTTGCTTTGCGTTCAGACTATGCGATGCAAATTGATTTCGAGGAACATCCACCAGTCTTCAATGTTTCAGATACACATTGGGCTAAAACATGGCTCTTACATGAAGATGCACCAAAAGTCAATAAACCAGAAATTATTGATAATCTTCATGAAAAGATTAGTGCGAAAATGGGATTCACTACAATCAAGGACTAGGAGAAGGAAATGACAGAAAAATTAATAGAAGTTAAAGATCTAGAAATTTCCTTCGGTGAAGGAAGTAAAAAATTTGTAGCTGTAAAGAATGCAAATTTCTTCATCAACAAAGGGGAAACATTTTCTCTTGTTGGTGAGTCTGGTAGTGGGAAGACGACAATTGGTCGTGCAATCATTGGTTTGAATGACACTAGTGCAGGTGATATCCTGTATGATGGCAAAAAGATCAATGGGAAGCAATCGCGCAAGGATGAAAATGAATTAATCCGTAAAATTCAAATGATCTTCCAAGACCCAGCAGCAAGTTTGAACGAGCGTGCAACAGTCGACTACATTATTTCAGAAGGTTTGTACAATTATCACCTATTCGAAAATGAAGAAGACCGAGTACGTAAAGTAAAAGAGATTATGCATGAAGTGGGGCTTCTAGCAGAGCATTTAACTCGTTATCCTCATGAATTCTCTGGTGGACAACGCCAGCGGATTGGGATTGCTCGTGCCTTGGTAATGGAGCCAGAATTTGTTATCGCAGACGAGCCTATTTCAGCCCTTGACGTATCCGTACGTGCGCAAGTTTTAAATCTCCTTAAGAAATTTCAAAAAGAGTTGGGCTTGACCTATCTCTTTATCGCGCACGATCTTTCAGTCGTTCGATTTATCTCTGATCGTATTGCGGTTATTTACAAAGGAGTTATTGTAGAAGTAGCTGAAACGGAAGAATTGTTTAATAATCCAATTCATCCATACACACAATCTCTACTATCAGCTGTACCGATTCCAGATCCAATTCTAGAACGCAAAAAAGTTTTGAAAGTTTATGATCCTGATCAGCATGATTATTCAACAGACAAACCAGAAATGGTTGAAATCAAGCCAGGACATTACGTTTGGGCAAATAAAGCAGAACAGAAAAAATATAAAGAACTTGTATAATCATAAGAAAACGAGAAGAATACGCTTCTCGTTTTCTATTTTTGAAAAAGAAAAACTTTTTTTAAAAAAATAGAAAAAAGATATTGACAAGGTCATATGGTCGTGATATACTAATATAGTTGTCGCGCGAGAGCGACAAAGACCTTTGAAAACTGAACAAGACGAACCAATGTGCAGGGCGCTACAACTGATGTTGTAGTACTGAACAATGAAAAACAATAA